>Ga0179593_1261458_pt1 | contig 14254 bp, 23 predicted proteins | sample CZODoug2_1_08_16_FD_185931 | JGI IMG/M metagenome (GOLD analysis project Ga0179593, IMG submission 185931) | Vadose zone soil fungal communities from Angelo Coast Range Reserve, California, USA - CZODoug2_1_08_16fungal (PacBio error correction) | ecosystem: Environmental > Terrestrial > Soil >...
CTAAAAGTGCAGTCAGTGTTGCTTCTCCGAAAGGGCCGCAGCGGGGACACATTTAATCTACCCTTCCTTGCCTGGAGACAAGAACAGTGAATTGGGGAGGTGGGAGTCTTCGCGACAAGGAGAGTCTAAAATGGTGTTTTGGACAGACGAGACGGCTAAGGGAAAAAGGGAAATCAAAACCGAGAGGAAGGAATTCAGGGGTGAGCGGGTCGGGGTCGAAGGATTCAATCCCTAAAAAATACTTGTAGAATCTCGTGCAAGGGGAGAGAAGGAGGAGGAAGGGATTTGCCCTGAACCGGCAACCTCAGCAGAAGAAGGGACACGGGGGACAGGGGGGCTCCAACCTAAAGCTCACTCAGCAGGGAAAACCGCGGGTGCTGCGGGGGTCACAAACAACTCGTGCTAGAAAAAGCCGACGTCAAGGACACAGGCCAGCAACAGCCAGGACTCGTACAGGGAATAGTGCAAGGGTTCGAGCAAGAAAGCGGGCTGTGAAAAAAGATCGCCGAGATCAAAAGGCTCGGCATAAACCAACAAGGTGCAGCGGCGCAGGGGAGGCACAGGGCCCGATTTCTGACACAACCAGGGGGAGGAGCCAAAAAGTTCGGGAGACCGTTGGAAAGTTCAGCCTGACACCTCTGAGCTCGGGTCGAAACGCCGGACAGGGAAGGCCCAGGGGTATAGCGATTGAGACGGACAGGGAAAGATCGCAAACGGCAAAAAGGGAAAGGGCAAAATCCAAAACATCCAATTTCACGGGTTCCCGAGCCCCGACGTCGTAACGGGAGACTCACCTCAGAGAAGGGGACATCGGCTAACCGTGCTATTGGCAACCAAGGCCTGAGTCGGGTGAAAGAAAAGGGAAAAAGGGAGAGTTCTTCAAAAGAAAACAGACTATCGGGAACGGAAAGGGGGGAACAAGAAAAACGGAAAAAAGAAACCGAGTAACTGATCTCAGGGAGGAAAGATTGGAATGCATCCAAAAAAAAAAGGGGAGGAGGGGACACGTGAAAAAAAACTAGAGAGAAAGGACTGGCGGGGGAAAAAAAAAAAAACAAAAAAAAAAAAAAAACCACAGGATGGCCGAACTGGGTAGACGGAACAATAGGTGTACTGAGGAAAGCCAGGCCAAAAAACAAAGCAGGGGAAACTAAGCGCGGCGGTCGGGGTATAAGGGCGGGGGAGAGGCAAATAAATCTATCATCAAAAAAGCTCGTGCACAAAGAGAAGTTTAATTAACGTCAAGATTCGACGAAGACACCACAAAAACGAAACCCTTAAGTTCATCACCACGGGGAAGATTTGGCCCTTCTACCTCAGAGAAAGAGTACAAACTAACATGCGTCATGCACCTATGTGGGGAAAAAAAAAGAGAACAGTTGAGCGGAGAGATCCATGTCTGCAAAAAAAGTCGAACGGAGGGGGGGGAGCAGATCAGTGATGGGTTGGAATGCAAACCATCTCTCCAAAACTGGGACGGGCGGAAAACAAAAAAGGCAAAAAAAAAAAAACGAGGAAAGCAGGGGGGAAAGGGAGCCTGAAAAGCGACGCTCAATCGGGGGGGGGCTAGGGAGGAAAAAGGGTGAACACCGAGCCGGCGCCAAACTGAATACCAGCAAACGGTGTCGCCAACGGGCGCAAAAAATGCTCGAGGGCGATCAGCAGAAAGAATAGGGCGAGGGGGGGGGGGGATTGTGGTTTAAACTGCGCCCTCTGCAAGGACATTTCGGGGGGGGGGGGGTCCTTCACAATAATATTCGTCACGGGGCTCGCCGACCAGGACTCGGGAAGCTCCTGGGTACTGAAAGGAAAAAAAGAGATCGGACGAAGGGTCTAAAAAATCGTGAAAAAAAAAAAGAACGGGAAAAAGAAATATCGATCCGTGTTGGGATCACTCAAAAGGGGAAACGGCCGAGGGGTGTCACAGGGGGGGCGATGAAGAAAGAACACAAGGGAACAGCAAGAAACTAGCATCAGGAAAAAAGAAAAAAAAAGGGCAAAAAAGCGGCCGTGAGAAGCAGGCGGCAAACTAACAAAACCATTCTAGGGGGAAGGGTGATGATCACAGTAGTGGGGGGAGGGAGAGAACAGAGGAAATCTGGTCAAAAGACAGCAAACAACAGACGGAATCCGTAAGAAAGAAAGAACGTAACGAAAGAACATCGGGATCATGATTAAAGGGGGGGGGGGTTCTAGGTCAACGGGAAAGGTTCCCAAAAGTTTTTCAAGACAGGGGGAGTGTCGGAAAAATCAGGCTCTATCATGTTTAGGAAGGTACGGAAACCGTAGAATAACGGCAACAATCAGTGCCATACGCATGGAGAACACAGCGAAAAGACGTCAAGGGGGGGTGTAAGATCTCGAGCCGGCCAAACATAAATCCAAAAGGAAGAAGATGTTCACGAAGCGGAAGAGTAAAAAGACTGGAACAAAGGAAAAGCAATTAGGGAGATCTCTGACCGGGAAGATTATGTGCAGGACGGAAAGGCCACAGCTCAAGCAACGCGGGGTTGCAAAGGAGGCGTGCAACTGAACAGAAATAGGAACAAGACGGAGGGGGGACGCACGAGACAATTGACGGGAGTGATTGGGGCGAGAAACAACTAAAGACCATGGCCGGCCGACGACCGGACGGCATCATATGTCAAAAGGTGAGGACCGAGAAACAGGGAAAGGAAGGCAGACGGGGGAGTTCGATAAAGAAATCAAGGTAAAAGAACGAAGAGGGACGACTGGAAAAGGGGGCCCATGTAAAGGGTTAAGCAGCCGCACGAATGGGCCGCCGGCAGGACCCAAGAAAGGATAGCAAAAACAAAAACCAGATAACGATCCCCCAAAACCGGGGGAAAACGAGGTGGTGTCAGAGGAAACGAAAAGAATCACAAAAGCCTGGTCAAAAACAAAAGGCAGGACGCCCTAACGAAAAAACAGACACGGACAATGAAACGACCAAAAAAAAAGTCGCCTGAAGAACGTTGGTAGCAAAAGGAAAAGAAAAACGGGGACCGAAGGGGAGGGCAAACTAAGTGGAGCGCAGGGCCCGGAGGGGACAAAAAGTAGAAGGTCAACAGGCGCGAAAATGCAGGGCAAAAAATTGGTGGGGGTGGGAAGGTGACAAAAAAGCTCAAGAAGGAACCACAGCCCGAGTGTAACAAAAGCCCTCATAAACCGGGGGATGTGGCAGATGGCAGAGAAGGGGGAAGGAAGGGGGGCAGAGGGCACCGACCAAGGGGGGAACAGAAGGCGTCCAATTGAAGAGGGAAGTACGGAAGGAGGCGCGGGGAGTCGTCCGCGGAAAGAAGGTCTGGCGAAACAGATGGTTGGAAGGGATCTGTGGGGGGCTGGAGGGCCCGAGATCGGGAAAGGGGGAAGAATCTCTTCAACCGGCCTTGGCAAGAAAGAGGGGGAGAATGCTTTTGGCGATTAGCCAAGCCCTGAAAAGGACGAAAAAGTCAGTCAAAGGAGAACAGAAGCCGGAAAAAAAAAAAAACAGGTAAGAGAAAAAGGTACAAAACTCAAAGAGGGAGCCGACCTCGCCTAAACCAAAAAGCAGTCTCCCATAGGAAGGATGCAGAGGCAAGCGCGCTCTAATGCCATACATAGGGGTGACTAGGGGGACTGGAATCGCCTTGCAAAGCCTCAGATTGAAAAGGGGAAAGGTGGACAGAAGAACCAAAAATCATAAGCTTCCGAAAGGATGAGAGCCTGGATGCGGCCATGAAGAAAACAAATCGAAAGGGCAACCGAAGGGGAAAGCGGAAAGATGTCGAGGAGAGAGCGCAGGCAGCTGAGGACGCAAGGAAAAAAAAAGAAGGTCAAGCCCCGCTAGACGCAGTGCCGAACGATATAGAGGGTGCGCGAAGACGGAGACTGGCTGGGGACAGCAGGGGGAGACGTGATTCGAACACGCGGCCCAGGGGGAATCCAAAATACCGGGATGCCGGGCTGCACAAAAAAGAGCAGACAGGCGGGGGAAGTCAAAGGGCAGAAAAAAACCTGGGGGGGGGAAAGAAGAAGGAACGAAACTCAAGAGCAACACTTCAGTGGGGGTGGAAAAAAAGGTAAAAAAAGAAAAATGGAAAACCCCGGGCCGGGAAAAGAATGAAGCCAAAAGCGCATAGAAAAGACGGCGGGCTATTGAATAGTCAGTTTCAAGGACGGAACTCTGTTCCAAACAGATGGGAAACCGCGACTTGGATCGAGAAGGGAGAGGTCCAAAGCCAATCATAAGTAAAAGCGGTGCAAGGGACCCTGGGGAACGAAAAAAGAGGGCCCAGAGGGAGAGGGTGGACTGGTTGGAAAAAAAAAATGGAAGAGTGGTGAGGGAACTTAAGACCGTAACCGTTGAAAAATCCAGTAGACGAAAAAGGAGCAAGGCAACAAAAAAGGGTAGCGGACGTAATGAGCGGGAAAACACATGGTTATTGAAAAAGTTTGTTGGGAAAGAAAAAAAAAACTGTGTTGAATGTGAAAAATAACTGAAAAAGTATGAAAGAAAGGCAAAAAGGGGATGGTGAAGGGAGGTTGTTAAAATCTTTGCCATTGGGCAAAGGCATCAATGAGGGGGGGGGGAACGATCAAGAATTATTTAGGTATCGTCGAAAAGAGGAAAAAGAGAACAGCCTTTGGTGACAATGGGATGACAAAAAGAAAAGGAAAAAGGACACTTCTGTCCGAAGGAGGGGGGGACGGTGCGAAAGGGAAGGAGTGAAGAAGGGGGAGGGGGAAGAAAATCTGTCTGGAATTTTTATGGAGGCGTGAGTTTGGGGCGTAAAAAACCTGCTGGAAGGGAATCAAAAGAGGTGGGTGTTGCCATTTGGAATACGGGCTTTCGTTGGATGAGTCTTGTGGTAATGGCCGAACGTGGACCTTGGGGAGGGAAAGTGTGAGGGAATCAAAAAAATTTTCAGCGCGGGTAATCGCAGTGGGCGAAGAACTCAACTTGGGGGAGGGTAAACAGGACCTTCCATTTGATCGACGGCGGAGCACAAGCTGGGAAAAAAACAAAACCGGGAGTCTGCAGGGGTGGGGGAAATCGGGGGACGGGGACGTCAAAGGACTTCCGGCAACCCTAAGGGGGGGAAGAAATGCCCCAGCAAGGGAAGACTTTGGGAATTCAACGCGGGGTCACCAAAAAGTGATCCATTACTTTTTTGGCACAACCTGCACCACTGACCATGTGGGGAAAAAACGGGAAAAGGGGTCGGGGGGGGGGGGGGGGGGGAAAAAAAAAAAGGGAAGGGTTGGGTGGAACGGATGGACCATAGGTAGGAAAAAGGATTGATGAAGAGTTGATGGGGTGGCCAGTTTGGTTTAAGCCAAGAAAAAGGAAAACGAAAAATTGGGGGTAAACCACCTGGAGGGGGGCTAGTCCAAAGAAGTGAGTAACTTCAACCACCGGAAAGGAACAAAACGCTTGGGGGGAAACACAGTTTCAGGGTGCGAAGAGCTGGGGAATAAATGACAGGCGTCCTGGTTTGTTCGGGGAAAGACTGAGTTGGGGAAGTGAGCTGGTGGTAAAAACATTTGGAGAGGGGGTGACGAAATGGGTTTTGTCCTGGCCAGGCACCGAAGCATTTTGCGCACCAAGTGATGGAAGTGGGGAGAAAAAAACAAGACAGCAAGAAAAGGATTGACGGGCAACGTTTGACACTGCCGGTTGAAGATAAGTCCACCTTGACGCTGGAAAAAATGGATAAGTTGGGGGGGGGGGGGCCAAAAAAGTTACAGTTAAACAAGGGGACGGGGGCCTCAGGGGGGACGGGAGAAGTCGAAGGGGAAGGAAAAAGCTTGCACAAAACAAACGTGCGTTAACGTGGAAGTGGGGTGGGGACAGAAAAAAAGGCTACGGGTCCGGTGGGGTCAGATTCAGGAAAAAAAGTTCGCTTGGCACCATGACCACAGAGTGGACCCGGCTTCATGGAACAAGGTAAGGGTGTACGACTTTTTTGGGAACATTCAGGAAGGTCAAAAAGCGCACGGGGCAAACTGGGGAACAGGACAACTGCTCGAGGAAAGAAAAAAAAATCAAAAAACACTTTTGCCAATTCAATCGGGAGACAGAAAGAGGGACCAGCAAAGCCAACGGAACCTGGGGGCACACCAGGGAAGGTCGTGCGGGATTGGAGAGCAAACGGGAACTACAAAAAAGGGGGGGGGACCGGGTCGCGGGGGATTGTGAGGACGAGGGGAGGAAAACCCGTTGGGAGGGACAGAGACTCCCTCACAGGAGAGGCTGTGTCTTGCTCTGTGAGGTATCAGAGGGTGGTTCCAAGAAAGGTCAAGGGGAGTGGGCCATGAAGTAAATATATTAGAAGAATGGAGAATCCGGGGACCACCCGTTACTTGCAGGAAAAGCGGGAGGGGGAAACAAGGGGGAAAAGGTTTGAGGGGGGGGGGGTACGGGGAGGGGGAAAAAGTTGGGAAAAAAAAAAAAACTTGGGGCATTGAAAAAAAAAAACAAAAAGAACGATATAAACGGGTAACGCTGCAAAAGGGATGGGGGCGACGATCGGGCTTTTACACAGGCCTTTGGTTCGGAAAAAAAAAGGCTGGGGGGCAAAAGAGAAAAACCTGCCGGATTTTAAGTGAAGGCGCTTTGAAGTGGGGGAGAGGGGGAAGGCAGTAGGTTGGGATTGTTTTGGGGGGTGAGTTTATTGAGGGCAGTCAAGGTGGGAAGAAAAGCGAAAAAAAAAAAATTTGGGAGGGGTGGGGGTCAGGGAAAAGGTGTCATGTTCTGTTCGTTCATCAAGGAAGGTTAGAACGAAATTGGGAAGGTCAGGGAGCTCGGGGGGCTGTCCGTGTTCTGGGGGGGGGGGGCAAAAAGCAAAGAGAGTGGGGGGCTCGAGGGAAGAGGAAAAAAAAACGGTCGGGTTAAAACATTCGATTCGCGGGTACCTTGCCTCACACTCCAAAAAAGGAAAGGACGGAGCAAAACCTTTCAGACAGGCAAGCGAAAAAAGCCAGGGGGAAGGACATATTAAGCTGTGCGGGAAAGGATTCAAGGGTTGGGAAGGTTTTTGAAAAAATCAAAACAGGGCAGGACCAGGGGAAAGCGAGTATGGCCGGTGGCTGAAGCTGCGCAGTCTGATATAAGTTGTGGGACCTACACAAAGGGGGGGAAGTCCGGGATGACAGTGGGGCCGGGAACAGGGGGAAAAATAAACCATAGGAACGAGTCAAACAACAACAAAAAACGGGAGGGGAAGAGAGGATCTTTAAAGACCAACGCCAAAAAAAAACAACGGGTTCTCCCGGAAAGTCACCACTGAACCAGGAGAACAACCTAAGATAAGAAAGAAAAGGAAGGCTGAAAACTAAAAAAACAACGGGCAAAAAAAACGCCCGCCGTGCTTATCAACGGCAGCCATGAAAAAATAAAAACCTCAAACCGGGAAGAATTCCAGGGGGAAGCAGGGGTAGCGATCAGACCGGGCAAGAGTCATCAGACTGTAGGGAAAAGGAAAGCCACGGCTAAAATAGGGGAAAGAGCAAGGTACCATCGAAAGGGAACTGGAGGGGGAACGAGAAGGATAACACCGAAGACGCAAGAATTGAGGTGGGCAAGCAACAAGGAAAAAAAATACCACAGAAGGGACAGGAATAGTGAAAAAAAAAGACACGGCCCTCACGGAGAAAAAAAGAAAAGACAGAATACAGAAAAGAAGAAAAACAAAAAAAGAGTTTTGGAGAGAGGGAACTACTCCACAGTATTAGAAAATAAAACAAAAAAATCCACCTAGAAAGAAAACTAGACCCAAATCCCCACAACCGAACAAGCCGCCCTCAAGAACTGGGAATCATCCGGAAAAAAAAAAACAAAAACTGAACAAGGGGACGCCCAGCTCACAAAAAAGGCAAACTGGTAATCGTAAATGAAATCATTGGAGAAGGGGACCGCCTGTAGACCCCGAAGGCGATTTTTTGGGGGGGGGTGGTTGGTGCGCAAAAAACTCAAGAGCCCAAGGGGAAAGGCAGAGAGCCCACAACTAACAAGCCGGAAAACCCTTGGTTTCCACACAACAAAAAGGGAACTGGTTCAAGTCTTTGTTTTGGAAACCACTGCCCCAAGTTAAAGGAGGCGAACCAAGGGGAGGATTCACGACGTATGCTAAACAAAGAGGGATTCAAAAAGCCAGCAGGGGGGACCTAGGAAGGGAAAAAAAGAGTGCTTACCCTGACCGAGCAGAAAAAAAAAGGGTGAGGACTCCCAGGGAAAGAGAAAACAAACGCGAAAACTACTTCCAACATCCAAACGCAGACCATAGGAAACAAGGCAAAGGCACGCCCCTGCTCAGAAAAAACAAACACCCCACGAATTTGGGACCAATTGAAGAGGGCAGTGGAAAACTGGAGCAAGATGAATGGCAGGGGCAGCATTCGCAGGAGGAAGCAAAGCCCCGGGGAGCGGTGTAATCAAGAGACGGAAGGGGGGGGACAAAAGAACGTGCCTCAATTACGAAAAGAAAACCAGCCAAAAAAATCCGGGGGGGGGGGGGAAAGACCAAATCGATGTCACCAGACAGAGGCAAACACTGCCCGAAAAAGCAAGGATTCAAAACCCTCAATTAAAAGAAAGCCCTAAGTCACAAAGAGGGAGAACAGGGGTGGAAATGTACGAAGCGAACGGAAAACCAGAAGGCCACGAAACAACAAGGTGGAAAGGCTCAATCTTAAAAAAACTAGGCATTGGGACAAAAATCAGGCAAAAAATCTGCAACCGGGACAAAGAACCGTGTTGTAAAAAGGGCAAAAGCACTCAGGGCAGTGGCGGGCTTGGAGGAAAAAAAAAACTTGGGAGGAAAAGACCTTAAAAAAGAAAGAAAAAAAGACGCCCGGGAAAAAAAAAATCGGGGATAACCCAAAACCCCAATCAGAACCTTTGGAGGGTGTACCAACACAACGAACTGTTAAAAAAAACGGAGCCAGCAAAAAAAAACGGACGAACGCAACCAGCCCACAAGTCCTCGTATACCTCGAAAGACCACCCTGGGGAAAAAAAAACCAAGGGGAGCAAAGCTGTGGTCCCCACAAAGGGGGTGAAGACAAGGGGTCAAAAATGATGGGGGCAGGTAAGATAGACGAAACAAGCGTTAACCAAAGTTCGCCCTGCAAAAAAAACGGCAAAAACTAACTGCCCACCAGAAGATGAGGTAATAAGGGTTGATATAAACTTAACCGGACAAATAAAAAAGACACGGGGGGGCCGTTTCAGAAAGACACAGATTGCAGCAAAAAAGCCTGAAACAGATCGGTACCCGCGTAGAATCAAAGGATAAACGGGCGGCCAAAAAAGAGAAACAAATCGTGGAAAAGAAGCACTAAAATGACGCAATCCAAAGACACCAACAACAAAAAAAAAGGGGCAAGGGGAAGCTTGACGCACAGAAAGAAGTAATTGGAAAGGAAAGCAACCACGTCAAAGGAGAAGTCGTCGCCCCAAATTCGATAGGAGAATAAAAGGACTTGGGAAGGAACTGAAACAGCAACCAAAATCTCAGCAAAAAAAAGTAAAAGGAAGAAACAGGAATCAAAAAACCAAGAGCCTATGGGGAAAAAAGGAAACACTCTGATAAAGCAGAAAAGAACGAGTAGACGACAACACAATCCGCCATCAAAAAGACTGAGGACGCCAGATTTTTAGTTTAAAAAAGGAAGAAAAGACCGGCAACCTGCTGCAATACATGTCCCCCTTGCAAGCAAAAAGAAAAGACGAAAAAGGAGAACAATCCTTTGTCGCCGGAACAACCAACCAAGGCGGAGGGATGTTTTTGGGGGTTTTCACGAATAGGAGAGATTACCGAAAAAATCATTGTCCCCCACAAACCCAATCAACGTTTTGGGGGGGGCAATGAATTGCAAATCAAAAAAGCAATCATTTCACACCTAAGCACAACGGAGCCAGGAAACTGTTCAAGAAATTGAAAGGCGGAGGGGAACAAAGGGAGACAGTTTGGGAAAGGTTGTGTGGGGCAAAAAAACGGAAAGACAAAAGGGAAACCTAGCCTCATGCCGAAGAATACTTGGATTGTTGGGGGGGCCTGAAAACTTGGGGAGTCGAAACGGAATTGAGAGGACTTTGGCAACACGACTCTGCAAGAAATCCAAAAAGTAGCGATGAAGGAAGGCCACAAAAACAAGAATAAACGGGGGACGCCCGGTCATACTTCGTCAAAAACCACGCTCCCCCAACCAGGACCGCCGCTTCTTGTATAGTATGGGGGGGGAGGCAAAGGTTGCCCAGAGGGACTCAAGGGGAAATCAAAGGTCGCGAAGGGGGCCCCCAAACCACCGATGGGGTTTGTAAAAAAGATCAACTTCGAAGGGAAAAAGAAAAGCAAAAAGTCGAAGTTGGACCGCAATACTCCAGGGCAGGGCATGTGCGAAGGTATTTTTGGCAAACGCGCAACGGGTCAACAGGGGCGCCCGGAATAAACACCATAAAGAGCGACCGAAAAAGGAGTCAAAAAGCAAAACGCTTCGTTAAGGCAAGGGTGAAAAGAAACCGGCCAGGGGGGAAAAAGCCGGGTGTACGTGAAAAATCCGCAGAAGGAGAGGTGGAAAAAAACCGCCAAGTGGCGATCAAGATCACCCTGTGACCTCGCAGTGGATATGCACAAAAAAAAGTTAATCCGCCCCCGAAAAGAGTCGTAGCCTGGGCTTCACGCTCATAACGTGGGGGGGGACCCAGGGCCGAAAAAAGCCTCCGTTGGAGGAAAAAAGCGAAGAATCCCTCGAAAAAAGATTTTAAAAAAGAGGTTTCAAAAACAAACCAACGGGACTAGGGAGGAAAAAACGGTACCATCTACTTAAGAAAGAAGGGGTGCTCTCATCAAAAATCGCTCAAAGCATCAGACGAATTCTTAAAGTAAGGGGGGCCTGGCGGGGTAACAATCCTGGCACCCAAAGGGAAGACGGGCCGATGACAAGTCTAATACAGCCTCGCAAACAGTCTGTATGGAAGAAAAGATTAGAGCAAGCCGGACGAAATGCCGAACTCTTCCGCTTGGGGAAGAAAACCTGGGGGAAAGAGGTTAGGCACCAGAATCAAGACCGGACCCTTGGCCAAAGTCTCATTTCCATGGCGGGAGAAGAGAAGGAGAATTCCTTGAGGTCAGGTGGCCGCACCAACTCAGGCTCCCTCGAACGGGCCCGGAGACCTTCTGTAGACCCAGGGCAAGGGAGGGAGAAGAAAAAGAGATCATTGGATATGACAGGACCAGCGACTTTCCCACCAAATGGGTTCTTTCCAACAGGTTGGGGTCAGGACGCCGCAAACACTGTCCTCCTACGGAAAAAGAGCCGCGAGAGTCCGTAATGACAGAGGGGCCGGAGAACGCGTGGCGGGGGGCCTGAAAAAAAAGGGGCAATGGACCGAGCCGAAGGATCGTGACCAAGCCCACCACAAAGGAAAAAACACCTGCTGATGGGGGGACACGAAGCCACGCGCGTAGGGGGAGGAAAGGGAAAAAAATGCACATGGCATCTTCAGGGCAGAAGAAGAGGGGGTGGTGTGCCTAAAGCCGGCGCGAAAAAAAGTAATCCAAGGGTTGCACCTCAAAAAAGGCTACTGGAAGCAAAAAAAGGGTGGGGTCCCAATTGAAGGAAGGAAAAACGTGAGGTAGTGGAGTGGCGTCAGGGTGAGGTCTTAGCTGGGGAAGTGAGGAAGATCAAAAAAAAAAGGGGTCTATGAACAAACAAAAACTAGTCAACCATCGACAAAAAATCTAGAGAGGCGGTTCCCGACGAGGCAAGAAATCGAGGGCCCAAAGAGAAGTATACAAGGACCAAGAAAACAGGGCGTCATGGGAAAAGGCTTAAGGTGGATGGCAGGGAAAAAAGTCGGACAGCATGATTGGCCTGGGGGGAAGCCTTGGAGACGGATAAAGAGAAACGATTATTGCAAGGTAAACGCAATGCATTCAGATCTTGAAGGCAAGAAAAGCCTGTATCAGTAACCTGAGTGATCTCCGTGACAAGGGAAACGTCACGCGACACAAGGGCTTGCCGGGACAGTGGGGCAGATCCGTCGGCAACGCAGGCTTAGAGCTTGCGACGGTAAAAGAAAAAAAACAGGCCAAGAAAAGATTCACGGGGTGGACGAAAGGGGTTCTCACCGATGCTTGAGGGGAAACTACAGGGTGGAATGTTCCGATAGAAAAGTTCGTGGAAAGGAAACCGAGAAATAAATGAGCCGGCTTAGAAGAGATCAGAAAAAGAAAACCTATACTCAAAATGGAAGTGCCGCCACTGGCCCCATTCGTATTCCAAGAGCCGGGAGGGGAAAAAAACCGCCGACAATTATCGGCAAGGGGGCGACAGAAGAAATACAAAAGAGGAAAAAACGTGGTACAAACCTGACAACTTGAAGGGACTTCATAAACCAATACGGGGAAAAGCAGGAAAAGCAAGGGTAAGTGAGGGGAGGAACGAAGGCTTTCTAGGAGTATGTCACACCAGGGGTCTGAAAAAGGCTTCAGTGCAGACCGAGGGGGTGCCTGGGAGAAAACGCCAACTCCGGGGGTGTATCAAAGAACCGGTCAAACTGACGGGGGAAAAATTTTTTGAAAGGGGGCAATGGTTGTGCCGAACGTGACATGGGGTTGGACCTGCAAAAATAAATGCTTCTCGAGGAAATGACGTCTGCTGTAGGTGGGGGCACTCTTCCAAGGGGGTGGAGTTGGTCTGTTGGGGACTGATCCTCAAACGACAAACTTGAAAACTAGGGTGCCAGCAAGAAATGAAAAAAAAAATTCGGGGCCTATCGATAGAAAACGCCGGGGCGAAGGGACACCCCAAAAAAACCTCTCCAAACCAGACCCGACCGCCGTCTATCGTCCGAACATAGGAGCTTCCGCAAGGCAGGGGTTCCGGCTGCCCAAGGGGGTTCCTAATATTCGGGGAGAAAAAACGGGAGAAAAACTCTAAGAGAAATTTCCCAGAGGGGGCCTAATAGAGCGAGACAAATCGGTACTTACACGATGTCGCTGGGATCCGGGGGCCGGGAGCGAAAAATTGGTACGGGACCAGAAAAAACGTGCTGGAGGGGCCTTTTTTAGGGGGAGGGCGAAGGGTACGTTGCCGGGAAAGGGGCCGCCTAGAGGCAAACAATGGGGAACGAAAAACTGTGGGTCACGATGGGAGCGTCTGAGGCAGTAGATCATATAAAAAAATTGGACTCAACACCGGACGAAAAAGGGGAATAACAACGAGGGAAAAAGGTAAAAGGACCATCGTATCTCCGCACACCCGTGTCGCACGCAAGGCCAGAGGGCAAATGGATACTCGTAGATGAAGGCCCACACAAAATCAAAAACAATGCCTCGGACAAATAGAAGACCCGATGGGGGGCAGCACGGCAAAAGGCGAAGGAAATCGCCCGGGGGAGTGGGGAAAAAAAATAAACGGGACCGTCTAGGCGAAGAGCGGAAGGGGCCTTCAAAACGTGAGGGGGTGGGGGGACGAGGACCGATGGAAGGATCGAACGTCGGGAACTAGACGCCGTTGAAAAACAATAACAAATAGGGTATTGGAAACACCCCGATCCGCGCAAAGCCAAGGCCCCTCGGTCAAGGAAACAACAAAAGTCCGCGACATGCTTCCGGCGCAACCCTAATGAACGGTCTGACAGGCGATAACGGTTTCCAAGCACCAGAAGGCCAAAAAAGAGCCGCCGGGAAGAAAAAACAATGGAAAAAAAAAAAAGTAAGGCGGGATCAAAAGTCGTTCCCGTCAAAAAGGCAATCCTACGAGAGGTTTGGAATCTCCAGCCGAAAGCACGTGTGGGGCGGGACGTGCACGAAATGTCTTCTGCACACCTGTCAAAACAGGACTTGGCAGGAAAAGAACCTCCGAAAAGAAAACTTCCTTTAGGGGGCACAAGGAAAGGGGCCGGGCGGCCCGACAATCGCACCAGGGGGATAAAGGGGATGGGAAGGGACGAACTTCTTCTAGCAGGACCGAAGTAGAGGAAACGGACAAAATACATAAACCTGAATGGGACAAAGGGGAGAAGCTGAGGGAAAAGGTTCTTGAAAAAAATAAAAGGGCTCCCTAAGACGTCGATTCACCACGGTGTGGCAAAACAAAAAGGAAAAAAAAACAAGCGTCGTCGACGTAGCAGGACAAGAGGTAATCTTAAGGAAAACCGAAATTTAAAATGTCGAACGAAAATGCAGAAATAGCCTGGCTTTCGGGAAAAAGGAAGAACAGCCCCCTGGAACCAACTCCCTTATTAAAACATAGGGGTAAGAAG
>Ga0179593_1649730_pt1 | contig 14254 bp, 24 predicted proteins | sample CZODoug2_1_08_16_FD_185931 | JGI IMG/M metagenome (GOLD analysis project Ga0179593, IMG submission 185931) | Vadose zone soil fungal communities from Angelo Coast Range Reserve, California, USA - CZODoug2_1_08_16fungal (PacBio error correction) | ecosystem: Environmental > Terrestrial > Soil >...
CGTCGGGGAAGGGAAGACGCTTGCGATATTGGGGCAAACCTTACTGAAAACGGAAAAGGGAAGCCGCTGGCGTTTCTGAAGGAGAGGTAGGGGAGGGCTTTCGAGAAGTAAGAAGGGTTCTGGGAAAAGAGGAAGAAATGCGTCTGCCTCATTTGGGACAGGGGGACCGAAGGGAAAAAGGGGAAGGGAAGAACAACTTCCGACTTGGTTCCTGATGTTTTGGGGGAGGGGAGAGGCTGTCTCGTGAGAGGCGCGAGGCTCTCTCTGTTCGATGTGCGAATGGAAAAAGGAGGGGTGGTGCTTTGCATAGACAGTAAGGGAGGAAAAAGGGAGGGAGGAGGTCTCCGTTCGCTGTTCACGGATAGTGTTATGCCGGGGTTGGAGGTCGGGAGAAGGAATCGTCATAATAGCTTGGAGGAATTGGAAATGGGAGGGGGAAAACCGATGCTGTGGACCTGGGCCTAAGAAAAGAGGGAGAGGGAGGCTTTAATAGAGTGGAGAGGAAGGGGGAAAAAAAAAAAAGGGAAAGGAAGGAGGAGTACCGCTTTCTTAAAGGAAACGCAAGGGGGGGGGGAAGCGCGCGAACGTCGTGCCGAAAGGACAGACGCGCGGTTTATTTTTGGTGACGACAGGAAAGACGGGGTGTTGAATTCGCGGGAGAAAAGCGAATGGATTTGTCTGGGACCGGCTGAGATTGGGGAAAGCTCATTCCCGGGGCCTACGCCTCAGATTTGTGGCATAAAGAAAATGTAAGAAGGTGGCGTCGAATCATCCTTGAAAAACGAAAGAAGGGGGGGTGGTTAATCGCAGGAAAAAAAGAAGGTTCTCGGCGAAGAACGGGGAGGGGTGGAAATCGAATCGCGGAAGGAGACGTCCATGGAAAATTGTGTTCAGGCTGGCGTCAGGGGGAGAGGGGCTCTTGTAGTCGAAGGAATACGCGGATTTTTCCACAGGATGGAAGGAAATGAATTCTGCATCCTTTAGGGGAAAAAGGAGAAAGAAAAAGCTTATTTTTCGACGCCACGTGAGAAAAGGGAGATTCGCAGGGAAACGACGAAAGGAAAAGGCTCGGAGATGAGGCCACTGTGACGGGGAAGAGGGGGGCGCGCGTGCAGTCGCTTAATTTCAAATGGGGTTAAAAAAAGGAAATCGACGTCTGGCCGGGATGTGGATTCTTCGGAAATTGCCAAGAGAAAAAAAGGGGTTTGTCCGGTAGCTTCAGTAAAAAAAAAGAAAGAGACTTACACCATAAAGCATGCAAAGATTTGAAGAGGTAAGGGGGAAAGATGACACCGATCAAAAGGGGGGGAAGATAAAAACTTCTAGGCTTCAAAGGCGACGGAGAAAAAGGATATCTTTGAACCGACGAGAAAGGAAATCAAGGAAAAACGCTACTTCGGGGGGGAAGGAAAGACACCCTTTTCATTTGTGCGAAAGAAACGATTGAGTTAACCGCTAGGCAGATGGGACGAAGAACCAAACAGCAATGTAGGGAAGGGGCCGTATTACAAACGAAGGGGGGTGAGAATGGCTCCTCAAATTGATTGATGAGATAACACCATCGTTGCGAAGAAAAGAAAAGAGAAGGAAGAAAGCTGCTTCGAAGCTGGAAAAAAGGGGTGCTGCTGGATTTTCCATAGGCAAGGAGAAACGGGGGAAGGTCTACCATACGCCGAAGAGAAAGGTAGTACTGACGGCTTCTTAGGGGAAAAAAAGAGGAGGGCTATGCGGCTGGGTGCAATGGAAGGGTGCGGAAGGAAAAGGGATTTTCTGGTGAAGAGCATACGGGAACTGCCGGGAGGGAGAGGAAGAACGTATGACCTCGGGAGAAGTCGCGAAATCTCGGATTCCGGAAATAAAAAAGTTTCTCTACTCTAAAAAGAGAAAAAAGGGGGACAGTGCATTCCGGGAACAAAGGGGGGGGAAAAGGTGAATTCCTATCAGAAGGTGGAAAAAAGAGGGAAAGATTGGATAAGTTTGGGCGTGGGCGGAAAGGGGGAGGGGAGCTGGCTCTGTAGATAGGGAAGGAAAGGGGGATTGATAGCCGTAAAAAAAGGAGGAGTGCATTGCATCTACGCCCGACGGGGGGGGGGGAAAAGATCACAACCCGCAGAAAGAAGAAAAGCGGGATCTAAAATTAAGAACTCGGAAATTGGGAAGAAGGACTTCTTCGCGCCAGAAAGGCTGACACCTCCGGGCGAAATGAAAAAGAATCACAATTTATCTCGGACGCAAATAAAAGGGAGGTAACTTCTAGAAATCTCACAAGGACAAGGAGGGAAAAAGGAAGAAGGAACCTGACACTCACTGAGGAGGAAAGAGGTGTGCGGGGGGAAAAAAGAAAAGCTGTTTTAAAAAGAGAGAGGGGGGGGAAGAAAAGGGGATAGTTCCACCTGGTCAACACGAAAAAGAAGGGAACGTCCTAAAGGTCATAGTACATGTCGGGAGGAAGGGACGCTTTGAATTTTAGCCTGGGAAGAGTGGGAGAAGGAAGGCCGGATATACTTTGCTCCACTATGAGGGAACCGGAAAAAAAAAGAAAAATCACTTTTTTTCCATGCGGGGCCTCGTACAGTGAGAGAGAGGGGGCGAATCCGTTTGGAAACAAAGGGGCCCTCGATGTAAGCTCTCCCATTGAAAACGACCTTTCTAATGAAGTTAAAGAGAAGGGGGGGAGATCCTTCTGACACGGGACGGAGATCACCGACCACTGAACTTTGCCTTCCTTAAAGAAAACGTTCGAGGGGAAAAGCGAGGGGAAAAAGGGCGCGATTACGGAAGCGTGCGTGGGAAAGAGATCGAAATACGAATGATGAGAGGGGAGCGAAGACATCTCGGAAGAAAAAGGAAGGAAATAGAGGATTGGGGAAAAAGGAAATAAGGGGGAGGAGAAGAGGTTCGAAATGCAACAAACACCCTCTTAATGAGGGGGGGGATAGGCCTCTGCAAGAAAAAGGTAAAGGCGCCTGCCAGGGGGGAACGTGAGAAAGGGAATCTCCACGAACCGAGGAACTTCCTTCAGAAGAAGAAATTAGAAGAAGGGAGGGAGCATTACTTCGGGAGGAGTTGTACCCAACGGCTGCGTCAAGTCGAAGGAAAAAAAGAAAGAGAAGAAATTTTAGTTGAACGGGAAGAACCCTTTAAAGCGACAGAAGAAGAAAGAACCAAGTCTATCCTGCCTTAACCTGGGAAAAGGGCTCAAATTAAAGCGGCCTTAACAAGATAGGGAAGAGGGGTCCAATTCAGCTCGCAAAGTGTGGGAGAGAACAGGTGGGACCTATCATGGTCGAAAAAAAGAAGGGGAAAGAAAGAGAGGGAAAAGAGGGGCACCGGAAGAAGGAAGAGAGACTCATCCGCAGCAGGGTCCGAAAAAAAAAGAAAGAAGGGGGGGGAAGAGTCTCTGCAGTCTACCTTGACACTTCGGCATCTGAGAAAGAAGGTGGGAGGTTCTATTCCATTGTCGAAAGAAAGGGGGGAGAGAGGAGAGAATGTAGGACATTGTATCCCGGGAAAGGCAATTAGATTATCCTACGAATCCAGAAAAAAGGGGGGGGGGAGGCGGGTTTGAATACACGCGGAAAGAAGAGGAAGAATCCCCTTAGAACTTTCAAAAAGGACGGTGAACTGTGTGTGGTTCAAGGGGAGCAACCGTGATGAATCGCATAGAGACCAGACGCATCAGAAAAAAAAAAAAAAAAAACGAAAAAAAGAAAAGAGGGGGGGATTTGGTTCTCAAAAAGAAGGGAGAGGAGTTAACCGAGCTCCCAAATCAAAGGAAGTAACCCTGCTTCCACCAGAAGAGAGGTGCGCGGTCGAAAAACGGCAGAACAAAAGAAGCAGGATTTCTGCGAACGCCTGAAAAAAAAAGGGAGTGCATCTGCTGTTAGAAAAAAAGGGTAGCAGAAAAAAGGAATGCTCTTCACCACAAATCACCTGACACGAGGGGCCAAAAAAAAAAAAAAAAAGCGCCCTCCAACGAAAGAGGACATCCACTCGCCTTAAGGAAAAAAAAAGAAAAGAAAGAAAAGAGAGTGGTCGACATTCACTTCGGCAAAAAAAAGTGGTCCGGCATGCCACGACAGCGGGGAAACAAAGAGGGGGGGAACAGCTTTTATTTCATTCCGCGCAGGGGGGAGGAGAAACGATGTGATATCTTCATCACAAAGAAAATAAAGGGGGAGGAAGAAAAACAAGAAATATCGAGTGGTCATCCTCACATAAAAGAAAGGGGGTCTTCTCCAATAACTCGCGAGAAAGAAAACGGGGGGAAAAAAAAACCAGGTTTTGAACAGAATACTCCCCCAGAAAGGAAGGGGGATTGACTTTCTGGGAAAACCAACAAGACGGTCAGCTCATCACCTGTGGAAACGACGAGAGAAAGGGAAAGAGAAGAAAACATTGTTTTCGGCTTCATCAAGAAAAGGGGAAAACGACATTTTAAGCGTCGCAGGGCGGGGGAGGGGGAGGAGGCATCGTAAAGCTGGCCCATCTCAAGGAAAAAAAAAGAGCGTGCAATTCCGGGGGATCCACAGAAAATCGGAAAGAGGGAAGGGGCCGGCTCTCAAAAAAACAAGAAGACACTCGACAGGGAGAAGGAACGACGCAGCGCCTCATTCCCGGCAAAAGAAGAAAAGAGCTTTCGTTCCGCACCGTCTGTGGTTTCAGAAAAAAAAGGGGGAAAACACCCCCTCTCCACGGCGTCGAAACAAAAAAAGGGAAGCAAGGAATCTGAATTTCAATGAGAGAAAAGGAACGGCAGAATGCCATCATGAAGAAAAAGAAAAGGCTCTGGCCCCTCCGAAAGAAAAGAAGAAGACATAAACCCATTTTCCAGAAGGATAGGAGACTCTATTCGCTAAAAAAAAAAAAGATATGCGCCGCGAACGGCTCAGGGGAAAAAAAAAAAAAGAGAATTCACAAAAAATGCGTCCAGACAAAGTCGAACGCCACGGAAGCGGGGGACAACTACCTGCTGCGGAGGAAAGGGAAAAATTGGAAAACACCGGTGGGGAAAAGTACCAGCCAAATCCATCCGAGAACCCAGCAGAAAAAAAAAAAAGGGAGGCGTCCACAAAAATTCCTCCGCGCGCGTCCCGAGGCTCCGGCACCAGCCGTACGAAGGAAAAAAGGGGGGCATACGCCACACAAATATGACAGGGGGGAAGGGAAGAAGGGGAGCCAGCAGCTCAGCCTCGTCTTAAACTAAAAAAGAGGAAAGAAAAAAAGAAGCCACCCAGTTCACATGCATCGTTTCAGAAGAAAAAAAACTTCTTCGACGACGAATTGAAAAAAAATTAAGGAAAAAAAAAAAAAGGAAAAAAAAAAGTGCCCATAAACGAAGGAAGGGGAAGAACGCAGATAAAAAAACGGAGAGGAAAGAGGAAATCAAATCCCCTAGCACAGCCCGAAGCACGGCGAAAAAAAGAGACAAGGGGAGACTCCGCGAAAGAAAAAAAAAAAACGAAGTATGCAGTTTGGGAGAAGGAAAAAGCCCGGCCACCAAAAGTCTCCAAAAAACGAAGAAAAAAAAGGAAGGCAGCGCCCGCTCCAGCACCAGGAAGAGAGCCTCCATCAAAAAAGAAAGCAGAAGAAACAGGCGTTTGCACTTCCCGGAAAAAAAAAAGCCAATATCGCCAGCGTCGCTAAAAAAAAAGAGAAGAGAAAAACAACAACTTATTATGAGGAAAAGAGAGGGGACGCGAAAACGCTGGCGATATTGGGATGAAGGGAGAGAAAACGGCGGGAAGAAAAAGCAGCTTGGCGGTTGCAGAAAGAAAGGTGTTTATTGCTGACTATAAAGAAAGGGCTGGCGCGGGCGCTGCGGAAAGGAGCTGCCCAGGAGGCCGTGCGAAATTGGTGGGAAGTGATTTTTTCGGGCCAGGGAAAGAAAGGAAGGCGGGTTCCTTATGTTTTTTGGGTGGGCTTTCAAAAAAAGAACCGGGGAGAAATAGGGGACGCTGTGCTTCCGTCGGGCTGCGGCGGGGAGGGGAGGAACTTGATTGGCACCGGAGAAGGGAAGAGCTGGCGTTCTCTCGTTTCTGCTGTTAAAGGAGAAAGAGGGAACGGTGGGTTTGGAATGGTTAGGGCTACAAAAAAATCGCTTCGCAGCAGGATTTGGGGGAGGAGAAGTTTCGAACACTATTGCATGTGAAAGGAAAAGGAGCGTTGGAGGATGCTGCGGGAAAGAGGGAAAAAAGTAAGACCGATTCTTCAATATGGAAGGAAGGAGGGAAAGGGAACGCATATTTTGTGGCGGATGAAGGGACGGGGGAGAAAGGCTTTTGCAGGAGAAACTGCACCGAGAGGAGCGGAAGGGTTTTGGGGGGGGAAACGGCGCTGTGTTGTGAATTCGCTTCGGTACTGCGAGTGAAGCGGGAAAGGTTTTTAACAATTTTGCCGCGCATGACAGGGAGGCCTCAGCCGGAGGTGGGGGAGACAAAAGACGTTCGAGAAGGGAGGAATCATTATTTCACTCTCGGTACGCAGGTGGGGGGGAGGGAAGGGAAGGAAAGAGCCGTTCGAGAAAGAAGTTGGAGCGTAATCTCTTCTCAGCTAACGCTAAAAGATGGGGAGGGAAGGCCACCTGCGGCGAGGGGAAGAGGCGGAAAAATCGTCTTATTTTGACGCGGAGGGGGGAAGATAATTCAGGCAGACGCTTTTTGAGGAAAAAGGTACGTTCTTCTTCTTGAGTTAAGACGAAAAAAAAAGGGAAAAAAAGAGGACGTCGCTTGCACCAGACTGTGCGGAAACGAAAGGATGCAAATGGGGGCTTACAGAGGACGTGAGAGATCAGCTTACATGGACTATTGGGAGGGACGGAGGAACGATCTACTCGGGTTAAATGTATTGATAGAGGAAAGAAAAATACCGTTGTTTGGCCGGGAGGGAAGGGTAAAGGGGGGGAAGCCACTACAACGAAAAAAGAGGGAGAAAAATCCAATGCGTGGTACAATGAGAGGAAAAAGAAAGAACCCTGTGTTTACATCGACTAGTCTTCAAAAGAAAAAAAGGAGAGGGGAAAATCCTCGTCTGGTTCCAGAAGAAGGAAAGAAAAGGTCTCACGTCCGGGGGGAGGTGGAGGAAATCAAACCTGGGCATGGTGAGAAGGAAGCCGCTCTTCTGATATTTGAAGGAAAACAAAAAGAAGAGGGGAGTATTAACCACGCGATATTTCAGAAAAGCAAAATGGATGAAAATTTTCATGAAAGAGAAAAGGGAGAATCCCCAGAACTGCGAGGGAAGAAAAAAAGGAGAAGCTGAAGCCTACATTTGTAGTGTTGAAAAAAAAGGGGGGAAGGGACGTTCTTTCATAAGTGAATTTCTAAAAAAAAGAAGACGAAAGTTAAGAGGAATGTAACTGACGTCGGAGGGAGGAAAGCGACTTTTTTAAGGAAGCAGGAGGAGGGGGGGAGTTGGTTCTGAAGTCAAGGAAAAAGGGTGGGAGGTGAAGAGCATGAAAGAAAAGGAATGAGGGCGAAATCTGGTTGGAGAAAGGGGAAAAGGGAAGGAAGCGTTCGCCTAAATGCGGAAGAATGGAAGAAAGAAGGGGTGCTTTCCTACCGCGAAAAGAGGGAGGGCAACTTGGTGGGGAGACAGGACGTTAAAAGGGAGAATGTGGAGAAGCTGTGTCAAGTCATCCTCGCAAAGAAAAAAAAGAAAGAGGGGGGGGGATATGTTGGCGTGGTCTGACCGGCCTGGGAGGAGGAGGATTCATCACCGGGGGAGGAGAAAAGAGGAAAAAGTAAAACCGTCAAAAGGGGGAGGGAAGGGCCCGAAAAAAAGGGAAAAAAAAGGGAGAAAATTCAACAAAAAAAAGAAAGGGGGCAATACTGGGTAGAGAGAGGAGAATAAGGGAAAAGCCACTTGGTACAATCAGGAAGGAAAAAGAGACGGCCTTCAGCGAAACGACTAAACACCATGAAAAAAAAGGGGGAGACTCTTCAAGCCAGAAGTGTCACAGGAGAAAATATCCCTAACAAGAGTGGGGAAAGACGGAAACTGACACTAAAAGGATGACTTACAGAGTTTGTCAGGTTTGGGTGAAAAAAAAAGAAGAGTAACAGGCTGTGGGGCAAAAAAAGGAAGGGGCCCCAAAGGGGCCGCAAAAATGGAAGGGAGCTGAGTGGCACGTAAGAAAAGAAAAAGGACGTACTTTAAGGACTGCATTTAAGAAAAAAAGGGGGGGGGAGAGTTTTCAGGCCCGGATAGAAAGGCTATGAGGAGAAGAAGGGGAAATGAACGCAGCACACACTCCAGGGGAGCTATTGCCGCTTAAAAGGAAAACGGCGCAGCCGTTGGGAAAAAACGGGAAGAACAGCTATTAAGATACAGGAGGGGAAAGGGGCGGCCTGGCTAAGGACGTTAAAAAGGGGGAAAAAAAGGAAGCTGACGCTGCCGAACTAGATCAAAAAAAAGAAAGGAAAGGGAGGGGGGGGAAGCGTGCATAGGAGCCGAGCCGAAGAGAAAGAGGGGGGGGTTTTCCGCGGGAGCGAACGCGACGATGCAAAAAGAATAGCTAATACACTTCTCAACAAAAGAGAGAAAAAGATTGTCTTCGGGAGAAAACGCGAAAAGGGGTCTTATCTTTAGAAATCGCTGCCACCAAAAGCGCGGAGGAAAAAAAAAAAAGAGGCTCGGTCCCTCTTCAGGCCTCAAAAAAAGGAAAAAGGGGGAAAGGCCAGGGTGATCGTTCGGAAAGGGGGGGAAAGAAGACACCAAAAGGAACCCTCTTGAAAGGAAAGAAGGGAATCGACTCCGGGGAGCTTATCGTCTAGGATTCAAGGTAAAAAAAAAAAGGCGCCCGTGGTCCATCTCACGGGAAGAGAAGAAAAGGAAAAACGTTTAGTTGTGGGGAGGGAGGGGAAAAAGGTAAGGGCGAGCCTCCCTCATCGGAGGGGCAAGGAGGGAAGAAGAAAGAGTACAATCGGACTCAAGACAATTAAAGAAGGGGAGAGGACCTTTCGTAAGGGTGAAAAGACGCAAAGTTTGGAGACAAGGTGGGAAAAAGGTACCTGCCAACTCCTGTGAAAAGATGAGAAAGGCACCTTACGCAAAAGCACAAAACTCTGGGGGAAATAGGGGGGAAAAGAAAAAGGATCAAATGTTGTAGTGAAGAGAAGGAGAAAGGGACTACGTCGGAGATGAAGAAGGTAAGTGGGAGTTAGATGCATTGGAGGAAGGGAAGGCTCTAATGACGGTCCAGGAATCCCGGAAGGGGTAAGGAAAGGGAGTAGCCTACGATAATCCCAGTATTGAGGTAGGGGTTTCACGGAGGTGGGAGGGATGGACCAAAAGGAAGGGGCTTCTGAGGAAAAAAATGAGAAATTGAAGAACAGGGGAAGGTGTTAACTTTTTTCCCGGAACTGAAAAAAAGGAGAAGAAAAAAGCAGCCAGCTCCAGCCGTCCGACACGCCCAAGATAAGTGGAAGGGGGGAAAAGGAACCGTACCTGCTCTGAGATAAAAGAAAAAAAAAAAAAACTGATCCCCAATTCTTCGGGGCCGAGTCCCGAAAAAAAAAAACATTGCACTATCTTCCTTTTTTGGAAAAAAGAGGAGAGCCCTCCGCGGCAACAGGAAGAAGAAAGAGGGAAGAAAAACACTCATCAGGAAAGCATAAAGAGAAAAGGGGAGACCGCATTGCACCGGTGAAAGGAGTCACCACCAAAAGCAGAGCCGATGCAGTCAGCACCAAAGAAAAAAGAAACCAGCCTCATCGCACCCACACAAAAAGAAAAAAAGAAGGAGAATCACTCGATTCGGCGTCGGAAAAAAGTCACGGAGGACACACGGCAAGACACAAGAAGGGGAAGGCATGCGCAATCAAGAAGAAAAGAAGCAGCTTCGCCAAGCTTGGAAAAAAGGAAGGGAAAAAAAAGATATCTTCAATCACCATCAATCATTTGAAAGAGAGAAAAAAGAAGGCTTTGTCACCCCGGAAGAAAGGGAAAAAATACATTTGAGGGTGGTCTGAGAGAAGAAGACTCAATCTTATCGCGGGAAACAGGCCCAGGAAAAAAAAGAAAAAAGACCGTTCGCAGTTCTTTCCTGAAAGAGGGAAAAGTAAGCTTCTTGTCAAGATCAAGAAAAGGAAAGAAAAAGATGAAGACCATCGCGTTATCTCCAGAAAAAGGGGGGGAAGGATGTCCATCCTGCAGTGTTAAGGAAGAAGGGGAGGGGAAGGGTTATTTTTTTAAGTGCTTCAAAAGAGGAAAATCTCAAGGCAACCAGAAGAGGCGTGCAATTCCTCCGAGAAGAAAAGAAAAAAAAAAACCAGGAGTTTCGTTCGCAAGATCTCCTCTAAAGAAGAGAAAAAAAAAAAGGGAACGAAGGGAACGCTCAGGGCCGCAGGTAAAAAAAAAAAAGGTGAAGGCATCTCCGAGATGTGAGGGAAAAGAGGTGTGCAGAGAGTAAGACAGGGAAAAAGCCACGGCTTCTAAACAACATTTGGGGGGTGGGGGGGGGGGGGGTTTTTGGGGGGTGTCTTAACGCACGGAGCAGAAAAAAAAACACAAAAGAAGGAAAGCTCAAAAACGGACTGCAAGAGAAAAAAAGAAAAAAAAGAAGGGAGAGCACAGAAGCAATCGTCCCGAGAAGACAGGGGGGAGAATAAAACATTTCCAGTGATCTCGATCGCCGCGGAGAAAAAAAGAAGGGAGGAAGGCGCTACCGGCTATTGCCAAAGGCAGAGGAAAAAAAACCATGCGGAAAAAAGAGGGAAAAAATCAACCCACGGAAAGAGGGGGGGAAAACTCCTGCTTCAAAGCGGCAAATGAAAGGGGGAAAAAATGTTTGTTCCGCCGTCCCATAAATAGCCGATAAAAGAAAGCTAACTCCAAAAAAAAGCGGGGAAGAAAAAGAGAAAACAAAAAAGACATCAGAGAAGAAAAAGGTCACCATCCGAGCCGTAAAACAAAAAAAAAAAGGGCTTTCCATTTCCTCATCGCCGGGTAAGAAAAGAAGAGGAGGAAAAAATCCTCGAAAAGAGAGGAAAAGAAAGAAGAAAAGAACAAGCACAAAGTTCCACATGCATCGTTTTCAGAAAAAAAAAAAAGGATGAGACTCTAATTTACATGGGGCAGACGCCCAAGGGGAAAAAGCACAAAAAGCCAGGTGAAAAAGCGAAAAAACTATAAACTCCAATCCCGAGAAAAAGACAAGAAAATTCACATGATCTTCAACGCAAATAAAAGAGAAGAAAAAAAAAGAAAAGAGTGAAAGAGAAGAGTAACACCTTAGCCCGACCGAAAAAAAAACGCGCATTTTTCCTTAACTGATGGGAGAAAAAAAAGGGGAGCACTCCAGCGCAGCCCGGAAAGGGAAGAAGAGAAAATCCATCACAAGAAGAAAGGGAGAGAAGACATACATAACGTCATAAACTCCAGCAGGAGGTGAAGAAAAAAGAAGAGCAGCTCCATTACTCCCAATAGGCAGCGTCTCGCAAAGAAGAAGAAAAAAAAAGCAATCTTATGATTAGAAAAGAGAGAGATACAAGAATAGCTACAGACGGCGAATAGGGGGATGAAGGAGGAGTAAGGAGCTTTAAGTCAAACGCCGATGAGGGGGAAGTGAGGGGTTGATGTCTTTCTTATAAGAAAAAGGAGGAGGGGAGTGAGGGAGGTATCACTTTCTTCTTCCCGATGGAAAGTGTTGGGGCCTGATTGGGAGGGAAGGAAAGGAGGAAGTGGTTCATGGGGGGTTGTTGCTTTCTCGCTCTTACATGTGGGGAAAAAAGAGGAGAAGGGAGAGACCTACTTTTATTTGCGTGGGCAATGCAACTGGAAGAAAAAATGACAGGAAGGGACTCTCGGGAAACGAGGAGGGAAAGTTCAGACTGTTAAGCTGCGTGGGAGAAAAGTTTTGTGCATTTCCTTGCGACACGATCGGAATTCGGAAAGGGGGGGGGTCGCGCATTTCGAACACGGATGCAAAGGAAGGGGGGAGGGGGAGGAATCGGTGGGAGGAGGAAGGGGAAAGAGCTTTGCGCGTATTTGTCAGGAAGAATAGAAAAAGACGGGGCGATTGCGGACCTAACAAAATTTGGGGGGGGAAGGAGAGAAAAGGATTGTGGCCGAAAAGATTTGTACTCGCGCGGGAGGGGGGTTTGGGACCGAAACTGAATCTTCGCTGTGTTGGGGGGGATAAGGGGCGCGGCGATGGATTTGGCTTTGACGCAAAACAGGAGAGTGCCGCTCATTCCAGGTCCGAAAAGAGGAGTTTGGCTCAAGAAAAAGGAGGAGGGGGGGGAAAGAGTCGAAGAAGAGAGAGCGCGGGACGCATTTTTTTTTGGGGAAATCAGAGGCAAAGGAGAGAACTTATTGGTTTGAGCGGGAGGAGAATAGCATCTCTTCACACATGGAAAAAAAGGGAAAAACCGGCTGGCGAGGTCTATTTATTGGAAAGGAAGAAGGGGGAAGGGGAATTGTAGGAGGGGGGGAGAAAGAATCTTTGGAAGGAAAAAAAAAAAGGGCGGCTCTGCTTAACTTTTTCAAGACAAACTGAACAGAAAGGAACAGAACGTCGGACGAAAGCGAGAAAGCGGGAACAGGGTTACGGCAAGGAGGAAGAGAGGGAAGGCCGCGGAAATGGTCGATTTGATGGGGAGGAAATAGAACGAATCGACTCGGGCGGATTGTAGGAAAAAGAGGACGCTCCATACCGGGTTTGACTGGAGAAAAAAAGTTAAAAGAAGGAACTTAAAGAAATAAAAAAGAGAAGGCTTCCCATGTCGTTTTAAACGGAGAAAAAGAACCCTGGTGTGGACTATAACGGCAAATCAGCAAAAAAAAGAAGAAGGGGAAAGAAAGCCTACGGCGGGGTACGATGCAAAACGGGCAAAAGGCCTGTGGAGAGGACAGGGGGGAAAAAAAAAAACGGCATTGAAAAGGAAATTGGAGGTTACCTACTGGCGAAGACAAACATAATTCGGATAACGGAGGGGGGACAAACTCGATATTTGCGAGGAGGGGAAAAAAAGGAGTGATGGTGATGAGATATCACCATAGGGGGAGAAAAGGATGCTGTAATCAACAGAAAGGGAAGGAAAAAGGTTGTCTGCTGGAATTTGAGGGGCCGACAAGGATGGGCTGGAAGGGTCGCCCAACTCCTAAGGGCGGATTTAGAAGGAGGGGAGTACCCTACTTTTGTGCGGTCAAAGAGGCATGGTTTTGTCGCGGGAGGGGGGAAGACGCGACTTATGGGAAAAGAGCATTCAACCGGAATCGAGGTGGAAGGAGGAAATCGATTGAATTAAGGCTTTCGCGGAAAAGGGATTCCGGTAAGCTCTGGAAGAAGGAGAGGGGACAGAACTCTAAAAGAAAAGAGCGTGTCGCATTTCCTTCCTGGAACAATGACTTGAGGAGACGATCAGTACCGGTGAAGAAACAAAGTAGTGGTGTATAATTGGAGGGAAAGGGAGGTGCTGTCTCTGTATTCTATACAAAAAAGTTTGGGGGAAGAGAGAAAGGGAAAAGTTGAAATTCTAAAGTTGAGGCCGCGAAAAGAGGACAGACGTGTCTTCACAAAAAAGAGGGGAATACTGGGCTCTCTAGGCTAATCTAATGACGATAAAAGAGTATGGTCCTTCATAGAGTAAGGAAGAGAGAAAAATCTGTCGAAAATGGTCATAGAACTCCCAAAAGGGGAGACATTCAATATTCCCTAGTTTCAAGTTAGAAAGGAGAAAAGAAAACCATCAATGTGTCACCGTTCTAGGAGGGAAAAGGAAAAAAAACTGAGGAATTACAGGGGAAAAGGGGGACGGGGTAAGTTGCACAAGCAAAAAAAGAGAGGAACGGCGGTTGACCCGGATTAGTTCCAAACTGGAGGAAGGCGGAGTCTGATGGGGGCACAATAAGAGGGGAGAAGCGCTTTTCATTTCTCGTAATGGGGAAGGAGAAGGGGGAATAGGGTTAGGCCGGATAGAAAGGGGAATGCGAGGAGGGGGAGTACAAGGAAGGGGGGGGATGAACGCCGCACAACTCAAAAGGGGGGGGAAAGGCTATTTCCTCTGATAGACAGAAAAGGGGGAAACCAACACGTAATCCCGCGATGTAAGAGAAAAGCGGAAGGCAGTTCTTCGGAAAGGGAAGGGGAAAAAAGGCTCCGGTGGAGATCCTGAGGGAAAAAAAAAAAAGAAGAAATCACCCCCTGGGGAAAGAAAAGGAGGGTCCGCGTGCAGAGGGGAACGGAAAAGTGAAGGAGCCGGTCTGTGGTGGGGGCAGAGGGGGGGAGAACGTACGAATCCTGAGAGGAAGA
>Ga0179593_1379330_pt1 | contig 14253 bp, 19 predicted proteins | sample CZODoug2_1_08_16_FD_185931 | JGI IMG/M metagenome (GOLD analysis project Ga0179593, IMG submission 185931) | Vadose zone soil fungal communities from Angelo Coast Range Reserve, California, USA - CZODoug2_1_08_16fungal (PacBio error correction) | ecosystem: Environmental > Terrestrial > Soil >...
TATAAAAAAAAGCTTCTATTCGAAACAGGCGAGGCCTTCTCTAAGGCATTTAAGAAATCAGAGAGAAGAAAAAAGGTACAAAAACAAAGCCCGCAAAGAACGCGGACAGGGAACAATCAAGGGAAAAAAGAAGGTGCCACTGTCACCGACTCTTGGGCGTTGGAGACTGGTACCAAACCAAGGATCAGACCGTCCGCCAAAAAACTTAGGAGGGAAAAAAAAGGGGTGCAATAACGCCGAGTGGAAGAGATACGTAGGGGCCGTGTTCAGAAGAGGGGGGGGGGGAGAAAAGAACTGAAATGTATCCTGACAGGTTCCTCCTCATCAACAATAGTGGGAAACCATGAAATCCCCCTTGTAGAAAAAAAGAAGGGGGGGGAACACTGTACGCTGGCACGTATCCGAATGGTGAACATAATGAGGGAATCCTTCCTAAACATAAAGGGACCGAGAGCCATTCCTGCGCCCGCGAGAGGTCCGATCTTACGAAAAGATGAAAAAGGACGACACACTTAAACCGCACCCCACCGGAAGAAAGGAATAACTTTCACTCGCCCAACGCCTTGTGAATGGCGCCAATCGTGGACTTTTCGTAATCCATAACATGCCATCCAAACAGGGAAGGAGGAATCCTCCCAGATGACGCGCAGTTGATCTACAGAGAAGAGGGGAGAGAAAAAGCTCTCCAACCTGCAACTGGGGTCCGTTCTCACGAAAATCGCGCACGTCCGAGACGACAGGGAGTGGGGGGGAAAGGGGGTCAAAAGCATACAAGCGTCCGCTTCTTTCTTTGAAGGACAAGAGAGGGGAAGATGGTGAGCGCTGAATCTGTCTGGGGATCTCTGCGGGGAAAAAGGGGAAAAAAAAAAGAATCCCACACGTAAAATCCATCGCGTCCTGTGTGGTAACGATCGGCTGTCAACATCAAGAAGAAAGGGATTTGGGGGAGAACCGGGTAGTGGGGTTTAAAGAGAATAAGTCTCCGCGTGGCCCAACTGTTGGGCGGAAATAAAAAACGGATGCTATTAATGCAAACGCATGAAGGGGAAGAGAGGGGTTTCCAGCAAAAAGACCTTCTAACCAAAGCAAATGCACATCACCGAGCCCACCCCAAAACACACAAAAAAAACAAAAAAAAAAAAAAAAAAAACAAAAAAAACAAAACACCCCCCAAAAGAATCAAAGGGAAGGGGGAAAATGGGCATCGGCTGATTTCGCCAAAAGAATTGAGCAGAACGGGCAAATGTCCTGAAAGGATAAGACTCTTGGGGGTACGACGGGGCCCGCCAATACCACCCCTGCTCTCGTTGGAAGCAGAAGGGGAAGAGTGTGTGTAACAGAAATTTCTGAGGCCATGCCTCCGGACACGAGGAAGGGGAAAAAAAGGGAGTCCAACAGCAAAAACCGAGGGGAGCAATTCTGTCTCTGAGCCTGCCGCCACGGACGTGGTAACCATGCGGAGGACAAAACTCTAATCAAAGGAAAAAAAGATTTGTGGGCCCGCGCAAAGTTCAAATAAAAAGGAGGGGGGGCTCTATGTCCGCGGGAAATACAAAAGGAAGGGGGGGGGAAAAAACAAACATCGAGCTCCGAGTCTTGGAAGGTGGACAGCAACATTCAGCAAATGCACAAGCTGACGATTTGGCGCTACTAACTTCCCCCCATTTGAAAAGGAACTCTTGAAGGGGGGGAGAAGTTGGACACCCGATGTGACATGGCGGGGAAGGGGGAAAAGAAGAAATAGATCAATACATAAAAAAGGCAACTTCCCGGAATTTTGTTTAGTTGGTTTGGTGTGCCCAACCATGGTGGGCCAACAAAGAGAACGCCGGAAACGCGCCCAGCCGCGGAAAGATAACCTCAAAAAAACAAGGAAGGAAGAAGAGATAAGAATCTTGGCCTACTGGCGAAGGTGGGGTCCTCGGCGTAGCCGACGTGCACCGGCACAAACAGAGAATACAAGAAAAAAAGAAGGTGTGGAAAACATCTGGATGTTTTAGATTGCAGGAGGGTAACTCACCAAAGGAGGGGGACAGCAAACAGAGGGGTTTAACGTGTACAGCTCCAAAGAACAACAAAACGAGGGAAAGTTAAGAAGACAGGGGGAGACATCATAGCGACATCCGAGGGGGGGGAAAGGAGCCAAGTCAACACAGTTCTCGTGAGCTCGATGATATTAAAATAGGACGTCGTGGCCGAGGGAAAGGACAGAGGAAAAAGGGGGCGGGATTGGTCAAAGAGCCAGGAACATGACCGTGGAGCGATCTTGAAAATTCCAGACACGGGAAGGGAGGAGTGCCTCCCTAACAGAAACAAACGGTCCGGTAGCTTGATCGACGAGATTAAAATCGAAACGGGGAAAAAGAGAGGGAATTCTCTTTAAAGAATTTCGGGTGCGCAACACCACTTGAAGGGGAAGAAAAAGGGGAAGGAGGCCCTACCTACTAAAGGATCATGTCAATGAATGAGCCATGAGTCTCTCCGACGGCAAAAGGAGTGGTTCAACGGCCTGCCCTGCGCTCTTGGGGAAAGAAAGGTGAAGATTTACTGGCCGAAAGGCGACTGACTTTTGCGGGGCTCGGGCGGGGGGATGGGTTTGGGAAGAGAAGGGGGGAGGGTCGTCAGCAGAGTTACTGCACCTAAAAAAAGAGTGTATTTGGACATCCAAAGCGAAGTGGGCCACTATCAGAAGAAGAAAAACGGACAAGTTCCAAAAAATGAACTTGGAGGAGAAAGTCAGCTGGGAAGGAAAACGTGAAAAAACGAAAAGAGTGGCCGGGGTGAAAAAAAACAACAACCATAGGGGGAAAAAAAAAACGCCGTGCAAATATTTGAAAGAGGAAAACAGCGTTATTAAGGGAAATAAAAGCATAAGATCAAGCACGCTTATCCGGGACCTCCAGGGGCTGAACAAGGAGAGCTACTCGGAAAGAAGCATAGTTTCGGAAGAAAACATATCTCCCGAACAAATAATCGAGGGGGAAAAAGTCAACTTCAGCTTACGGGCCGGGCGGCTTAGGGGGGGGGGATTGGGGGGTCATGGGAGCTCATGGTGAAAAGTTACGCTATGGGCCAAAAAATGGGGGCGGGAGAGAGGGGAAGGGTCGGCAGGCGTCGGTGGGCTTGAGGGGGAGGGGGTTAAGTTCTTTCACTGGTATATGTCGTCATGGCAATGAGATGAGAAAAAAAAAATCTTCTCCGGTTTCTGGGGGAAAAGAGCAGTCAAAGAAAAGGGGGGGACCGCACCTGGACCGATCCGAAAGAGTTAAGGGGGAAAATTAGTGAAGCCAGTTTAAGGGGGGTAGGGTTTCACCCACTCTTCAGGGAGGGGAGAAACGTTCTGGTTAGTGAGAAGGGACAGGGATGAGACCTGGCCGGAAAAAAAAGCAAGTCCCCAAGAACTCATCCGTCCTCGGCGTCCAGGCAGCGGCGTCCGGCGTGAAAAGCAGCGCGAACTTTGCGAAGGTCCCTCGTATAGTGAAAGAAGGGGGGCGTCGATAAAAAAGGAAGCGGGTGACAAGACGGACACGGATTGGAGGCAGCTATCCGTAAAAGCGGGATGAGAACGTGGTGGCGCGGTGGTCGGGAGGGGAAGCGATTCAGGGGCGGGGGGAGGGGGACAGCGCTGATCAAGTGATTTCTTTGAGAAGGGCCAAGGGCCTGTAAGCGGGGCGCGTGAGAAGTCAACCAAAAAAGTCGATAAAAACACGGAGGAAAGGAAAAATAGAGGATGACGCTCAAAAACTATGAGAACAGTCCGTAGGCTTCTAGATCTACCAGCGCTGGAGCCCGCTACTAAACCACAGGACAACCGCCGCCAGCAGCAGCAAAGCAGTAAAAGTCCGCAAGCAGTGTTACCGATCGATCCATTGTAGGAGAGGGAAAAAATTACGCAGGGCCATTCGAAAAGTCTAAGAGGAATCCCCGGAATCGGAAAGAAGGGGGGAGGAAGGACGGAAGTGGAAGAGATTCACGCAAGGAGGGGAGAAGACGGACAAAGGTGGCATCCCGAAAAGTAGAACCACATGCCGCCATCCAGAGGGGAACATGAATTCCAACACGGAGTGGGAACAAAAACGTGAACCTGAAGCATATGGGGAAAAAGGGGGAAGGGACCACCACTAGACGGACTCAGGCTAAAAACCTGGGAGAGCCTTCACGCTTGCCCGCACATAATGAAACGGGAGGAAAAATAGTACCAGCGAATACAACCCTCACCACCTAAACGGGAAATTTCAACTGGAACGCTCCAGCAGAAAAAGGGGGGAGCACATCGGGTAGGTTCAGACGCTTCTCGCCAGTCCTCGCCAGAAAGAGACAGGAAGATTCAGTGAAGAAGGGCGATTCCATCTAAAGGGGAAGGAAAACAATCCTCTTTTAAATCCCTAAAATCGCGTAGTGCAGCGAGAAGGGAAATGGATGGGGAAAGCCCAGTGCCGTCCATTGAAGCGGCTAGGAGGGAGCTTGTACTGCCAGAGGGATAAGCCGGTTTATCATCAAGGGGGTATTTACGGAGGGGGGGACTGCCAACAAATTTTAAGGAAAGATCATCAACAGTCAAAAACGTGGTTGGGGAAAGGGGGTACCGTACGCCAAATGCCTCTACTTCCCAAGTGCCCAAATTGTTGGGGGAGAACCGGTAATGGTTTCTTGAAGAGAGCTAGAGTAACGACGCGGAACACAATCGCTTTTAGTCTCAAGATGGGTGCAAGTTCCTGTCCGAGACAGTCGCTCGGTCCAGCAAGTGAGAGGAACAAAGCAGAAACCAGCCGCGAGCCCCCGGCAACCCCGGCTTGCCGGATTTTCAAAAAAAAAACAGAGCAAAAAGATTTCTCCTCTCCCAACCACATGGAGAGAAAAGCAAGGGAGCATTAAATAAAAAGAATCTTGGGGGACGGGCGCCTGGAACTCATAAAAATCAAACCTGACAGATAAGCTCTCAGGCCGAAACTGGACGTATTGGGGGGGGGGGGGGGGAACAATTTCAGGGGGAGGGCCCGTGTACACCCAGTCCAAGAAGCGCTTCAAAACAACGAAAAAGGCTCGTATTGCTGGCGTGGGAACCCTCCGGGAAAAGGAGGGAAAAAGAAGCGGGAAAATTCGGGTCACTGGAATCATTTGGTTCGAACGAAAAAATAAAAGACGAAAAGTTGTGAACTGGACTTGCTTAGAGGATAAAGGGCACAAGCTACGAGACAACAGGTAAGACATCGGAATCAAAGGAAGCACAAGGTTAGGGGGGAAAAGTTTGCAAAGCCAGACAGGAAAACAGGAGGTTCGTGAGCTATGTCTGCAAAAAGAAAGAGTGGGGAACTTCCTTTTCATCACAATTTTGTGCTACGTGCAATGGACAGACCTCTGACAGTCCTTTAATGTAAGGGGGAAGGGCAACAGGCCCTTCATCAAAGTGTTTCTTTTGGGGGAAGAGGGGGTTTCCGATGGCCCCCATCCACAAGCTCCTACAGGAGAAGGAAAAAGCGCGGAACGATTAACGCTGAGCCACAAACCAAACGGAGGCTTTACAAAAAAGAGGGAGCAGCATCTTGGCGGGGGAAAGGAAAAAGATTGAGGGGAGAAAACCTGCTAAAACATTTGTTTCCGGCGAAAATAACGAAAAGTCCTAAAAAGGACCCATCGGGGGTGATGATATATCTTCTGCTGTAACTTAAATCTCCTAGGGGGGGGGGGATTGTCCAGCCAACGTAGCTCACCACTTCAACCCCGCTTTCTCGGTTGCAGAAGGATCAATAAAGCAAAAAGAAGATGGGGGCCTGAGCATTCCTCCACGAATACTTTTCTTCGATGAGCCTCGAGAGGAGGGAAAACAACGCTGCCGGTCAGCGACCAAGAGAAAGAATGAAAAAGGAGCCACCGGGAGGCCGGGAAGCGGAGGTCGGCCTACAATGAGTGGGTCCGGGGATTCGAGCTTTTTGGGAAAAAAAGCAGTAGGGGAAAAAGGGTAACCGGTCCGTGTCAGGGGGGGGAAGGGAAAAGGCGCATCATAATCTCAGTCCGGCCGTGTTGAGAGAAAAGACGGCAAGTAAACGGGCCCATGAGAAATGGTAGAAAAAGTGTGATGATCCATTTTCGCGGCCTCAAGAGAAAAATGATCAGGGCCGGGTTAGAAAGCGGGAGAAAGGAAACATTCGTTTTCTTAAATTGCCGGCCTTGAACCCGGGCTCATTGAGGGTGAGGAAATAAGTAGAGGGGAGGTCAATGGGACGGCTGTTGCGGGGTCTGAGGGAGGGGGCTTTGGTAACGGTGGTTGAACGCGCAGAGCCGGCAGGGAAAGTGAGGGAAGGAAAGGACTCCAAAGCGAAGTGGGGGCAAAGCGTAGTAATGGAGGAGGGAAAGGGAAAGGAAAAACCCATTCCGGTTTCTCAAAAATGAACTTGGCGGATGGAAGGAATTCAACTGGGGGAGTCCCCGGACCACTAAGAGCGCCAGGTGGAGGGGGAGAAACATATTTTACTACGAGCCAAATGATAATGAAAAAAAGGGGGAGCACAGAAACAGATCAGTTCAGAAAAAAGAAAGAAAGACCGACACTACCGGACCGCACTGGGAATTACATCAATACTCGAACAACGATTCGGGGAAAGACCAGATTCGGCTACGCGAGGCGAGGAGAAATGGGAGAGATCAACTTCCTCGTACAGGGGAGGGGGAGCCTCGAGTCATGATGGATGGGCAGGGCGCAGAAAGAGAGGGAAAAAGGCCCATCAAACTGTCTTTAGGCAGCTTCAGTTGGCCCAGCGTACGAAGGGAGGAAGTTAGGTGGTGAGGTTAGCTTGTAATCTGTCCGTAAGCATAGGGAAACGCGCAGAAGTCGCCAAGCAATGTCCTCTCCGAAGCAAAGCGTCGCAAGAGCAAGACAAAAGGAAGGGTGGGGCCCATAGGACGTGCCAGCGACTCGTGGGGGGAAGGGGGGGGAGGGACAAATTTTACTGGGGTTGGATTTCTGTTGTACCTCTAGGACCGGTGGTTAAAAGGATACTTTAACAGATGCCAACGGGGCCAAGATGTGTCAGGCAGCACGCGCCAGAAAGTTCCACGGAGAACGTCACAGGATGACCCCTGCTGGACTAGGGATACGCATAGACTTCGAATGCCGCGTATAGTGATGAAATCGTCGATCTCAAAGGAAGGGGGGGGGGAACGTGTGAATTGGGAGGAAAGGAGGCTTCCCGGGGGCTCTGCATTTACGGGGCGTCGTGGTGTTCAGCGAGCTGTCTGTGCCGGCGAAAAGCTGCTCTAAAGTCTTCTTGAAGCCGGGAACACGTTCAAGCAAAGAGGCGTCTCATCAAAACAACAACACATCCAAGAAAAAGAGAAACCGCTCAAGCGGCTAGCTACCCGCCATGCCTCGAATAAAATCCGCAGCAAAAGGGCAAAAATCCTATAGGGCAAAGAACCGAACCACCATCGCCAACCGAAAGAACGGTAAACCAAAAAGAGAGCAAAGCAGTGTTGAGGGACACAGGGTCCTTTGATAGACGCCGGATACGAAGAAAAAAAACCTAAAAAAAGGCCGAGTTAATCGCGGAGCGGCATGAAAAGAACCGAAGGGAGATAGGAGGGGGGGAGGCGCAAGTCTGGTTCAGACATAAAGAACCAAAATAGGAACAAGAACGGTCGCTATCCGAAAACCATGAACAAAGAACTGGGGGAAAAAAAAAGAAGGAACCAACTGAAAAAGGAAACTACCTTGGGATGCACACACACAACTACATCGCTAACGCTACAGAAGCTTAAAAAGGGAGAGGAAAATTAACTTGGCGCCACCAAGACGGTGCGGAAAAAAGGGAAGAGCGAAAGTCCCGAACGCCCACCTACAACGACCCTCTGGAACGCGACAATTTGGGTAAGGGGGGAACACAGCGACTTTTCGTTCGTAACATGAAACGCCATGCCTCAAGAAAGGGAGAAGACCAACAGGCCCTTTACAGGGACAGTTTGCCTCCTCAACTACACTCGAAACGACGCAAAAAAGTTGAAGAACGCCACGAATCGCTTCAGTCGCGAGGTCACGGAGGAAGGGACCATTGCTAGGAAGGAAGGGGCGTAAAGCTGCTCTTCGCTGTAGTCTAAGGAGGGATAGATTAAGCGAAGGAATAGTTTGAGGGGGGAAAAAGAGGGTAGTTCTCGATGGACGCAGGAAAAAGGAAGAAAGGTCGTGGGGTAACGAAGCTTAGTTCAGCTCACGTCCAGTCCATTCTTTTCCGGTATGGACTTGACGAAGAGAAAAAGGGAGACACGACTTGGCTCGCTTGTAGGAGTACAAAAGAAGGAGGGCGAGGGAAAGAAAAAAAGCATGGCGCAAAGCCGGGGTCCAGACCGAAAATTCGCGACCACCAAAAAAAACCCCAACGTAGGAAAAGGGAAATGGGAATCGTCAAAAACAGGAACGAAAATAAAAAGGAAAGGAAAAGGACGTCGGGCAAGAAGCAATTTAAAGAAAACTAAATCTTGGGACGGGCGCCCGTGGCCGTAATACCCGAAAGAAGGGAAATCGACTGGAGGGGAAGGCAAAGATCCGTAGTGGGTGGACTTTGACGGCAAGAAGGAAGGGGAAAACCGCGATTAGCGCGTGAAGATCGAGAAGTCAACCAACGGACCCGAGAGAACTCTGGTAAAGAAGAAAGGACGGAAGGGTAAAGCTCTGGAAAGACGGCAAACGGAATAAAGGGGGGAACGAAACGGCGGCCAGGGTGGAGCAGCTGGACTTCTCTATCGTCTCGTCCCAGTCGAACGCACGGAGTAAAAAAAAAAATCACTCACTAAAGACTGGGGAGCATCCTATGCTCTGACACAGCGGAAGTGCGTGGGAAACTATTACAAATGAGAAAAAGACAAGAAGTCACGGGTGCTACTCTTGCCTTGTGCTACTTTGCGGAAGCAACCCCTCTGCTCATACTTGCGTAAGTTCCGAGAATGGAAGAGCACAGGGAAAAAGATCGGAGGGGTCGGGGATTTGTCCGCAGGTTGTTCAAAAACAGGTGTCCCGCGCAAGCGCGAGACCCTTACAACAACCTATTCAAAGCTGAGAAGAAAAAAAAACCAACGAGAAAGAGATAGATCAAGGAATCGCCGAGAGTTGGGGAGAGAGCAAGGCCGAATTGCCAAGGGGAAAATGGTTGCCATCGCAAAAAAATCCAAGAACAAAACGGCACGGAGTCCATAGATGTGGATGTCCGGGTAGATAGGAGAGGAAGGAAAAACAGGTACAGGCATCGAGGTTGTTCAACAACGTAGCACCCAAAAAGGGAGAAGGGAAAAAGCGCGGAATATTTGCAAAATAATAAAACGACGAAAAAGCTTTTTTAGCGCTCACGGAAGTACGGGGGTAGTAAAAATAGGGGCATGAGGAACCGCTCGGCTCGAAAAGTAGGAAGAAGGAGGAAAAAGGGAATAAATCACCGGGTGACAAGGGCGCTTTCCTGAACAAACCAGATGGGCAACTCTTTTCCGACTTTGAAACGTCGGTGGGCTCCCAAACAGCAATAGCTAATATTAAGGAGGAAAGGGGGGGACTCCGATCGGAAATCGACGTGTAATCAAAGTTCCGGACGGGCCCATTAATCTGTTCGCCAACCCATAGTAAATCAATCCATGTGGGGGAGCGGCAACCTCCCTAGAAGAGGGGGAGGAAAGGGGAGAGGGTAGAGGACTAGCAAACCTAGCCGAAAGTCGTTGGGGGGGGAGACTTCAAAGGGGGGGAGGAAGGGAACAGAGGGCGACTGGCTTGTAGAAGAACCCAGAAATTTCAATTGCAACGACGGGGGTGGTTGGCGCCTTGCTGGGGAAGGAGGGGTCTCGCGAAGGTCAAAAGAACCCCACGCAAGACGACTACGGGAAAAGAAAAAAAAAGACTATTGAGTGAAATACAACAGGAGTGGTCCAACGGGATTTTCTAAAGCGCTTAAGAAATACCCCAAAGGGACCAAACAATGGAGTGGACGAGGCTGAAAGAACATGGCCGTTCCCCAAGTTACAAAAAAAGGGGAGAAAGAAGGGGGGGATTAAATAAACCGATTTCAAAACTCCGCTGAACAACGACATTTCCGCGCGTACTCCAACAGCTATCCTCTCACACACGTACAAGAAAGATTCATCTACTCTTTGGAAATCCTGGACGCGAAAGGACAAATACGTGGGAAGGGAAAGAGACGCAGCACGGGACGGGGGAACGAAACCAAGATTCGGCCGGTCGATTAACGAAAATCGCACTCAAGGGGGCAAGCACAGGCCGGTGCGGCTGACTTCAATGAGCTTTGGGAAGAGGAGAAGGGGGGTACGAAATAAAAAACGGCCAACAAACTGTGGGCGGCGGCCAGTTAGGAAGGACTCAGGACAGTCTGTCGGGCGGGGGGCGGGGAAGAGGTCGAAGGAAAAATCGGCAACGGCGGGCAAAAGCGTGGCCCCGTTCAGAAAGCTCTAAAGGGAGAGAAGAAAAATGTGTGCAGCCACCGACCGACGAAAAGAGGCTGGCCAGTTTGGAAAGATTGGGGCCAAAGTTTATGGATGGTTGAAAAAAGTAATCTGGAGAAAAAGGATTGGAAAAAGAAAGATCCGGATCAGAGAAAACAAAAAATGTGCCGAATTTCATAAACTCCCGACCCCGAAAAGATCAGCCACCCCTGAAAGACCCGAGCAACAGGAAAAGGCCGCGAGACTTTTGGCGAAAAAGGGAGTGAGACCGGCGATATGAGGGAAAAGGAAAAGGGACAAGGTTCACAAAACGGAGTTCTCCCTGTAAAAGGCGGCTGCTTTGGTGCGGGGGGGGGGCGATAATTGTCAGGGAAAAAGGAAAGGCCGGCTGATAATCGAACGGGCAGAGAATGTGAGAAGAAGAAGAATAAAAAAACAAACGGGAGAAGGAGAGAAAGATGACTCCGGCTATTCTCACAGGCAGAGGCTTTCTGAAAGGCATCTTTTCACATAAAGAGCGAGGGGAAACACCGGGGGGAAACCCACCCCAAGCCCGCGGAAAAAAGACCAAGAGGGGAAGGCACCTCGCTTTCCAGGGTAAAATTATATAAAGGGCCGATTCAATCAAAAAAGCCCGTATGGCGGCGGAAGGCAAAGAAGGACGCCTAGAAAGGAGAGGCGCCGTTCCATGACACGGCAAGGGGCTAAAAAAGAGGAGGAAAAAAAGTCCGACTCAGAATGAAACCATTAATCCATTAAAATTTGGCGCAAAATCCTTGAACCTGGAAAAGGGGCACTGGAAAGGGGACTTGTCACAAGAATTCTTTGAAGACACCGCCTATACATAAGAGAAAGGGGGGGAGATGCCATTCCTCAACGATTCCGCGGGAATATGAACTTAACAGATGCGACAAGGAAAACCTACATCGCAATAAAAAAGAACGGCCACTGGAACGCTGCAAAGCCATATGCTAATAGGGAAGGGCACGTGGGGACCCTTCGCTCTGCCCAAGCCAAGCAATAAGTCGCCGCCTGCAAAGTTTCGCGGCAGTTGATCAGAAAAAAACGTCATTTGGGGAAGCCGCGGCGCTGCCCGCCGCTGGGGTCCGTGGGCCAAGAAAATCGCTAGTAACGAGGAGGGGGGGAAAAAGGAAGAATTGGTCAGTCCCAATACGCGTCCAAGAGTGAAAACGTCGCTGTCTTCTTGGTCGCTGGCTTTTGGGGGGAGAAGAGCGCAAACAGTGGAGGGAGAAAGGGAGAAGAATGGTGCGAATAAGCCACGGACGAGGGGGTGGGAACGGGAAAGAAGGGAAGAAGCAAAGTCAATTCTTAGAAAAAACCTGGTGTTTTTTTCTTAGAGCTCACTCAGGTGGAAATTTGGTCAGGGAGGAAAAGAGGGGGCCCCGCAGAAGTTCAAAGAAAGAAGGAAAGGGCCAAATAAAAGAAGCCCCTACCAGCCGTTTGCCATAATCAAACTGATTTCCATCGAACAAAAAAAAGAAAAAAGGCAGGATAAAAGTGACGAATAAAGGGGGCACGGCTACCAGAAGGAGAAGAGATAAAAAAAGCCCTAAGACTTTCTATGAGGCGCTGCAAACTGTGAAGAAAGTGGGGCGAACAGAAGGTGGTAATTTCAAAGGCAAAAAAAAGGACAGTCGACGATCGCGAGTCAAAAAGCGAAAGGTGGATCTAGGGGGGGAGGGCGGGGGAAACTGCATCCAGGAACATTCTGGACATAAGCTGCTCGAAGCAAGAAGGTAAAACGAGACTGGGGAAAAAACAAAAGGGGGGGGATCAGGAACTATCGAACGAACATTAGTTAAAGGGAGAAAAGATCTGAGGGAAGAAAAAGTACTTTCCTTCAGCGGAAAGGACCGCGATTTCGGTCGCTATGAAAGTTCCCGAGGCAAAGAAAAAAAAATTTCAGGGGGGTAAAAGGGAGGGGGGACAAGACAACCTCTCTGCGGGAAAGTACAGTAAAGGACGAAAGGAGGAAAAAGGAAAGCCGTAATTGTTGTTTCTTGGATTTTCCTCGTTTTGGGTTGGGAGCGCAACCATTTCGCGAAATAAAACGATACCAGAGAAACAAGCGCGGAAAAGGATTACTGATCTCTGCAACAACAAGAGAGGTAAAAAAAAAATCGGGTGCAAAAGGTCTACGGCGTAGCCTCGCGGAAACATGGTTGAAAAAGCTCAAAAAAAAAGGAAAATCACCAAACCCGGATGAAGGGCAAAATAGGGGCAAGGGGGGATCTGTGAGGAGCTGAACTTACGTGAGTGTCAGAGGGTTGTAGTTGTCAACGTAATTGGAAAAAGAAAAGTTCACTCTTGTCAAACAGGAAGAAGGAGATACACGAAAATCGCCGGGGACGGCAACTAAGAAGGGTCAGGGGAAGAGAGGGCATGCAGTAAGAAGTCAGCTGGCCCGGAGAGCAATATCTTGATACACGAAGTATTTAAGGAAAGAAAAAAAAAAACAAATGTTCCAGTTAGCGAGTGCAAAATCTGAGGGGAAGGGAAAATCCGGCGGTGCAGGCTCCCGAGCCAGCAATACAGCTCCAGCGTAAAAGCTCCTTTTTGAACGAGTCAGAAAAGAACGGGAATCATCGCCCAGGGCACGAAAGAATAGCAAACAAGAAGTTGACAGTATCGCCGTTTGCAGGACGGACGCCTAGAAGGGAGGAAAAGGGTATAACGAGCCGCGGCGGAAAAAAGCCAAGATTGGTCACTGGAGGAAGGATTGCGAGTGCGTGGGGGGGTGAGAAGAAATCAGAAGGGAAAATGGCAAGAAAGCTTTTTTCGGGGGCGCCAAGGGGGGGGCATTACGAAGGGGAGGAAAACAGAGAAGGCGGAAAGAACATGGGGGAGGTACTACTGTGGAAAAAAACAGGACTGATTCTGTCATCAGCAGGTCAGAACCGGAAAAGTCTCAAAATGGAACTGGACTATGCTGAAAAGAAAGAAGAAAAGTACCAAAAGGAGGACTCATTTGACGTCACAATCGGTTTCAATAACGCAAATGCCAAAGAACAGGGAACAGCAGAGAGAAACAGCTTAAAAGTCGAAAAGAGACGACAACTGGAGAAAGGGAAAGAAAAAATAAGGCGTGGCCATCGGACCTACTAAGCGATGGTAGAGAAAACACTGAGAAGGAAAGCAGCGAGTCATTCACAGAGAAAGGCATGAAAAAAAGCAAAGAGAAAAGACCTGATGAACGGTCAATTAGATTTCATTTCTCCTGTAAAAAGAGAGACTCTTAAACACAACAGTGGGAGAGCGTTCGAAAAGGGAAAAGCAGGGAGGAGGTTGCAGTGCCGGCTTTCGGTGATGCGCGTTAGGAAGCAACCTCGAAGGGCGGGCACGGAATTGGCCAAGATAGACGTCATCAGTGAGGGATCGGACCGCAAGAATTCTGGTGGGCAGCAAAAGGGGAAACTATACTGCAGGGGCTTGCAGGGACGGAAAAACCCTGGGAGGGGGGGGTGAATGGGTGGAAATGTAAAATCTGGGGACGGACCGGGAAGGGTTTCAGGACGTCCGTGATAAACGGAAAACGAGGAAGAAAAGGAGCCAAGTACGAATCTCTTCGTTCAGACGGACCATGCACCCACGGTCCTTCCTCATACCGGCCAAGGAAAAGATGGGGTCAATAATGAAAAGAGTATATGACAAGGTGGCGTCGAGTCCAGCGAGTCCGTGTAAAAAGGGAGGGGCAAGAGGAGAGGGAAGGTTCCCGAGCGAGGCTTTTCACTTTCGGTGTGACGAGCTCGTGAACGGAAAAGAAGAAGGAACGTGAAGAAAGGGAAAGTTAAGAAGACGCGA
>Ga0179593_1425628_pt1 | contig 14253 bp, 9 predicted proteins | sample CZODoug2_1_08_16_FD_185931 | JGI IMG/M metagenome (GOLD analysis project Ga0179593, IMG submission 185931) | Vadose zone soil fungal communities from Angelo Coast Range Reserve, California, USA - CZODoug2_1_08_16fungal (PacBio error correction) | ecosystem: Environmental > Terrestrial > Soil >...
TGTTATCAAGAAGTCGAAACCATGCAGGGAGGACTTACTAGCCAAATAAGGCTTTCCCGGAACTGTCTCCGACAAACCCCTTGGGGACAATAGCCAAAGGAAAAGCAACCTAAAAAAACGAAGGGGGGAAGTAAGGAATTCGCAGGACAAGCAAAGAGTGAAGAATTAGACCTCCAAATTATAGAGGAACAATCTTCCATAGAAAATGCGAAAAAACCGTCATATCACACTCAGTTACTGCCCGCGAAGCAGAAAAAGGGGTGTTTGAAAACACATCAGGCGTCACACGGTCCGGGAAAAACGAGTCAGAAGGGATCTCACGGATTAGCTACAACGTAAATTCGCCGAACGAGTCACTGGGAAAGGGTAGTTATCGTAGGTCAGCAAGATTAGGAACTCTAACCATACCGCACAAAGGCAAACAGACTCAAGCCACTATAAAAGGGAGCCCTAGAAGGAAGGCTACACACCACAAAAGATGGGAAAGCGTACGCTGACAGGGGCGGGTGGGCCAAAGGTCTAGATGGCGGACCGTCCACTTCGTCTCAAAAAAAAAAGGAACCTTCAAAAAGCACTAGGAAGTCGGCTGCCGGCAATTAAACAACCGGGGGAAAACGGCAAAAGCTACCCGCACCTAAGGAGAAAACTGGCACCAAACCGTACGGGAGAAACTTACTGACCAAAGACCGGAAAAAGGCCGACAAAAGAGGGGGGGGCAATATTCCATTGCGCAAAAATCCTTGGAGGAAACTGCTTCAGCGCAAGACGGGGTCATGACCTCAGGAGATGGGGAGGGCAACGATGACTTAATAAAAGTCTTCAACACTCTAACAGGAACAGGCTAGATGTAAACATGCCGCGATAGTAAAATAAAAACTACACAGCGGAGGCACTTGGTCACCATGTTGAAAAAACAGGTGAACCTACAATTAAGTTAGCTGCTACAATGCGACACTAGGGCGTCGAAAGGCGACCTAAAGGGATAGAAGGACGTCAATTAGGATGCCGGTAAAACGGGTCAACCACAACAAACACACTAACATCATTCACTAACTCGATCACGAAAAAACCAAAAGGGACGAGGAAACCGAGGGTCAAGACATACAGCACGCGACCGTGTGCTAAAGGGAAACAAGGGAGCCGATCGGGCGGAAGGAGAACGGGGGCGGAAAGAAATTAGGGAAAAGCAAGAATGTGACGGACTCCGAATAGGGCTCGAAGATCAGGCAATTAAAGACGGGAAAAGCAAAGACTCCAAAGAAATAGAAAGACACCACTCCGCAAGTCGAACCTGTTGACAAAAGGGTACGAGACGGAAAGGGAAGCTAAGAAAGGCGGGCGAAAAAATCGCACGGGCGCTCCTTTCTTCGAAGTCTGCAAGAAACGACGGTGTCGGTGAAAAGTGGAAGTGGAAATAAGGAACTGGGAGGGCGGGGAAACTATGCCTTATAAAAAACGCGATCACAACTAGATCGCCAGCGCGTCGAAGTGACCGGCTAATCGGGATAAAAAGGGACGAACAGTGCTCATGTCGAAAGGGAAGAAGTCGTCAACAGAGTCCTCGAAGTGACTACAAGAACCAAAGCCGAATCGGGGAGCGGAGGGAGATGAAAAGAAGGAAGAAAAAACTAAAGCATAAAAAAAAAACACAAAAACTTCGAGTCCAGGACGATACGGGGCCATCAAGAAGCAAAATTCAAATGCCACGATTGAACTGAACGGTGTGCTCGAAGGGAGGAACGGAGATACAGGACGCTTCTAAAATCGGTACCGGCAACGGGAACAGGAACAGGGGAAGGAGAAGGATCGGCGAAGAGCGGAATTACAAGAAAAGCTTCACAATCACGCTGAAAAAGTTCAAGGGACGAGACGGGCAGAAAAAAAAAAGACGGACGAAAACTAACCCCTCTGCAGAAAAAAAGGAACGACAAAGGGGCGTCTAATCCTACACTGAGAAAGTTTTGAACTATGCGAAGGAGGGAGGTAAGCGTATGTTGCTTCAGTCAGAATAGTACGTGATAAGAGAAAGCCGAACAAAAAAAACGAAAAATCAGGGAACCGCACCACCTGGTGACAAAAACTGCCAATCCCTCTAGTGAAAGCTTGTCGTGTACTTGGGGAAAAAAAACCATTGACAGCCCTAGGGTGTTGAAAAAAGCGAGGGAAGGGCGGATGGGGAATACCAACCCGGCTTTCAAAGCGGGCAATCTATTACGGAGAGACTCTCTCTAAACACGAGGGGGATGACAAAAAACGTATAGATGTCCTTGAAAAGGAGAATCAGAAAGGGAAGGTGTGAAAAAAAAAGAACTCCTCCGTCTGTCATAAAAAGATGCTAAAAGTGAGGGGGTCAAGTAACTGAAAAGGGAGTGTGGTAGGGTCACAAATCGAGCGACCGCGTAATTTTAGTCGGGGTCATTGGGGGGGGGGGAGGGGCGAGCTAGGGGAAATCCGTACCATGAAAACGGAAAAGAGTAAGGGTACGTAGCCCATCTCCGCGGGAGGCGCGAACTTGCTCTTAGTTAATAAGAGGAACAGGAAAGGGGGAGAAGGTAGAGGAGATGCAACAAGAAGCCCGTCGAGTCCGGAAGGGAGAAGAGGGGGGGCTGCGTGATGTTGCTTGTACCGGGGGGTTCCGGCATCGCGCAGGCTCAGAAGGCCAGTGATGTCAGGCGCCGGCCTAGGGGGTTTAGAAAAAAAAACGCCGAACACCGTCCAGGGCCGAGCACAAAAGGAAGCGTGAGACGACAACAATGTTGATCAAACGTGAATATTTTGCGGAGTAGCCCCCAGGATCTTCAAGGAGATGAAAGGGGGCGTTGTCGGGGGAAGGGGCCGAAGAAAAAAAAATGCCGGAAATTCGCAAACCAACAACCGAAAAAGATTTGCGGGCCGACGGTCTTGTCCAAAGGAAATTAAGCTTACTGAAGAAAAAAACCCGACTCGTGTAGACAGACCGAAGCAGTAGCTGTTTGGCGTAACGGGGGGGAAAAAAAGCGGGCTAAGGGGGGAATGGCTGGAATGTAGAATGGTGGCTCGCAGTAGAAGGCCTATTTTTCCCGCAACGAAAGGGCGCATGGAAGGGGAGAAGAAAGCGGGGGGCAGGAAAGGATACGACAAAGTTTCGCCGTCTAGAATATGGTCAAAGGAACGCAAAAGAGGTTTCGGAAAGGGGAGGTGGCAGTAGGCCGGGAGCGGTTACCCAGGGAAGTTGGTTGGGGGTGAAGGGGGTGTATGGGAGGTACAGGGGAATGAAAAGGGGATGCCGATCGGCACAGAGGCATGCATTAACGTCAATCGGGGCCGGGAAGAATTCTTGGACCTGTACAAATTCGACCTCGACAGAGCGACAGGCGGAAGGGGGGACAGCTCAAACAAAGGTCAGCGGGTCAGATCGTGAGGGGGGGCAGGGGGAAAGCGTAAACTAGGGGGTGGTGTTTTTTTTGTTTGGGGTGGGGGGGTTTGGTTGGTGGCTCCAAGGATCAACAGGTATGTCGGTTTCGTGGTGAGGGGAATGTAGAGGAAGGGATCCGCAAATTAATATCCGTTTGAGGTGCCGGGGAACAAAGCGACTGGTCGAAAGGAGACAGGTCTGATCGGGAAGACGTCCCTTCTATGTGGGAGAAAGGACAGCAAGTAGCGTGGTAACTTGTTTTCGCTGGAAAGGGAGAGCAGAGGGGACGTGATATTGATGGCGTTAGATTTGGCTAGGTGAAAGCTCACGAGGAGGGAGACATGCGTCTCCAGACAGCGTTTTTCCTACGATTAAAGGACGCTTCTAGCTAAAAGGGAGAAGAGGTCGTCCCAAAACGTTGTCGAATGGGTGGGTCAAAAGAGGGGGAACGTATCCTCTTTTACGACCGGGCTACGGTGGGGGGAGGGGGGAGAAGAAGTGGCAGGGGGGTTTGAGTTGTAATTGCAGAGGGAATAGCGAAGATCGTAAGAAAGTTCCTTCAAAGAGGGGGGACGGGTGACGCTCTTAGAAGGCGGTCCCGCCAAAATAAGAGAAACTCCGTTCATGGGAACGCGCAGGTCAAAAGTGGAAAAGAAAGTCACAAGTGGGGAGACGGGGGAATCTGCCAAGTGGCTTCTTGAGGGGAATGATAAAGGCCAGGGGATGATGGAGCAGCTGTTGTTGTTCGGTTACTTAGAGGGGGGAAGAATCCTGCCGAAAAAATCGGAAGCCTGCTCAAAAAGGGTGGGGCAAGGAAAGAGGGCGCTTGACATTACATAAGGAAGAGTGCTGCTAAGAGGGGGGGTCGACAGGGGTACAGGCATCCAGTATGGTTGGAAGGAAAACTTTACACCGATCTTTAGGGGAGGGGGATCAGGGCTGAGGCCTTTTTGCTCGTCGTATAAGGCATAAGGGGAAAAAATAAAGAAAAAAGTCGCAATGCCGCTCACCTACGGGTTTCCAAGTGCCGGGAGAGCGAAAAAAGAGGCGCTGGCAGTGCACGGGAGGAATTGTCGCAAGGAGGTGGGAACCGTAACTTTGTACTGAGTATGTTTACTCGTAATCGTTGTTTGGGAAACCAGTCGGGAATAATTGGGGGGGGACTGGGTCCATCTTTATATTGTGGTAGAGGCCGTGGAGGATTTGCCGCATCTGCGCCCTCGAAGGAAGCCAGGGTCAGACGTCCTTGCCGTTCGAAGGTTTCAATACGCGGAAGCCAGAAAAAGACATGGCCCCCCACCCCACACCCACCCCCCCACCCCACACCCCCCCCCCCCGCCGACGCGAAGGTAAGGATGAATCACAATGTGGAATGAGTGGGAAGAGAAGGGCTTAGTTCATTCTTAGCCATGGATAAAAAGGGGAGGGGTGGTGAGAATAAGGGGGGGGGGGGACGTTTGTTGTACAGTGCCTTAAATAGAAGGAACTAACCGACACCGGGTGTGCCGACTTTAACGGGAGAAAGAGGAAGACGTATATCCGTGAAGGAATGAAGGCTACTCGGTGTCAACCTGACCGAAGCAGCTTGTTGAGTAACTTTCTATCAGCGAGCAAGGGGGGCTGAAGAGGCGCCTTTTAGCAGTCGGAATTGGAGGAGGGCCTCAATCATCTGCTCGGAGAGAAATGCCAGAAAAAGCACGGGCGGCACGTTCGGGTCAAGGAGGAAGGGAAGAAATGTATGGCCGCCGCAAAGTCAGTGGGTCGGAAATGTTAGGGAGGAAGGGAGTGTAAAAAGCGTAATGTTGACGAATGGACAAGGGGGGGGATGGGGGAGGGGCCGTGGAGGGCGGTGGGGGGGAAGCGGTATTCGGTGTAAATGGGCCTCGAGAAAGCCATTAAACAGGTCACAGGAAGGGATGGGGAATGTTCAGTTCGGAAACGATCAGACCCCAGAATAGAACCGATAAGAGCCGTCCTTCATCGCTTGTCGAAATCCGTACGAGGAAAAACTGAATGGGAGGGAAAATGGAGTTGGCTCGGATAGGGGGTAGGTTTAAAAGGTGGTTGTGGTCGTAATTTGAAGGAAGGTCCAAGAGGGGGGACAGGGGAAGTCCATCGGGGGGCCGGAACAGAAAAGGCGGGAGAACCACGTTTCCGGGGAAAGCTTTCCATATTACTATCCGTGAAGACGTCTCCTCTAAAAGGGGGGGCAGGGGTGAAAAGTGAGCGTACTGTCGAAAAAGGTTTAAAAAGACGGGCACGAGAAGGGGAAGGAGGGGGAAGTGGAGAGGAAAACGGGAAGAAAACGAGTCATAATATTTGGCAGGGCCTGAGATCGCATACAGAAAACGACACCGTCTTTAAAAGAGGAACGAAGGAGGCGCTGGGCGCCACAAAAAAAGGGAGGGGGAGGAGGAAAAATGGAGATGTACGAAGCGAACTCATGGAGATAAGCGGAGGAAAGGGGAAAAGTGTCTTTGGCGGGTATTGCGAGTCCCGGCACGGAGAAACCAACGGACCTTCAAAAGAAACCCACGCGAAGGTCGGGGCCCTTGATCGTGAAAGGGGGCGAACGCGCGTAAGGTGACGACGGAACAGCACGGAAACGGAAAAAAACTGCCGACACCGAGGAGACATTAGAGGGTTCCACGGAGAGGACAGCCGTGGCCAATAACAACGCTGTGTCGAGCAGATTCCGGCACGGAAGGAAAAAAAATATAACGTTTCAGACGAAGCAAAAAGGAGGAGAAAAGCACGACGCGGAGAAGGCATCAAAAGCCGAAAGGAGGGAACTGTACGATTTCCAGTGTGCAGCGACAGGGATAGACATCACTCTAGGGGGCTCAGAACAGGAATAAGGAGGAGGAACAAGGAGAAACTTCAGACAAGAACTTTGACAAGCAGACTGTGAAAGGCCCGGAAAGAGAACGATGGCCGTTACACACATTATCGAGGGCCGAAAAAAAAAGTCCATTATCACCCTGAGGCCCTCACCATTATGCAGGGGGCACGGGAGGAAAAAGATCTTACTAGCTACCTTAACCCTTCAAAGGGGGGGGGCGGGGGAAGAGTCTTTATACGACTCCAGAAGGGTCAAGGAAGAGAACGGGTCGTCGGCATTGCGAACCCAGGCGATATGGAAAGGCCCTTACCGAGAACCTCGACTTAAGAAAAGAGAGAGGACTGGACAGGGGACCGGAGATCGACGGAAAGGTAAACGATCTAGCTTCTTCTTACTGTCGTGACAACCGAGTGGGGCAGGAGACGTCTCAAGGAGAGTATCGAATCAGGAAAACTTCCCTGAAAAACACGGGTGAGGGGTAGAGTCAGTAGATTTGCAGCAGTCAGCCAACTACTCCCGACGACCACACAGGCTGCACAAACAGGCTGGCGATCTGGGAACGTCCGTAAGAAAATACGTCCACATAAACCAGAGGTGGAAGCGGCGCGACCCCTCGGCGAGTTCTGGCTGACGCGGGTGCTCGGGAATGGCGAGCAACGTTCTACTAGAAATTTCGGACCGGACAGTAAGGAAGGGAGGGTCCCTGAAAAGAGCGCCGATTGGGGCAATTACCGGGAGACAACGAAGAACCACCCACAGTATCAACTCTCCTCCCAAAAAAAAGGAGAGGCTCCGGGAGTCAAAAAAAGAAAAGGGAAAGAACAACCTTTCGACAACCGAGGGGGGCGACTTTCTCACGTAGAAAGAAAGCACTTCTGTGTCGAAGAAACTTCGGACAGACGGTGTAAGGCATGAGGAAAGGTCAGGCGCTGCTGCGTTTACACTAAGTACCCTGAAAGTACGAAAGGCAGAGCACAAAATAAACTATCTCGCGAGAAGTGGGGACCATCTATCGTTCCAATTGACGACAACAACCGTCATGCGTAAACAATGTGAACCTATTATCATGAAATCCAAATAGCTCCCACGGCGGGCCACTGAGGCGACAAGAAACGGAGAAGAAGGGGACAAACCGGGGTCGGTTAGCAATTTGGACGATCCGGCACGGATGTTCCAAAGACGTTCAGACAACCACACCACGGAGGAGAAAGACAACCAGTGCACTGGAGCCAGACTTGCAAGACGAGGCACAGTAGATTGGGGGGGGGGAGCTTGAACGCTCTAAACGGACGCGGTCTAGGTCAGGATGAAAGGAAAAAGGATACGACAGAAGGAAAGACTGTGACGGAACTGAACTCTGAATCGGAGGCCGATGGCGGACAATTTTAAAGTGAACCATCCAACAATATCACGAGACTGGGACCCCTCCCCATTAATCGACTCGCAACAGACGGGGAAGGTCGAGGAGGAAAGGACTGACAACAGAGGGTTTTGGGGGAACATTCAAAGAAGACAAGCGGCAGTCAGATAAGCAAAAAGCCTGTCGGGGGATCAAAGAGAAAAAACCCTGATGAATCTAACTGGAAGTTCAGAACGCGAGCAAAAAGGCGGGCAAGCCACAAGAACTGACAGTGACCGAGGTCGTAAACAAGGTACGAACAACAAAAGTCTCGGTAAAAATTTACTCAGGAGTAGCAGGAGAGGAACATGCCAGGGGAATATACTAAGCGAGGACTTCGACAACTAAAAAGGTGGGGGGCACAAAAAGACAAAATTGAAAAGTACGAAAGATCAGTGAGAAAAAGGGACCTATACATGAAGAAAACCAAGACAGAAAAGAAAAGCACTCACTCCTGCTCTACCCTTTGCAATTCAAAACCAAAGACGGACGTCAAAAGGTTGCAGCGAAGAAAGAGAAACCCGCACAGGGAAAAAGTGAAGACTCGAATATGTCGGGCGGAAAAGAGATGGGACAGATGTCGGAAACGGCACTGTTACAGGGGAAAATGGAACGGCTTGACGGACGCGCCGAGTGCAATACACGGTGAATAAAAACGGCCGACTACAAAACTCCAATACCCCGACCAACCTCACCTGAACGGCGACAGGTGGAAAAAAGAGTTTACGACGCTACCAACAGAAATTTCCGAACCAGGGGGAAGCGGAACCGAGGAGCACTGGAGACGGCCAGAGCCTCCGGTAGAAGACGTCGGCCGGGAAGCCGGTTCGGTGGGCGGGGCGACCCAGAGTAGGGGCACATGCTTCACTAAAAACGAAAGCGAGCCCCAGGAGATGAAGCCCGCGCGCGCGGACTTACACGCGATGGCTAAAAACAAGGGGGTTAAAGAAAGCTGAGGAAAACAAGAAGGGATACCGGAGAAACATAGCTATTCCTCGGCACTTGCCGACAAACGCGGCCTGAGTGGGTCATGTGAGCGAAAGGGGGCTGAAGTAAACTAACAGACAGGAGAAACATAAGGAACGACAAGACAAAACGGCGCTATCACTCGCACTATCACGCCTGAAGGGATCAGGGGCCAGAAAGAACGCAAAGATCACGATGACACGGTGGAAACCACGATTTGAGGTGCGCTGACCGTTGTAAAAAAAGCACGGACGGGACGGGGGAGACCGCGGGTGGAAAAAAATGTCGGTAACGGCCAAGACATGACAGGGAACCTGCCTGACCCGTATCTAGCCATGCCGGCAATGAATAACCCGGGGAAAAAAAGGAGTATGCCAATATAAACAGCTCCCCTTTCACGTTACTTCGAACTGGGCGTGACAAAAAAAGGACGAAGACCCAGGAAGGGAAAACCGTAACAAAGTACGACAACCGCTTTCGGAGGAAAAGAAATAAACCTACGAATATGAACGGGCGAATAGGTCAAAGTAACTGGAACGTGATTTCGGCAAGGGGAGGATTGTGAAACTACGCGCAAAAAAAAACCACGACCGGCTAAGGAGTAACAGGAAGGCGGCCAAACGACCTTGGGTGGGTCGACGCCCTTCCAATCCCGAAATTGACCAAAGACGTCGGGGGTTAACGAAAAGGAATAACATCAGAAGGTAGGCAGAAGGACCAATTTTCATGGATTTCGGAAAGTAACGGATCCGAGAACCATATCAGAAGGAGGCTATACGAGAGATCAAAAACAACAACGGAGGTCAAAGAGATATATGCGGGACAGGTATCGCGGCGAGGTGGTCAGGTTGTCAAATCGACATGACTTTCACGGAAGGATGGCAAACCAAAAGGGGGAATAACTTGGTAAAGAACTTCGTAAATAGAGGAGGTGTGTCGACCACTCCTAGGGGTGGAGACGAGGTAGCGGGGGGTCGGGTTGTACTTTTGGAAGCTTTTTCCCTATAAAGCCGAGAGAAAATGAAAACCGCTTAAGTTAAGGGCCTTCCTCGCGTTCGCATCGCAAAAAGCAAAAAGTATGATAAGGGGAAAAAAAAAGCGGAGGGAAGACGGCGCGTAGGGTTGAGGTCCTTAGTCTTTTGAAAACGTCGCCCTCAGGGAAACATGTATTGGGCGGGAGACGCTGTGCTTGAAACAGGTAATTTCAGGCAGCGGGAAAGCGAGAGCAAGAACAAAGGGTACAAGAGTTTGCATGACTTGGGTGGGAACGAAAATCGAAAAAACGCCGACATAGGGAAAAAAGACGTGGCCGGCCCACCAAAGTAAAACTCACAAGCGGTGCTGGGGAAGAAAAGGGGGGAAGCGTAGGTGGGGGATGGACCCAAATCGCAAAGAAGAATGCGAACGTGGGGCGTTGGTAGATTGAATTGTGGGGCCGTACTTGCAACGAAAAAGAAAGAACGACAGCTTTGGGCTGAAGCTTGTCGGCAAAGAGTATCAAGGCTACTTGTGAGAGATCCCTCACAGGTAAACAGTGACCAAGAGAATGTGGTTGTCTAAACCTGGGTTACTCCGATCTGGTCACTGGAGCGGAGGGGGGGGGGGGAGACTGTTAAGCCGTGTGCTCAAGGTCCGTGAAGGCATAGTTCCGGCATCTCAGGAGTCCGCCATCCGCCAAACCGGCTTGAAGAAGTAATTGAGCAAGGAAAAGGAGGAGGAGGGAAAACAAAGCGGGGGGTGGCTGAAGGGGAGGGGGTAAAAAAAAAAATGAGGGCCGTCGGAAGGACGAGGTAATGTGGGTGCGGTGTGATTTTTGTTATAGGCCCAGGGTAGTCAAAGAGTGGAAGGGCATCGGGCGCTCTAAGTCAGTCCAGGAACAGTCTTTCCGGGTCAAAGGTCTGGTCAAAAACGGTTCCGCCGACGAGGGCTACTCACGTTCCTACAAGGTCAAGGGGGGGGGAAAACGGGGGGTGGAAATCAGAATGGAATCGGGAAAAATGGAGTTGGCTGAGGCCAAGGGATCGGCCAGCGGATGTTTCGCCTGGGAGGGTATGGGGGAGTAGTAGAGTTAACGTGCAAGAAAACAAAAGAGATAGCGTGGCCGGGACGGTCCTGGAGGTTGCAACTCGTAGTGTCGAAGTACGCTAAACGGGAGGACGAGGCACTGCTACGCGTGTCCTACATGGGGAAAGCACATAGCAGGAGTTGGAGGAAACCTGGTTACTCGGACTATCGCGGGCAAAAAACGTGGGGCGGTATCGCCGCAGTTAGAAGGCAAGGGGGGAACGAAGGCGTATGAAGCAGAGGTCCAAAACATAATATGCTTGTGAGAAGGCAGAAAAAACACCGGAAACCCGGTCCTTTCCCGGGCTGTCTAGCGGAAAGGAGGCAGAGGGGCGCTGCTATTTGCCGCCAAAGCAGTCTCCAGGGGGTTAAAGCAAGTGAGGTTACGCCGGTCGCAGAGTTTGTGGAGGGCGCAGGCCGAGGGGAGTGAGGGTGGGTAAGGCCGGGTCACGGTTATTTGGAAAAGAAGCACCGCAGAGTAAAGAGTTCCCGTCCCACTTTCCTTTTGGGAAATGAGGGAGGGAAGGGGCTGGCCTAAGAGATACCGCGGACCGAACGTCCGAAAAAAGGAACTCGGACCAAGGGGGAGGGGAAGCGTAGGCCTGAGTACCAGTGACTTGCTCAGTGTATCGGACTGTAGTTTTAGAGAAGGGGGGGGTCGTTGACGAGTTTTGTGGCAGACAAGGTAAATGAGAGGAAGAGCAGAAACCGGGTGTGGACATGCCTGACGTTTCGGGGAGAGAAAGGGGAAGACGGGTGCCTAAAGAAGGAAAAGACGTCGCCTGAACTGGTGGTAAGAATGTGCCAGCTTCGGTGTTGTGGAAACCTTGTTGAACACCGTAGAGGGGAAAGTCAAGCCCGGGACAGCGGGGGCGACAAAAAGGGTGAGGGGCAAGCTCAGCGCCGATCGCACCTGCCTCTCACCGGAAACACCGCGGCAAGTTAAGGGAAGGGGCGGGCGAAAAAAAGGCGCTATCTAAGGTGATATTCGAAAAACAACAGTTGGGGGAATTGAGACGTAGGGGTACCGTGTATTTTTGACGACTGTCCTACGAATGGTGAGAAGGAGTGAACGGGCGTGGGAGGGAAAGGGGGGATTCACTGAAGCCGCAAGCTGAGGTACAGTGAAAGGGACCGGGAAAACATTCTTGTAGGATTGCTGTCCCGCCAATAGAGCCGAAGGAACGAAAAGGGAAGGGACAAGCGCAAGGCGGCTGGAAGCGTAGCCTTAGGGCGAATTGAAAAAAACATTGAACATGGAGGTGAGCAGAAGTGTGTGTGAGATTTGGACCCGTCTGGGGAGGAATAAAAATCAGCAGGCCGCTAGAACGACAAAGTTTGCAGTGCCTTGTGTTAGCTTTCCTAAACTTTAGATGGATCTGATGCTAAGGGGGGGGGCATCAGCGTCGCGGTGGGTGGGTACCTTTTCCCGATCGATGTCAAGGGGAGGGAGAGAGCGAGGGAATAGTCAGCCGTGCATATTGGAGGCATAGGCCCGCAGACGGAACAAAAACCGTAAACGAGGGGGGGACCAGAAGTGTCTTAAGCGACAAGGCCCGCCTTGTCTTATCGTGTAGTCGCCCGCAAAGGGGGGGGGGAGAAGAGTTCGAAGGTTGTCGTAATCTTTGTTTACGCCGGCCAATATGGTGAGGGGGCGCAGTATAATGGAGGTGGGGAAGAGGGGAAACATTCTTCACGGTTAATTGAAAGCAGTCGTCTCCGCTAGGCATTCAAGGACAGGAAATGGAGGGGGTACGACGGAGGGGGAAGGGAGACGTAGCGTCCCCAGAATCCAGGGTCCGAGCCTCACACCGGGAGAGGCGAGTCTGAAACCATGAAAATGGAAAAGAGTACTACGTTGCAAGTGATGGTGGAGAAAGCACATAGAGGGAAAGGGACAAGTGGGGGGGGAGGGGGGACTGGGGGCCGAATCTTGGATCTCAAGCAAAACGAAAGGGAGGGTTCAAGTTATTGTAGGAAGCTGTCCTACTTGTAATCCTTGAAGACGTCGAAACTAATAGGGTCGTGCTACGGTCTGTCGTAAACATTGGGGAAAGGAAGGAGGGTCACGATCAAGGGAAGAATTGATATGAGAAGTTCTCGTCGTATTGATTATGGTTTTAGAAGAAGGACGGGCAAGAAAGCTAAGAAAGGCTGCACAGAGAAGAAACAAGAAGCCATGAGTAAGCTAGCTCGATCAAAAAGATGAGAAAGAAGAGAGAGCTAACAACTCCGTGGTGAGTATATTCTCCAATGGGGAAAGCGGTGGAGGGGAGGGATCTCCAACACGGATGCGAACTTACGCAAAGACTTCGAAAAAAGCATCCGGAAAGGAGAGAACGGCGTAAACAGGGTTAAACGACAAAGAATCCACTAGAAAGGTCAAACCGATAGACCTGATAAGCTCAAAGGAGAAGAGACAAGGAGGAAAGTGGAAAAAAGAGAGGAACCTAATCGTTGAGCGGCATTGAGTTAAATGATTCGGCAAAAATACGTTCAGAACAAACAAAGGAGAGAAACATCACTCTCTTTACTGTCAATCAACGGCCGCTACCCGAAATGAAATTTAGAGAGATTGGAACAATCTGAACGGGTCTGAGGAAATACGGGGGCGGAGAAAGCTACGTCGGAAAACGACAGACCGCAGCGGGAACTTGGAAGGAGAAGGAAGAGACGAAAGGACCGCACTTACACAGGAGCGGCTACACCGAATCCACGAAGGGGCGAAAAAACCCATAAAAAGGAAGTACGCGTCAAAACGTTTACGAAGGTACAAAAAAAAAAAATATGCGAAAGGAAACAGGAGACAAAAGAGTTTCGGTCTACAGGTCTCACTTAAGCTACTCCAAGCCTCCGGGGGAGGTAGAACGTCGCACAAAACGGGACAAGGAGCAGATGGCGACCGATCCGCTGCAAGGAAATAGGACCTAAATACGACGACGAAGCAACACGGAAATAAGCCGCGACAGTGACCTCTCTGAAAGTAAAAAATGTAACACACCTGAGAGGGAAAAAGTCCGAAAAAAAAAGAGGAGCAGGAGACGTAGAAGTATCTACACTTTCAGGGCATCGCCAAAAAACGTCTAGGCAAAAAACAAGGGGGAGGGTTATAAAAAGGGGCGATTTCCGGAATCAAAGACTTTCAATAAAGGACCAGACGGTCTGGAAAAAGAAAATAGAGCACTTGCCATCAACGCAGAAATAAGAACATACGATAACACAGTTTAAATAAAAATGGGGAAGAGGAAGCGGACGGCGCGTTCAGTAAGAAGTAATGGGGCGTGAAAACAAGGTCGAAGAACAAAAACATTCAAGGGAAGGGAAATCCTTACCTTTTATCTTCGAAGGGGGTTACACGGGGGGGAATACCAAGTGGCCGAGAAAAACCACAGAAAGGTAAACCTGCGACATCAATACGCGGGAAAAAAAAAGTACGAAAACCAAGACGGCGACAGTAAAAGTCCGACAACCGCTTTGGGGCAACAACGGCTACGCAAGAAGAAGGGTGTATAAAGAAAAGGGCTCAACGGCAAAAAGTCGTGATGCGGCCTTGGGCGAAAGCGGACTCCCGCTGCCTAGCCTTTCAAA
>Ga0179593_1430011_pt1 | contig 14253 bp, 12 predicted proteins | sample CZODoug2_1_08_16_FD_185931 | JGI IMG/M metagenome (GOLD analysis project Ga0179593, IMG submission 185931) | Vadose zone soil fungal communities from Angelo Coast Range Reserve, California, USA - CZODoug2_1_08_16fungal (PacBio error correction) | ecosystem: Environmental > Terrestrial > Soil >...
GTGGAAAGGACCGGGGAGTCCCAAACTATCTTGAATCGTTCCGACGGAGGGCACCTCAATGGAAGTGCCCAAATCCGGTGTTGAAATTACGGGGTAGACTTTGGAAGGATGAAAAACGACGGAAAAGTGGGGGTCTAGGCGAGGGGGGAGAAACTGCGTGGAGGGGAGGGCCAGGAGAGGAATTGAAAGTACCTCGTAGAGGGTCGTATCAGACTGTAAAATAATTTCCACAGGCGAAACTGATATGGAGCCTCTGGTTAGAAGGAGAGGCGTAGTTGGGGGAAAAGGAAGAACCTTTCCAAGACCCAGAGGTGAGCCGGCCAAAGTTGGGTAAAACCTGATCATGCATGCCGGGACGAGATTTCGGGGTGGACGGGAACCAAAAAAAAGGGTGGTGAGGAAATGAGAGAAGTAGTTTGGGACACGCATCCACTCGGGGAAAGAATAAATCGTACCCCGCCAAAAACCAGCGGTAAGGGGGACAACAGAATTGAGAGGAATACCCGCGAGGGCAAGCGGCCGCGGACGAAACGAACACGCCCTCGCTGGGCGGGATAGAATGGGCAAAGAAAAGAGCGCTCGACGACGACTTTCCGCGTAGGGTGAACAAAGTACGCAAAAAAAAGGAAAATAAAGGAGGCCATTTCTTCGGAACGCAAGATCCAAGAGAAGGGATGCCACCCACCATAAGGCGGCTTAAACGTACGCATATCGTAGCGACGTTGGGAGGAAAAAGTGAAAAAAATGTTCCTCTCGTTCCAAACATCGTGGACACACCGCGTGCAGACTAAAGACGAGAAAACAGAGAAACCGTTGGGTGAAAACGGGGGACCCCTTGTAACAAAAAGGTCGCGGAGGTAGGACAGAAGAAGAGGGAGAGGTCATCAGGAAACGGACAGGCCACCTAATACTGGTCCTATCAAATCCAGCTGTACGGGCCAAACGGCAGTGGAGCGGAGCACGACCGGCTGCGGAAAGGGACACTCAGAAATGAACCAGGAGGAGCCAAGAAAAGATGTGCTAAAACTGTCGGATGAACGGCGACTGGATCCGCGGAACCAAGCGGCGCAAGGCCGAAAAGCGCAGCAAAAAAGCGATCAAACTATGAAGAAAAAACGAGGACGGAGAACCGGGGGAGAAGACGTTTACCTGTGATCACGATATCGAGAAAGATGGGAAGGTGGGATCGGCGCCAAAAGGCGCATGGCACGCAACTGCGAGCGAGGGATTGTACGGCAAGTGCGGAAATGGTGAGAGAGTCGCAGACACCACGAAGGGTAAAAAAGGAAGCGGGGGAACGGGGCTGCACCTTCCGTCTAGAGGGGTAAGCAAAAGCTTGACCGGCATGCAATCTATCCCCTCGAAGGGGTCCCTTGGGTAGAAATTTCCGTCAGTAAGGGGGAGGGGGGGGCGGAGAAACCTAATGGGACAGCTTGGGTTCCGGGAAATCCGAGGAGGTCACTGGTGTAAACGGGAAGACTAGTAAGGGAAAAGGGACCGGGGCCTTCAACGCAGGGGGGTCTAGAAGAGAGGTTATCCCCCTTTTGTGGTCGACATGGAGGCGGAAGAAAGACGGAGGTAGAAGAGGAGGTCGGTGAAACCGAATAAAACCTCTCGTCAGGGGGATCTACCTACATCGTTGTAAAAGCTGAGGAGAGGCTTGGACGTTTCGACCCGATGCACAAAACTTGGAAAATCTTTCTTTCTAAGGACCGGGGGAGAGTTGGATATGGAGTGAGGAGACTAAATTCGAGTTGACTGAGAGGGGGAAAGTTCGACGGGGGGGTGCCGCCGGAACGGAGGGCAACGATTCGGGTCGGGGGAGAACTTCTGCAGAACAAAGCGGGCCAGACGAAAGACACGTAGGGCTACTACACAAACAGCCATGAAGGAAAGGAAAAATGTTCCGAACGCCACCGGTGGTGCCTTCCCGCCAACGCGCAGGAGAAGGGGAACAGGAGGACCAATTAATATGCTAAAAGGGCGGGAAAGCCTCGTGCTGGCAACAGGCTTAGAACACTACAGAAGGAAATACGCCGACAACAGGAACAGAAAAAAAACTGATTGGCCCGCTAAAACTGGATGCCTCTTTCGCAAGATCTCGTAAACGGAAGAGATGTCAGACAACCGAAACAACCTCTCGGATACACTGCAGCGACGGGGAAAAACCGAAACGAAGACCCAAAAGGTGTCAAGAGCAGAGGGTTGGGACGGTGATGGAGAAGACTAAACTGAGTGGATGCTGTAGAAACAGAGGTGTCTAAGACGAAAACCAGAGACCTATTATGGGAACCGAATATTCCGGACGCCGAGAAGTGTATTGGGGAAGACGTCACATTTCACAGACAAGGAGGGAGGAGAGCAGCAAAAAAACGGGGGGAGTAGGAAAGAGAGAGATCAAGCAGTCCTCGAAAATGTGAAGGGGAAGGCCAGAAAGAGCGGCGGACTGATAGAAAACTGTTGTGCAGAAGGAGAGTGGGTTTCTCGGTAGAAAACCTCTGGGCCTACATCAGAACACTAAGTTTTCGAACGTAGCCTCACAGTCCACGAGCTCCCTTCACCATCCGGTGTGGTGAGGGGGCTTCGGGGTTCCGAGAGAGAACAGGGGAGAAGAGATGGGGTGGAGGTCTGGGGGGGACTTGACGAATCATCCCGTGAAACGAGCGCGGCGAACGGTCTCGGGGAAGGGAAAGAAGGGAATGGGATGAACATTTGTTCAGCGTACCAACGCCAGGAGGGAGGGTGAGGCCGGGGGGGACAATGTGGCTCAGCGGGGCGGAAAACGCACTGTCGGGCGAATCTTAATGGAAGGAGCGTGAAGCGGAGCCTGCGAAAGAGTCTCGCGGGCACACACCTGTGGCGTTCGCAATAGGGAAGGGCATGCTCGGTGTCGTCGCCGACTGGTATGTTCGAGGGGCACGAGGGTGCTTCAATACGTTCCGCCCCGAACGAAGCACCAGCGGGAAGGAGCGTTCGAAGTCACCCACCAGGTCACTTGCGCAGCAGATGCCCCCCCAGAACACCCTCGAAGAGTCCTCCGCACCAAGACGCCAATACAGGGGGACCTACGTCAGAACAGGCTGCCGTGGTGCATCTCGGGTCTAAAGGCAGCCCGAGAATCAGCGTCTAGACCAGGAAGTAGTATAGATAAACCTCCTTTCAGGACGCGAGTGATCGGCTTCACTACAGGCAAGGCGGGATCAGCGATCTACGTAAAAGGGAGTAAAAAACCCCCGTGTGGTCTACCACACGCGACTCGGAATCCCGTCGGCCAGTGAAAACGAACCCATCCCAAGAGAAAAGGGAAAAAAGAAGGGAGGGACAAAGACAGGGACATCCTCATAGCTCGCCCCGGGAAAAAATGTCCAATTCGCGCATTGCAGGAGCACCGCATTTAAATTAGAGGGAAGTGGAGACATTCGAAAACACTCACGCGTGGAAGAGGACAGTTCAAAAGTAGACTGTCAGGGCGCCCGATCAGCGCAGGTTTGCGAACAAATGGATACAGGGGCTCGATGGAGAATGGCGACGAGCGGGGCAACCTTATCCTCAAACGTTGCCGTGCTAAAGTCCCGATAGGCAGAGAGCTAGCCGAGGGTGTGCGGAGGGAATGAGAAAGACTGGGACGAAGAGTCAAGAGGTGGAAGAGATCGAGGGTGAAAAGTTACAATATCTTAAACGATAGAAAAGGCGGAGAAAAAGGCTCGGTTCAGGGTAATTAGTCATACTGTGGATCTAATTGTGATAGATGGGGGTAACCGTCTCGAGTCGCGGTGTAGAGCTAAGGTCTCAACTTCATGCATAAGTCATCAAAGAAAAGTTCCTGGACAGAGTTCCGCACATCGGGGAAGTGGCTACTCTGGAATAAAATAGCTCTTAAGGGTGGAAAGTACAGAAGGAGTCAGATCTTTGGGAGGAAAGGAAACGCAAATGAAAAGCGGAAAAAAGGAAACCTTTCAAGCGAAGTGGAGAGCGTCACCCAGAGGTGACTGAGGGGGTCAACCTTTCTGACTAGGGGTCCCTTAAGAGCAAAGAAAAAAAAAAATGCGTCCCGCCCGCTCGACCTTGCCGTCCGCACGTGTGGGTAAAGGGGAGGACCCCTCACGTGAACATAGAAATCTGTGGAGACGCGGTCATAAAAGTCGACTGGCAAGGGCATAGGCATGGCTTCGCTGAAAATCTGTGGGGAGGAGGAAAATCGCTAAACACAACTTTCGCGGGCTCAGATAACTGGGGAAGAAATGGACTCGCTAAACGGTACCAAAGCTATTATGTGGGAGAAGGAACTACCGTCGGGACGGAGGTTCTCTCTCGCGTCTTTCCTAGCCGAAGAAACTGTCTAGACTGTTCACGTATTGGGGGGCGCCCAAGTCGATGGAACACCCACAAAGAACACGACAACAGAGTCTTTGGTTCGGGCAAGCCGAGCTGAGCCTAGAGCGAGAACGAAGGTGGAGCTAACCCCCACGGAGCCCAGCCCTCCAAGCTGCACGCCGTGAGGCCGGGCTCGCGCATTTACCGGGAGGTGGCACGCACGGGTGGTGAATGCAACTCGGAAAAAATTCGGGGTGGTGAAGAACATATGAGGGGCGGGGGGGGTAAACAGAGTCTGCGGGGGGGGGAAGAAACCCTACAGATAACGCCGAGTGACCAAACCGGATCTTTGAGTAGGAAAACCGAGAGGGGACAAAACTTTGAACCGAACGTGGTAGCGTACAAAGGCAAAAAAGAAAAAGACACCTGTCGGCAACCGGGACGGCTAAGGCCGGAACCACACCTACGAGCCGAGGGGTCTACCGAGTTAGCGACCTTCCCCGACTGTAGCAATCGCACGAACGGACGACAAAGTACGTGCACGGACAGACAGGGGGGGGGCCCGAATTCCGATTGGGATCCTACAGACTCGAACAATAAGCACGTCGGGAAGCTGAACAATAAGGAGGCATTTTCAAGCACACTGTGGGAAACAGAAGATTGCCGCAAGGGGGCTTAATATTCAGCTCGTTGACGTCGAAACTGGCCACGCTCTGCTTGGGGAAGTAATGTAAGTCCTAACAGCAACGCAAGCGCATTCTTCTGGGACAAGGAGACAACTGACCGGAAACTACCACAAGAGCCGGAGCCTTCGTACTGCTAAGGGGGAGGAGAAAGTAAGGCCATCGGAATGAGCGCAACGGGTGGTACAGACGAGAAAGCCATGCAAGACACGGCGTCTTCGCCAAAGCAAAACTCCTCGACAATCTTAATCCGACCATAAAAAAAGATCAATACCATCTGCTTTTCCGCAAAGAAGACAAACCACGGGGCTAAAAACTCACCTCAGGCCAGTACAGGAAAAGGCTGGGGGGCGAGTCTTCTGTGCACCCGAGGAAAGAAAAGACGGCAACGCGCGCCTTCAGAAAAAAGAAGTTGCAACGGCTTCGTTCGTCGCAATCCGACACAGCGCGGGTCATAAAGGGTTGGGGACATTCTCTTTCGGGGACCTTGCTGTATCTGGGCTCGAGGACGAGACCGCGCCAGTCGTCACTGGATAGTCTCACCGAATCCGTCCGGCGTGGGGGGGGACGCGTGCCTGTCACCAAACGTACGAAAGGGAAACGACTTTTTAACCTCAAAAAAACACTCCTCTTGAGCCCAGTGCAGTCAGGGGAGGGAACTCCAAAGGGACAAACGTCCCATCACCTGACCAAATGCCGTTAGTGACTGCGGAATAACGCTGTCGGGCACGGCTCGGATAGCTGGGGGAACGTGCCGTGCACTACAAAAGACACTCATTCAGAGTCTAAGTGGGAAGTGGGAAGGGACATCGTGGAAACTGTCCCAGCCCATCAAGCCTGAAATCGCTAGAATCCGGAAAAGGCGCTCGAGGCGAACGAGCGGGTCGTATCACGGGTCTTCAGATTAAAAATGTAGGATGGTCGGCGGCCATCAAGCCGTAAAAAAATTCTGGGAAGGAGGTGAAAAAAGGCCTGTCTCGAAGAAGGCCGCGGTAGACGATCAAGCTGAAGGGGAGACCATCTGCACAGGGTTGACACGACCCGAGCCCTCGATCGGCGAACGGTAAAACTTGGTCGACCGCTGCAAAAAAAGGGGCATCCTCCGCTACGGCCAGAGCATCAAGGGCGATTCACGAAGGAGCCGGACGAGAGTTGCAGCAGATGGGGGGACTCCCCCCGACGACACAGGGGATATTCAAGGTTCTGCTAAATCGCAGATATCTGACCGCCGAGAAAGGGTATTCGTCAGGGCGATAAACAGAATGGGGCGGACGAGCGGTGCGTCCAGTCGAAAAACGCTCTTAATCAAACAACTTGGACCACAGCTGGAAAACCACATCCACGTCAGATGACGTGATATAAGACTTGTTTAACACATCTTCGCCGTCCACCCGATCGCAGAGAATGACAACGGGTGGGCGGCGCGACCAGTCGAACGCCAGCAAACTAATCTCTAGCCGTAGACGGGCCCGCTTGAAAGGGGTAGTGGGGGGGATAGGTTCGTCCAAAACCTCATCGGAGAGGAAGGGGAAGTCGTAGTGGAATGACGAAATCAGGATCTAACAACAACTAAGGGCGTAAAATGAATATAGGGGTCTCGTCTGTCCAGAGACACCGGGTTCCACGTTACTATCGTCCCGTTGGCGCACGTCCAGTAACAAAAGAAAAGCACAGGCGCAGCACGAGGAACGGGAAGAGTGCGGCCCAAATGCTGTCGACCCGGATGAAGCGTTTCGGCGGGACGGCGCGACTTGTTCAAAACAGGTACTCGTCGTAGGAAAAAGGGCCTCTACGCTGTGTAATGTGAGGGGAGAGAAGAAGGCGAGGAAACCGGGAGTGTCATGGGCATCGCCAGAAACGAGACCCCGTACACGTCGGGCCTTGTGACTCGCAACGGGCAATGGAACCAGAACGCGAAGTGTCGGGGGGGATGGGGCCGCGCACCCTGAAAATCCTCGTCAAGGAGGAAGGGTGACCCGAAAGATCGTCCAACAGCAGAGCTCGGCGGATACGGGCGGCGGTACAGAGCAGTAAGGGAGACCGATCGAGAAGGTCTCTCAAACTGTGTTCAGGGGGCCAAATCGCTATCGCTAACTACTAGGGCCCTAAGTCAACGGGCTCCCGAGCAGGTGGTCGGCTGTCAGGACCTCCGACCATGTAGGGAGAACGGGCGCTCATAAGGGGAACGAAAGCGCGATCGTACTGCCGACGCATGCGGATATAAGCAAAGGGATCTGGAAATGCGTGTACACGATGACGACTCTTTCTCCGACTAAGGGGGGAACGAGGGAACGGCAACAACAGCCAACCACTCGCGTCTTAAAAAGAGACTTCATCAAAGCCTCGGGGAGGAGGTGGAGGGGGGGGATACCTGGAAGCTACCGACTTAAGGAAACTCGGGCGAGGATGGAGGACCTGGAACCGGCTAAAGGGGAGTCCGCGTGACTAGTTTTTAATGAGGACGAACCACTCCACTGTATTATTGAGGAAGGGGATCGGGTTTGGAGTCTATTAAAGCAGCAAAAACATACCTATTGGAAAAATCAAATGGGAAAGGGTGAAGCAAGGGGCTGTGTTTGGGTCCGCGAGGGCATAAGACCTGAAGGGCGGGGAAGCGGAGCATGGATCGGACCGGACGCGTAGACTAGCGCACGAATTGCAAGAACAGAGGTCGTACGCTATGAAAGGGGACGTGGAGCTCCTTTGGCGCGGAGAGCAGCGGGTGACGCTGTTAGGGAGCGGCGAGGCGGAGTCAGAGTTACCGAGGAGGCGGAAAAGAGGGGGGGGGGAAAAAAAAGGTATTGCAAAAAGGAGATAGGAACCCGGTTGGCAAGAGATCGACACGCTCACCGCTCCCCATGCGGTCGATGTGAGCTCGGAACGCGGCAAAGGAGCGGTGGAAAAGACGGTGGGAGACAACCAACGGCAAAAGCGAGTGGCGATCGTTACGCATGACGCCACCTATCGCGGGGGGTGAAGTCCGGGGGGCCCCACCCAAAAAAAAGGAAGCTTGAAGGGGAGGCAAACGAGTTACGGCCCGTTTTTCAAGCCCGAAAAGTTCGGTCAGATAATAGGGGGGGGGGGGCTGATGGATCAAGAGCTCTTGACGTGAGTCGGACATTGGAACGTAACTAGGGGAAGGGGATCCGACTCTGGGAGGTGTGCTGAGGTCGGGTAGGGTGCATAAAGCGGAGACATCGGCCGGGTTGGGGACTACGGACTTCGACGGGTGATTTCTCCTACAGTCGTGGTCTAGGGCGGGGCTGGATACGGAAGACACTGTGCTTGGCCCGAGTCGAAACTGACAGATCAGGTTGATCGGAGGAAGGAGATTTTCGCGACGGCTCGGTCCGCCAAAAAACATGTTGGCAACCATGGAGTCGACTCCGGCTCGGGAAAGGCGGAAGCGGAACCTCCGCAACTCGGATGCTCGCCTTGGACGTGGAGGGCAGGGGGGGGGTCTCCAATCGAAAGAAAAAGCAGTCAAAGATCAAATGTCGCAAAAAGACGAACGTTGTGCGCGTAGGGAGCTTTGCCAAGAAGAGGAAAACCGAAAACGAACCAGTTGCGGGGACAAGACAGCGATCGACAAAAGACGCGAGGAAGGCACTTCGCCCCTACTCAACGCGTGGAAAACCGGGGGAAGCGAGCTTTACGTTCGGGGCTGAGCGAAAAAAAGGCCGTCGCGCCGATTGAGCTCCGCAAGAAAAGAAAAAAAAGGCTGCCCTAAAACGTCAGGACGTGCACGCCGAGCACCAGGGAGATCCAGTTGGAAAGGGCGGGCCCGCCCTGAGGTACCCGCGACCGGCTCGCAGGGAGGAAATGGGGGGAGATTTGGGGAGGCAATTTATCCTTCCGACCCACTGGACCTCTGTTGACAAAAGATCCAGGCGTGACTCTAAATACGGCTTGGGGCCTTAGAAAAACACGAGAGACTCCGTACGCCTCTGGGATCGTCTAGAGACAGTGGAAAATCAAAGATGGGAGCGGAAAAAGTCGGCGAAGGAAGCGGAGGAACGGGACCTCTCGCTAACGCGCGCGCGACCGCCTCACCGCTCCAACTCTCCGAGGACGCATACATAACAAGGGACTCGCGCGGTGTGGAAAGCTTGAAAGGCGATGGTGATCACTGATAGGCCGAACATGTCTCGAGCCGGAAAATGACCTACCAGCAAGCGGGGCGAGCTGGAGCAATTCGAAGACACCACTTTGCGACGGAAGGTCCGTCTCAAAAATGAAGCAGCAGAGCCCGGGAACCTTGATGCACCTGGCGGGGCGGGACCGGCCGGAAACCGATTCAAAAGGGGAGGCAAAAATAATTTCGCCGTTCATCCACGGCCGATAAGGTACCGGGCTCTGCGGAAAGAAGAAGGGCATTGTGGCCGGGACACGGACGGTACACTTTGGAAACCGACCTGTACGTTCCCCCTTGGTGACGGCAGGACTCGGGAATTAAAAACGAAGGAATCACACCCGGGTATACATGGTCGGAGAATGTAGAGGGAAGCGGGGCGTCGGGGAACAATAGTCGCGCCATCTGCGTGTTCATGCAAAAAAGAAGGGGTAGGGTTTAATACGGAGCTCGATTCCGGTAGCACATAAGTTAAAAACACTGTCCGAAAATATGACCGGGCAATCCCGTTATATTGTTCCGGGGATTGAAAGCTCGAAGGTGGGGGGGGGGGCTTGATAAACGTCGACTGTGGGGGGAGAGGACCACACCGCCTAAAGAATCATTAAAAGGTTAGTTGGGGGGGGTGTCCTTACCTGCAAAAAAAAAGACTTGCATCGGGGAAACGAAACACCGCTCACAGTCACGATGCGAACGCGGTTGTTCGGAAGCAACTCTAGAAGCCTGCCACTAGACGGCAAGGATGAGAGCAGACATGTTAAACAAACGAGCACATGGGGAGTAAAACCCGCCTCGGACAACAAACCTGGTCGTAAAAGACATTCTGGGGGCCAAAAGAATGGCCTAGTTAGGCTTAGTCACGGCGGACTAGAAATAAAAACCTAGGGGGAACCGCATGAGAAAGGAGATCTGTAAAGAACCGACGCGAAGACACAAGAGGGGGCGAGTATGTTTGAAAATTGGGGATTGAGGGGGTATGAGGTTGTCGTCAAAAACAAAACAAACTACGTGATGCAAACCGGAAAAAGGCCCACGCAAGGGCGGGGTGGGAGAAGGGGGGGTTCATGCAAGACAAGCATTGACTGGAATCTCGCAACAAAAGAGGAAGAAAGAGAGTATAAAATCCATTCCAACTTCAGGTGAAACTGGCATAACATCTGGTTACGGAATAGGATGTGCATCAGGAAGGTGGGGGGATCGGTTATAACCCTCGTGCTAAGGAATTAAGACTTGGGACAACAAGCACAGTCACTCGCCTCAACGTCAAAATCGGTCTTGAGGAGACGGGGGGAAGAGAGAAAAAAGGGGGGAACGCTCGGGTGTCTTCGGGGTGACGATCTCCGCACGACTACAATAGGGAAGAGAAAAAGTGAGTTCTGCGACAGGCCGGAGGCGGGTGCGCAAGCACGGGGGGATAGCAAGAGCTGACGCGGGCGGCGATCTTCTTGCAAGCGGGATGGCTCCAGAGGGCGCCGTCCAAACGGGGGCGAATTGCGGGCCTGCATGTCGTGAGCTAGTGTATGTCAGAGGGAAAGCTGTTGGGGAAAGCGGGAAGGACCAAGACGAGCACCTCGGTGAAAATGAGCTGCCTAACACCGAAAATAAAGCCTCCAACCACCCTAGAAGGAGATAACGCCAATCACGGTGACAAATACATAAAGAGAAAGGGGGTGTTCAGAAACTTGGAGAAACGGCAAGCCCGAGCTCAGAAGTAAATACGACCATGGTGAGCTGAAGTACCCGAAGGGAAAAGAAAGGTGATCGTGACATCCAGAGCTCCGGGCCGGAAAGGGACGGGAGTTCGACGCCACATGATACCGCAACGCCGAACCCGAGCAGAAAATCTACCCGTTCAAGGGGGGAACCAGGGGGTCGTGGACAAAATGGGGACTCCTCATATCTCAGGGGGACACCTGCACAGATCCCCCTTCGGGAGCATCCAAGAAAACTGGTAAGGAGAAGTGAATAGAAAGACGAAATCGCGTGTCGAGTGTGCAGAAAAAGGGCCGGGCGCCCTCTGCAAGTTTCAGGACAGGGAAAAGCAGGGAAAATCAGCTCCTGGAACCGGGGGGCAAACTATCGACGACTTTTCCTTAACAGAATGAAACGTCCGCTGCGTTATCGCACGGAGGACAAGCGTTTGGGAGGGAGAGGAGCCGAAAGCTGTCACGTCGTGGCGTGGAGAGGGGGGGCAAAAATCGTAGTCGACACGGTAGGGTAAATAGGTTACTCCTAGGATTGATCGCCGTGGATGGGAGGCCGGGGACAGCTCTCCTTTACGTCGCAGGTCGAGAACGGATAATGAGCCGAATGGGACTTTCTTAGAAAATCTGGGGGGGCTACTCCGTCGCAACCTGGAGATAGGGTCAGAAACTCAGGCACGAGTAGTTGGCTGAAAACGCAGCGAAGGGGCCCTTCAAGAGGGGTGAGCGCGGGCACACGGGACTTCGGGACGGTCTACTCTACCGTCAACTGACACATAGGGACGGTCCACCCCACAAGAGACCCGAGGGGGGAAAGATGTCTTGCCCAGCCCGGGACAAATCATCACTAGGGGGAAAGGAGCAAAATAGACTGGGGCAGGGAAGCGGGCTGACTTCTGCGCTAGGAGAAATGTCCCAAGGAGCGACGGCTCGATAAGGCGATTGCATCTCTCACACTGTGATAAACGCTAGCGATGTTGGGGAACACCAGAATGAAGGCGGCTAGGTGCGGAGATCAGGCTCTCTTGTCCGCCGCAACTGGGAGGCGTAGACCGGGCGGGGGCAATGTCGTTTGTAACCAACAACGACGGGACAAAAAACTTCTGATTGTTCGCGGGGACAGGACCGGGGAGAGGGGAAAAAAAAAAACGAGAGGCGACGAGGAACACACCGGCAAAGAAACGCAACAAAAGACGAGCACGAGAAGTTAGTCCTGGGCGAGGACGCTAAGCGTGTAAACAGACTGTCTCGCACAATCTGGTGTGACAAAAGAACAAAGCAAGCCCCAGGTGGTGGGGAGTTATCGGCACTCGGGTGATTAAGCCTCAGGCCAGAAAAGTGGGACCAATAGGTACAAAAAGAAAGAAGGGCTTTGAAATAGGACACCCTCGGAGTTCCTGTTGTGGAAGCAAACCAAGAAAACGGACGTTTCTCAGAGAAGATAGAAACAGAAGGCTCCAGGAAAACACTGGCGCGAAATAGAAGGTTGAGAAAAAATTGGGGAGAAAGCCAAACAAGAAAACAAACGAAGGCCGGGGATGTAAAGCGTGTTAAAACAGCTAAAGTAAGCCTGACCTGTCGCAATTAGTGAGCATAGGGGAAAGGGGGTCGAACAAGGCACGAAGACGTTCACGAAGGGGAGGCTGCCGATGCCGAGCTCGGGGGGGGGCCCAAGGCGACCGTCGGAAGGGCCTGAACCAGGATTAGGGGAAATGGGGGAAAAACAAAGGGGGGAACAGAGTTGCCGGGGGCGTCGAAACTTACAGAGAGGGTGGGAAGGAGGTAACGTGAACCGAGTACAGCTTTGCCTGGTGGTCACAAAGAAATAGAACTCGGCGGCATCGTCGGTTGGGGCGTCCTACTACACAGGACTCGGTAAATGCACCGAGCAGGCACAACGTCAGGTAAGCAGGGTCTTATGGAGAGTTATTTGTCGGTCATAGGCAAACGGGTTCACGAAGCGAATGAGACGTCCAGAGAACCTGACTTTGACGACGCCAAGACCCCATCCTCGGATCTTAAGAACGCTATCGCCCGAAAACCTCACGCCGAAGCTTTTCCCATGCCGAACACGCGAGGGGAAAAACCGTCAAAACGGGATCGAACTTAGAATGGACTGCAGTTGCTCAAAGGTCTTCGTTGCACCGCAGAACGTGCGACGCGCCACCGTCGCGAAAAAGGGGAACGAAGGCAAAGAAGGATGAGTTAGGAGCAATCGCGACAAAGAAAACCGCCGGAGAGGGAAACTGGGAGGGGCGGGAAAATCTCGGGCTGGCCGTAAAGGGGCTATGGAGACGCGACCAGAAGACTCGCCGAGGAAACGAGGAAAGAATCCTTGAGGGTGGGGGCGGACGTGACAGTGTCCAAAAAAGGTAGCGGCAGAAGGGGGTCTAGCCACAAGGGCGAGTCCTACCCTCCGTCTTGGCGCCCGGAGGGAAAGGGTAGGGTCAGGGGGGAGGGGAGATACAGGGGCAAAAGCCAAACCGCGCGCAGCGGCCGGTATGAAGGAGCGCGGAAGACTCTGTCCAAGGAAAAAAAGGAGGTAACTCGGGACTGTTCCGGGGAAACTCGTCCACGCCGAAGGGAAAGGGAGTCGGCCGTCAGCGTGTACCACGAATGACAACTCCCATCCTCCCGGGAAGACTCGCAAGGGAGCCAGCCTTTGCGAAGCGCGAAAAACAACGAGAAACACGAGCGGGAGTTCCATAAAATGCAAAAAAGCGACGTGCTAGGGACCCCTGGGAAACCATTGTAACATCCGAGAAAATTCAAAGGGATCCTTGAAAAGAATTAGCCGGGCTCTGGTAAGAAGAGGGAGGGACGATCAGGGGAGTGAGGGAATGAGAAAAAAAAGTTTTGAGGTCATCATCAGACAAAGTCACTTATAACAAGTACTGCTTGTAAGGTACTCCCTTCACGGCATCCGACGACGCGAGGCGTCAAAAAAAAAGCAGAAACGGGATGGTCACTCCTTCCAGGAGTTTAAAGGAGAGAATGCCCTACCCAATCAGAACGACCGGACAAGATGCTGTGTTCATGTAGGGGGGAAAAAGCTTGTAAAGCACACGAAAGTCCCTCCTGCAGAAGGGGTTAGGAAGGTCGATGGAACTAAATCGACTTAGTTGGCGGAACAAGTCGAGCGTAAGGACCACTGAAACAAAAAAAAAAAAAAAAAAAAAAAAAAATCCAGTCGATTGAAAGGAATAAGCCGAGTGCTTTTGGAACCAGTCGAGGCCGGCCCAGCGCGAAATGCGCGACCCACTTAGGTGTTGCTCGCCCTACCAGTAGAGAAAAAGAACCTCTGGCCGAGAGCTTCGGGCTCACGGTGATTAGTTTACTCGAACGGGGCAAAGGGAATGAGGAATGGCGGCAAGTTGGAATGCATCTGTGGAACATGTCTGTCGAACGGGAACGGGGAGAA
>Ga0179593_1309048_pt1 | contig 14252 bp, 16 predicted proteins | sample CZODoug2_1_08_16_FD_185931 | JGI IMG/M metagenome (GOLD analysis project Ga0179593, IMG submission 185931) | Vadose zone soil fungal communities from Angelo Coast Range Reserve, California, USA - CZODoug2_1_08_16fungal (PacBio error correction) | ecosystem: Environmental > Terrestrial > Soil >...
TCACCCGGCGTGACGGGGGACCGGCCCTGGAGTACGGAACTCCGATGCGGGTGAAAAGTGGGGGGTGAAAGAGAGGTTCCACTTGAAAGGGTTTGAAAGGGGGGGGGAATTTTGGCCGGAATGACATCGAAGAAGGAAAAAAAAAGGGGGAAACATCGACCATAAAAAATTAAAAAGGATCGGCGAACCCAACAGTCTTGACTTGGGACAGGAGGGCGCGGTAGAATACCTTGCCGGTGGGTCGAGTGACCAGCTCGACGCAGGGTAGGGAGGGGGGTGCGGCCGGAGAAGCAGGGCAGTAAGGAATTGCGTGATCGGGGGAAACCACAGGGGAAGGTCCAACGGCCCTGGGGGTCGGCCTGGGCTGTGAGTGGAAGAAAGCCAGGTAAATGGCACGGGGGGCCCAAAAACTGAAAGTCACTGACGCGGGGGGGACTTTGTGACGAAATAACACTGGTGCAGGGGGAAGGGCCGGGGGGACCCGGGGCGGTTGTCCAGTGAAAAAAATGGGCGGTGCAGGAAGAGATGAATGGGGTGAGCCAAACCCTGCACCGGTCCGGCCAGGGAAAGGACGACCATTGGGTGGTTAAAACCGTCGGTGGGAAACGGGCGAGGGGAAACCAAAGAGAGGGCCGAAGCACAATGAAACAAAACAGGCAACAAACAGCGAGGCCAGCACGGCCACGAAGAGGGGAATGCTGCCGTGGGAAAGTGTAGCGGGGAAATGGCGGTAAAAAGCACAAGGAAGACTCCTTGCAAGGTTTAAAGGCACACCTTGGCAAAAACCCAAAAAGGTGAGGAAAAAAAAGAAAATGCACCAAGGGCCGCTAAAGTAAAAAAGGAGGAATGGCCGCTGCTTTGGAAAACAACCGGGTCTTAACAGACGAGGGGGATTTTAAAACAGGGAAGTGCTGAAGCAACAGGAGGAAGGACCAATTGCTAACGCGGTTAAGATCGGGGGGTGGGGAGGGTCTTTAGAGGCGTCTCAGGCTTGATGGGCCTGTTTGCGTACCGTTCCAATTCACAAAGGATGTGGTATACAGCGACACCAAACCCGACGTGACAGACGAGACGCAAGAACGACCGCCGGTACAAAACAAAGTACTACGTTTTTGCGCAGCTACGTGGGAAAAAAGTAAGATGGGGAAGAAAAGAAGGAAAGGCCAGGTAGGTGGCTAAGGGGCCCACCAGGAAACCTGATAGGAGTAACGTGAAAGGGGAGGAAAGCGGAACATAGAATGGACCTGCGCCGGCCGAGGGGGGAACCGGGGAAAGAACCTACGAACCGCCGCCCCCGGCCGCTAACGAAAATAAAGAGAAAAACCACAGAAGGAAAATACGGTGATGGAAAAAACCACAATGCCGCCAAGCTGCCTTGGAAAGAAGGGGGGGAAGAAAAAAGCAAGCTGGCATTGACATACGGGAAAAAAGAAGATCTGGAGTGGCAACGCACATCCCCACCTGTCCTAGTTTTCTTACAGGGTGGGGGAGGCCAAAAGTCCCGATCTGGCAACGGGGGAAACATCTGAAAGTCGTTCAACCTTTAAGGGGATCGGGCGCCCGACAGGAGGCAGCCCTAACCAGGGGGAAGAACAAGGGGCATGAAACGCGTCAAACAGGAAGGCGCTCAAACCACGCAACCAGGGAACCGGCCCAAAAAAAACACTCATAGGAACTTACGAACAGACCCACAAGCACATCCCGGGGGGAAAGGGAGGACTAAAAAAAACCTCTAATAACCAAAGCTTAGCGACAGATACAAAAAAAAAGGGGGGACAGAAGCACCAGAAAGACTAAAACCCCTGACTAAAACCAGGATATAGCTAAAAAAGAGAACAGAGAGTACAAAACCCGAAAAAAGGACCTAATCCTAAAAAAACTCAAAAAAATAAAAAGGACTACCTGTATGTGAATGCAGGGAGGGGGGCCAGGGGAAATTTGAAGGAGAGGGAAGGGAGGCTTCAGGTGCCGCGGGGGCCAGCTCTGGGGTCCCCAGGGGGAAAAAAGGCTCCCCTGGTTTTGTGGGAGCCGGTACGGTTGCGAAGAGGGAAGAGCTACAAAGACGGGGGGAAGGAAGGCGAGAACCTCCCCGGGACCAGCCAAAATAGGACATTCCTAGTATACCAGAAGTCTCCCCTAGTATTGACGGGGTGTGGCAAACCATTCCCCGACGACAAGGAAAAATAGGAAGGGACTGGATGACAAAGTCACGGAACCCCCCAGAATCTCCCAGAAAAGTGAACGAAACGGGACAAAGAAGACCACGGGAAGGTGGAATCAGACGGCCAGCAGCCCGAACCTGGGACATTCAACCGTAGACGTTATCTCGGAGCTTTCCAGGAGGGACGTAAAAAGTGGGCCCAAAGAAAAACGGTGTTGGCGAAACTTTGAAAAAAGAAACACACAACACTATCAGGGAGGAAAGGAAAAAAGGATCTAAGATTCGGACAACCCGTGGAAGGCCCTAAACGATCCCAATGTGGACGCAAAAAATAAACAAATTTGGGCATCAAAATCTCACCAAGGGGAGCGAGGAAGTCAGGTAGGGAGGATGATATGGCAGAAAAAAGAAAAACTGAGAGCTTTTCCGGGGGGATGACTACCGCAAAGGGGGTGTGAGAAGGCAACCGTCCCCAAATGTTCCTACCGGGGGGGTGGGCCTTACAAAAAGATTAAGAGAGGTTGGCCGGAAAAAAATCGGGGGGCCCGTTGCGGGGGCCAGGAAGGGGGGCCAAAAAGGGGGAGGGAAATAGTCGATAATTGAAATCAAAAAAGCGGATGGGAACGAAGCCGCAAAGGGGCAAGCCCGGGGGCAAAGGGGGAAAAAAAAACAGACGCCCGAGGGGGGCAAATTGAAAAGTGACGACTTCTCTTTCAAGGACGCAAGCAGTTGAAACATCCTCATGGGGGAAAGGGAGTAGTAGGGGGGATTGGGTGAGGGGGGTAACGCAAGGGTAGTAGGGGTAGACGGGGTAGTAGCAGAATATCGGTAAGGGGGGGAGCTGTGAGAGGGGTAACTTGGAAGGAAAGGGGCAGTAAAAGAAGGGGGAGCTATAGAATGGGTTGTAAAGGGGTAGGTGGGGGGTACTTGGGGTAAACTCATACGGGGGTAGCATGTGTGACTGGGTAGGTAGGGAGGTGAACTGGACGGCAGGGTCCGGATTGAGAGCCTATTAAGAGGGGGAGGGAGTCAACTCGGAAATTGAAAAGGGGTGGACTCTAAAATGTAGGCTGTCATTAAAAGCTGGGCAAAAACCGATAAAGGAGGGGAAATAGGAGATGCTGGGGGCATGATCGGGGGACCCAGTGTAACCAAAGGAAAAAAGAAAAAGTGGAAGGAAACGCCGCACCTAATCATGGTGGAAAAGGGTAAAAGGGCAGCTTGCCTGGGGTTGGCAAAAAGAGTACCGTAGAAACAGGGACAGGCGGGCCTTTGCCCAAGTGGTAGGAAGGAAAAAAAAAAAAAAGTGCATGGAAGCAAGGGTTTTGAATAAGGGTTCTGGGGAGGAGTATCATGGAGTCAGGGGGGAGGAAGCGGGACACAGAAATGGGAGGAGTCGTCCAACGTTTGACGAAAAAAGGGCCACCAGGGAAAGAACAGGAGCGCCCGTAGAAAACACGGAATTGTCCTTTCACCGTCAGGCCCGGGTCCACATACACCGGGCATATTGACAGAAGTAGGTGCAGCTCGGAGCAAACGGAAGGTCAAAAAAAAAAGAAAAAGGTCGCACGGGGCGTGGATGTAGGGAAACCGAGGGGGCTCGTGTCCTTTTGCCAAAAAAGTAGGACGAAACGGGAGCAAAGAGAACAGCAAAGGGCAAGACGCCAGAGAAGCGCAAGATCATGAAAAAAGAAAGTGGTACCGTCAAACCTCCTTTTGTGGAGAAAGGGCACGTGGGAAGACTCCACGTGGGGGTGAAATAGGAGGGGGAAAAAAGGGGAAGACGGGCGCATTCGGTCGCAGGGGGAGAGACCTGCGTGCGGGGTTAGAAGACTTGGTTGCGGGTTGGTGGAAAAACAGTCTGGGTGCGTCGCAAACGAAGTCAGTGAGAAGTCCGCGCCCGGCCGGAAGACCACTGAAAAGACAGCAGTCCCAATCGTCGTGCAAGGGGGAGGATAGTGACGAGTACTTCTGAGGAAAGGTTGGGGAATTATGACGATGGTTTTTGGGTGACCCCGAGCCGGTTTCGGAATCGAAACAAACAAAAAAACGACGACACGTATCCAAATGCCCACAACGCTCAAAAAAGACAGGGACTTAGCACGAGAAGGCTGTGATACCGGGAAAAAAAGGCCTCAAACAGCCTATCAAGGGCAACACCGTCAAAAAAAAAACAAAGCAAACTGAACAGTCGCAGAAGACACATGGGCCATTACTGGGAGGCTGAATAACGAAGGGGACACAGGTAGATCGAAAAACATGGCCAAGCTGAGAAACGTGGCGTGGCAATCACGCCAAAGAAAAAGACGCCCCCGTAGCTTCAAAGACGCAACCAAGGAGGGGTCCCTAAATGGGGAAAAAAAGGAAAAGGTCACGGACCGCGCCAGGAGCACAAGGAGGGCGGAATGTTCCGAAAAAATGTAAAGAGAATGCTGATTCGCGAGGAAGAGAATCAACAACCGATCAGTCATTTTCCAGGCCCAATGGCCACCTCAACTTCGAGGGAGAATGGACGCTGGAAATCACCCAAGGACCTCCCTTCCAACCGCCAAAAAAAATCACGCCCGAGAGTAAACAAGCCGGAGGTGTGGGAGGACCCTGTGATGGATCGGAAATCGGCCAAACAAACGGGAAGGGGGGAAAAGAGAAGGAAAAAGACAAGACCGGCGAATTGACGAACCGGCGGGGGAGTACTACTGAGGGGAAGAGCCCTGAGGAGGGGGGGAGGGCTAGTGAACGGGAAGGCCGGACAGGGGGTGTACCCATAGAAAATGGGAAATCGACCGAGGAGGAAAGACATCTGCCAAAGGAAAATGAAGATGACGAACCATCGCGGAAGGGGGGAGGAAGTGACGTCCCTCAAGGAATGGCAGTAAAAAATCAAGGGACGGTTCAGGGGGCGGACAAGCATCACGGTATTGAGGTGCAGGCCCGCCGCCGCCGAGGGAAAGGAAGGCCGTTTGGCAGTGAAAATCTTTGAAAACTCCACGGGTCATCCGTGGACCAAGGGGGGGGGGGAGACGTCCACTGCTATGCTAGGAAGATCGTAATTGTCCACTGGTGCCGTCTGAGGTCGGGAAGAGGGGAGTTGGGGGAACGGGTGGGGTAGACTTTAAAGGCTGGGGAAGGGGGACTGAAGGAAGGGGTAGATTTTACGTCCTTGACGGTGTACCGGTCAATAGTAGGGGGGGTGGAGCTTCAATTTCAAGGGTGGCGCCGAAGGGAGGAACTCCACTGTAGCTGGGTAGGACAGACCATCCGCAGGAAAGGAACATGAAACATTCGAAGCAAGCAAAAAAACAGACTGCCATTACTAGAAGACAAAGCAAAAAAGAGGGGGGAAAGTCGCCTTCAAAAAAAAAACCGTGGGGGTCATGTAAACGCAAGTGGAGGGGAAAGGGGGGGGACAAACAAGGAGGAAAAAACTTAATACTGGGTCCCGGGGACCTTCACTAGGGAACATAAGTCTATACCAAGCTGAAAACGCAAAGGCTATCGCAATGACATAAGGTGAAGGCGACAAATCTTCACCCCCGGTGGCCTTGATATGGGGGACACGGACGAGGAGTTGACACGTTTGAACTGGGTTCGACAAGGGGAGAAAAAGCTTCGCGGGAGCTCCGGTATACGTCGTGGTTCGATTCGGGGGAGCTTGGGGGGACAGTCCGGGGCCCCGGAGGCCAGGCGAAGGTACGGGGGTGGGACACGCAAGCGCAAAAAACGTTTGGTACGTAAGACTACGCCACCCATCCTTGAAGTTGTACCGCGCCGTGACACTAATGTCAACGGGGCCGCCCCAGGTGTAAAGGCGCCGGCAAAAACGAAAGGTGAAGAGGAAAAAAAGAAAAGGATAAAACTAATCCCCGCAAGACGTGAAGGGAAAAATAATACAAGGAGTCCAGGACAGGCGAATAACTACGAAAAACAAGGAACCCGTATAACAATGCATTGCCAGGACTTGGGGGGGCCGTGTCTTGAGAAAAAAGTCAAACAAGGGAAGAAGCGCCTGGGACCTAAGGAAAGTCACAATGGGCAAAAGAATGACTGTCCTATCAAAGAAAGAGAGGCGGCAGGGGCTGCAACGCAACGCGACTTTCCCCTCCTTGTCATTTGGCAGGGGGGTAGAAAAAAGTCGCCTATCATTTCAAGGGAAGAGTTGGAATATTTCACATTTTAGAAAAGGTAGACGATCAACCTGCCAAGAAACATAGGATCCTACCAGAGAGCAAATCAGTGTTTTCAAAAAAGAATAAAGAAGACCGGGAGTCCCTTCAACCACTGTCGGAAAATAAACTGACCGCCACCCAGGAAAAAGAAAGCCCAAGCCCACAGTTATTAAGGAATGGGGACAAAAATGCGGGGTAATGGCAAGGTACGAAAACGTAAAAATACGAAAACATACCCAGCTATAACTAAAGGAGGAAGGAAGAAGGATCTAATCCCCCAGCTAAGATACTGAAAACAATCGACCTCGCAAAACCAAAAATAGACGTAAAAACAAGCTACAATCGAAAAACGAGGAATAAAAACACCGAAATAAAAAACGGGATGGAGAAATGGGAAGGCCAGGGGGACGGAAACTGCGTCATGGAAAGAGAGGGCCCCGAAAGAACAAAAAGGTAACCACTGGTTTCGTATCCAAAGTGGAGCCAAACGGGCTGCATGGTTGAATTTGGCTCAGAAAAAATAGACTCACAAGCAGAGAGGCGACGAAGGAGATCAACCCGACCACCGAAAAAACAGGGGCGAGGAAAGATGGGGCCACCGGGAATCTCAGTCCCGGATAGGGGGTTCGGACAAAAGTAAAGGGCGTCACAAAGGAAAGGGAATAGGGTGGCTTTCAAAATAAAAGGCCAAAGGGTAAGCAGCCCAAACAAGGTCATGATGGTTGGGAAAATGCAAGTTCCGAAAAGAAAGAAACCCGGGTTGTGGGGGAAACAATCAAAAAGCAAATAAGCGTCATTGGATCACAGAACCCCATGGGAAAAAAGGGAGAGACGGTACGCGACTAACATTGCCCCGTAGGGGGGCCATTTTTTTCTGATCTATAAGAAAACAACAGGAAGGGGGAATAAATGGATCCCAACCCTCAAGCCTACGAAGATCCTGTGAAAAAGATAGACCGACGACATGGGTTTGACGCAGGAAGCAACACGATGGGGACCAAGAAGGGGGGGGAAATTGTCCTCTGAGTATGAAAAACCGCCCCAGAACTAAGACCGGGGGGGGATCAGGGCGGGGCTGCTAAACCCTGAGGGGGCTAAAGGAAAAACTAGATAACTCACCGGGGGAAAATGGGTGGGTAATAACAGAGGCAAGAATAGAAGGGGGACCGGCACCTCTGCCGGCGCTGCGGAGGAGTTGCATAGGAGTTAAGAATACGTCCAGGGAAAACAAAGAGTCATCGGAGGATGAGACAAAAGTCACCAGGGGGGAGCAAGTTATAAGAAAGAAAAAACAGAGCGGCAAGACCAGGGGCCCCCTAAAGGCCGCGGTCAGCACATGGGTAAGCCCCGGAGCCCCGTCCCAAAGAAATTAAGAAAAAGGAGGTTGTTAGGATAGGTCAAGCAGGGTGTATGAGATGAAGGGGGGGTATAGAAAGGGGGAAGCTGTAGCAGGGTTAGATCTGTGAGGTTACCGGGTGAAGTGTAGCTATTATGGGTGGGTTAGGTATTGTACGGGAGGCGCAGACGGTTACTATGGGGGTAGTAAATTGAGCCTTTCGCGGAGGGGAGAAAGAATGTCCCCAGTATAAAACGGCCTGAAAGTGAAAAGGGGTCCCGGGATCAGTTCACGAAGGAATTTTACTCAAGGGGATGAAAGACATTGGTGGGAGAGAAGTAGAAAGAAAAGCACCATGAGCGGGAAAACTGGGAAGTACCGCCCAATAAAAAACGTAGGACAAAAGAAAGCCCTTCTTCGTCTTCACCGGGCAACAGGTGAACAAAACTGGCCCTCCGTCCCTGAAGACAGGCCGATGGGAGTTGGCCCTTTTTAAGGAAGGCATGGTGTTTGGCAGGGGGTAGTAGAGGGGCATACGCGTTAGCTGAAACGAAAACGGAAGGTAGAGAGTCAAAAAACGTTACGCATGGGGCGGCAGAGAGTAGCGATAAGGAGGACAGAGGGGAACGGAGGAAAACATACACGGGAGGAAGGGGGATAGGTAGGGGTCACTTCGAGTCTAACGGGGGACTACTGATAAGTTGGCGTAGTAAGTAGGGGGGGGGAAAGCTGGGAGCGGCGTGTAAACACTTACTGCGACGGGCTTTAAAATCCGTGCGCAAAGAGATAGAACGACAACAGGACGGCAATAAATCATGCGAAGCCATTGGTCCTGAAAACAAACTCCTTTCAGAAAACGGGGGGAAAACACGACCCCTTTCAAATAGACGGCATGAAAAAGATGCGGACGCATTAAGTCGCCTTAAGGGAGAGAATAAGTGCCACCGGGGGGTATACGAACATTTGCGTGGGAAAATTTCATGCCGGGCCTTAACTAAACTCTAGGACAGGAAGCCGTGTTGGTAGCCAAAGACCGGGCCAGGACTACACTGGAAAGGAAGGGAAAAAAACCAGCACGTGCCTGTGGGGGGGGGGGGGGAGGATTGACCTGGGAAGGGTCTGGGGTGTTGGTCAGGTCCCACTTCCAACACCGTGAGTGGGAAAGGATCACACTACCTTCCTTAACAACGTAAGGGCCGCCAGGTAAAGGTCAAGACCGGAAAGAAACAGACGACTGAAAGAGACCGCCACCAAATCAAGGACAGGCTCTAAAGTCAAGAATTCATAACAGCCTATGAAAGTTCTACAAAGTCCAAAGAGAAGGAGAAAAAAATTAGAAGGAAAAAAGGGGAATGCCTGGGATCGGCAATACGGCTCGGGAATCGACAAACCAGGGCACGAAGACTCCAGGCACCGTCAACCCAGAACTACGCCTCCTTCCCTGAACTCTGCGTCCGCACAAAGTAAACCTCGCCGGGGGGTCCGGGCAGGAAAACTGTCAAGGTCGGGAGACAAAAGAGCCCATACGGCAAGAAAGGCGGAAAGGGGCCAGACGAGGGTCGTCGTATGATGCCTCGGGGGACAGGGAGATTGTTCAGAGACAGTAGGTTCTTTAATTAGGACAAAAAGGGGGCCAAATCCGGAGGGAAGAGGGGAAAGCTTAAAAACACTAACGACCAATACTTGACCCAGAAGAGGGAAACGATCAGAACCATCAAAAAAAAAATACAGTACGAAGGCCTGGAATCTACCTCAACAAGGGGATAAAGAGAGATCACAGACCGGCAGGTAAGGGGACAACCGTCCGAGAAAAAAAAAAACAACGGGAAAAAACGGGGAATTATGGCTTGGTCGAGGGGGAGGCGTGAAGTTGTTTTGAGTGAAAGACAGGCCGGGAATTATCTACTAGGAAGAAAATGAAAAGAGACATGAAAAAGAAGAGATCGCAGATCGACTACGGTCAAAAGACGGATAAGGGAAGACGCCCCGTCCCGAAAAAGGGGGCGCGGAATACCCTTGAGGGTGACTTTCGGGGAGAATCATATTTTGAGGGGGGGGGGGGACCGCCCCCTAAAGGTACGAGGAGGAGGAGTAGTATCGTGGATCTTGAAAAGAACAAAAAACCAGGATCAGACCGCCCGTTGCGAACCTGACTCGCGGGGTAAGGGTGCCGAGTCCACAGAAGATGCCACTGGGAAGCACTGTCCGCCAGTCTTTTACTTTTGGGCTCCGATCGTGGTGAGGGGGGGGGAAAGGCGGTGCCGGAGGCGGCAAAACCAGGAAAAATTGGAAAAACGTGCAGGGGTAGTAATTCTGAAAGGGTGGAGGAACCATGAGCTGCGCAAGAAGCGAACCTGGGGTCGGCCGGGCGGCGAATTTTCCAGCACACGGGACAGCGCAACAAGGCAAGGCAGCAACAGAAAACGACAGGAAACTAGAAGAAAAACCACCGCGAGGGGGAGGGAAAAAAAAAAGAAAAAGGGGACAGTGTAGCGGAACCGGAGAAAGGGGGGGGACAAAAAGGGTAAAAAAACTAAATCCGGAGGGGTGAGAAAAAGGGCCCGCCAGAAAAGGGCGATACCACCACACAAAAAACGGCCTCGCATCCGGGCGAGGAGCAACCCCGGGGTGAAGGTCCAAGTGCCCCCTGTGACGTTAAAAGAAAAAAGAACAAAAGGGGGGGGGGGAAAAGGTGGTGTGGAAGTAATAAGTAACAAGGGGGGATCAGCAGGATCCTCCTTGAGAGGTTGAGACGGTATTCCAAGAAGGGGGAGGGAGGGGCGCTGGGACGGGAAGAAAAAAGCGAAAGGAGGGGGTTCACGCAACGCAACGCACATAAGGGGGGGAAAACCTATAATATTTACACTCTAAACAGCGTTGGGAAAAAAAAGTTGCTACGCGGGACAGTGACCGGTACTGTACAGGAAGCCAGTATGTGTTACAAACGACGGACGAAAAAAATTATATAAAAGCTACTGGGGAAATGGAACGCGTCTCCTATCCGGACCATCGCCCAAAAAAATGGGAGGGAAAAATTGCTACCTGAACTAAAAAAGGGACGGAAAAGCAGCAAAGTACGCTCGCTCAGTAACTAATAAGATGGGGGGACAGGGGCAAAAAGGGGGGTCTGCTACAAAGGGGAGCACAAAGGGGGGACCTACGGGAAGAGCAAAAGGCAAAAAAGCCAGGAAGGCGAGAAGATGTCTCCCCGCCGGGCTTCAATTTTGCAGGGGGGGGTCACAAGATGGCACAGAAGCGGCAAACTTGAAAATTCCGGAAGGGGAGAGAAAAAAAGACATGAATCAAGACCCTACCAGAGGAAAGAAATGGGGACGGGGAAACAAAAGGGCCTAACAAGACAACTGTAGTTTGTCACGACCAGGGCTCCAAAATATAGCCAAGAAGAAAAGCCAATGGACTAAAAAGAAAACAAAGAAGGATTTCCAAAAGGGGGTATGCGTAAGGAAAGTACTACTACCAAGAGAGAAAATATCAACGGCCCGACTAAGCAAGCGAAAGCGATACCATCTTAACAGAGAAGGACAAAAAAGAATAGCAAACTACTGAAAAAGGAACTACAGCACTAAAAAAGGGCCGACTAATGCCACTAAAACCCCTTACGGACCAAACGGGAAGGGGGAGGAGGGCGATTACCAGGGGGGGGGAACAGAGCGGCCAAGCCGACAAAGGGGAAATGTGACAAAAAAAGCGCCTCTGTGTCCAAAAAGGGGTATCAAAAGGGCGACCTCATGGTTGGACTTTGCTCCGTCAAGTAGGAGGTGAGATAAGGAAAAGGGGCTGAAGGAAAAAAAAACACCAGAACCGCAGCTGCGACGGGGACACGTGGTGCAAAGGGGAACCTCTCAAGTGATGACTTTGGGTGCAAAAATTCCAATTTCCAAAAAGGGAAGGAGAGGCGCTCAACAAAAGGCCGGTAGCTTCAAAAACATCGCTGGGAAAGTCAAAATGTTACTGAGGGGGAACGTGAAGAATGCCCTTGCCGGTCCATCGCGAAAAACTTATGAGCCAGGGAAGTGCACGGCATTCATGCCTCTTAGGATCGTCGTATGGACGAAGGGTTGGGGGGGGGCGAATTCGCCACACTCAAAAAAAAAAAGGATTGAGGGGGAGAAAAAGGGAGAGAGATTATCAGAAAAGGACTGGCGGCCTACTAACTAGAATAAACTGGGAAAGAGAGAAGCGACGAAAATGGTGCCAAATACTCCCAAGGGTCCGGGATGGAACTCAAAAGGGGGTAAAAAAAGGGATGATGAACGAAATGCAGACCCTGGGGGGAAAGAGCAACGTGGATTAACTTACAAGGGTGGCAAGAGAAAATATCGACTTGAACTTGCAAAGTTGGGGGTGCCACGTGACAACACGGATAACACTAAACGAGAGCGGGGGGGTCAAAAAACATGAAACGGGGCCGGCGCTGGCTGCGGTCGGGGGGATAAGGGAAGACGAAACTGTAAAGAGAGGGAACGGAAAATTCGGAAAAAAAAATGGGGGGAAAAGAAGGGGGAGAAATTTGAAGACGAGAGAGCGGCCGCTCCCGAATGGGCGAAAACGGCCGCCAAGGGACTGAGCAGCCCAGGGGAAAACCGGCCATCAATAGAAACGGGGGGGGGGTGGGGGGAGTAGTCCCCAAGGTAGTAGGGGAACTGTGTATTGAGAAATAAGCTGGGGCTAAGCTGGGTGTGCTGGGAGTACCTTAGTTAGTACTTTATAGAGTTGGGAAAAGGAAGGTGTACGGGGAGTAAAAGACGGGAAATAAAAAAAGGGGGGGGGTAGGGTTAATTGAAGACCTGGAGGCTTTCGGGAATATTTTCATGGGGGACCAAATAAAGGGGGGGAAGCAAAGCACGTCAGTAAACCTGAACGGAATAATAAATGGTGGGCTGCTTCCATGAGGCGGGCGATGAAAAAAGGAATAGAAGGGGAAAAAATGCCAAATCTGGAACTTTGTGGAACCCAGAAAAAAGGGAGACGCCCGCAAGATCTTAGGGGAAAGGCCAGCTTGCCTGTGGTCAAAAAAATTCCCAAACCTGACATCAAGGGGGGAAATGTTGCCGGTTGATAAAGGACAGGCTTGGCGCCTTTCACGTTTTCAGGGTTATTAGTGAGTCGGGCGGTAAGGAAGGGGGAGTAGGTTCTTCAAAGGGGAAAGATGAGGAGGAGATCGGCATATAAGATAAGGAAAAAAGGGAAAGACAAAACGGAGGGCCTGCAAATACAAGGGGGCTCAGGTGACATAGTATGACCAAACAACGGGTCACTACACTTCTTGCTCGGTGGGGAGGTTTGGGGATGGGAAAGGCCGTGGGGGGAAGCGGGGGCCGTGTAAACCCAAAACGTACTGAGGAGGGAGAATGCGGGGGAGAACTCCAACATAAAGAAGAAAGAAGACGAGAAAGATGACATTCTAAAAAGAAATGGTACCCTTTCGAGCAACAACGGGGGTCAACGACCCAAAAAATCGTGAAGGAAAAAAGTGACCAGGGGCACAACTAAAAGAGCCATTGCGCAGAAGGACGATATAGGGGACTGACCTGGTAGACATTTGGGGGTTGGTGCAAAGGAGGGCAACCTGGAGAAAACCTCACAAAGCGGGGGGAGGAATATTTTGGGAAAAAACAAGCCTCCGGGACCGCCTACACGGGGAACGCAGCAAAAAAAAACCAAACCAGAGCCTGGAGACGACGGTATTTGACTTGCCTTGAAAGGTATCGAGAAACCAAGGAATCCTGGATTGGGAATAAAAAAAAAAAAACCAGGAACGACAGGGCTTTCGAAAACCGGCGCCTACTCAAAGCAAAAACAGTTCTCAACCGGGACGCAAAGTACTGACCAGGCACCGCCCTTCCAAAAAGACTGATCAAAGGGAAAACAAAAAAAGTAAACCCGCCGTGCGGGCGACCAGGAGAAGGCAACCGACCACCGTCCATTGGGACCAAGACGAGCAGAAGAGGAAAACACCAAGGGCAGCTGAAAAGACGTTGAAGGTTCAATCAAACGCACCATCCTACCCTACTTCCTCGTCAGGGCGGGAGGAGCAACCTAAAATACCGGCTTAGATGGGGAATAAAATAAAACACTTCTGAGACCTCCCCCCAGGGGGACACCCCCCCCAAACCCCCCACACCCAAAACCCCAACCCCCCCAGCCACACAAACCCCAAAAAAAGGCCCCCCCCCACCACACCCCCATACAACCCCGAACCCCCCCTCACACCACAACACAACCCCCACTAGCCAACCCAAAAAACCCACCCCCAGCACAACCCACCACCAACAACCCACGAAACCCCCCCCCCAACCAAACATCAACTCACTTAAAACCCCCACCCCCACCCCTCCACAAGAAGAAAAACTATTGGGCTGAATACATTTTTTTTTTCCTGATATTGAGGGTAGTATTAACTATCTCTTCCAAATGGGAATGTATATTTTAAATCCGCAATCTGAGAGAGTCAGGAACTGGTGCCAAAATCAATTTCGACTAATTCTCTTAAAAAGAAAAAAAAAAACTCCTTCCAAAAGAACTACTCCCGAAATGTACTCATACGTACCAGTTGCAGGGGGACTGG
>Ga0179593_1504014_pt1 | contig 14252 bp, 8 predicted proteins | sample CZODoug2_1_08_16_FD_185931 | JGI IMG/M metagenome (GOLD analysis project Ga0179593, IMG submission 185931) | Vadose zone soil fungal communities from Angelo Coast Range Reserve, California, USA - CZODoug2_1_08_16fungal (PacBio error correction) | ecosystem: Environmental > Terrestrial > Soil >...
AAGCACGGAGCGACAATGCTAGATCTCGTAGAGAACACAGAAACTCTCCACGTCTCGGCCGCAGACGAAGACGGAGGGTCCCTGTACAATATAGAGGAGCGGAGAAAATCGGGAAAGACGACGAAAAGAACGTCAAGAGACAAAAATCCGGATAAGTAGATACCTCAGAGAAGGAAACGTCCCGACGAAGGCAAACCGAGACGTAAGCGGGACCGTGACCGGGGGCGGACGCGCCTCAAATAGGTAAAACGCGCAGACATTGCGCGATTAGGAGGGGATTTTGAAGACCTCGAAAAGCTCTGAGCGACATCGGTTTGAGACCAGGAATCTGCTCGAAAGGTAAGAGACGAGACTAACGTCTTTGATTCCATGTCTCCTTGGACGTCCCGAAGAGGGCGTACCCACAGTCGCTGCCGCGGCGCGCCTGAAGGGTGGAGACGCGAGTCTGGAGACGTGAGGCCGGTGCCTCAAGACGGTGCCACTAGACGACTCGAGGGGTATCCAAAAGGGCGGACTCGGAAAGAGAGAGAGCGAAGAACCCGGTCAGCCAGGGCCGGCGATCTCACTCGGGGTATTAAACCGACTCATCCGGTCACTCAAAAAGTCACGCGGCGGAGAGCGGAATCCTTGGGAACAATCAATTCGCGGGGGAACGCAGCGAGGGAGCTGCCCAGCGACCGTAGACTGGCGACGGAAGGAGGAACGGAGTCTAAACTCCCAGAAGCTCGGCGTGGGGAAAAAACCTCCAGGTTTCTCAAGAGAGGATACCATGTACCCCCACGCAGGAACAGTAAGACGGGGGGTAACAGTTTTGGGAAATGTTGCGGTTGGTATCTTGGGAAAAGGCTCTTCAGGGCATGGAGCGCGGATTACTCAGCCGGAGAGCATGCAAGGCGGCACATTCGCGGTAAATTCGGTCACACAAACATGGGCTTCGTGGAACTAGGATGAAAGAAGAAAGATCCTGGGTTTGAGAATTACCGGGAGGATGACTAGCAGTTCCCAATATGCAAAAACATGAGAACACGTCGCCCATCCGACCCGCCTTGCAGGAAGCGCTGGAGAGAAGAGAAACGTTCACTGGAGAATGCTGAGTAGCGTCCTTAGGAGAAGCGCGAATGCGCCAGACAGATGAGGACAACGGACAACGCTGGGTATGAATGCCTCACGAGGCCACTGCGCTACGATGGTCACTGTAGATCGGAGGTAAAGGGAGAAAGGCTCGTATGAGTCTTATGCGCCGAATTAGGGATAGCCGAGTCTCGTTAAGAAAGATCAATCGACTCCTGGGTACTTCAGGAGTCATCTAGCAAAGCACCGGATCTTCCTACAAATCTTCTGCTGTTGATATAAAAAGGGAAGAACGATTAGTGGTATGCCCGTGACTGTTCGCCGTAGTCGCTGGCTTTTGATAACGATTTCAAGCGCCAGGGTTCTGACGCTTCTCCCGAGAATGGTAGCTTAACTTAAGGCTTTCGAACATTCCCAGACTGCCGAACAGCAGGTGTCGGAACGATTTCATTTTCTAGCGAACTGCTTGAAAGCGAAGGATCCCCGAACGAATGAGCGGGGGAGGCGCTAAACGAACTCTCGCGTGAATATGAAAAAAGCTCGAGAAGGTCTTGACTCTTCTCCAACTATCGAATAGTCTGACCCATATGTTCAGAGAATATGTTGGTCCTAGAGTCCTTTCGGTCGTCTTCTGTACCGGTGGTCCTTACGCGAAAGTTAAGGAAGGCCCTAAGCCTCTATCTGGAGGTCGGTAGTGAAAAGCACTCGCCGCCTCACTATATCATCTTTCGGGGGGGAAAGATTAGGGAGTGACGGGGGGCGCTAGTTAAACTTCAGAATTAAGTCGGTCGCGGGGACGCTGCTAAATAAGCAGGAGCAAAGATCGGCGAGGGGAAAACTCATTGTTCCTGGGAACGGCTTTAAAAGCCGGGAGCTCAACCGGTGAGCCGGGCTGCTTATACGGGGGTAGACTAAAAGTTAATCTCCAAAAACCCTGTTAGTATCTCGAAGGTAGTATTGATGTAAGGGAAAGCGCATCGTAAGGACCTAAGAGACGTACAGAGGGAGGGAGAAAGAATCAAGGGGGAGGAATCTCCACGAAACTCTTTAAGTAATTCCGTGATCAGATGGATCCCCAAAAATAGTAGAGGAAAGAGTATGAAACCACTGGTACTACGAGTCATCTTCTGTGGAGGCAAAAAGAACGGGGAGACAGTCGTCATCCTACAACGGGGCGGCTCTTTACATTCGAAGTGCTCCTATCAGTAGAGAAAAGGTGGTCAAAAAGCCCTGTAGCTATTTAAGTTCCTGAATCACTACCTGAAACTTTTGCTCTTGCAATCAAATGATGTCCTCCATAGTGAAAGAGTAAGACCGCAAAAAATTCAGAATCGGGTATGTCAAGAGACTAGACGGTGCCTCCGAAATAGCAGCTTTGACGCCACTTCTAGGCCCTCGCATTAATCTAAAAAGAATGAGTTGAGCTAGAAATTTCAGAAGCTCCTAGGAGAAGGCCTATATTCCGAGCAACCGGGTCAGCAGCCAAGAGGGAAGACCTAGGTCGACCCTCGGTGGAAAAAAAAAGGATCGCTTACTATTTGTCGTAATCTGAGTCCTTGAGAGGGTGCTCGCAGAACGAGCAAGAGTCAGACGCAAGACAAAGTCTCTGATCCTACCTTCTAACGAGACCTTAATGAAGGGTATAGAGAAAATAAATAAACAGGGCTCCTAGAACAGACTTATATTAGAAAAACCGCCATTCGCCAGGTACTCTCTTTGATATCCTGCAGGAGATCCTCTTTATAAATTCACAAATAGAAATAAACTCACACGAAGACATCCGTGGGGGGGAAGTAAAAAACAGGGCCTACAGGGCCATGCCCAAATTTGCTGGGGCTTCTTTTCCAAAGTTCCGCGCGAGGGAAAAAGCAGACGCGGGTTAGGGTTCAAGGGCGGGACTGAACTAAAAAAGCGAGCAGACAACCAGAGACTAAGGGAGCGCGAGAAGAGGGACGGATAGAGATCAAAAACGCCGGGAACGAAAAAAGCCGTCGCTGTCGAACATGGCGCCAGTGGATGGGCAATAAAAGAACAAGCGGGGCAGTGGACCTGGAATCGGCCTGACAAAAAAACGACGGAGATACTTGAATCACTAGGAGCAGTCTTAGTGAACAAAGAGACGAGGCAGAGAAAGGGGGGGTTTCTAGCGCACCGGAGCAAGGGAGAGGTTGGTAACTCGGGTTATCAGCGAACTTAGAAAACACTGAGGGTCGGGACCGCAAAAGGCTTCATTATTAAACGGAAAACGGCGGGATCGCTTTCCTGCTAAGCGAAGAGTAACTTGGCGCGGAAAGGAGAAGGAGAATTACTAACGAGAACGGCATCCGCTGTTCACTCATAGGGAATTCGGGGGGCCGGCAAAGTAGAAAGTCAAGAAAAGACCAAGATCCATCAACACCGAAAGTTACAAACAAGAGTTCTTGCGATTGCAATGAATGGTCGGGCTTAATAAGGGGGTGAACAACGCGAGTCCCTGAGGATTGCGCTCCATTTTAAGCTATGAGGTCGAGGGAAAGGGGGGCTTATCAGCGGACGTCGCATATCCGGCGGTTTGGAGTAGTCAAGGAGGGGGGAAAGGTCTGACCTCTATGCCTCAGGGAGGGAAAGACTAAGGTGCGCGCGCTTCAGAGTGCACAGAAGCAAGTAAAAAGCGCGAGCCGCAAGGCGGTAAGTAAAAGAGACCACCAGCGGCGTGAAGAAGTCGCAAAGAGAAGGTGAGGCGCGCGTCAGTAGATTAACGCTCGTAGGAGGAGTGGGTTCAAAAAAAGTTCGTGCGAGGGAGGAGAAGGAAAAATCATTGCGTTGCCTCAACGATAGGAAGGTATCAGCTCGAAAGCAAACGAAAGAAAGAAAACGTCGCTCCCGTCAAAAGCGACGCACGACGCAGTTCAGTGCGTGGAAGACAGGGGAAATAAGAAAGAAAAAAGCCGCTTGAGGGCTATACTCGAAGAGAGGAGAGGGAGGAATTTCGCCAGGGGGGGGAGCCGCGAAGCTCTCAGAAGAGCGGATGGTCATCGGTAAACAACCCCGAAAGACTGCCTCGAGTTAAGTAAACTGAGCGGGGACTCCAGGGCAGGCTTCTACCGAGTCGGAAGAACATGGAGAGCGAAGTTTGGTGCGGTCCCGGGGTGGTACGGGAGGGAAGAAGAAAAAGTTAGTGGCGACTTCGTCCTAACGGTATGGTCACGAGCAGCGGCGTGGGGGGGCAGGACGAAACCAACGCGCTGTAGCGGAGGGAAAAATCCGAAAATGAAGGGGGGGGGGAGAGAAGGAGAGCCTCCGTGGGGGAAAAGCGACGAAAGTCTGAAACTGGCGCGACCTCTCAAAAAACAGGGAAAGAGAAAGTAGGAACAAGCGTGAGCAGTCATAGCGCGCAAACACGGACGAAGTCCTAATGTAGTTTCATAGGAAGGAAGGAAGAAAGGACGTCTTAAGAGATGACCGGAGATGAAAAAAAGGAACTGAAACACTCGTCGTCCAAGCGTGACCATCCGAGGGTCGGTCAGACCTCGAAAGGGAGTCATCAAGGGGAAGGGGGCACGCAACAAAAGAAGTAAAGAGATCGCTGGTGGAAAAGAGAAAGTTTGAGTCGAAAATGAGCTCTACTAGAACTAGGGGAGTAGAACACGAAGAACCTAAGAAGAGAGATACTTGTTGTTTTGTTGACTCAGCGTAAACTCTCCAGCCGTCTGCGAAGAACGTCTAAAAAGGCCTCTAGATAAGGAGCAGTATGAAGAAAAAGAAGAACCGGTCGCCTAAGGGAGAGTCTTCTAATGGTCGCATGTCTTAAAAGTGAAAAGGTACGGAAGAAGAAAAGGCGTAGTCAAAAAAGAAAATCGCCGGGGACTAAAAGAGTTGCTCGGAAGTCAGCAAAGTACAGGTGCTCAAAAAGCAAGAGGAAACACGCGCATCCGACGAGGGACCTACGAATGGCGGGGAACGATCAGCATTACAACGAGAGAGTCAACCGTTACCGGAGGATGAGAAAAATCCGACAGGACTGGGGCAATCTTTTGGGTCCATCAAACGCCGCTAGATTGCGGGGTTGCCAAGCGACAATGAAAAAAACTCGCTTCTTAGAAGAGGGGAAAAAGGCATCTCTCTGAAAGGGAAAACCGTACGGTGAAGGCGCAGGGGCGATGCGAGAGGGGGAAGGAAACCCGTGCTTGGAACTCCGCACAGCGACGCGGACCGGGTCTATAGAAGAAGCATCAAAGAATCAAAAGAAGAACCCGAATGCGGTAAGGCGGAATACAGCCCCGCAAAACGAGGTGGCGCAATATAAACCATGGAGGAAGACCAGCGGAAACAAAGCGGACAAGCGACGTCATACGTCTGGGCAGTCGGTGTGAGGTCTATTAGGCTATCGGGGGGGGAGGCAACTCAGCGCGAGGAACTAAATCTTCCGTGGGGACTAGCATAAGGCTCGAGCTTAGTGCTCATCTTCGGCCACTTGGAGGGCATCGTTTTAAAGAATAGGAGGCGGAGCTCCGGCTAGGGATCAGTAGGTAAAGAAAGACCAATGCCGGTTCGCTAGGGCCGACGGTAACTTCAGGGTGACTGAAAGAGGCCGGAAGTCAACCACCACAGGAGTTCGAACCACGCCGCCTAGCCTGCAAGACGGGAGCACCGCAAGCGGAACCGGTGACAGAAAAGGGAACTGGTCTCCATCAGGTAAAATCCAAGTTCAACCTCTCTAAACTGCCGCCAAAAGGGATAAGGGGAGATAAGAATGCCCGAAGGGAAGAGGGGGGGGGGTTGTTCGTGGAGAAATGGGGAGAAAATCGCGTCGAAGGTTGCAAGAACGCGCAGGTCAGAGTCCTGCATCAGGGGAGGAGATTCAAGAGGAAGGGAAAGCGCGAATCGAGAGGGGGGAAAAGGCTCGCTTCTCTACTTAGAGGGCACATCTTCCTACACGTGAGCAGGCGAAAGAAAAGAAACAAAAAGCCTGAGGGCAACTGTTTGTGGGAAAAGTACTTAGAGGTCGGGTAAGGTGAAAGTTGGGAATGACGATCGGCTCCTGGAAAGAAAGAGTCCTTCCAGACTGCGTACGGTAGACGGGGGACAGGGTGAGGGAAAAGCCTAAGGGAATTAGATCTGAAAGGAAAGGAGGAGTCAAGGAGGGGGAAAAGAAACAACCCATTACTTAAGTCTGGCCGCCATCGGATCGAGACGCACGGAAGAGAGAAGTCTTCAGAAGGGGGGAGCGATTCACTGGAATGCGCTGGAGGACAGAAGGGGCCAGGACGAGAGAGCTGGGGACAAAAGGTAGGTGCGATGCCGAATAAACACACAATTGAAGTGATTCAGGGAGGGGGACTCAAGGGATGGACAAGGGGAAAGTCTCACTTAATCACAAGACTTATCTACGCCAAAGGTTACCGAGACTTTCCAAGGCTGGGAAAGAGCATCTCCGGCGGGGACGCGACGCAGGATTCGAGCGTGGCGAACGAGGATGCTTCAGATGATAGTCGTACGCTTGAAAAAATTAGTCTTCAAAAAGACCGCGGCAGGGAGGGGAAAAGCCTGTGAGGCGTGATCACGCCGCGACAAGATTTCATCGCGCAAAAGGAAGATAGAGGTGAAAGTAGACTAAGGGGAAGAGGGTCGCTACACGGAGCTGTCACAAGCGATGAGAAAAGGGGATTGCATTTTCGGTGGATAGAGAACAAGTGCGTCGCACAGGTCCCACATACTTCTCAGGCCGTTAACGGAGGCCGTCACACAAACGCATCGTCCCGAGCGGAGCTTCAAGCAGGGGCAGCACTCCGGGGGGCCCCGTATCTACAGGCAGCCTGACCTTGTGCCAGGGATCCGGGCTCCAGCATTAAAAGGAGGGAGCAACGATTCGTACTCGACAAAGGGGTAAACCAGGAATGACAACACAACAACTGGAGCGGGAATTGACTGAAGAAGCCGTAGCGTCTTCGGTAAGTATCCTAGTGGGTGTCCAAGACTGGGAAGTCCAGGGACGTGGGACAAATTACGGTGCTGTCGGGGGCCAGTGAAGGTGGGGGTAACACTGACGGATGAACGGGACCATAGCGGGCGCGATTGGGCGTATCGAGGTATCAACGTGGTACCTAACCCACATGTACATCTCAAATCGAAGGACTGTGGCTCCCGAGAGGGGAAACAGTCTCTACAGGCACAAAATAGTGGCGGGGATAACAAAGCGACTCCACGGCCTCCTAGGCGGAACCCGCGGGGGGGCTCACGCCGGCCGAGAAAGGCCGTTCGAACAGCGGGGGAAAGACTCCCGACAAGAGATTCAAGAGAAGATGTGGGTGTCTGTTGAGTATTCTTCTCATGTACGATCCCAGGCCCTTCGTGCACATCACAGCCGGTACATGAGGAGCGATGTTTGCGTAGCGGGGAATATTGCCACAAGAAGAAGCGTGATCAGCGGGGGGGGACTTAACATGGAGAGCTGAATTAGATCGAGCCGCCTTTGGGAACGTGAAGGGAGATTCTGGCTCCAATACGTTAGAAGGATAAACTGACAGGCATCGTGTGCACTTGTTGGCGCATCCGGTACAGGGTAAAGGGGTGTCAGGGGGGGACGCTACTGGCATAGACCAGCAACTCCGACATCTAGGGAATTACAACAAATCACTGTGCAACAATTCGCCTGAGTCCGGAGGCAGTCACGATTCCCACAAGAAATAGGGAAAATAGTGACTCTCGTCAATGGTGCTGTATCCGCGGAGCTGGACGAAAAGTTTGGTGTCGGAGTGCGATAGGAAGGATGGCGGGGGGTTGATAGCAACTAAGTAAATGCAGGGTGGGCACTCGGTACATCCTACGATGACGAACGAAGACAAAGGTGCCAGGGAAACCCGCCGCTCCGGGAATAGAAGCTTAACGGCGGCATGACGGAACTACGTGGTCAGGGAGAGGCGAAGGCTGGGTCTAGCCGGTTGCATATGAATGTACGATGAAATGATGATTTCTCGAATAAACGCTCTCGGAATACCCGACGAGGGAATCACGAGCAAACGTCCGCTCAAAGACGACAGTTGATCCGTGGGGGGAAACGCTGCGCCGGTCGTCTGGCCAAAACGTACGGAACATCATCAGCGAAAAAGTCCGGGCAAAGTCAGGTACACAGGCGAACGAGACAATCACAAGATGAAAATATGCAGCAGCGCTAATACCAATCAGGCGAGAACGCCACACGCACCTACGGATTGTGGGGGGAACAGGCGGGCGTTGTTTGCCTGTATGATCGAGAGCCAAAAAAAAAAAAAAGGCCAGGGGAGCGGGAGGAAGGAGGGTTAACGATAGAAAACGAACACAAGAAGGAGAGTCGCCAAACACTACCGTAGAGATGGTATTAGGGAAGAGGGGGAGTTGCCAGCCTAGAACTCGGAAGTCATCGGATGGCGAGTCGATGGGAATAGTTATCAGAGAATCTAGAGATTAAAGGGAAGTCGAGGGTGATCATCCAAATATGTACGGGAGTTACCCATGTAAGACAAAGAGTAATTGAAGGAAACTGGCGTCGGACGGGGGGCGAGCTGAGGGGACTCTCCGGCGGGAAACTCGTAGATAGGTGCGAGACATAGAGGGGCAATTCGTGCGGAAGGATGCTTGACAGACGCATCATATGAAAGGTGCTCAAGTCCGAAACGAAAAGCGCGGAAAAAAAGCCCAGATTTGATAATCGAAACAGGCACACGAAATGATTAACGGGACACGGACAAAGGTTGGCCAAGACGACAAATGCCTCTTCACACCACTCCTCGCATAAGCCAACACCGGGGAGAAGCCGATAGGGAAACCCTAAAGAATGGGGAGGAGGGGAAATCACAGTACGATTGAGTAACATGCATTGCGGACTCCTGTTCTCAGGGGCATGGAGACAGCGGGTTAGAGGGGAACACCGGGGGTAAGAGCGCACAATGGGAAAAATCAGTCTCTTGTACTCATTGTGGGGGCGGAAAATCAGATTACAGTCGTAATGGAAAAAGGGGAAACGGAGGGGAGAGAGGGCGACAGAGGCTCAGTGGACGGGAAGACAAATGGGGAGTGCACTGCGTATGTGAAAAATACAAAGCAGTCGCACATACATAGTGCTGCGGACGTTGATTGCGTAGGCTCAGCGAGCAGAAAAAGGAAGTGGACGATGCAAAGGGGGAGAAAAGGTAAAAGGACAAATCGGCGGCGAGGTCAGGTGGGCAGTGCATCAGTATTGGGAGGAACTGGTTCCGGAGAAGAAGAGTAGGGGAGAGGCACGCTTTCCGGGGCGCAGATGAGTGCCTGCCCAAATAATGATGGGGGAGGAGAGAATGTCAATAACACCCGAAAAACCACACGCTGGTGAGAGATGGATTACCGTATGGGCGGCATACGAAAAGGCCCAATCGGGTGGGCGGAAGACAGAACAAATATAAACCCCTGGGGATCACCACTAGCAAGAGAGGGAGGGGTGACACCGTCCACGGGGTAGGTAGACGGGTAATCATTCGATGTAACTAATAAGACATGGTTGAAAGCTAACCGCGTCGGCGTGTAAATCATTGGAGGTGGTAAGTTCAAGTAGGGTGTCAACGCGGAGAATCGGTGGTTTATGTAGGGTAAGGCGCTTGGACTTGCACGAACGAGAAATTGGAGCAGAGGACAGAGTAAAGGCGGAGACTGGGTACACAAAGAGGTCGGTTACATACCCACGGCTCCATTACTTTATTACCGACTCGGTTAATGTGCGATGAGAGCGTAATAAAGTAAAGCTAATCGAGACAGTGTACGGCACAGTGACAAGGGGCAAACGGGTGGGGCGGTACACAGGCCCGTTCAGTCGACCTAAAGGAGGTGGATATCTCTAGAGGAAAGCAGGCGGGAAATAGAGGACAAGGACTCACGTATGGGCGTGGTCAGGAGGTAAGGGCACAAGACACACAAGGTTCACTATGGTCTTGCGATCATTAGACAACATAGGGACAAAAAAATTAAGGGGTCTCACCGTAAGGGAGGAAATCTTAAATTGGACCTAAGAACAAAAAGGTATTGCCACACATAACCAGACACAGGTAGTGTGATCCCATACCGCGACCGTTGCAGGCGGCACTCCACTAAACATGGTGTATGAGCGGAAGAGAGAACTGGAGTGGAAGAAAGGGATCAGGACGTACACACATACATTACCAAAAGGGGCGCAACTAGGAAAAGTGATGGGACCAGTACGAATTAGGTGTGGGAAAAGACTGGGGAAAAAACCCTGCGCGCCACCCGTATAATATTCAAACACCGCACTGCAATGCCACTTTGCAGCGATCGCGACTAAGACTACCATAAATATACGTATGGAGTCGGCAACCGCAACATCGCTCTAAGCATCAAAGAAGGAGCAACGTTCACTAGGACTTACCAAAAGGAGTCTGGGGGTGAGGATGTGAATGCTCCAGTAAGTAAGGGGTCTTCCCATCAAATGCAGACGGGGAACAGGTGAGCGCGCATGTCACGAGTGCACACGAATCCTAGCAAATGGTACTGATGGGGGCTAGAGTGGGGGACACCTTAACACGAGGTGAATATTGGGACCACACTCGTGGAATGAGTTGTCGACGAGGTCGTCGAGCTGAATCACATTACGCACACCGTTATGATGTCGTAGAAAACGGAGCATCCAGCGATGGTCCCGCGATAGGGGCTGTCAAGATCGCTCCAACTCATAATCGACAGGCCTCAAAGAAGCGCCGGGAGGAGCGAAGAAGAGGTTCCAGGAAACGCAATTCCTCGGGAGATGAAAGGACGGACTGAGAGGTTCGCAGCGCGGGTCGGAAGAAGGGAAAAGCAATGTGCGAAGCGAGGGGAGGGGGGAGAGCAAGCTGAAAGATTCAGGCAGAAGAAAAAAAAGACGTGAAGAATCGCAAAGAGGAAACTTTATGAGCAGTCGTCAGGGAAAGGAGCCTGCCGACGGAAAGCCTTGACAGATGTTGGAGGAGGAGAGAGGAGCGCTCGGAAAGAAACTCTGTGACTCTAGCACTTAACATATAAACTCAAAAAGAGAAACCCTCTCTGACAAGAGGAAGGGGGAAAATAAGCCAGCGGTCTTCCATGACGCTTCAAGACGGCAATGGTAACAAACGACGAAGACCTTACGCTTCGAAATCTCTCTGGGGAGAACAGGTTGAAAAGGGAGGGCGAACCTCATAATAGTCTCAAGTAGGTGGACAAGTGCCACAACCCTCCGCCTACGCGCAGCATCAAGTTAGAGGGAGGCCTCAGAAAGGGCAGCACGCAGGAGACGGAACCCGGAACATGAAACGCAGTTTGAGGGGGCTTGTAGGAAAATCTTTAGGGGAACGGGAAGCTCTCTGGTCGCTGAGAAAGTGAGTCCGACGATCGTCGGAGAGGGGAAGGAAAGCTGAGAATGTCTCGTCCTAGGAGAAGAACAGACTAAGCTGAGTGCGGCCATATAGACGTGAAAAGCTTAAAGAGAGAAGGGTGACGAGACTATAGGAAGGAAAGATGCTCCGACGAGCTCGAAGAAACACAAAACGGAGAAGAAAAAGTCCGTTCGCCAATAAGGGAGATCAAAGGAGAAACTCTCGACAACGTATGACTCGAAAGACTCGTCGTTTCAATGGGGCCGCCGAAGAAAAAGACGGCGAAAATACCGTATGAAACTCTTGAGGAGCTGTCGAACGACAAAGCTCTCCATAAACAAAGAGAAAACTTCGCCAAATACCTCGAGGGGAAAAGTACTCACCTTTGCAAAACAAGGGGAAAAACAAATCATAAAGACTGCTTAAGCCTGAAGAGAAGGGACCGTCGAGCAAAAGGCAGAGGAGGAAAGCAACCTCTGAAACTGGAACTGAGCTTCGGGTTAAGCGGTGTGGGGGTTGAAAGAAAAAGCTTATAAAGAAAAAACCTCTAGACAGAAGGATGCGATCTTACGAATAGGTTTTGCTGGGAAAAAAAAAAGTATCGAGATCCTCGCGAGAGTGAGCCATCGAATAATCTGCAAGTTTCGTTGGGGGGAAGGAGGAATCCAGTCGTCGGGGAAAGTGAAAGCCCAAAAGAGTGCAGAGTTCTATTCCATTAAAATTTGGGGAGAGGGGGGGAGCGTGCGGGATTTAATAGAATGGCGAGGCGTGCGCGGGAAACTCCCGCGCACGAACTCCTACCGTTCATCCAGAAAAATGGCGTCAAGTAAGAGGCAGAGGAAAAAAAGAACTCACGCAGGGGAAAGCTCAATAAAGAAAAATAATGGGCGAAATAGTCACGCGATTGGGGTTGGGGAAATACGGAGAAGACTTGCAGGAGAAGAGATTCTAGAATCGTAAGGAGGAACCTGGAAAAGGATCTTCGGCGAGAATCACTCCAATCTCAAGACAAGAAGCCTTCGAGGAAGGAGATTTGAAGGAAAGAAAAAAGAGGTCTGCCGATCCTCCCATCGCTGAGCAAGATATTCGAATGAAGGGGATAAACGTTGCGAGGAAGAACTGAGACCCGGGGGGGACTCTGCGCGCTCTTAATGGCGAATCCAAGGGGAAAAGCAAGGGTGCAACTCGCTAGACATGGGTAGGATTGATGAACAAAACGTCCGCACAACTTGCAATGAAAAAAAGGTTAAGAATCAGCTGAGGGAGGGGGGTACCGTTTATGTGGAGGGGAGAAGGGGGGGGCGGCGAAAGGAAGTAATGCTTTATCGGAACATGGTCATTCGAGGGAAGGGAAAGACACAGGCCGCGAGGGTCAAAAGGTAGAGGTCGACTTGCGACTTAATGGGGTCAAAAGGCTTGAGTCAGGCGCTTGAAAGCTTAATCGAGAAAGGGGGGGGAAAAAAGCCGTCTGTGCGCAAAAAAGAAACGTGACCTGGAAAAGTAGACAAACTTCCCTTACCAAAAACGTACACAAAAAAAAAAACCAAAAAAAAAAAAAGATAACACCGGGGCTAAAAAGTCCGAAACCTCCCTAAATGAGGGACGCACCGAAAGTGGCACAAAGAATGTGACACGAGCACTGCTGTCTCCATAGCTACAGGCTGATAGCGGAGGGCTGCCAGTCAGGGGCATTACGTGGGAGACAGAACGCCAAGAAAGTCGGTTGAAAAAGGAGACGGAAAAAAGTCGCGTCGTTTCAAACAAAGGAGGGCTAAGAGCGTTTACCAATTAGAGGGTAAAACATTCTCGTTGGATTACGGATAGCGAGGAAAAGGCGGAATGAAACTAGGAGCGTGAGGGAGGGGGGGAACTGAAGACGGGAAAGGCGGAATGGGCCAAAAAGGGGCTGCAATCCAAAGGGAGTGAGGAAGGGCTCCAAGGGGGGGGGTGGGGGGTCACGGATGAGAAAAGGGCGAAAGTGTGGGGAAGGGGGGGAAAAATGACGTGGTCTGTACTCGATCGAAAATACTGTGGTAGGAAGAATTCCAAAAGTCAAGTAGGGACGTACCTTGTTGGACTGGGGGATACGGTAACTCACGAATGACGTCTACTTCTGTGGAAAGCTAAGGGACACTTTCATCGAAACTTAATGACGTAAGCCGGCCGATCGGGTCTCTGGGACGGCCGTCTAACGAAAGCGACGGGAGGGACTCGCGAATTCGATGCGGCGAGAAAGTTAACTGAAACAGTAAGAAAAACTAAGTCAGACTAGATACTCCTACCCAGTATTGGGGTGGCAGAAAAATACGGAAAAAATAGAATCGACATGTAAAGGGAGGGGAATGTCGGTGGCGAAGATCATTTTAGGGATCCAAACAAAACTGTTGAAGAAAGTTGACCCTCCGAAGGGAATGACTCTAGCTGCACTTGACTGAGCAAGGAGGGACTACTGCCGACGACAAGAGTACGCGCAAGGGATCGAAGAGGCTTTTATTACTTGAAAATAGTCAAAGGATCGGAGATAGTGGGCTAAAAGGGGAGGCAGGGCGCCCCCGATCGGAAGGAGGGGAAAATATCGGGCAGGTGCAAGTCTTTATCCCTCCGGTTAAGTCAGAAAGAAAAGGGGGGCAGAAGAGACGGACAAAAAGGGAGTTGGCGTGTTTTAAAGAAGCACAGTGAAACGCGATCGAAACCCTATTCGGGGACGGCTCGAGATAGGGGAGGGAGGCCAAAAAGGGAGAGTGTGAAACCGCTAGTCTAAGCGGCTCAAGAGAGCTAAAAAGGGGAGCGCCACCGGGGATGGAAGGGGGTCTGGAATAGCACAGCCCAACCAAGGAAGATTAAAGTGCA
>Ga0179593_1572166_pt1 | contig 14252 bp, 18 predicted proteins | sample CZODoug2_1_08_16_FD_185931 | JGI IMG/M metagenome (GOLD analysis project Ga0179593, IMG submission 185931) | Vadose zone soil fungal communities from Angelo Coast Range Reserve, California, USA - CZODoug2_1_08_16fungal (PacBio error correction) | ecosystem: Environmental > Terrestrial > Soil >...
CGCCCTTCTCGACAAGGAAGCGGAAGGGGGGGAGGAAGAAAAAGAGGGGGAAAGCCCGAGTGGGAGGAAAAAACCGCCCCAAAATCGGGAGAGAAGCTCGACTCCTGGTTTCCAAAATAAGGGGGGCAAGCAACAAAATGGGAAAAAAAAAAAAAGCCGGGGATAAACGTTGAACTAAGGTAAACACGCAACGCTCTCAACTGGAAAAAAAAAAAAAAAAAAAAAGTGCCACACTTTAGAGAAAAAACTTAAGGAAAAAAAAAACGTGGAGACGAGAAAACGACTCGACAAAAAAAAACGGAACTCAGGAAAAAAAGGTGGCCGCATAAAGAAGTAAATCCGATACTGGGGAACGGATTACTTCGGGAAATGAGGTCTCAAAAGGGAAAATTTTTCCTATTTGATGGGCAAAAGCACTCAGGGGAAACCGTGGGCAAAAATTTGGGAGGTTTTTCAATAATCACAGGGGGAAAAAAAAAATCACGTCAGAGAAGGAAGTCAGGAGGTTAAGCGACGGCGCGCAGCACCGGCCAAAAAAACAACTCGGGGGGAGGGTGGACAAAAAAAATCATACTTGAAGGGGTCAAAAAACGACAGGGAAGAGGGGTAAGGAGGAAAGCGAATGTGGTAAAATAAAATGCGAAAATAAACGGAGTAATCCCCTCATAGAAAATAAAAACCCATGACTGGGGTTGGTAAGAAGGACGGGCAGTAAAAAGCCAAAAAACCTAAACGACAGGGGAAAAAATACTCCAACAAAAAGGACCCACCGCAGAAAGGAAAAAAAACGCAGAGGAAAAAAAGAAAGTAACACAAGCGACGTGAGATCATAGGGGGGGGAGATAGAAAGACCAAGCAGACCTCCGGAATCAAAGGAAGTTTTCGAGATCAAAGAGAACATGAAAATGGAAATCGAGAGGATCCAAAATATTTTTTGAGGACCCAACGAAATATACTGGGAGAGAGAAATGAAACCAACAGGGAGCGGGGCACAGAACATCGGGTGCTCACAGGAAAGAGGGGTGAAAAAAAAAAGTTACTAGCCAAAAAAGCCAAAAAAAGAAAAATTCGCCGACGGTTCGAATCCAAAAAGAGGAAATAAAAACCTAACCAAGGAATCAAAAACAAAAAAAAAAGAGAAAAGGACCTCAGAAACGAAAAACAAAAAAAAGCGGGAGATGCAGTACTAGATGCGCAGGGGGGGGGGTGCCAGAGAATAAACTTCAGAGAACCTTTTCCAAAAAAAGCGCCGAACAAAGAAGCTGTGATGACAAGGTAAGCAGAGACGGGAAAGGAGCTCCCTAAAGGGGATACGCCGGCCGGGGAAAAAACGAGAATCCTCCTCTCTTAATTCAGGAAAGTCAAGAAAAGACGAAACACGGTTAAAGTCGATCGGCTAGGTGCTTAAGGGCTGGGAAAAAGAGATAAAAACCGACAAAAAAGGAACCCGTTTCCCCACGACCGTCCAAAAAGATCACATTACCTCGCCCAACGTGGGAACAGAAAGCTTTCTACAGTCTGAAAATCCATTCGGGAAGGGGACGGGATGTCAAAAAGCACGGCCATGCAAAAAGGGAAAAAAAAAAAAAAGAACCAAAACGCCTTTTTTGGCCGCAAAGAAAAAGAGAGGAAGGGCCCGGCAAAAAAAAAAGACAGGAAATGGGCGAAAAGGAGACCCTCGAAAAAGGGAAAACGGGAGAAATAAACCGGGAGGGAAGGTCCTGCTTGGAGGAGTAGTAGGGTCAAAAAATCCAAAAAGGAAAAAAAAAACTCAACAAAGAGAAAAACGTATCCCGGGAGGAGTGAAGAGGTTCATCTTCAGGGGGAGCAATGGGAGGTCTAAGGGCTTTTTCCACGCGGAAAGGGGGAAAGGGAGAAAAAAAAACTAAAACAAGCGAACAAAGTTGAATGTGTAAGAGGAAAAAAGGGGAAGCTATATGCAAACAAAAAAAAAAACACCAAAAGGGTCTTAGTTAGGACTGCTAAAGGGGTAAAAAAAATAGGGGGGACGGGAAGTATGAGTTCGTCAACAAACCGGGGAACAAAGACAAAGAGAAGGTAATCCTGTCCCCAAGCACGACGAAAACGGGGACGAGAAGTTGGGAAGGGCCTGAAACCAAAAGAAAAAGTCGGCAAGAGAGGGTCCGGCAGCCAAAAGAAGGCCAAAAAAAAGTGAAGGAACGAAAAAAAAAAAAAATGTGCCAAAAAGTGGTTTACCGGGGTGGGAGAGGTGGAGGAAAAGGGAAAAGGTCAACGCTAGGTCAAAAAACCAAAAGGTGAAAAAGAGCGATAACATACATCCAGAAAAAGAAGGACGACCCGGAAAAGGGGCGGGCTGGGGAAGGTGTGCCGAACAAGGGAGCGGGCAGGAAAGAGGAAAATCCGCATCGACGCGCACAAAAAAGAAAAATGGGAATGGAACAAAAAAAGGAAACAAGACAGGGCGGGATAAAAAAGGACCTGCAGTGGGATCCTTACTGGGAGGGTGGGGAGAGGGGGAGCAAACCGAACGGAAAGTTGAAAATAAAAAACCGGGGAAAAAAAAAAAGAGTGGGTCAGGCCTAACCGTAAAAAAGGGTGGAAAGGAGCCGGAAGAGAGGGAGAAGTGCAGGGATAAGGGGTGAGCTTTGGCGAGACAAAAAAAAAAAGAGAGGGTGGGCAGCAAGGAGAATTGTCGGGGTACGGAATCATCAGAGGAAGACCGGATCGAGGCCGCACAAAACCTTAAAAAGGGGCCCCGAGTGAGAAAACGCCACAAAGGGGGGAGACAAGGCGAATAGTCAGACATGATGGAATCTCAAAAAAAAAAAAAAAGGGGAGGAAGGGGAAAAAAGAGAAGAATATTAAAAAATTTAAGGCAAAAAGTAAAAAAAAATGTAAAAAAAACCGTCAAAAAAGGGAAAGCAACTCAGGGAGAAAAAGGCAGCACCAGAAAGTTTACAAAACGAGAAATAACGGAGCGCGTGCGGCAAAAAAATTAGGAAGTGCTAGACAGGGGGAAGAAAGAATAACAGGAAATCTCATCAGGGAAAAGGAAAGGCGAACAAACGGAGCGACACAAATAAAAAGAAAAGAAAGGGGAAGGAGAGAAGAAAGGAGAGGGGGCTAAAGGCTTTTGGGGGGACAAAACCGTAAAGGAAAAAGCAAGGGGAAGGAGACCCCGTTAGAAATAAGCTCAGAAAAAAAACATTGGGAAGGGATTGAGCTTCCTGCACACAGAGGAAAGGGAAGGAAAGGGCACGGGGGGGGATGCAGGATGGGGATAACGGTGGAACGGGCATAAAAAAAAAATGCATAAGTCCAAGACTCAGCTGGAAAATCGTCGCCGGGAAAGGGACACGGAACAAAGGGAAAAAGAAAGCGCAGGGACACCGGACGGAAAAGGCTCCTCCAGGGAAACAAAAAGGGGGGTTGATCGGACCAAAAAGGACGGGGCGCTTGAAGGGAGAGAATGAAGAAAACGAAATTCCTCCCCTTTTTAAAAGAATCAAAGAGGTCACCTCAAAGCCGTGAGGGAAAGGGCCCTGGAAACCATAGGGGCAAAGGGCATCAAAAGGGCCGCAGAGGGAGCAACACAACACCTGAAGAAACTCCCGCCCGAGAAGAGAAGCAAAAGATTCATCTACACCAAAAAGGCCCAAAGAGGGGACTATAAAACAGGAACCCTCTGAAAGGACGCGAGGGGGGAAAAGATCGGCAAGGCTTGTCGCAGTGCCAAAACCGGACCAAAGAGGTCGGGGGAACAAAAGACATCTTTGGCCTGAGAACTGAAAAAAAAGAAGAAGAAAAGAAGAACGGATAATGAAGGTGGGAGCGACGGGCCCGGGGAAGCGAGTTAAAAAAACCTAAAGCAGCCCTGTGCCACTTAACCACAAGGGGGGGAACCGCCGGTAAAGGGAACGAAAAAAAAGTCAGAAAAGGGGCGGGGCATGCGGATGGGGAAAAAACTGAAAAGGGAGGAAGGAAAAAGACCCTGGTACCTCGGAAAAACCTGCAAAAAAAGAACGCACAGGTAAAGGAAAAAAGGAAAAAGGGGGCCGCGAAGGGGGGGAAAAAGGGCCAGGGGGGGGGAAGAGGAAAGGGGACGCGAACGGGAGTGAGGGTGAAACGGGGCAAGGAGAGCCTGCCTGCGTTCAAACAGAGGCAAAGCGAAAAAAAGGACACAAAAGATGGAATGGGAAGGGAAATCGGAACGGTCACGCAAAAGGCCACGCGGCGCCCCGGCGATTGAAAAAACAGGGAGAAGGGCGGGAAAAATGAAAGATCGCTGGAAGAACTTGAAACATGGCGCGGTTGCTAAATGAAAATGGCCGAGGGCGGGGAAAAAGAGTTGGGGCAAAACCCACACCAGGAGCAGATCGTAAAAAAAGAAGAGCGGAAGTAGACTCCGTGGAAGGGGGGGGACAGGAAAAGGAAAGTGTGAGGTGGAATGGATGAAACGGAAACCACCAGAAAAGGAGCTAGTACTCGTAAGGGCGGAGGGATATACAGAAAAAAGAAAGGAAGATGGTCCTTGTTGAAGGGATGTTGAGGCAAAGGTGAGAAAAAGTCGAAGTTAACGGATGGCGAATCGGGGGCGCTTGGAAGGGCAAAGTGAGAAACAGAGGCTCCGGTCAAAAAGACATTGGAAAAGGGGCCGGGGGAAGCAGCCCCTACTCGAATTTACTGGGGCTCAGAGGAAAGGGGAAATGGGGGACATGTGGGCTATGATGAAAGGGAGAAGTTATTAAAAAAAAACCACGTTGAAAAAAAAAAGGAAAGGTAAGGGAAGGGAGGGGTGAAGAGGGGTTTAGCCCGAGACGCCCGCCATGAGGTGAAAACAGAAGTCCCAAGAGCTACAGGGGAAGCCCAAAAGCCGAGATCTAGGAAATCAGGAAGAAACCGACCGCATGCGAACTAAAAAGACTGCGCGCAGGACTTGAAGGGAAAAAGAGCCAACTCCGCAAATAGAAAGAATAAAAAAGAAACCTGCAACAGATGGGTGTGTGGAGGGGGGGGAGAGAAAGCACGAAGAAAACAAAAAAGTCAGAAAAAAGAAAGTCCAGGCCAGGGGGGGGGGAAGGGGGGGGAAAAAGATCTTGAAAAGGGGGACAACAAAAAAAAACCATTGGAGAGGCCGGCCCCCCTTACTTGGATAAACAGAAGCGGAGCGTGAGGTCACAGAAGGGGAGGGGCACGAATGGGTAGACATTCGGAGAGCTGACAAATTCGGAGGAAGGAAATCCAGTCAGGGGGAAAGGAGGAGCAAAGAGGGGACTTTCTCTCCAAACAGGTGGATGAAAGGGCCGACTGTGAAGGGGCAAGACCGCGAAGGGAAATCCCAAGAGGAGGTCCAGATCGGACGGCGTTGGCTTGGCGCATTCTCACAAAGAAACAAAAAAAGAGATCCGATCTGGGACAGACCAGGGAAGAGGATTAGGGACTGCCCAAAGACTGAGAAAACGCGCAAAAAAAAGAAAGCCAGCAAAGAGGTCGAGGAAGGGCGAGGAAAGGCAAAAGAGAAACCAAAACGGATTAAGATAAAAAAGAAAAAAAAAGGAAATGGAAATTGAGAACGGAAAAAAGATCCGGAAGGGTGGGCAGAAAAAAAAGGCCCAAAAAAAAGGAAGGCCAGACAGCCGAGGGCGCGGGCAAAGGGACGGACCGGGGGGAGAAGCTACGAGAGGAAAGGGGGTTTTGAGAAGGAAACGGAAGAAGAGCCAGCAACAGAAAAGGGGGGGTAAATGAACTTTGGGAATAAAGATGGAAAAAGGGAAGAAAACAGCTCGCTGCTTCAAAGGAACCAGGAAGGGGGGGGGGGGGGCAAAAAAGAATAACTGAAAACCCGGGCGTCACCGTCTCACGGGAAAGAAACCAGAAATTCCCTTCAATCCCAAAAAATGGAAAGGACAAAAGAACGAAGAAAAAAACCTAACAAGGGGAGGAAAGAAAGCCTCCGCCCAAACCTGGGGAAGGGAAGAGGTACTTCATCAAGACCGAAAAAGAGGGGAAGGAGGGGGAAAGAAAATGAGGGGTCTATCCTGGGATCAAAGGGAACTGGAAAAAGTGAGGTCATTTAAGGGCAAGCCGGGAAAAAATGAAAACCAAAAAGGCAAAAGGACGTTCGAGAAAGGGGGACAGAAACGCAAGAGGGTCAGCGATGGGGGGGGGCATAGTTTCACTAGACTTGCTCCGATGAAAGGAGCGCCGTAAGGAAGCCCCCCGAAATGAAGGGGGTGGGGGGAGAACAATAGAGAGCCTAGGGGTACAACGAACCACCAACACCAACCGAGGGCGCGGAAAAATCGACAGAGCGAGGAACCTTCAAACGTGGACGGAAAGAATTAAACCGGAGGAAGTTGAAAGAGAAGAAACTTCGGAGGGAAAAAAGGAAAAGGCAGGAGCCAAAAGTCAAGAGGCCGGTGAAATCAAAAGGGGAGGACTAAAAAAAAAGGAAAGGGGAAAAAAAATCGGAGGGGGAGCCAGAGAGACTCCAAGGGAAATACCGCCAATACGGAATAAAACTGGAGACGGCACCAAGCCAAGGAGGGAAAAAAAAGAAAAAAAAGAGTTTAAAAGCTCGGAAGCTCCATCCACCGCGCAATAAAAGGCCCCAAGCTACTCGGAAGGGACGGACCATGTCCAAGAGGAGCTGAAAAACTCCCAATTGGAAAGAGAACGGCCAAACTCTAGGTCCTACATCTGGGCGGATGGGTGGCTAAACAGGGAAGCCTTGGTCGGTGGGGGTTAAGGGGAAGGAGCGGAAAGGGCCCTCGGGTCCGGGTGGGGGAAAGACACAGGGGTTACTCACTCCAGGTAAAAAAAAGGTGTTCTAAAGAAAAGGGGAGCAAAAAAAGGGGGTGGGGGAAAAGGAGGGGGGATCGGTGCAGTGACTCCAAAGGGAAAGGGGAGAAGCCAAGTTAAAAACTTCAACCGGGGGGACTAAAAAATCCGAAGCCACGGAAAGAATTTATCCTCCACAAGTTCAAATAAATCAAAAAAAAAAAGATCCCCAAGGCGGAACTGTTCCGAAACGCTTCCGGGGAGAGGGGAGGACCAAAGTCCACCAGGGTTTCCAAAGAACGGCGAAGAAAAAAAAACCAGGTGAAAACTAACAACGCCGGAGGAGAAGGAAGCTTGGATCCTCAACCTAAAAAAAGTTAAACAGGGGACGGCCAAGGAAATTAAAAGAGGGGGAACAGTGTGGGGGAGGAGGCGCCAAAATCAAGTCCAGGGCGGGGGGGCAAAGTCCGAAACCAGAACGGCTCCGGGAGAAGCCGGAAAGGAAGGCCAAAAACCGTCCGTGACCAGGGAAAAACGCTTTTGACCCTGTGTGGTCAGGGGGCGTCTATGAATCGTGGAAGGAAAAGACAACCCCAGGATCTCAAAAACAAGACAATCCCTGAGGGGAGTCGGGGCGTCAATCTGATGGGGAAAAAATCATGGAGGGAAATTCCGAAAGGGGTCGTGGGGGACGCCACGATAACAAAAACAATGCAGCCCGAAGAACCTCAGACATCGTTGAAGGGTGGGGGAAGGCTCAGAGTGTTAAAGCGGAGGGAGGGGTTGGCAGTGACACACTCGGGAGGGGGGAGTTTAATAGTAGAGGATTAGTCGGCCAGGCTGACAGGGGAGGACCTCCCAACGGTGGCCAGAGGGCCCCTAGGCAGCAGCAAAACTACGAGCAAAGGGGCTTAGGCAGAAGTTATAAGTTCTGAAAAAAAGGAAACTTAAACCGCGCGGCAGGGAAAAAAAAAAAGGGGTCCGGCAAAAGCGAGAAAAGGACTGACGGACAACCGGGGAAAAACGTAAAAAGGGGGGTTAGAGGGGTGGTGCACCGCGGGGGGGGGGGCGTCGCTTGTTAAACAGGAACACGGGGGTGAAGGGGAAATAAGGCCGGCAAACATCAATGGAGGGATGAGTTCTATAAGGAAACGAGAACTACTTGATGAAATCCCGGGGGGGAAGAGTGGCAATTTATTAGATCCAAGGGACGGCAGACAAGCGCACATTTGTCTCCGTAAATTGGGGCAAGAGGGAATCGGCTGAATCGACAAGAAAAAAAAGGAGCGGGTAAAGGCCCGGATTCAGGGGGAAAGCAGGAAAGGTGCGTTTTTCAGGGTGGAAAAAAAAGAACAACCAGAAGGGAAGGGGAACAGGGGATGAAAAAATCCCGGATTATGGGGAACCTCAAGAGGGTTGAAATGATCCCTTCAAAAACGGGAAGCTGAAAAAGTTGCGTAAGTAAAAGGAGGGGGGAAGTTGGACATGAGGAGTCCCAGGGAAAAAAAAACACGGAAAAAAATGGCCGTGTACTAGAAGAAGCGGGGTCAACGCGGGAAAAAGAGGACTGTAATACGGAAAAAAAGAGGCACGCAGCGGGCTCAAGTCGAAGGGAAAGGGCCAACTCTCTCTCAAAACAACAGAGAAAGAAAGAAAATAGTGGGGGGACTTCTGAGAGGAAACTGGGAGACCAACAGTTGGCGTTGGGCACTCGGTCAGAAGACCGTTCCAAGACTTGAAGGGGGGGGAAAAAAGTTGAAAGGAACGAGAGGATCTAAAGAGGGAGGGGGGGAAACGTCCAAAAGAGAGATAAGTGCCGACCCATGTCCCGCAAAGCCCAAAAAACGTGAACACATCAGGAAAAGGGACTGAAAGGCCCCGGAAGGGAGAATTGACAAGACGAGAGATTCCTAGCCGTCTAACGACGGAGGAGCAGGGTCAAGGGAAGGTCAAGGAGGGGGGGGGGGGTAACAGGGGTCAACACAGGAAAAAAGGGGGACAAAGAGTTTTCCAAGGCAGCCCAGGAAACTGGAAGAGACAGGGAGCCTCATTGGGTGGGGGGGTCGAGGGAGTTCGGAAAAGGGGGGGGGGAGGGACCCCATTTAAGTAAGGGGAAAAAACAGGGGGGGGGGAACGTGATGGAAGATCACAGAGACCAGGAAAGAAAATACAAATCCAAGAGGACGCCGGGCCTGGAACGGGCACTGGAAAATGGGAAAAAAAAAGTAAGTTCCACAGGGGGAAACCATACAGAAAAAAAACCGAAAAAAAAACTTCAAGGCTCCAGTAAAAAAGGAAAAGGGGATTGAAAGATCCAGCATTAAGAAAGAAGAGGGCCACCGAAATAAGATCCTGCACCGGCCTGTTTGAGGTCAAAAAGGAGAAAAAGAGCCCTCTCGGCAGAGGGGTAAAAAAAAAAGGGGGGAAGGTCAGGGGGATGCGGGAAGAGGGGAATAACGGCGCTGGGCTCAAAGCAGAGAAGAACGAACGAAGAATAGGGGAGGAAAAAAAGGAAAGAAAAGGACCAAACCGTCCAATCGCGGGAAAAAAGCAAGAAAAAAGATCCATTACCAAGACGAGGGTGGTTTTAAGAAATTCGAAGGAGGGGAAAAACGAAGATCCAAAACGTGGGAGGAACAAGCAGGCAAAGGAGACAACGGGGCCGACGGCTGCGCGGCTAAAGAAAAGAGGGACGAAGAAAAGTTTTTCGTATCGGGGGAAAAATGAGGAACACCGTCCGCGACCTCAAGGAAGGAGAGACCTGTGGAAAAGGGAAGCGTCCCCGGGGACCGGGAAATCCTCCCTTGAAAGCTGAAAGGAGGGAACCAGGGCATCTTATGGAGGGAGGAAAGCGCCTGGCCAAGTTTGAAGGGGAACCTCCTGGGGAAATCGTCACAACTAGACGGGTAAAGCAGAAGAAATGTCGGAGAGCAAAGGGGAGCCCCTGTGTTTGGTGGCGAAAATGAGAAAAAAAGAGGGAGGTAAAATCATTTGGTCTACGGAAAATACGTCGAAAAAATGCCCGAAGCAATGCCATGTGGTTCAGAGTCGAGGGGGAAAGCCGGGGGAAGGAGGGCTCGGGAGTCTGCGACGTAGAAAAAAAAACGAGGGGACTTTGATTGGGGAAAAATGTCCCCCAGAAAATCGGCAGGGGGGAGGAAAAAATAGGGATGGAGGAACTCAGAAAAGGGGGGATCGGAAAGGGGGGGAGGGAGACAAGTAAAAAACGGGCAGGGGGTCAGCCCGGGAAAGACGCCAGTTGAAAACCAAGCCATAGTCAGGAAAGAAAGAAAACTAGAGGAGCACTGTTTCTTTGGGAACTTGTGGCAGAGAGAAACTTTGAGGGGTAAACGCTTAAAGCTTTTTGGGAGACCGTTAGTTGCGGCAGGTGGGGGGAATAGACAGGCTTCACAGGCCTCTAGAAGTTAAGGAACGAGGGTGGGGAAAGGGGGATTTATTGTGTGCTCTTTAAAAAGGAAAGGGGAATAAAGATAAATATTGGTCTGAAGAGGTGGGGCAGGAGGAGGCCAAGCGGGGCTCCGGATCAGGTTGAGCAGGGATCATAGCGTCAAGGATTGGGAACTGTGCTCAGAAGGGGGACGGGGGAGAGAAAAAAAAATTGAACAACCATAAGGAAGTTTGTGGGGAATCAGCAAGGGGAGAGGGGACAGGGAGGGAAAGGTAAGGGTGTGAGAACTGATCCAGCCAACCGAGGGTTAATGGTTTGGGGGTTACGCGAAAACGAAGGGGACCAGGGAAAGGAATGATGGGGACCTCCAAAAGGGCATGCTTACTGGTTAATCGGGAAATGTCAAAGAAACGCATCAGGGAAAATCAAGAAACCTGTGAGAAGAGGAAGTAAAGGGTACCCCCCCCGGCCAGGGGCGTTCCCTTCAAAGAGGAAAGAGGGGAAGTAGGTCGGCCGGAACTGAGGGGACCGAAGAAAAAAAGGCAGGTTCGGGGTTCAGACTGGGCGATCAAAAAGAGGGGGGTACTTTCCGTGAATTCCTTGGGATCAGGGTGAAAAGGGAGACTTCAGGTGAAAAAAAAACCTTATGGAATCAACAACGGCAATACAGTGGCGAGGGGGAAAAAAACACCCATGGAAGCAACGGCGGCTTCTTAAATGAAGTGAAAGGGGAAAGTTAAGAAAAACGGAGCTGTATGCAGGAAACTTTCAGGGGATGGGGGAAAAAAACAGGTTCTAGACGCAAGGAGGGGGGAAGCCCGTAAACGGGGAGCAAGCCCGGGAAGGGGGAAAGGGGTCAAAGGTGGGTCCCCGATGAACGGGGAAAAAAAAAAACAGGGAAACCAAATCAGGGGGGGAAAAAACGGGGAGTAACTTCACACGAAAAGCAAAAAAAAATGCAAAGTGAGCAGAGGACACAACGGGGCAAAGTAAAAAAACAAGGGAAAAAAAAAAAAATCAGGGGAGACCCGACCCTATGACCGTAGGGCCTAGCCAAAAACAAATCAAAGGCGAGGGCGGGTCTCCTACCTAGAAGAAAGTGCTGATTGACCGGAAGCATTATCTCACACAAAAGAAGGGGGAGATCAAGGCAGGTCCAGGGACAGAGGCAAGCCCAACCTCAAGAAAAAAGTCAAAAAAGGGAGGGGGGAGACGAACATCCCCCAGCACAAAAAACAAGCTAGAAAATGAGACCGCGCTCCCGACGGGGAGGGGGAAGTTTGGAAGCGACTGAAAATCCGCAGGGGGTTCCAGGGAAAAAAAGGGTAGATGCGGGCAGCAATGGTCCATGGAGTGTTGGAAAAAAACGTAAAGATTGAAACGTTACCAAAAGGGCACAACCGGGCTCACGGAAACGGGAGGAAACATGAAGGTGAAAAAAACATGGGGACCCGTAGCGCAAGGGTTAGAGAGGGGGGCGAAAAAAAAGAGACGTAAACAGTCATCATGACCGAAAAGTGGAAGAGCCAGGAAAGGACCTACTTCGGGGCAAGACTAGGGGATCCTCAGAAGGGAGTCATGTTACTAAAAGGGGTATCAAAAAGAGAAAACACAGGGAAGGGGAATCCATAATTTGTCAAGAATATTGAGCCCACCGAGAAGGAAAAAGGAAGCTGAGCTTCAGGTAGTTGAGGTCTGAGTAGGGGAAACGCGGGAAAACCGCCTCAGTTGGGTCGTAGCAAGTGGGACAAGAGTTAAAGGGAAGGAAGGAAAAGGTCAAGGAAAAACAAGATCCATGGGGGAATGTGCATAAAATTCAACGGGGAAGAAAGGAAAGGATGTCTACTGGACCAGGGGGAAGGAGAAGAGCGAAGGACGGGCCGGATGTTTGGCAATCTAAGCTCCGGGGTCGGGACGCCGCAAAAAAAAACAGACCGAAACCAAGGGGGGGACAGACGAAGACAAAGACCAGTACATTGAAAAAAGGGCCAAAGAATTGAGACCTACACCTGCGAAGAAATAGGAGAAGGTTAGGGAGTCCACTTGCCGATCGAAAAAAAAAAAAGACCCAGACAAAAGTAAACAGTGATGAAATTCGTTCTACATAAACAAAGAGAAAAAAAGAGGACAATCTCGCCTAAAAAAACCAAAAAAAAGGTAGGAGGGTAAGGATTGCTTTGAGAAACAAAGGAAAAAGAAAAATGGATCAAAAGCTCGCGTGCAAGAGGGGAAGAACTAAGACCAGGCCCGAGTTACGACCCTAAAAAGCGACCCATTAATCACTACAAAGCGCTCAGGGAAAAAGGACCTCGAAAAACGTGACCGCTAGCGGAGGAGGGGAAAAATGCAGGTACGATCAGGAAAGGTTGGGGGGAAAAATCGCCGAAAAAAGAAAGAGCCTGACGGGTTCATTCGAGGAGAGCAGAAAAAATGGGGGAAGCAGAATCGTAAAGCAAAAAGTTTCAAGGGGACAGCCAAAGGAAAAGGCAAAAGAAGGGGAGCACCAAGTCAACCGCTCGGAATCGGATCAAAAAGGAATCAAAAAAGGCAGACGCCTTCGGGGGAGGCCGGCGGGCGTCCGGGCTTTGGGGCCCTCCACAACGACAAGGGGACCCCTTGTCCCCTTTTCACAAACCACACTCCGTCACAAGGAGCTGGACGGCACTCAACCACCCAAAGGGGGGGGGGCTAAAAGTGGGGGCGGACAACTGAAAGGGTCGCCTATTGAATCCATGGGAGCACAAAAGAAAAAAGATGGGAACAGGCCGGCAAAAGAGTTCCTCAAAGAAGGGAAAAGTCAACTTCCTCAACTCGCAATGCAACAAAGGGTGCCCGCTCCAAAAGAAAAATGGGAGACGGGGAGCCGCCGGGGCAAACTCAGTGAAAAAGGAGGGGGTCCACAACAAAAAAAAAGAAAGGGGTCAGAGGGACAGGGGCGGCCGAGTAAAGAGAAGATGAACAAAGAAAAATAAAGACATCCAAGAAAGAAGGATACTAGAAGGAATGACAGGCCAAAGAGGAAAAGTCTCAAGCTCAGGAATGCGGCTAATAAAAGGGAAGGGGACCCGAACTCTTTAAGACTGGCATGACAATATTCCAGAGGGGGAAGAATCCCAGCAGTTAAAAAGGGGGGGGGGGGGAAAAACTAGAAGGGGGTTAAAACGATCAAGGGTGGACGAAAATATAATATCGGGTCACACTATATCATAGCGGACGGGAGGATTTTTCGAACAGCCACAAAAAGTTAAAAAAACCAAGGAAAGTCCGTGCCTGCCCGAGGGGGCAGGAAGTGACGGAAAGGCACAGGGGTCTGAAAAACAAAAAACTACACGTTGTGGCTTTTCACCGTAAAAAAGCTTCGCTGGGGAGCAGAAATTGATTATCAAGGACAGTCGAAAGGAGTAAAGGGAAAACGACCTGACCAAAAAAGGATGGGGAAAGAATGGGAGTAGGGCACCTGGGGGGAGGATCAATTTCTGGGAGATTTGGGAGTTTCCTGCCTGGGGGGGAAAAACGGAACCAAGAGGGGAAACAACAGGTGTCGGCAGAAAGGGGGGTAAACTGTTGTAAACCACGTTGAACGCAAGGGGGGAAGGGAAAAGGGACGTCGCGTGGTTGAGACTGTCCCTGAAAGTGAGAGGAGACTGCAAACGGGGAGCTCTTGGGGGGCCTGTGAATGCAAGGGCCGACATAAGCAGATAAAAAAAAAAACGCGTAGGGGTAGAAAATAGGAAAGCAGGAAAAGGGAACGAACGGGCGGTTTGGGAAATGTGAAAAAAGAAAGGAACCCCCCGCGTCTGGAAGGTAAAAGCCACAAGGTGTTACGAGAGAAGTATTGGGCAAAAAAAAAAGACACAGGAATAGCGGGGATGGAAGACTTCATCCTCGAAACTGGAAACATAAAGTTCGGAAAAATGAGGGGGGGGGGAGTGGCGGGACGAAAGAACGAAAGACGCTTGGGAAGAACAAGAGCGGAATAGAAAAGAAAAAAAAAGAAGAAGAATCAACCGGGGGGGGGGGCCACGGTGGGAAAGGGCTGCACCCTAGGCACGAAGGAGAATTCACACAGGGCAATCGCCAA
>Ga0179593_1627682_pt1 | contig 14252 bp, 10 predicted proteins | sample CZODoug2_1_08_16_FD_185931 | JGI IMG/M metagenome (GOLD analysis project Ga0179593, IMG submission 185931) | Vadose zone soil fungal communities from Angelo Coast Range Reserve, California, USA - CZODoug2_1_08_16fungal (PacBio error correction) | ecosystem: Environmental > Terrestrial > Soil >...
TGCGTTTCTTGAAAACTCAGGCGGCAGACATCGTCAACTATCGTCTAATAGGTACAGGGAGAGAAGCAACGGATGATTAGAGAGAATGGCGTCCTACTTCGCGATCGGTCTCACGTGCAATTGTGGGATCTTAACACTGCGCTGCTTCACAAGACAGTTGGCATCCTGTCATGAATCCCTGATCGAACCGGCCGCGGAATGCGAGTCTCGTGGTCACGGAAAGGATGAGCTCGGGCCCAAGCAGGGACGAGCAGGATTCGGCAGGGCGGGGGGGCGGGGATTAGAAATCCACATTACCTGTCGAGATATTACCATGGAGCTTCAAACCCGGCTAGCTCGTCAAGAAAAAAAGACTCTGAGAGGAAGAAGAGAGGTTAGGTGTAGGACTGGGGGATCATGAAACTTTCGAGAGGAATTGAAGTTATGGAGGAGAAACCGAGGTTCTGACGAATAAGGGTCAGGGCTGAGACAGGGCTCAGACGGTTGGATTCTACACTGACGAACCGTCGTTTGGACTTTGGGTAACATTCACCGAACAAATCCGAAGAACGAGGTGGGAGGCTTGGATCGAGGTTCACGAGGAAGGGAAGATATTTGGGTCAATTATTCGGCGCGAGACGGGGGGCAGAGGGCGTACGGCGAATCAGGTCGGCTGTATACATCCGAAGCGGTTCAGAAAGAATCAGGAAAGGAGAAGCCTCGATCCTTAAGGAGGCTGTCGTCCCTCCAGTTTGAGGGGGGGGGTGAACCGAAACCCGACCACTGAGGACGCATGGGGAGACACGAGAAAGGGTTGCCAGCTTTAAGAGCCCTTAAGAAGTAAAGAGGCGTATCTGTAAGCTCGAGAGGAGAGTTCCATGAGATGTTTACTACGGAGAGACGGAGACTAAAAGTCCTCGGTTTAACACCGATGTATGACTACAGGGTAAACTGTACTTCCTGAGAAACCTCCTCAAAAGAGGCGACGATGCCGTGGACGCAAGTTGGCGATGGTGGATAACAGAGGAAAGGACGGTTAATACGCCCAAGGGGTGCAAAGGACGAAGTTGCGAGAGAAAACTCCCTTGGAAGAGCAAACAGTTCCAAGGCCTGGTCGAAGACGGGACGCGGGATTCTGAAGGGAAGTCATTTTTATGAACAACCGCAGACGATAGGAAGAGAGCTCGATGATGGCTCATCTATAATCCGTGGACCAGAAAGAAGGGCCTCAGAAGAAGAGTCGCTCGAAAGGCCCGGCGATAAAAAGTGACCCCAAGGGAGAGAATCAACACCTAAAAAAAGCATAAGTACGCTTATTGGGCGGCAAAAGAATGCCCCCGATTGCAACGAGCGAGTCCGTGCCAAGGTTAGAGATCAGGGCAGAGGGCGGAACACAGAGGGGGTGCAAAGAAGGATGTCAACAAGAAAAGGAGAAGAGTGCGTCAGAGAAAAGACACTTGAAACGGAGCCTGTCACGGTCCCCGAGAGGAGTGCCACGCTCGTGAGAGAAAGGGCGACTTGAAGAGTCGAGAAGAACACAGGGTGCCCAACAACCAAAGGACCAATCAACCGATGTCCAAAAATGGTCAAAATGAAGGAGCTACGCCGAGAGGGACGGAAGGTGCAAAGCGCCATGTTGAGGGAAAGAAACATCCAGACGAGGCGTCCATGACGCTACCGGAGAAGGAAAGAAAGCTCCCTACGCCTGGCACACGTGTTCTAAAGAAGTGCCTCAATGAAAGAAAGGAGGGTCACTGGCTCGACGGAACAAAGAACAGGGGGGCAGCGCGTTCAAGCAAAAAAGAAGACCCGCGTGTCCGTTTGGCAGGGGTTTTAGAAGCATCGGCTATGAAGAAAAGTCCCGTCTATTGAGAGAAGTTCACAGAAAAGCGCGAGGGTATTACATCGGAGGATAGAGTCGACCGCCGAGAATCTAAAAAAAAAAACAAAAAAAAAAAAAAAAAAAAAGAAAAAAAGAAGAACAACCCACGAAAAAACCAAAAAAAAGCCCAACCAAACGTGGAAAAACAAGAGAGCGGAGAAGATGAAAATAAACCCTCTTACGCACGAGAAGCGTGGGAGCGGCTGTGGTGTTAAAAACAAGAACGGCGCGCTGAGAGGGATGTGGGCACAACCACGGGGAAAGAGGAATTGCCAGAGAGAAAAATTAGCCGGAATGACGTCGCTCGGTACACGTCGCGGAAGGAGTCTGCGCCGAGAAGTCGTTCAAGACAGAGAGAAAAAATATTGGGAAAAAGCAGGTCGTCCGGGGTGACCCGTTGGTGCGAACACTCTTCGAAAAAAGAGTCGAAGTTGGGTGGACTGCAACGTCATCCCGCCTCACGACTCGCATTCCACATCAGCGTCAAAATTCATACGACCCATCTTGGTCGGGAAACACGGGAAGAAAAGATGCAGCTCTCTCACAACAACCTGCTGGAAAAAGGAGATTAGGCGCAAAAAGAATCACAACGCGATGTCGCGGTCACTCGACCTGAAGCTGCACTGTTGGATGCGAGCGACAGTCTCAGGAGGGGAAAAACGTCTCCAAAAGAAGGAAAAAAAAAGGAACAGCGTGGCGACTAATCGCCCGCGTCACTCAATGGGAAAACATGGGGAAATGCGTGTGTTCATCGTCGCGTTAGGAGGAGGGGGAAAAAGAGTGAGGCGCAGGAGGAAAAAAGTGATCAAACCCACACGAGCGGCGGAGAGAATAGGCCGGAGGAAAGGACGGGAGAATCAAAATGCTGCGCCTCCGGGATTTTCGTGGACCCAATCCCGATCAGCTCAATTCAGCCGTCGCGAGAGGTGCGAGGGAACTGATGAAGAGATTAAAAAAAGAGGAGGTCGCATAGCGGCCGGTGATTCTTAAAGCGCCGGCCGCTAGACTGGCGATCCGCGAAAGAGGGAGGGACTAACTGAAGCATTAACCTAGTCAGCTCAAGAGCGTTAGGGAGATGCGCATGCAATCCATCGGTGAGCATCAAAGGTAACTGCCACGGACACGTGCAATATATTGTCTAGAAGATGAATGAATGACGATTCTTCTTCGAAAGATCGAAAAAGGAATCAGAGGCGGCCAGCAGTTAGGTTATCACGGGGAACGATATCTATGCAGTGGAGTGGAGGAAGGGAAAATCGAGCCTGGCGGTAAAGCTAACTGCCGGGCAGGGGACGGGGATATCGCGACATACGGTCTGAAACAAAACGCCCGTTCACCATGTGGGGCACGATCACCCCAAGAGATCGGGGAGTCTAGCGACTTCAAAGACTGCTAACTCTCGCGCAGATCCGGAGTAAGCTGGAGTGGGGGAGTTGTGGAGCCACCCGACTTCCCGCTTCGACGAAAACTGGAATCTCCAAAAAAAGCTGAGGCCACTGACAGTGTAAGTTCACGTGAAGAGCAATCGCTCGCCCTGAATTAGGTTGACAGAAGGTTGGCACCCACGGGTTGGGTACCCGACTGGCAAAACTTGAATGAGAGAGCATAAAGCACCTTTCATCGTTCAAATCGCGTCGCTCTCAAGATATGGGAAGCAGGGTGCTTGGGTTGTTGAGCCCGCCTTGTGGAAAGTCCAGAGAGAATATCGGGCAATCCATTCCGTTACAGAGAGCAACCGCTTGTGGGTCGCGGGAAAGTCGCGCGGAAACTCGACATAGGCGCATCAGGCAGAACTATCGTCGCGGGGGCAACACTTCCACAGACCTTTCCGAGCCTGGTCTGGAGACGCCTAGACCAAAAAACATCTGGCGCTCTCAGGCGTTTCTCTAGCGAAAAACCGTCGCACGCCCCAACCGTTAGTGCCATAAAAAGCTACAACCTAAAGGAGACCAAGATACTCACTCCAATTTTAGCAAAAAAAGGAATACGCCCGGCTAGAAGGGTCTTTCATTAAGGTCTGGCCCCAGAGTTCTTAGTGTGCGATGGAAAACTTGAGTAAGGAGCCCCTGAACACACTTCTGGCCGGAATAAGGCACACGTCTAAAGCCCGAGGAGCCAGCGACCGTAAGCCTTCGCCATTCAAGAACATCTATAGAGGAGGGGAGAAAACCGACGCGGACCGCCGGAGTTCTTCTGGGCCACCAATATTATGGGCGTCGAGAGGTGCAGAAAGGAAGGTTATTTAAACCTTCCTGTTTGTAGCTGTAGGTCAGGCTAGGACTTTTCTCCATAAATGTTCGGCCGAGTGCATGAAAAAGCCGGCACCACGAGCACAACAACGAAACCTGGGAGACCATCAAGACTGTCAGCTGACTACGGGGAGATCTACGATCGCCTGGAATCGCAAGCAAGTGTGAGTGCGCCCAGGCGCCTGACGTCTACTGGGACGTAAGACTAGTCGATCCAATGTCAGAGCGCCCGAAACTTATCTTCCGTGGGGGCTCTCGACGCTCGTGCCATTACCGGCAGATGCGCCAACTCCACAAGAGGAGAGTTTTAACAGGGAGTCGGGGCCGCCCGGCGTTGCAAAGAAACTTGGTCGGAACCTTCGCGACTTTAAAGGGGCGGAGCACGGAAACCGGACCTCCGTGCGATGAAAAAAGCGGAGGGTCAGCACCGCTCGTAAAAATTTCCGGGGACGGAAAAAGGAGAATAATCTCTCGCTACCTTTACTTCACGCAGAGAGGCAGCCAGTGCAAAAAAAGATTTTCTTGAAGCGAAGAAGCGCCCAACAACTTTGGGAAGGTAGAGAAGAAATGCGATATCGGGAGACGGATCCGGGAGGAGAAAGGAGTATCCGCTGGAGCGATCGTAACAAAGGGTGGGTAAAGTCTTTCACGCCGCAGAATGCTGGAGGCAGCTCCGGAGTCTTCAGAGGCGCGAGATGAGGAGTGGGCCGTGCCTGCACAATGCCGGGGGGAAAATAAGAAAGCTTTCCAGAGGACAAGACTCGAAAGGCTTGCCAAAAAGAGAAAACGTCCCAGAGAGTCGAGACAGTTCTGAACAGTGGTGGAAACAGCACAACGGGCACTTCAAAAACCACCTGCGGAAATGAGGTGAGAGAGAAGTACTTTCAGGAGGGGAAGGCGGTTCGTAGAGAAGACCGCAGGGTTCAAGCGGCGACGGGCTGCAAGAATTCCGAAAGGGGCAAGACAGTCAAAAAGTCGCCGTAGTCGGGAAGGGGGAACAAGCAAAACTGGGAGAAAGCCAGCCGGTGGGGGGGGGGAGAACGAAACAGAACCAAGGGGCTAGATTGGGCAGCGGGCGTCGGGGCAGTGCCGGGGCTTTAAAAAAACTACGCGACTAGTACCTGTACGGCGAAGCTAAGCAGGGGAATAACAAGAAAAAAAGATCGGGACGGAAGAGGAGCGGGACAAAAAGAGACTTCCATGTCTCCAGTGAAAGAATAACTTACGCTTTGTGGTCTTGTCCGGGCTAAAAGAAATTTGGTCCACGGCAGCGAGCCAAAGCGACTTAGAGTAGGAGTAGGATGCTACTCTTTCGCAAAGACGACTTACAGCCAGAGAAAAGTGGTGAAAGTTGGGGCATCTGAAAGAGGCACTTGCTAAAACGTATTTAGAGCTCCGCTAAGGGAGAAAGTTCACCTTATCTTCCCGAATCATCATGGAGAAGAGTTGCACAAGTGGCGCGAGTGGGAGTCAATCAAGGGCTTCCTTGCTGAAATTTCCCTACAGAGTGTTCAAATGGTCTGACTTGGGACGTCGTGCAACTCGAGGGAAGATCAAGAGGGTGTCCTTAAAGGGGAAGAGGTCATCCGAAATGGATCGCTGTCGTCTGAGAGAGTCGGGTTGAAAAGCCAAAAGAATCCTATCGGTGCTCGAGCGAATTAAAATGGGAAAAAAGAATGCTCAGGGGGACCACCCATCGAAGAGGAAGGGCAGGACCTCGAGAAAAAAAACAGGAGATCGGGGGAAACAATGGAATGCTCAAACCAACGAAAAAAATATCTACTATTTGCCGAACCGATCTCGTAACACGATCAAACGGCGAGTCGCTGAGACGTTTCAAAGTAGTCATCGGGGAAAAATAGGAAGGGCAAACCGAGACAGAAACGAAGGAGTTCTCGAAAACCGGGGGAAGAGAAATGGCAGTCGCGTGTGGCTCGATGTGCGCGAGAGGACTGGCGAGGGTTCTATTCTTGAGAGGGAAGGTAAAGTCCTGTCCAGGGAAGGGATCAAAACCCTCAACGACCATCACCTAAAGAACATTTCCGGAGAGTTCTTCCGGCAAGGGAAAAACTCCCTAGGGTGATGTAAACTGTTAAGGTTGTGGGGTCTTGGGAAAAAGCAAGATGTATATAGGAGAGAATGCTCGCTAAGGGGAGGAGAAATCCAGGGAGGTGTGACTGAAAACTGAAAACGGACATGGCAGATCGGTTGAATCCCCGGAGTCAACGGGTGTCTTCCTTGCCGGGGGCAGAATCCTCCTGGCCGAGGAGGGGAGAGCGGGAAAAAGAAAGAAGAAAGCAGTTCTCAACACTTGTAAGTGCAGTTGGATAGGAAATAGGCTTATTCGAAGAACAGTCTGAAGACAATGCGCTCGAAACGCACGAACTCATGAGCGGCAGAGGTAAGGCTCGGGGGAGACCAAAAAAAAAAAACGAAGATGCTACGAAGTCGAGCGGAACTTATTCGAAAAAAGAAAACGAGCGCAATGCAAAAACGAGGGGTGTAGCGCGGGTTGACCGACTCACGAGAGAGAAGAGGAAGAAACAGTATCTTTATTGGGAACGACCAGAGGATCTGGATGTGGGAAAAGAAGGGGACTCACAAAGGAGAATAACGATATAAAAGAGAGACCGGCGTTGGGATTTTTAGTTCTGGACAAAACAGTCTGTTCAGATCTACGATAGAAGGCGACGATGCGCTGAAAGAAGGCAGTCCCTACAGTTCCTTTTGAGCCAGTTAGCCCTCGGGATCGACGCTGTTAGTGTGTAATGGCGTGTTTAAGGGAAGAAAAAAGGGTCCAATAAAAATCAAACGCTGAGAAAATAGAGGAAATCGAATAAAAAAGAAGGAAAGTACCCTCGAAGAAGAGAATTCACTTCGTTCAGAAAAGGAAAGAAGGCCTGGGCGCATCAGAAAAATCTCAGCAAACGGAGGGGGAGGGATGAAAAGATATGAGGGCGCAACAAAGACGGCTAGCTTCTTTGCCATACTTTAATGGAGAAGGGAGGACTGACACGGCTGTGGAGAAAAGGTCTCGTGAACGAGATACCAAGGGGAAAGCCCCGCCTGAAAAAGAAATCTTGGCTACGGATAGACAAAAAAATAGGGCAAAAAGGCTCCCCTGACACTTCGGAGAGGGGCGACTGCAAGAAGAAGAAGATTAGAAGCGCGCGTAGGGAGGAGACGTCTGCGTAAAGCAGCAAAAGTATCGTCAAATAGTCACCATGGTCCATCGAAGGAAAAATTACTCTTCCACGTGGCCCCGGCTAAAAAAGGAAAGTCCCAATGGGCGTGGTGGCAAAAAATCTCGACATCAATCGTCCGCTCTAGGAGTAGGTCACCCCCCTCAAAAAACGAAGAAATCCCGAGGAGGGGGGCATCGGGAAAGGGGGGGGAGAGCGGAATTCTCCGAGTCCTGCGCATCGACGAAATGCTGCGATAGGAAGACCGATCTGCTTGGCAAAAAAAAAGTGCCGTTTCGCGCAAGGAGTCGTACGGTCAAATATTCTGAAGACACCAAGAATTTCATCTTTCAGCAGAGCATACAGAGGGCCTCTGGGTAAGGAACCTTGCCTAAAGGGGTCTAATAACTTGCGGAAAGATACTCTCGGCCATGGAGTGGCTAACGTCCTTTGACAAGAGATAGGATGTCAAGCTGGGAAAGGAACCTTAAAGTCCTCGACGACGGTAGAGGAAAGACCAAGACTAGCTTAAAGGTAGGCTTAGACCTCTACTCGGGAGGAGAGATCTGCAGGACGTACCAAGCAAAATCAAAAGAAGAGGCGGCTAGAAATCCTGAAGGAGAAAGAAAGGTCTACCGTCGCTTTGATCGTAGGGAAGGGGGGGGGAAACCAAACACCTGCGGGATCAAACTAACTTTATAATCAGAGAAAGGCACCTGAGGAAAAACTCTTCAGACTTTGATGAAGAAAACTCGCCGGGGACTCATTTCCGGGACGGGGGGGTACCAGAATTGGGTTTTTCAAAGACTGGAATCTCGATCTAGAAAGGGAAGGCAGGAGGCTTAAGCACTAGGTCCAAGCTCGAGCACGAAGGTCCTCTGCTATCTGGGAAAAAGGGGGGGAAGACCGCTTGGGGGGGAAGCCGGCTACCGGGGTGAGGCTAGCCGACGGACTGAAGGACCTTGAAAACCAACTGGGGGGAGAATAGAGGGTGAGAGAGTCATCAAGGAGAGGGAAAAACGCCGTATCCTAATTTTGTCTTTCATCAAAAACAACAACGCAATTGCACCGAGCCAAGGGGAGTCGACGGAACCAACCTTCAAAATAAACCATCGGGAAAGAAGCGCTTAAAAGAGGAACACGCAAACCTTCCTCAACCACAAGGGGGAGCGGGCACACCAATCAAAGTAGGAAGACCACACTTGGAGACAAGCCAATTTTTTCAGAACTGGCAATAATCAGAAAGCTCGCGGTAGTTCTAGAAATGAAGTGTAGACAACGCAGAAAAGAGAGGAAACATCACTCTTGGCTGACAACTGCGTATTCCGAAGAAAACGCCAAGCACATGCGAAGATCCCTCGCAAGTAAGCTAAAAGGCCAGTTGACGAACAGATCGAGCAAAAAAAAGGACCTCAGGGGAAATGGAAAAAGGTCAAAAGGTTTCTCACAACGGAAGGAAAAGGAACTAGCTTCTGGGCCCTCTCAAGGAACTATTTCAGAAAAGTTGTGAATTAGAGTGTTATAAGGAAAAAAGTCTCCACTATGGCCTCAGTATAAGAGAGTCTTCCCTGCCGTAGGCCTCCCACAAGGCACCTAGCCCCTCAGCCTCGAAAGGAATAAGAGACATCTCGTATCGCAGGGTCCTCCTTGAAACGAGGTCCGAGAATAAAAACTCTTCGTAAAAGACATCTCGAAATTTTAGGCAGGAAAATAAGAAAAACAGTCTACCGACGACGCGTTCGCGTCCAAGAACCAATGGAGGAAGACGACCCTCGCAAAGAAAAAGAGGGGACCCTGACCTGCGAAATAGATCTCTACGAAAGGGCAATAAAATCCTGAGGCTCGAAAAAGAAAGATGTCTTAGGTGGGTGGGGAGTCTGAGGACTCGACTACGAGAAGGGCTTGAAAGAGAAAACTTTCAGAAAGGCGACAGGTGCCAGGGGAAGGAGGTACCCTGCAGACTCCGAGGGGAAAGAAAGACTGCTTGGGGAAAAGGAGGAGCAAGATAATCCTTGTTCAGTAAGAAAGGAGCAGCATCTTGCGCAAGGAGAAGAAAGGCGTCGATTTTCCAACCAGCGGGTCAGGGAAACGCAGTTCCTGCTCCCACAATGGAAAGAGACGCGAGCGGTCGAGAAACAACACTGAAGAATCCTCTTCCTAAGCAGGATCGTCAGCCGGGAAGAGGGAAAAAGAGGGAGCCTTACGTCAAATCCACGAAACGGTGGGGAAGGGGAGGCTGGCAGGAGCCACGGTCCGGCCAGAGATATTGAGGAAGAGAGGGGGGGAAGAAGGCGACGTAATTTTCAGGACAAGCGGTTCAAATAGTCCTAGGAAGAGGGGAGGTGGAACTGTAGGAAAATGGGGCGGTTCCCACGCGGCTAGTTTGAGCCAAGGGAGATTCATCCTTTAGCGAGGAACCTACGCACCATTGAAAGCAAGAAGGATCTGTTGGGGAGGAAAGTGCTCATTGAAAAATAGGCGATAGTTAAGAAGAGTTCGGGAGAGGAACCGTAGGGTTACTATTAGGGAAAAAACGACTGCTCTGGCTCGAAATACGGACGAAGGAGGACCACGTGAGACGTGTCTACCAGGGCTCTCACCTGCTAGAAAAATCTATGTGGGCACTATACGAGGGAAGCACCAGGACGAGGTGTATCAAGGAGGAGCGTCCCTGTTAAGGGTGAAGTGCGTGGGCAGGGGAAGTCTGACCATGGAGGAGGGAGATCTTGTAATGTTGTAAGAGGACGATAGACAGGATAACGCGAGGATGTCAATCAAGAACTCTTAAGGGGAAATCGGCGGAAAGAATGTGAAGTTGGCACAAAACACGCCGGAGGTCGCGGAAGTTTTCTCAACGAAGTGTGTCCCAGAGGTAACTACCCTTCGAAAAAGGCCGAAATACTCTCCGGGGAGAAAGAGGGTCGAGGGATAACTGGAAGAGAATTCCATAATTGGGAAAGAAAGGCGCATCTTCATACGCGAAGGGCGCATCAAGAACGGCGAAATGAACAGATTAGGGCAAAGTCCTACCAAATCGCACGAGTCATATGAAGAAGGAAAAGGAGGGGCGAGTGGGTACGAGAAAAAAGGATTCCCCGGTTCAGAGGAGGGGAAGAAAACACTTGCCGGTCGAGGGGGGAGGTCGAAGGAAAAAGCTAAGGGGGAAAGAAGCCAATTGTTCCAGAAAAACCGCGGGCAGTAGAAGAAAGTGTCGGTTCCGCGGGGTGTAATTATACCTCCAACGCGAGACGAAATAGAAATTTGAGGGAGGAGCGCGATAAGAGCCGAGAAAAGCCCTAGAGGGAAAAACGGTGACATTCAATAAGTCAAGAACCATCCCCCAGGAAAAAAAGGGTCAACAAGAGGGGAGCAACGTAGACAACTTAGGTAATAGCGCGGTGCCACGCGATGCGTGGAAAGGGGAAAAACTACTGGAAGAAGCGGGGGGTTTCTATGATGCGAATTCCGGGAAACACCAAGAGAAAAGGAGTAAAACAGTCTTCGATCGATACATAACCCGCGGTTTACCTTAACCCGGATCTGGTGAGGAAGGGTGTGAAGAAAAGGGATTCCTCAGGTTCAAACTGGAATCGTCTCCTTTCAAACTCGGGGAAGAACCGAAAAAGCGAAGGGAAGCAAGCCGCGAATGAAGTCAATCCATACGCCGAGAGTGCAGGGGATCTGTGGGCAAAAGGAAGGGAGGCGATAGCTTAGAGTAACTCACGACGGAGAGGGCTTGAAGAGAGGAATACCAGCTAAACCGTAATTCTCGGGTAGAAGGCTACCAGAAATATTCATCAGCCGTGTTGTTGAGCCTTGCCACCGCGGGAAACTACGGGGAAATGACTTCGGGTGAAAACTTATTCTCGGAGGAGAAACATCGTGAATAAGGGAGGAAGAGAGAAATTTCCGCCGGAATTGGATGTCACACGTTGAAAGGAGAAGCATCGTCCCTTTATGCTTCGCTCTCAATAAGACAAAGGAAAGACAAAACGTTCAGAAAACTCGGATGAAGCCTTAGGAAACGCCGGAGCATAACGAATCCATAATCAGAGGAGAATTCTAGAAAAAAACAGGGAAGGATGAGGCGCACGAGGCCGGGCAAGATGGGGGGGAGCCGTGAAGTTGAAACAGCTCCATACGACATGCGAAAGTGGAAGTGTCGGGTGGCAAAGCATAAGTAGGGGAAAAGGGAAGTTCTGTTCTCAGAAGAGGAAAAGAAGGTGAATGGGGGAATGTAGACGGCTCGTTCCGAAGAAGCGGGACGCATTGAGCAAAAGTCCTTAAAAAAAGAGCGAATCCACCGACTGTCCTTAGAAAGCGATCCAGAATTGGAAGGGGAAACCGGTGGAAAAGGGAGAAAAATCGGTTCAGAGGCGCCAGTTTTCGGTGGCGGGACGGGGGCGGGTCAATCCACGCGAGGAGAGACGAATCAAAAAGAGGAATTCAGTACGACCGAGGGGGATGTAAGAGGAGCGCCTAAAAGGTTGGTTGACGACCATCCGGATCTCACACAAAGGGGAAAAGAGGGGAAAGGGGGGGCTCAACACACCTTCGGGAAAAGATACGGTCGGGGCCGACGTTACTCAGAGGTCGGGCTGGAGATACCAGCGGTTTTTATGCTAGACATAGGATCGTGAGAGGAGCCCCACGGTAAACCCTTAACACAAGCGTCTCATATAACCCCGAACGGGGGAAAAAAAGCAACCGAAAAGAGAAAAAGAATGTCGCGGAATGAGGAAAGGCATGCGCGTTAGGAATATCTGATGAAACAGGGAGACTGCTAAAAGAACTCGGAACGGCACGAAAGGAAATCAAGACCGGTATTAAGAATTCGAATTTTGCGAAAAACAAAGTCGAAAAAGGAAAAGTAATGAGTTGCCCTCCTTCGGCTGGGTGGGGGGACCAAAAAACTAGAAACGTGTCCGTAAATGCGGTAAAGAAGAACAGACCAAAAAAAAAAGATCCAGGAGATTCTGAGTAGAGGAATCTAATGCGCTATGACCTTCGCAGGAGTCGTCAAGAGCTCGAATTAAAAGAATCAGATCCCTATCTAGTCAGCTCTCGAATCTGTTGTGAATCACCATTCTACATACTCAAGAAGGGAAGATTGCTCAGTCAGCCGATGGCCTAAGAAGAAAAAAGCAACAAGCAAGTCGGGAAATTACTGTAGAGTCCGATCTACTATGGAGCGTCACGGATAAATTGGAACCCCGCTTATTCCCGCGTAAAAGGGGAGTTAACGTGCTTGCTCATTGGCAGAGCTACCGAATTCTTAGACGGTCACAAAAGATTCAAGATGGCGATAACTCCCTGACAAGGGCGCCACAGGCGAACCCAATTGTTTCCCAATCTGTTAGAGGTCAGCTCAAGAACGCAAAGAAAATTGTAAAGCATCAAACACGGAAAGGCTGTTCAGGTGGGTTGGGGAAATCCTCCTTTGGCACGCTCTCGACCAAGCAGTCTCCGAAGACACATAGCCACTGCATCGCTTCCATTGGGATCAAGGGTAACCGCTGCAGGCCTGAAAAAGATTCTCGCCCGGAAGTTACCAGCGTGGGCAACCTTCTAGGGGGCAAGAAGGGAAGAAGGCACCTTTGAGAATGAACGGGAAGGCTACTCAGAGAGTAGAGAGGATAACAAAAATGGAGGAAGGAAAAGGGGGCGGAGTTTGGGGAGCCAAGGGGGACCTGAAGAAGAGTAGATAAGGAAAGGTCGCAAGGCCTTGACCATGCTCGACAGCCGAGGTTGTTCCACTCGATGCCCTCCTGAGGAGAGATGATCGGCGCTCGGCGAAAAGGACGGAGATTCTGTCACCTTCAGAGGGCGAACGGAGGCAAAAAATATTTGAATCGAAAGGAACCGGCAAGGGCCATGAGGCGCAGAGGAATACTTAGCGGGTGGAGGGCTAGAGAAAAAAGTGAACGGGAGGCACGTCGAGGAACCCAACAAATGAAATACTCGACAATAGCTTGGAGCAAAAAGAGCCTACCTGAGGATGTTCGTCAGGAATTAGTGAACGCGGTTAGGAAAAGCTTAGAGACGCAAGATTACTGGAGTAGGGAGGGAGAGGAGAAAAACATCCGAACACAAATCTGGGGGGTATCTGCAGCGCGACTTAGCAACGCCCAAGTTTCGCCATCGACCGAAGGTCGGGAGAAGGATTAAAGCTCTTAAAGTGGCACCACATCTTAGTGGCGCAACAAAAGGCGACCGCGGCCGGAAAGGGTGAATGGCCAACAACGATTCGGGGGGAGAAAAGGCAGGCCTAGTAGGAGGGCTTCCGAGGTAAGAGGGGAAACGCTAAGAACCTTTCTAGGGGAATGCTAGATAGAAATTCGATAAAACCTTATTCAAAGGCACGGGTCCTACACAACGGACAAGGAAAAGGCTAAGGAAGATAATCCAGGAACGCCTGCAGAGGCGCGCCGAGGATAGCCGTAGAAGGACCCAGGCTTTCGGCCGAATCAGAGGTGAGATTCAAACGTTGAAGCATACCCGGCCGAGTCCTCCCGTCTCGCACTGACCGGGGTCGGAAAGGGGGCGATGTGCAGCCCCGACGACCATAGTCTGGGGAACGCAGAAGTGGACGCCTCTGAAAAAAATGACCGACAAAAAAGGGTTACGTCTACTAGAACATCCAAAGCGAAGGATCTTGTTTTCGGTGGTTCTAGATGAGAAGAGATCAGACACTACTGCAGACAATTTAAGCTATCGAGTAAGGGGAAAGGGGGTGGCAAAAGTGCGAATACGAGCTGAGGACGACTCGTCGATACTGACGAAAGTGAGGAGTGTGGTAAGAGCATAGTGACCTTGAAGGGCCAGCCTCAAAAGATCTCAGAGGGCCGACGTGACCAGGGGAAAGTAGAGCAGCAGCAACTTTTCAAAACATTTTCGGGCATGGATCTTTCCTTTCATGGGTCAAACACAGGGCATCGTCACGAAGATCCGATCTTACGA
>Ga0179593_1452609_pt1 | contig 14251 bp, 24 predicted proteins | sample CZODoug2_1_08_16_FD_185931 | JGI IMG/M metagenome (GOLD analysis project Ga0179593, IMG submission 185931) | Vadose zone soil fungal communities from Angelo Coast Range Reserve, California, USA - CZODoug2_1_08_16fungal (PacBio error correction) | ecosystem: Environmental > Terrestrial > Soil >...
GCAGTGGAAGAGGGGGACTGAAAATTTACTACTCTCGGAATCAAAAGAAAAAAGCGTTTTCAAATACAGGCTTTTGGTTTTGTGGCGTTATACAAAAGGAAATTTCAAGTCATAACTAATGAGGAAACAAACCAGCAAGGGTCAGGTATCCTGGGGAAAAAGGGGGGGGGAAGAGTCCAAACGGAAGATGAATCCAAAAAGAAGAACAGGATGATCATCCCAGTAGCCAACAGACAACGACACAAATAGACTAACATAAAATGATAGCGAAAGGAGAGAGGTCTTGTCCGAGCCATACCTGAGGGGACCTGTGGACGCTTGTGGGAGGGGGTCTGTGGAAAAAAGGGACAGGAAATCAGACAGGACGCCCGAAGCAAATTTGGTGAGAAAAAAGAGGGTGTGCGGGTGGGTCAAGGAGAAAGAAGGGCAGTGGAAGGGGGAATTTTGTCAAGCGTTTCAAAGGGAAAACACGCCGATAAAAAGGAACCCCCCGGGTGGAACCCAAACCAGAGGCGGTTCGTCAACGAAAGAGGAGCCAGGGGGAAACGTAAAGGCGCAACTATTGGCGAAATGCTAACACAAACGGGGGAACCTCCAAGGGATATTTATTCAGGGAAAAAAAAGGAAACGGATAGCGAAAAAGATTGTATGCGGCCGGGGGTGTACACGAAGCCCAGGAATAAAACCTGAAATAAATAGACAGAAATGGTGAAAATCGTCAGAGCCGAAACTGGTAAGTGGTTCGAAGAGATTTCAAAAACCTAGTAAGCTAGGTTGGAAGGGGAAAAAAAAACTGCGGTCAGATGGAGACAATCGGGACCCCTCCGAGAAAAAAAAAATCGCCTGCCTAACGCCTTGTTGATGATTCTATACAAAAAAAACTTCAAAAACAAAGGTTTTGGGGAGTATGCGTAATAAAACTCCGGGTCAAAAAAAACGGCCTATCCTCAGAAAAAAATGGAGGCTGCCAAAGCCCCTCTCCCAAAGGGGTCCCATTTCATTCACCTAGCAAAAAGGCCTCGCAAATGTCACCCACAAAAAATGGGGACTCATCAGTCAAGAAAAAAGAAAAAAGGACGAATTCTTGGAGAATGGACAAACATCGGGGAGGTCGGACGCACAAGAATGAGGGGTCACTTAAGCGGGAAGGGGATGTGACCAGACAAAAGGGGGGGACAGTGAAGCAGGGAGGGCCGTGCCTCCACCGGAAGCCTTACTCAGCCAAGTGACATTAAAACGTCCATCGCTCAGCAAGAAAAAGGCGTAACATCCCGAGACAAATACGAAGAAGTCTTCGGAGATTCATAGATAAAGAAAAGGGGGGGGGGGGGGGGGACAAATTTATCACTTTTTATCGTGGACATGAAGGTCCGATAGAAGAGCTTTATTTCGTCTCAGAAAACCTGAGAAAGAGGGCAGAGAACCAACTACCAAGAAACCGACACGCCCAATTATCGGACAAGTAAAACATTTCTAAGGTAAGGAAAAATTGGTCGTTGTAATTTTTGAAGGGAAAATTAGCAATAATTAATCTGCTCAAAAACGAAAAATACATTGAGAAAAACAAGTCGAATCATCTGAGGGTGCTTACGACCGTGCAAAGAGGAAAAAATACGGGGGAACGTCTATATGGGCCACAATATAGAAAAGTGAAAGATCAAAGACTAGAAAAAAGAGATAAGGTCTACTAATCCTGGGGGGTCGAATAAGTTAACATTACGACAGGACCCCAAGAAATATTTGTTTCAACCAAACCTACAAATAAACCGGGAGAAAAGACCAATTCAAGGTAAATAGGTGAAACGAATCAAATGAAAAAAAACTCATGAATGTCAGAAATCCTCAGGAGACCATTGTTTTCGGAAAGGTAAGAGGACGTAAAGAATACCCGGGAAGGCCCACAAAGGGCTACGCAATGTGGTAGAGGACAAGGGTGGGGGGGGTTATTTTGGAAGAAGGAGTACCAAAAAACATATGCCATCTACATATCGGGTAGGGGCGGGGTGCCACTGGGGGAAGGTGAAATCGCCCTTGAAAAAAAAAAAGGGGGAGTGAAAAACGGCTAGGGGGGGCGGCCCCTTTCCCCACCCAAAAAAAAGCTGAAGCCTCGCAGTTGGGCGGGGAGGGAAGCGGGGGCATCCGGCCGGGATGGGGAGGGGGGGTAAAAGGGTCCTCAAAGGGGCCACCACTTTTTCAAGGAAGCCGGAGGGCGGATTTAACCGTGTGGGTTAAAAGGGGGGTGTAGGGAGAAAATTTGGTTCCCGGGGGGAGGGGAGGACATCAGGTGGTGGATGGGTCAATTGTGCCCTCTCTAAGGTCTTTAATAAAGGACGGACAACAGTCAAACAAGGTTGATATGAGGAAACCTGTCGGGAAAAAATCACACCCCAAACGAGGGACAAACTTCGTCAAACGGAGGGGAAGGGGCCTGGAAAAAAAAAGGATTCCCCGACGGGGAAGCCCGAGGAAACGATGGGACTCCGGTGCAAAGTTTTCACTAAAGTTAGAGAAATGGGGGAGGGTTTGAAAAGAGAAGAGGTCAAATGCCGGTCAGACATCAAAAAAACACGAATCTTGTGGATGCAAAACCTAGAGTCAAAGAAATAAGGAAAGTGCAAAGAAAGGGGGGGCTAACCCCAGCCACAGACATACGGGCTTTCGTTACAGAATCCCATCAGGGATCCGAAGGGGCGTCCCCAAAGGGGGGAACGGCAATGCGACTCCCGATTATCGTTAACCGCCGGGACAAGTTATATCCAAGGGATTAAATGGGAAAGCTTCTAAGGCCTTAGATGAGAACGGGAGGGGGGAATTCGGGGAAGGCTTCTTCCGAGGGGGAAAAGTGGATTTCTGTTCAAAAAAAAAAAACTAATTATTTTTAATGAACTGGAGGGGAAGGAAAAACATCCCCTCCCGCCCGGGGGCGCGTGCAGTGACTTAAACACTTGAGACAAAAAAATAAAGCTGGAAAAAAATCCTCTACGTGTGGGACCCAGGTGTCGAAGAAACCCCTCTGGGGGGAAAAGCAGAACGGTTTACGCTGAGGCAAGCATAAAAAAGCAAAGGGGTTGACTCATCGAAAGCCATAGTTCTCAACTCGGGAAAAAAAAAAGCGGGCTTTTGTAATAAAAACTTTGCTAGGGAAGGTATAAATAAAACCCCAAAAAGGTACGCAGAGGAAAAACTACAAAGGGAAAAGGAGGTCAGGAGAAAAAAAAACAGCGGAGCCTAGGCGGGAAAAATTGAGGCATTATTCAATTAAGACAGGACTCAAAACCACAAACCACCCACGAAGGGAAAAGAGAAGAAATATAGGAAGGGAAGAAGGGGGGAAAAGCAATTGTAGGGTGGGTAGGAAGCTCACAAGGTAGAGTTCTCTGAGGGTCTGGGGTATTATATCAGGATAAGAAAGGCAAAGGACAAGAAGGAAAAAACTGGAGGGTGCTGAGAAAAAGTGGTCCCGAAGAGACGGGGTCTTGACTGGGTGAACAAAAAACAAACGTAACCACAAAAGGTTCCAAAGAGAAAAACCTTGAGCCGGGCTCGCACTTTGTTTGGGCCAAAAACGCCAAAAAAAAAAGCTGAATTCGTCGGAAGCGGGAAGGCCCACTGGGTGAAAAAGATGAAGCTCACGATAAAAAAGATGGGGTTAGACCCTCGCGGGTTGCAAAAGCACTACAAAAGAACGATGGCAAAACGGCTCCAACAAGATGGGAATAGGGGGGACAGGGGCAAAAGAAGGTTTTCCCCAGACGAGGAACCCAGGGGAAGTTGAAGAAAAACTTTCATGTCGGACGCAAAAGGACCTCTTTTCTCACAGAAGAAGGAAAAAAGGAAAAAAGGAATGCCGAGAAAAAGAGGATCAGTGTCTGCGCAATCGCCCTCGTAACTCGCCAGAAAATATGGCCGTTGAAGTAAAAGGGATGAAGATCCGGAAAAAATAACCCACAAAAAACAGGGAGAAAAAGGTTGGGGGGGAAAAAAAAAAAAAAAAAACACAATGGTGAAAACGTTGAATTGAAACCTCGGCTAAACCGATTAAGTAAATAGACCGTTCAAAGCCAGGGGGTGAAAACATCCAAAACGTTTTTGCGACGGGTGGTGGAGGGCTAAAAAAGGTGGAACGGGGGACGTCGAAAACGCCACAAACCTCGGTACCAAGGACAAGTAAAACCAGAAAGGCCGAACGAAAAAATGAAACCTAGAGGGGGGACGACAAGGCAAAAAAAAAAGAAGGAAAAGGGGAAAGAGTACGGCTAACAGGGGGGGGGGTAAATTTTATTACGCAAAGAACCAAGGAGAAAAAATCAATTGGAAAGACCACCCAAGGTCAGAAGTCTACGAGACAGTAATGGGAAAGGGTCTGGGGGGGGGGGAAGGGTTGCCTTCAGAGACATCGGGGGTTCAAGAAGGTCCCAAATCAAAAAACAGAAAGAAACGGAGCATCTTGATATGGTCAAAAAGAAAGGGGGGACAAAATTGAGGCCAAATAAAAAATTGACTGCAATGAAAATCTTGAGTAAGATTTCGTTCAAGGCAGGGGGTTGGGTCCGAAAAAGGAAGAAAGAGGTCAGCTTGACAAAGACACAACCCTTTAGAAGGAGTGAATGAAAAGGGCGCAATTGTGATCGGTTAAATAAAAAGATCTGAATGGAAGCAAGGAAGGGAAATGGGTGGGAGGGAAGGGTCCCCCACACACTCACTGTGTGGGGGGCACTTGCTTTACTTTGTGAAGAGGAGAGACTCGGTGGAAATAGTCGCATTCCCTGAGGGGGGGGAATTACACGGTAGAAAAAGGGGGGGGTTCGGGTTCAAAAAGAGAGCAGCCCTCACAGGGCGAGGAATAATCGTTGCAAAGGGAAGGGTCAGGGGGGGAAGGAGGAATTGGGGCCAGAGGGCCAAGGGGTGTCTCATTTTGGGAACGGCACTTTTCCGACCTGGGACGAAATGGGGAAGGGAGCAATGGGAAAAAGGAACCGACATGTCCTAACTGTTTAAAAATGCAGGAAATGGAGGGTTGAACCAAGGTTGTGCGGCGAGGCGCAACAGGGTGGTGTTTCGAGAGAGACACGCACATAAAAAGAGGGGGGGAAAAAGGCTATGTCACAACCTGAAGCAAGAGACCAAGGGAAAAAGACGTGGGAGAAGCGGATAAGCGGGACGTTCCTGTCCCGAGGAAAGGAGGGGCCGTCTCTCTATGACTGGGGGAACATGGGAAAAAGGGGCAATGACTATTGTCCATACACGGTAAGGTCAGCGGCTGTGGCAAAGGGGAGGAGGAAAAAGAGGCGAAAACTTTTATAAAAAATAGAGTGACCTAATTAGGCGGGGGGCGTGAGAAGTCCTATTTTGAACAGGAGGAGGGGCAGTCATGATCATCTCGGTTAAAGCGAGACGGGGAACGTCAACAACAAGAAAAGGGGGGTGTGGAAACAGGGAAAAAAAGAAGTCTTTCTCTTATTGAAGGAAAAAAATTCAGGTGGTTCTGCAAACGCCCGCATCTGCAGGGAAATGTAAGTGGGGCCAGGACATAAAGGGGGGGTTCAGGAAGAGAAAAAATGCAGAAACGATTAAAAACGTCTTCCTGCAATAAGGACGCCCAACGGATTCAGGCGGTTCTTCCGCAGAGACCAATAGGAAAACACGACGCTCCGGTGAGAAAGAAGGGGGGGTAGCTGCCATAAAAAAAGAGACAGAAACAGAAACGGGGAAGAATGGGGGCAATAAAAAAAAGTACCTTCCATACTTGGCTGCGCCATGAGATGAAATTGTTAAAAAAAAATACCATCGGGAGACTGAAACGTTTATTTCAGAACACGCCCCAAAACAGGGACGTACCTCAGGAAAAAAACCAGGGGGGAAAAAGAGATGCACCAAGGATCTGTTGCTCGGTTAAAAAGGTGCGTTCTTCATCGTGAACTTTACGACTGAAGGAAACACAAAAAGGGGAAAAAAGAACGCGGACCGAAGCCGCTGAAAAAAAAAGAAAGTCAAGGGTCAACGAGAGGAAGGAACGGCTGGTCACACCTTCTTGGGCAAAGGGGAAAAAAGAACCTTGGACGAACGTGAACTGAAGGAAAAAAGAAACCACCGGCGAAAAAGGGAGTTCAAGCAAAGACGAAATGATCTTTTTTTCTTTCAAAAAGCCCAAAGGGGGGGGGGGGTCAAGGAATTAAAAGTGTCAAAGGGAAATCGGCAAGAAAAGGGCCAACGTCAGGGAAAAGGATCAGTATTTGATTATAATGTGGTTGCTACGGACGGGGATGGGAAACGCGATGCCATGATGGAAAGAGGGACTACCATCATTGTGGGAAGGGGGAGACACCCCCAGGAAAAGGGGCTTTCGACCAAGAAAGCTTTTTTTGCGAGAAGCTTTATTAAAAAGTGAAAAGAGGAAAGAATCCTCGGGGCGGGGAGGGGGGGGAAATGTTCAGTGAAAAAAGCGCGTCAATTACGTATCGTGGGGATCGAAAGGACGGGACAAAAAAGAAAAGATATAGATATGAGGTCCCCCTTGACGAAAAGGGGGAGAAGAAACCGTTCGTCCATTACCCAAAGGAGATGGATAATTCAAAGTGGCCCACTGGCGGGTAAGTCAAAAGTGGGGGAATCCCAAGAAAAAATAGTTGAACAAGACAAAGATGGGGGTCGGGAAAAATAAAAAAAAGGTCAATTTATCATGCGAAAGCGTCCAAAAACAAAAAGACCAGAAAAAAAGGAAAAGCAAAATAAGAGAGCGAGAAGATGCTCCTGGGTGAAGGGGGAAGAGAAAACAGGGGAGTCAGGATTTGTGCGGGGGGGGTTTCTTCTTCACCGGAGAAGATAAGATCAGCACGAAAAAAGTTTGAAATAAAGACGAGGGAAGGGTCCCGGGAGAAGAGAAAAGAAAAGCAAAAGGAAAGGGTGTTGTTTGTGGGGGGGGAAAAGACCGTCAGTGCCAACCTATCATTAACTCGCCGAAACCGAACAAGTCGTCGTGAAGAGGTAACCGAGAAAAAAAAGGCCTGCCGAAAGAGTTACGAAAGAAGAACCACAGGACAGAGCCGGCGAGCTTATTCTCAGGAGGGGAAAAAGAATCGCCATTTTTGGGATGCGGGGGGGACAAGGTAGTCATGAAGAAAAAGAAAAAAAAAGGGGCAGGAAAAGAAGAAGATCAAGAAATCGGAATGGTCTCAAGGGGAAAAACTCCGTTCCAGAGACCGGGTAAAAATGATGGAAGAGAACAATGTAAAAAAAAAGTAAGATGCGTCCTCAACAGATGAGTGCACGTAAACCGCAAAGCACAGGTCGACGGGGGGGCAAATTGAAGGGAAGATTGCAGAAAAAAAGGAAAAGTCAAAACGACGGAAAAAAAAAGTGGCTACCTTATTGCGTATAAAAAGAGGGGGAAGCACAGGGGGTTGTGGGAACCAAAACTTATCTAAAGACAGAGACAACTCGGCGGCGTGGGTGACACAAATAAGCCCTAAAAAACGAAAGTCTTTCGGGGAGGGAAATCAACTCCCCACAAAAACGGAAGGCAAACCTTTATCCGTCTATAAAAAATCCGCCGGGATACAGAAGAGGTCACCACAAGAAAAAAAATTTGGTAGAAGACATCCCCAGGGAATCGAAATCCTGGAGAGAGGTTTTCTGAAAAAGAAGGCCCCACCCACTAAAAAAAGGGCCCCCTAGGGTTCCCCAGGGAAAGCACCCAGAAAGAAAGATCGTTAAACGGTTCTCAAAGGGCGGGAAGCCAGTTTTAGGCAGGGGCCGCCGACCATTGTAGCCAAAAAGCCAGGGAAAGCCCGAGAGGGAAAGCCAGTCCCACGGGAAACTCTAATCACAGGAGGGTATATCGCCTCACGGGATCCAAAGAGGAAAAACGGGAAGGGGGGAGGGGGGGGGAAAGAAATCACCGATCTACTCCACGGCTTGGGAAAGAGTTGATCGTTGCAGGCGATTAGAAAATAAAAAGAGGTGTGGCGTAAAAATAGGGGACGAAAAAAGCAAGAACAAGTGAGACAAAGCCTCCCTCACCGCCAGAGAAGCAAAAGAACTGGGGCCAGGTAAGGGAACCAAAGGGGAATTAAAACGGGGGGACTTAACATTTTAGAGGGGGCAAAAAACTGACTCATAAACAAGGGAAAAAGGGGGGAAAAGGCTCCAAAACGAAACGGAAAGAGAAAGACGGGCCTAGACATCCAAAGCACTGAGACATTGTATTTCGCGACATGGTGGGGGGGGGGACCCAAAAAAAAAAAAAAAAAAAGAACCATTACATCCTCCTATAGCTGGGGGAGAAAAAAGGCCCAGAAGGAGCAGAATGCAGACATCAAATGGCCGACCAGAGGGAAAAAAAAACGGGGAAAAGGCCAAGGGTATAGGTACACAAAGGGGACGGAGGGAGGACCCAAAAAATGAAAAAAAAAAAGGCGGGGAACGATGCAGGAAGATCACTTCTACGGAAAAAGCCATTGATCGGGGGTCCATGAAAGGGAAAGAACTTCACGGGAGGATGCAATCACAGATCCGGACGGTGGAGAAGGGGAAGTAAAGGCAAAAGGGAACCAAACCCGCCCTAAGAGGCGCAAAGTTTTGGAAGTGGAAAATTGCGGGGATTGTGCTAAGCGGTAACAAAGGAAAAGAATCCGCCAGTCGCCCCACAAAGGCACGTAGGGAGTCGGGTGTCTCGGGGGGAGAAGAACTTCCTAACCACGGGGGGGGAAAATCAAGGGAAGGAGAAAAAGGCCTTGCGGTGAAAACAAAAAAATAACTTAATCCGGCCGGAGGACGTCGAGGTGACTCAATCAAACGCAAGGGAAGAGGGGGGGAATCAAATGTCGAGAAAGAGTCAAGCTCAACTGAAAAACGTCGCCCGAACAAGGGGGGGGGAGGGGGAAAAATGTTGTTGTCCGGCCTTTTTTCGTTCTGAGGGGAGGGACACAAGACTGGGGATTTTGGAAGGGCAAACACGAAGCGAGGGCAAAAAAGGGAAAAAGCGGCACGGAACGAAAGGGGATCGGGTTGAAAGGAATTCCAAATAACAGCACCGACCGAGAAAACGGGGAAAAGGATCGGAAGGGAGGAAAGAAAAGAGCAAACAGGAAATCAGTTGATGGGGGGGAGGAGACTGGTTGGGCGCCGAGAGAACTTTTTGGTGAAAAGCAAAAAAGGGCACGACAAAAAAGAAACGCCATGGGAACTGTTCAGGGGACGGATCTGGAAAGAATTAAGTTGACTGCACAATAAGGAGAAGACGAAGCGTTTTAAAGGGGCGCTATGAAAAGAAAAAGAAAGGGAGGAATTTTATGTGGCCATTCAAGACTCTGCTTCCCACTTCATCGCCCACGTCTTCACTATTAAAGAGGGGAAGGCAACGGGGTTGAAGACTGCCGCACAGAGGAAGAACTACATCAGGGAACGAACAAGCAATGAAAGCAACTAAAAGTGTATAAAGGGGGGAACAGCCCTGTTATAGCAAAGGAGGTACAATAGGTAACAGAAGGGCGGAAGGCCTTAGGACTGAACATGGCCTAATGGGAGTCACTTGAAAAGGCTTGAGCTTTAAATACAACAAGGGGGGGGAATGTTTCCTCAAGCAAGGGGTTTCAGGGGGGGGGAAAGACAGCGGCGCAAAAGTCTTCCATCGGAAGTGGTGGGGGGGAGAAGGTGAAAGGGGGAAACCCCTTTCTAAAAAAAAAAAGCTGTGGGCAGCATAAATTTTTTGTAAAACTGAAGATCTGGGGCGAAGAAAAAGGTTTTTACAAGGCGGCAACACACGCCAACGTCCTTCCCCAAAAAAAAGAAAAGAAAGGCGGGGAACAGAGTCCTCACTAAAAAAAAAAAATCAGTCTGGAAAAAAAGTACCCTTGGGAGAAAGGAAGGGGGGGGTCTAATGAAGAAGGAAAAAGGGGTGCAAAGTACTAGGAAATACACAAAAAAAAGAAAACGAGGAAAAGGCTTCCGCCTTAACAGCCAACGCCAGAAAAGTATGAAAAAAATAGCAAAATCATTAAAATACGGAAAAACTAAAACACAAAAGAAAGAGAAAGAGTAATGGGGCTACGTGGGGGCAGACGAAATACTTCTCCTTGTGGCTGTATGGAAAAAGGGCAGCGTGGAGGGGAACCCGTGCCACGTCTCCGAAAGGCAGGTCTTATCATCATATACACAAATAAAAGAAAAAAGAGTGAAACAGCCACTGGAAAGTTTGAAAAAAAAAAAAAACCGGGATACGGATGTCTGAGGAAGGGCTTGGGGGGGGGGGTGGAGAAAAAAGTGGTGAAAAAAAGAGTAAACACCGGAAAGGGGGAAAAGGGGAAAAAACTTAGGGTTAAGGGTCACGGGGTTCCGCCCTACGCATACCTGCAAAAATTCCAGAGATACTTTGAAAAAAAGGGGTTGTTCCTAAAAAGAGGGAAAAGGCAACTAGTAATCAAGGGGGATGACCAGTCTCAAAAGAGAGAAAAAGGGCAATCAGAAGGAAGGGACTACATTTCGCAAAAACGGAAAAGGCATGGGCGGCAATAAAAGTGGGGTTACTATTGGGGAAAAGTCCAGGGAGATGAAGCCGGAAAGGGGGGCGATCAGAGGGAAGGAAAAGGGGTGCAGGGGGAAGAATGGGGGAACGGAAGCAATTTCGCTAAAAAAAAAGTGACTCCTAACGTAATGGGGGCTGATAAGGAGAAGAAGAAGAAAAAAATTTCTGGACTGGAAGGAGTCCCACACTCACCGAGGCGTTAAATAGATTCACTAAGATAGGGGGGGTGGAATGAACGTCAAAAATGAAAAATATCCGGGGGGGTCCCGCAAAAAAGAACCAAGGGAAAAAGGGGACTGGAAAGGAAAGTGCGCACAAAAAAAAATTGAAAAAAAATTCTCAGGGGGGGAAAGGAATCCAAAACCTAATAATCGGCAGAAAAAAAGTTTCACTACTGCCCCGGCAACCTGGAAACGGGGTGTGGGAATCGGAGGGGGGGGGTGGGTTAAAAAAGGAACAATTGGGAAAAAAAAGGGGAAACGCTCCTCTCACAGAACAGGGAAAGACCGGTTGTTAAATGAAACAAGGAAAAATACAACATGGGTCAAGACCGCCAGAAAAATGGGGTAGGAGGAGGGAAATCAAAAAAAAAAAAAAGAACTCAAGCTTAAACGAGGGGGTGCAAAAAAATGGGGAGAGTACAGAAAGTCAACGAAATTTCCTCCCAAACTGATTCCTACAAACTGACGCCGATTCAGGGGGTTCATGGTGAGAGTCCGAATACAAGTTGAACAAAAAAAGGGGGGGGGGAAATAAGACTGTCCACTAAAACGCAACGACCCGGGGCAGGGGGAATGCCATATCGGCATACCTCTCTGCCATAAAAGCCTTGAGGGGAAAACTTTAGTTCGGGGGGGAGAGGGGGTCACTCTGGGGGTCTTCCTGCACAAGAAAAAGGGAACTCGTCACAACGCTCCACCAACCGTAACTGGTATTAATGGCCGGAGAGAAAGGGGAGAAAAAGTGGAAAAGGGACATCTGACGCAAGGGAGAATTTTGTCGGCAAAAAAACCATATTCGGGTAGGGGTGGGAAGAGACGGCGAATAGTTGAGAAACCTAGGGGGGGGGGAAAAAACTAAGAAAGGGACGTAAAAGAGTGGGAAGCGACAAGGCAATGAGGAGCAGGCCAAAAAAACTGAAAACAGAACCAGCTACATCGGGGGACGGTCACAGAAAACGGGTCTAGGAAAGAAAGGTTACCAATGTTCCTGGAAGGAAAGATCCGAAAAGCGAGTTTCCCAACCGCTGGGGTTTAGGGTGAAGGTGGAAGGGAAAAAAGGGGGACCTGGGTCAGCGAAACTGAAACGGAAAAAGTTGGTCCAAGGGAAAAAGAACTTTATGTACCCTGAAGGAACGAAGGGGTCTGGGGACTTGCAAGGGGGGCGGAGCCAGGGGGATAACTCCGGGGGGGGGGAAAAGTACGCAGGTCCAATGAAAAGGCTGGTCCTCTATGAAACGGAGGAAGGCAAGATCACCAAGAGGTTGGGGGGTAATAAGGGAAGTGAGCAAACCGACGAAAGGGGGGGGCAGGGGAATCGGATTCGTCCGAAGGGCTTGCTCTGCCTAATTGGGAGGGAGAATGAGGGGGCAATGGGACGAGGACGTTCTTCGGACAGAAATGGGGGGGGGGGTAAAGGTGGGCAAGCCGCTGGGGGGAAAAAGTTCCCTAACTCTGTGAGCCGTTTAATATAAAGACAAAACCTTTGTGTTGATTGGGGAAAAAATGGGAAAATGCGGATTGTGGACAGGGGTGCAGCAATTCCGGGAGTCAAAGAGGTTGAAAGACAAAAACCCGTCAACGGGGGGGGTGGAACAGGGGAAAAGGGCGGAGGGGCACGTTGGGGCAAACCACTGTCGGGGGGTGGATTTACACAGGCAAGAAAGTCCCAAGGGCAGAATTAGGAACCCAGGAACTGGGGAAATCAGCACTAAAAAGGAAACCCTCCTTGGGGGGCCAATGTAAAAAAAATCCGGGGGAAATTCGTTATAGAGCCCGGGGCGGCACGCATCAAAGGCCACATTTCTTTCAGAAAATAAGGAACCAGGAGGTAGGGTGTTATAACCTATCATTACACGAAAGAAAGTTGTCAAAAGAGCCGCAGGAGAGGTCACAGTCTGGCTTTCAATGGGAAAGAAAATGGGAAAGGGAAAAGAAGGCCTGATCGGGGGGTCCCTTTCCTGCCCTGAGAAAAAGAACCGATACCATGGCCGAAGAAAGCTGTGCCATTCCTGAAAGGAGAGGGGGGCAGGGAAAGGGAAAGGGGGGTTCTTAGGAAAAGTTAATCGGGAGGAAATGGAAGGAGAGGGGCCCTGGGGGGTCCGAATCATTCCTACCTAACCGGCTCGGGGGAAAAAGAAAACTATCTTTCGAGGGTCTTAAAGAAAAGGTTTCACAAAAGGAAAAGAGAAAATACAATAAAAAGGGGCAGTCCCTCTTTGGGCAAAGGGGAAAGGGGTCCTAAAACAGAAAGGGCTCTTGTAAAAAGGTGGCGTGGAAAAACTGCAGGGGAAATAATTGCTATGTTCACTGGGGACGCCTCAAAATGGTCGGGGGGAAAAGGTTCGAAAAGGCGACGGACGCGGAGGCTACGGCGGAGAGAACTAGTTATGGGGATGTTCTGGTGGCCGACGTGCTTGGCTGGCTCATGGGGGGGGAAGGAGCAGGAAAAAAAAAAAGGAAAAACGACATCGCCTTTGTAGAAGAACATCATTCGGGCCGGGGAGGGGAAAGAAAGATTTGTTGTGGCGGTCATAAAATTGGTGAACAGGGGGGAACTCGGAAATGATAGAAAAAGCAGGAAAGTGTTCGTGGATTCGGCATGACGTATAGGGGGGGAAAAAAGAGAACTCATCCAAAAGGAGGGGGGAGAGAGGGAACATACACTGCCTTGAAAAAGGAAAGAACATGGAGAAATGTCAAAAAATGGAGAAAGCCGGATCGAAAAGGGGGCAAGGTTCCCTGTAAAAGACGCCAAAAAAGGGTAAAAAAAAAGCCGAGATTTGAGAAAAATTAAGATCAAGCTGAAAAGTCGGGGAAAGTAGCAAAGGAAACTGCTGGAAAAAGAAAAAAAACAAACCCACATGCACCAAAAGAAAATCTGAAAAACCTAAGAAGGGGACCAAAAAGGACAGGAGAACGCAATTCCGGAAAAAAATAAATTCGAGGGCCTTTACCTTTGACAGGGGGTATGCGGGAAAAGAAAAGGGAGAAGGACCAAATGAGGAAAAATAGGTCATCAATTTGGGAAAAAGAGTCGTGCGGGGGTCTGCCAGCACCCGAGGACAAGGCAAAATTTCCGTTCCTGGGGGAAAGGACGTTGACAAGAAAGGGGGATGAAACGGAAACCGGAAAAAGGGTGAACAAAAGACGAAGGAGGGAGTCGGTCAAATAATTGAAAAAGCGCGGGCAAGGCATTCCGTAAAAGGGGCGAAGGGGAAAAAAACGAAAGCAATGGAAAGGTAGAACCCAGATATTCTTTAAAAGGAAAGATTAGAAACAAGCAAATACCAGGTGGGGAATAAAAAAAAAAAAAAGAAAAAAGAAAAGGTCAAAGCACTCTCTGGGGGGGGGGAAAGCGGGATGCCTGGCGAAAGGGGGAGAAGAAGGGTACATCAGGGGAACAAAAAAACCTTTAATTAGGGGAAGGAACGATGAACAGGGACCCAAATCCTGAAAAAAAAAAAAAACAAAATGGATTATTCAACGGGAGAAAAACCAAAAAAAACGT
>Ga0179593_1574850_pt1 | contig 14251 bp, 12 predicted proteins | sample CZODoug2_1_08_16_FD_185931 | JGI IMG/M metagenome (GOLD analysis project Ga0179593, IMG submission 185931) | Vadose zone soil fungal communities from Angelo Coast Range Reserve, California, USA - CZODoug2_1_08_16fungal (PacBio error correction) | ecosystem: Environmental > Terrestrial > Soil >...
TACCCGATTAAAGGAGTTAGAAAGATCAGCCCGAATTTCCGTCGAGTTAAATGGCCCAAAAACGACAGAAGGGGGAGTTCACAGAAGAAAAAAAAACGCCAGACGGGCCGCACAGGTCATGAAAAAAGGGGGGGGGGGGAAAGGTTGGGGATCGGGACTATCCGCTATGACTGACGGTAGTAAGCAAAAAGAAGCTACCAAAACCTTCTTTCAAGAGGCCTCCCGACCCGATACCAAACCCAAGCAAAGATCAATCAAGTACACAAACGACCGGACATCGGAAGGGGTGTAGTCTCTTAATACCTGAAACAGGGGAGATCACCAGGGGGGGATAAAGTAAAAAAAAGCGGAGCTACCCCGTCTCTAGAAACAAGACAGGATCAGGTTTCATGCCTGGGGGTACTTGCACCGGTACAACATCGTTCCATCACAAGGCGGGAAAATTTCTCAATGACCCGCACACCCCGAAGAAGTAACGATCAAGAAGAAGGTTAGGCAGCAAGGGCTTGGGTCACCGGATTCACCAGCACTGGAAGAATCAAGAAGAGAGAAGAGAGGTCTCCATAAAGACAAGCCAGCCAGGGAAAAAAAAGTAGCGGGAATTCAGGGAAGATTGGGGGTGAACCATATGTTCACCGCAGAAAGTGCTGAAAAGGGGAGGAATGCCCAGACGACCATGGGGGGGGGAGGAATAATTCAGCTCGAGGGGGACAATCCGAGTCCGGGGAAGAGACCCTGATGGGGACCGGGACCAGCACGTTGAGGGATCGCCAATTCAAAAGGTATTCGCGGCCAATGGAACGCCAGGGGGGCCACCATGGTTTAAACCCCCCAGAACGATACCAGAGAGAGCGTTAATACTCCTGGCAAAGGGGCGGCTTGTCGGTGTCTTGAAAAGACCATGGAAGGCAGTTGCGGGAGAATAATGGTGGTAAAGGGGGAGGGAGTAAACGACCAGATTGGGCTTGACAATCTCCGGACCAGCAGTTTGCGTCAAGCGGGAGGGGAATCCAGAATTAACGACAAAAAGGGTCGACCAAAAAAAATCCGGAACTCATTTATTGAAACGCGAAAAACGGGCGAGGATTAAGCTGATTTTAGGGAGAAAAAAGACATAAATTGGGAAAGAACCAGCAAGGAGAGTACGGCTAGGAGGGGTGGGGTTGTGTTTAAACCCCCAAGGATTGAAGAAAAGACTGAGAAACAACACTAGCCCCCGCGGGCGACGAACAGGTAAATAAAAAGGTCTTAAGTCCCTAGAAGACGACCCCCTGCACCGATCCCCTAGAGACAGCGAATTGGCAGCAGTCTTCGAATCATTAGATGAGGTCACCAGGAAGCCCCAAACGTCATGACAGAAAAAAAAAATTGTCAGGTCAAGGGAAGAATCTACTTGCCGGAAGGCGCGCGGTCTTCCCGCGTGGCTGAAGCGGAAAAGGAACTAAGGGAAAGGGGTAGAGGAGGTGCCCGTGAAGGAATAAAAAAGCGAGGTGAGCGGGTAAAGGGAGAAACTAGATCTTCACCCAGTCCAGGAGAGTGAAAGAGGAATAAACTGGGTGGTACAAACTTATACAAGGGGGAAAAGTACGGTCGCGAATCAAAGGGAGATCCCAGGCGCGCTTAAGAACTGCGGTAGAAAATGCCTCCCTCTAAAGAGGGAGGAGAGGAAACTTAGGCCTCCCGCAAAAAAACTGAACAAAGAAAAGTAAGAACCGCCGAATGAGATCACAGCGAAAGAGAGGCGGAGACTCAATAACGCGCCGAGGAAGGAGCACGGGAAAACATTATCGCAGTTGACCAACCTCGGCGGCAATAAAACGGTCACGGCAACGGGGTCCCGAGAACACAAGGAAAGCACCATAAGGTACTCGCGTAACATAACACCAAGGGCAGTTTCACCGAAACCGGAGAAGACTTGTATACGCCCCAAACTCACGAAAGCACGGGGCGGCGTTTGAAGAGGGGACGGTTCTGGATAATGGCGGTAAAAGGGGGTCGAGGGGCTTGATTACGATAACATAAGACTAAAAGAAAAATGGCACTGCTAACCAAGGGGAGGGGATCCATCTGAGCTTAGCCTCGAGGAGGAGTAACCTATTAGTGGTCACAATGAAAAAAATAGGGACTAAAACGGGAAGCAAGGGGAAAAATTTAAGGGTATGGGGGGAAAAAAGGGGGCTCGGTCATTCGGAAAACCTACTTTCGGTCGTAGGAATACTCGGCTGGCAAGAGGGGGGGCGTTTTCGATTACGACCCGACGTCCAGCTCGTAGTGGAGAAAGAGTATGGCCCGCGCCGGTAAAAGAGGGAAGACCAACAGAGGAGAGAACTGCGGTATGTACCCGCCCTCATCAAGGAAAAAACGCGTCATCGACCCGGAAGGGGGAGAATTCGCGGGGGAACTCAGAATGAACTACCTGAGAAAGTAACGATGGTGAAATCAAAAGAAAGCAGAGGCCTGGGGCATCTTTTCCAAAATAAACGGAGGAGCACCTCAAAAGGATGAGCCTAAATGAGGAACTGAGGAATCAACGGAGACGCAAAGAAGACAACGTCCGCGGCTAGCGGGTCGGCAGAGAGGAACACGGTGAGAAGACAAACGATTAGGGGAGAGGGGAAAATAAAGGAAAGGCCGTAAAATAAAAAGTCACTTTCCAAAGGACTTAACCGAGTTGCTTGCTAGTCAATTCTATACAAAGAAGTGAGCTGGATTGTAAACGCCGGAGGGAGGGGAAGGGATACCTTTAGTGTAAGGGGGACGTCAGGAGAGCGCTGCGCGGGATTGGGGGGTAACCACTGGTTGGGGGGGCGTCCTGCAGGGAGGAGGTCGGGCGGCCCGATGATCGCAAGGACTTCCTCCAGGTTCCCCGGGGCGGGTCAAAGAGGTGAAAATGGCTCCGAAAAGCGATTTCTGAGGCGACTCATGATGGGATGAAAAAGGAGAGGCTGTATAGGAAAACAAAGTCAGGAAGAATCAACCCAGCAATGTGCCTTAGACCGTGCCTGGGATCTTCTGGGTGGCCATTCAAGGAAGAAGAAATGACGGGGTCGTCAAAACGGAGGACAGATCCTTTACCTTCTTTCCGGCTCTACCCTCACTCTTGCAGCCTCGGGGCACAAGAGATGCTCAGCCTAAAATGGTTACTTTAGGGTTTGGGATTTCAATCGCGACCTGGCGAAAGCCTGTGAACTGAATCGGGGGGTCGTACCGACGAAAGGGCTGTGTACGAGCCCCTGGGTAGCGAACGGGGTATAGCCTAGGTACACCTACAAAAAACGAAACTCACGGGCATGGACTTTGGTCACCTGATGTACCTGCGCAAGTTCTTCATCGAAGATTCGAACCTCCGGAAGGGGCTGAAGCGACGCGGACCGTCGGGCTGATAGGGGGGAAGGTCATGAAAAAGCCGATGGGGCCCAAAAGAGTTTCAATCCAACCTGCCGGACCGAAGGCGCAGATTTTCAAAAGACCCAAACCTGATTTATGGATCAGCGGGAGGACTGGGCCACCTGGACACTTTCCGGGGAAAAAGAAAGAGGGCGGCCTCTAAGGCAGGTCGAGGAGGCGTAAGCCGGCGCAAGTGTGACTCAAAGGGGAGTCGGGAGCTCGGGTTGAGCAAGGGGCCGACCAGGGTCACAGAGCCCAACAGAAGAGAGTTTCATGCTCTTGCTCGGGCGGACGCCGCTTCGGCCGCGTCGGTGATCACACCCGGAAAGCGGGAGGAAAATACGTGAGGACTGTTGGGCGGTGACAGGGAACCCCAAGAACGGGGGAAACCGGGTGCGGGAAAGCATGGGGGCCGGCGGTCGTCCGCTGCGTATATCCCCACCCCTCTAGTTCATTTTCCTCCATGGGAACTGCGTATCAGGGCGTGAAAAAAAGAGTTCTGGGTCTTTTGATTGACTAAATCAAGAGGGAGGGGAGAGTTTCTAGAGGAAAAAAAAGGCCCGTAAGGGACTATTTACCAAAACCTGAGTCTTGCGGGGGTTCCTTTACGCCGTGTGTGAATATCCCGACTTCAGTGCTCAAAGAGAAAGGGGGGGGGGCCTCAAAAAAAAAAAATAGAAGATAGGATCAACGCTGGGCGTCGAGCAGCCGCGTTCCCTTCTGCTGGCACCGGGTCCCAAAAAAACGCAGTGGAAAAGATCGGTGGAAATATGGGGTGTGGGCGGGGCATCCGCTCGACGATCTGGGGATTCAAACCTGAGGGGCCAACCTACAAAGAAAGAGAAAGAGACCACTCAATATTTCTTGCCGCGGGGAAGACCTGACCATCTGAAGGTTGATAAGCAACCTCTACGAAAAAGTGATGCTGGTTCACCGAGACGTTTCCAGCCACGTAATTTCGCCGAAACCGCCCCGAAATAAGTTCCGCGCGGGCTGGTTCTAGGGTCTGGAAGGTTGATCACAAAAAGGGAAACGGAGAATCGACAACAGGAGCAACTGTAAGTGAAGGTAACCTAACGATGCTCGTGAGAATCCCAGCGAGCGCGAAAGCCCGCGGCTGCCTCAGATGGCGCAGGGGAGGAAAACGCCAAAGCGGGAGGCCGTGACCGGAGTGGGCCCAAAACAGCCTCCCAGCGATCAAGGCCAAGTCAAAGGGGGGCGGGCAAGGGCAGGGACGACTCGAAAGGTCTGGGAGCGACCCTCGAGTGCCGCAAGCCCTCGCCGCTAACATAAGCAAAAAAGCCCACGATGCGCAAAAAAGTGCAGTACGGGGAAAAAACACCAAAGGCTAGTCTTTGTCATAGGGCACCCCCACAGGAGCACGTGAGATCCTGCTCGCCAGGGACGCACTCTAGATGCCAAAGCTTCGCCCGCGTCCGAAAGGAACTCACTAAGTTGTCACTTACGCCCGCGAAAAACTCAGCCTCCACTCCAGAAAAGGGACCGTCGCACCGTTTTAAAAGGATATGAGAACATTAGGCAATCCTTTAAGGCTTTTCTTATAAGTAAAATAATATCACGGATAGCCAGGTCTCGGGTAAATTGGTACTAATAGAGTCAGCCCCCCCAACTTCTCGGAGAAGTGCCCATCATGGGAGTAGGTTGCCCCCTCCTGCCAACGCCGGGATATCGGAGAGAATCTATAGTTGGAATTGGAGGGAAGAATCTCTCGGAAGACCTAAGCACAGCAGTGAAAGAGCACACCAGCATGGGGGGGTCCAAGTCCCAACTAGGGGTGAGTGGCTATCAGCAGGAGAGAACCGCACTAACCTTATTAATGGAGAAAGAATTATCGATGACCAACCGCAAGGGGGATTCTCCTTACTGAAAGCTTCCCCTGGGAATTAAAGGTGAGGCCGGCAGTCCTCAGACCGACACTACGGGGGGACTTGCTACCTAACGCTCAGCGACCCCCGGCGTGGGAAAGAGGTGTTAACTTGGAGAAAAAGAATGGAAGGGAGAAAAAAATACTCGGGTGGTCCTTGGGTGTACGCAACCAGAGGAAGGTGATCCATCGCTCCCAGTACCTGGGCTCAGGGAGGGGGAAAGGGCCGCACCACGTCAAGTCGGGATCAAAAAGAGACATGCCAGCCTATCCCCCGGCTGTCCAGTTCGTGGGAGAGGAGGTAAGAAGGGCCGACTGAATACGCAGTAAGGAAAGAGGTGGCGAGACGAAGAGACAAAACAACACGGAGGAGAAAAAAGGAGCGTATGGACTGGAACGGCTACCCAAGAGCGTGCAACTTAAAGGCGTCACGGCTGAAGCGGACAGAACACCATTAGTCGAAAATTAAACTCCCGTGGGAAAATCCGGGGGGAGGGGGGCCGGCACAACTAACGAAAAAAGGAGGCCGGGGAGATGTCGGTGTCCACGGCGTTGAGTGCCAATACGCGAAAAAAGCATGACGGAGCGGCCGGCAGAATGGAAAAATGGTATCCACCGTGATTAGAGGATAAAGTTGCGGAACAGTATCATAGCGGCGGAAAGGAAACGGAGGCGATCAGGACGCAAGTCCAGGGGTCTGTAGTGGAGGCTAGGGGAAAGGTCTTGAGTCGCAGAGATTCGGGGGAATGAAAACCGCGAAAGACAAGGGTCCCCTTCCGGGGGGGCGTCGGGGGACCGCCCTCGGAGGGGCATTCGTTGCCGATTAGAGGTCCGAGGCCGGGGGGGGGACCCGGTCTTAACCCCAGTTCACAGGCAGAAGATTCTCGAGAAAGGAGCTTGGCAAATTGCGAAGGATGCTCGCGCTGCGATCGCTCAAACGTCATACTCGCCCGTGGAAGGGAATCCTGGAATTGCAGGGGCGGGGAGCCCGTTCGGACCCGCGGCAACGCTTGCGCCGAGGCCACTGAAGCCGTGATCCTTGATGTCCTGGAGAGGAAACAACTGGAACCTGCTGGCCACTTCGGTGCTTGGGAACCCTGCTGGCTACCACCTTTGTGGAGGGCGGACGGGGGGATCAAAAGGTCCAGGGAAAGATGCTTCGGGGTGCGAGCGTCCCCGGGGCAAGACGGGGGCTGGGGTAGACAACGAATCGGCTCTGGTCGAAAGCGTGGGGCCGAAAATCACACATGGAAGGACGAACGGAAAGTGCGCTTGGAGCAATGAAAAAAATAAGTCACGAGCTGCGCGAATCCCGGCGTGGCCGGCAACTGAACCCTGGCGTTACGCCAGGGGTGGGCGAGGAGACCAGACTGAGGGTAAATCCTTGGGGCAGCCAATTTGGGAGTGGCCTGTGGGTGAGTGCGGGGAATCCAACTTAACAAGGGGAGGGGCCTTTCCAAACTTCAGCTCCTACTTTTCCAAAAACAAATCCGACAGGGAGGGAGGGTGGTAAAAAGCTTACTCTTATGGGTGATGAACAGGTGGCCCCTTGAGTCAGGGAAAGGAAAAGCCTCAAGTAAGGGGAGATGGAAAAGTCAAAACCTCAGGTCCGGCTTTGCCAAAGCGGACGGTCCTCCCTCGCGTTAGACCCCTGAGGACTCTGAAAAGGGACTGGTGGTCTGGCGAAAAAACTTCTGTAGACCGGGATTCCTGATTGGCCCAGGAGGGTCTTTGAGCGCAAAACGAAGGCATCGCAAATTAAACAGTCCCATGTCACTGCAACCGAACGAAAAACCTCCGGGGCGGTCGGAAGGGGGGTTGGAAAATGGCGAACTTCCCGGGGCAAAGGAAAGCCACCCAACAAAGAAAGCCGGGAGGTTCGGAGAAAGGCCGTCCGCTTTAGAAGCACCTAAGGGCCGGATCGGGGGTCTTTCGAAAATTCTCAACCACGGGAGAGGTCGGCCGAAGGAGAGGGGGAACGTGGGTCGCGGGCCACTGCAAGCCGGTGAGAACGCTCTTCAGTATCGACAAAGGTCGGAGAAACGAAATTTCAAAAAAACTGGGAAGACTGTGCCATGCTGGTCGTAAGGATCCAGGGCAAAGGGGGACAGAGACGGTACTTCGGGTAGCCCTCAGGGGAAGCGAAAAAAAAAAACAACTGGAGAGGGGGGATAAAAAAAAGAAAGAAGGACAGAAAAGGTCTCTCCGCCCGCCGGGCGTAAAGAGGAAAACACAAACGGGGCAGGGATTAAAAAAAAGGGGGGTATGGGTGGGTCGCGGCGAGAAGCCCACGGGTCAGAAAGCGATCTAAAACGAAAGGAGTTAACAAAGAAACATAACTAGAAAAACGCCGATTTCAGGTCGGGGCTCTGTAGAAGATAGAAACTGAGGGGTAAGAAAAGAAAAAAAAAAAAGGGGGGTCGAAATCTACAAGACCTCTGAAGGGTTGAATGCAGGGTGCGTATGAAAAAAGCGTTTGTCACCGTCGGAAGGTTCGCCATGCCGCACACAGAGCCCTCCAGGGAAGGAAACTCTAGAAAAAGATATGGCGGTCGGGGGGGGCGACCTCAAAAAAAAAAAGAAATAGCGAGCCGGAGGGGGCTGAGACATTTAAAAACAAGTAAAACTATCGAAGAATCCTGGGGGACTCACCATTGTAACCAAAAACCCACACCCACAAAACCTCCCCAACCCCCACCCCCCCCACACAAAAACCCCAGCCAAAAACACCCCCCCCAACCCCGCCCCCAGCAGGAGAAGCCAGCCCCCCCCCCCCAAATGACCCAGGGACAGGGCGAGTGCTTAACAAAACGTAACTATGACCCCGCGAAATTGAAGCATCACGTGACGACGCCCGTCCGAGCGATACCTTTCTAAAAAATCTCAAGCCAAGGGAAGGAAAAGGAACCAGTGAACGCCATTTTGCAAAACCGGGGGGGTGTTTGAAAAGCCCCCCAGCACCCAGCTATATCATCAGAACAAGTTCCGGTGGGAGGAGGAGGGCAAACTCTTCATTAAGAAGGGGGGGAGCCCGAAAGGAGGAACAGGGGAAGTAGAAACTCAGTGATGGAGGCAGGCCAACATGAGGGCTGATCTGAAAAACTCACGCCGGGCGAAAATCAAATGGTCAAAAACCCCCTACCGGAGGTTCGCGAAACATATCCGTATTCAAGGTAACCTTTTGGAAAAAAGACTTCCCAGGGGGGGGGGTGGCGTTTGTGTTTCAAACTCCCAGCTGGCGAAAAAGTCATACCCATAGGAAAGATATCTGGAGGAGACAAGCACTGAGTCTGGGGGGTCCCTGGACCTGTCACGTTCTACCGAACATTCTGTAAACAGGATCGGGGAGGATTGACAAACAAAAGAAACCCCAAAACTGACCTGGAAAAAGGGGAATTTCGGCTCATCACATTTTAAGGATCTTGACAATATGCAACGCACTTGACCGCTTAAAGAAAAAATCACAGGGGGGAGGAGTCTTGGGTGGCGAAAATCTCATTAATCATGTTAGGACTTCCACATATCTGAACTCAAAGGAAAAAAGACGAGTATAGGGGCCCTCAAGAATGCGAAACTGGTCGGGTTCCCCCAAGAAACCGCCTTATCCTATCTTTGTTATAGCCTTCTATATAAGAAGTGGAGACTTAAGAAGGAGGAGAAGAAGGCGGCTCGTCGTTATCCGAGGCCCGTAGACGAATCAGTGCATCACACCATAGGTGGGGCAGAACTCAAAACCTAATTGAGTGAAGAAAAGAGTGTCGGAATCCTTCTTAAAAAAACGCGACCGAGGCTCAGAACATAGAAAAAAGGCCCCCTCTATCAGAGAAGAACGTTACTGATCGGGAGAGATCTGACTGACGAAAGGGCCCAAGAGGCGCCCAAAAGACGTCAAATCAAAATCAACTAGTAACTGCTACTATCTCATAGGGGGACCTCGACGAAGAATGCCCGTCTTTAACTTGTGGATCTTAATTGAAGAAACTTTATAAAATGAAGAAAAAACATCGGGGGGGCATGAGGGGGGGGGGGGGGCCTAAAAAGGGGAAGGCTTATCCATCCTTTCAGAGGGAGGGGGGAAGAGGACATGCTGGGTCCAGTATCTCCTTGGCAACGGCCGCAAGAGAGCAATAGGAATTCCTAAGGGGGGAGAAAAGTCTCGGATGAATCTGCATCAAGAGGGAGGAGGAGGCATTCAGTCCAAAAAGCTGGGATTGGGAAGTTGGCAGGGGGGAAGAGAGTCCGCCTCGAAACAGGGGGGGGTAGTTAAAAGAAAGAGAGTGGCTCCCGAGCATAACATAGAGAAAAGCAAAACAAAAAAAGCGGAGGAGGAAAGAGAGATTCTTCGTAAGAAGAATCGACCTCACCGAGCGAGGAAAATCACTCCCGAACAGGCCAGGCCTTCAAGGGGAGGAAGGTCGTCGGACACCCATAGGGCAACTGCAACAGAAAGGAATCTTACTAAAACAAAGGTGTAAAAACGGAAGATTGAGGGAAGTGGAGATCATAAAGGGGGGGGGAAAACAAACCGGACGAAAAGTGTCCAAGAGAATTTCGGTCCGGCTGATTCCAGTCGGGGAAAAGGGGGCGAAAACATCAAGACTCTTGAAACACCGAAAAGGAAAGAGATGGTCACCAGGGAAAGAGGGGTGAGAAGAACAAACCCTGCAAACCTGAGTGGAGCGGGTAAAGAAGTGTTTTTCGGATTCATAAAAAAAAGGGAAGAGAAAAACGCCGGCGGCCTGTCAACGATGCCAAGGGACGGAGTCCCAGAAAAGGGGGCGGTAAGGGGAGGTAGGGAAACGGCAGTCTAATTTTAAAAGAAGACAGGGAGTATTCATGTTGACGAGAGAGTGACCACCTATCAGCACCTGCTGACAAGGTGTCCCCCGTTAAAGGGTTTAGAGGAAGGCCCTGAAACTCTCGCGGTGTTGGACTAAAGGAAATAAAAGGGGAATCACCAAGAGGCTAGAAGGAGGGGGGTTCCCCGGAATGAACAACTCATGTTGTGCGAAAAAGAGCACTGGACTTCTATGACACTCCAGGGGAGTCCAGGGGGGGAGAACAAGGTCCCTTCTCAACGGGGGGGGGATGGGATAGAGAGGTCTTTCCTCCCCGACCAGATCACCAGATCACCCTACCGTGCAGGTTCAAAAGAAGGAGAAATGATTGGCATGGAGTGGGGCTAAGGATAAGGAGGGGGGGAAGAAAAAAACTTCGCTCTCCATCGCTTTGGAGGAAGAGAAATGGAAAAGACGCCGTAGGGGTCCTGGAAAAGTAACGCGTGCAGCCTGGCGACGAGACAGGAGCAGGCTCGAAAAACGACCTAAAGAGCAGACCTGAGGGGGGGGAGTTGCTACGTCTCTATCCATGGTGAAACCGCAGGACCGGCCGGGTACTCAGTTGGGGTCGGAATCTTCCCTCGGACCTAAAAGGGGGGAGTAAAGACGTCCGTTTCAAAGATTTTTAGAAGGAGTGTGCCGACCAGAGGTGGGGTGAAACCTACCTGACACGGGAGCCTTTTCGTGCCGGCTTGAAAAATGAGGGAAACTAACTGCGAATAAGCGAGGGACGAACCTCCCGCTTTTTCCAGTCATTGGGCAGATCCCTTTCGGGGTACCCTTTCGTTGCTGTAAGATAAGCTAAGACCTCTCTGAGGGGCCTGCAGTGGCCAGACCCGTCAAGGGGGGGGGAGGTTCAGCCTAAGGGACCTTTGAGTAGGGGAAAGAGGAAAATGCTGGCTATCTTTCCCCAGAAAGGAACAAGGGGCCCGACCATACTTCTTATGAACACTTAGGAAATCGTAGGCGTGCTGGGGATGTGACAAAAACAACTGGGTATTGGAGAAGGGGCCGGTATGGCAGGGGGAGTGGAAAAAGCAGTTACCTCCAAAGTAGACCGAGGGAGTCGACTTTCCGGAAGAGGAGATCAAAACTGAAAAAAAAGGATAGCAGGAGCACTTATTGGAAGTAAGGAAATGGCAGGACACGTTTAAGACACCTTCGATTCCTTCACCGCTCAGGCTTGGTCCTGGGCTTAGGGGAAAGACTGGGGTCTTCAGGCACGGATCGAATACGGAAGGAGGGAGCGCCCTTTACCTAAAGAAGGAACTAAAAGAGGAGTTTCCTCCCTGATGAACTTAGGAAATAAAACGTGTGTGTTGTCGGGTCATTAGTTACCCCAATTGGAGGAAAGGAGGGGGGCCACGATGACAATTCACCTGGGCGAGGGAAGGGGTCGAGAGCGTGGTGTGCTGGAGGAGGGACTTAGAAAAAACCCCATAAGACGGTCAGTTAAACGCTTCCTTCATGAAAGGTACCCGAAAGGGAGCGTGGTAAAGGCGTGATCGGTATCTTCCGAGGGGGGAGGCCTACGTTCCCGGGGAGGGATCTCTTTTCTTCCGAGAGCCGAAAAATCGAGCAGGTCGCCGCCCGAGAACCAAAGGGGAAACCAAACCTGGGGGAACTGGCTTAAAGAAAGGGGGCGGTGGTTGTCCGTGGAGAACCCTTTACGTTGAATAAAGACATTCGAAATAGCTCGACGACGGGTAGAAATAGATAAACAAAACAACTGGTAGAGAGGTATAAAGAGAGAAAGATGGATATCGAAAATAGGAGCCCGAAAGGGGAAAGTCTTGAGAGGTCCCAGAGCGTTCGGACACCGAAACCGCAGCTTGGAAGGAAAAGTATTAACGGGGGATGGTGGGGGAGAGGGGAGAGACGACTACTAAAAAACCTTGAGGTATAGAAAGGAAAAACGCAAGGTCCTCCCGTCTTGAACCGTATGCTCACGTAACATAAAGGAAAGAAACGGAAGAACTCCACAAAAGATCCGGATGACTTCAGGGAAAAAAGGAAACGTACGGATGTTATAATAAAGGGAAAGGAACGACCCTCGAGAGACTCCCGCTTACTTTAAAGAAATTGGGGACTTCCCGTGCACCAGATCCACCTGGAGGGCTAATTTTCGAAACAACCCTCAGAAAAGTAAGAGAGGGGAGGGGAGGACGACTTTACTCTGTCTTACTTGGGTCGGTCGGATACGTCGACTGAAAACAAGTATCATCGAACATGCTTGGTCAAAAGACAGGAAAAAAGAAAGCAAAAAGAAATTAGGACCGGGGGGAATATTAACCATGCGGCGCCATTAATGAAAAAAAAAGGGGCCCCCAACAAGACCCTCTAAGACTCGACCACGGGAATCATCAAGGGGGGAAACGCAGCTCAAGGAAGATGCAACCTTCAGGGCAAGGAGAAGACATAGATGTGGCAGAAAAAAGGGAAGCGGGGGATCCGAAAAAAAGTACGGAAAAAGGGAAACATGGGGTTGAAAAAAACAAAGAATCACTCCTACCCAAAGGTAGCAGATTTAAAAAGGGCCGAAAGTTAAATGGAGTGGGGAGAGGGCGGGCCAGCTTTGAAAGGGGAACCTCTTGTAAATAGGATAAAAGGTGTAGAGGACGAGAGGCGGAGGGGCCATCGAATCAGATGGGGGGGGAAAAACTATCTTAATAACGACCCGTCAAGAAAGCCAAATTCCTTCCACAAAAAGAGTCGCGTGAAAGGTATAAAGGAAGGTGAGAGCATCAGCCGGAACAAGAGACAGAGGGCAGGCGAGAAGTTCTTGTTATTAGGGGGGTGTCACCAACCATTATTACGAGGGACGGACCAAAAGCGTGCGCGACACCATATTGCAACTCGATGATAAAGAAACATGTGAGCGCAAAGTCGCGTGAAGATTTACCGGGTCCTCCAACCGAGTAGCAAAGAACCACCGAGGAGAGGATGGTGCGAGGGAGAACAATGTCGGATATTAGGGCGTATCAAAAATCCAAAAGAAGGGAAGGGTCTACCAGGGGTTCGTATCATCATAGGAGGATCCTTGCCGAAGATTGTTTCAAGAGGGGAGGGAATCGGACGTAAGGTACAGGGGAGGTAGTGGTGTCGGTCTAGAGTAAGAACGCAAGGGGCTGCCTTGTGAAATTGTAAGGGCAGCTAATAAATAGCAGAACCATTCCATTCAGGGAAGGAAGCATGCGAAAGGTAGGGTTTGACCCCGGAAGCACGCCGGTAGGAAAAGGGGAGAGAGGGGAGTGGGGCCACATCGGGGCATCCAAGCCAATGTGTAAAAAAAAAAGCACAAAGATGTCGCTCCTTAGGAGAAAATGAAGCGGAGGAGTCTGCTTGAAAGCATAGAAAAATCCACCAAGTGCCGAGGAATCAAAAAAAGAAGGTTTTTTCAATACGCGGGGGAAAACCCGAAGGAGAACCATCGCTCCTGGAATTGAAATAATAAAACGCAAGGAAGGTCACTACTCAACGTAGGAGGGGCAGGGAACCCCACAAGATCATGGAGCTCAAACGGGCTGGTATCGTCTGTTGAGAGGGAGGTCCGTCATGACTAAGGAAAGAAACCCTTTCAACAGTCTGAAAGAAGCACCAGTCCGAAAAACCGCACGAAGGGGATTTCTGCTAAATCCATGTTACTCGAAAAAGGGAAGGAAGGGTGGGGCCAGGCGTTTGTAAGACTGGGGGGGGGGAGGATGATACTGTCAAAACAAGTTTTTAAACCTTAAAACAACTTATAGCAGGTAAGGTCAGAGTAAAGACGATCTGTTGGGGGGCTGTTGCAGGCTACAAACGAGGAAGAAAGGGGGAGCCATCTGCCGGAAAGCCGGAGCGAGAGAAAAAGGGAGCGTTCAGAGGAGGGGAGTCCAAAGCAAGTATTTAATAAAACTCACCCCAAAAGAAAGAGAACTCAGGAGAAAATTGAGGGAAGAGTGTGAAGGTGAGCCTTAGGTAAGAAGGAATCCACCATCCCTAATTGCTGGAGAAGTTGCTATTCGTAAAAACCTTCAGGAAAACTGAAGGAGGGGGGTCAGTGGGAGAAAGAACTAGTTGTGGAAGGTCAAAGAGGCCAACAAGGCGCTTGGATGGGGGGACCTCGCGAGGGGGTTTTAGGACGCGTAAGGAAAAACAGCAA
>Ga0179593_1631076_pt1 | contig 14251 bp, 9 predicted proteins | sample CZODoug2_1_08_16_FD_185931 | JGI IMG/M metagenome (GOLD analysis project Ga0179593, IMG submission 185931) | Vadose zone soil fungal communities from Angelo Coast Range Reserve, California, USA - CZODoug2_1_08_16fungal (PacBio error correction) | ecosystem: Environmental > Terrestrial > Soil >...
GGGGAATAAGACCCAGAACCTTGAGGTGCCATCGGGGCGGGAAATACATAGCAAGCAAGGAACGTAAAAGAAGAAAAACTTGGGGGTCCTTCAAGAGGTACGTCCGTTCTTTCGCCATAAGAACCGAATCTCCTATGTGGGAAATGGGGGAAGCCCAGAGGAGAAGGGGGTGGTGAAGATAATAAAAGAAAAGAGTCGGAGGACCGTCTCAAGAACGTCTGCAGAATTGCCGGTTACGGGTACTGTGATAAAAATCCGGGAATGTTTCTCAACATTGGGGACGAAAAGGGAAGTCTGAGGAGCGGGACCGTAGAAATAAGGGGACCGGACGAAAATCGGGAGTAGTCTCAGCTTTCAGCAGCGCTCTAGAAGGCATCCGTTCCTTTAACGACCGTGGGGAGAAAAAAAAGAAAGTAAAGTCAAAGCGGCCGCCGCCGAAAGAATGGAATCGCCGGGGGGGAGGACTTCGGCGGTTGATTGCCGGCCGACCGCCGCCGATCGGGGAAAAAGCCGAGAGGGAGTCTCAAGAAAGGCCCGAGGGTAATGGTGTTGGGTAGCCCTCGTTGAAGGGATGCTGTCCGGGCTTTCTTTTGCGACCAAGAATTTCGTGGATCGAGCCATTTGAGGGGAAAGGGTTTCAGAACCGTAGACGGATACGGTGAAAGGAAAAAGGGGTGGGAGCCATAAAAACCTTATCGGGGACGGCCCCGTTGATCTTGGAAGCCGGCTTACCGGGGGGCATAAAAATTCAGATCCTTGAAAAACCCCCACCAGTTGGTGGGGGGGGGGGAAAGCCATATTCCATTGCTTCCCTCTCCCATGGGATGACAAAGAATAACCGAGAGGGGGAGGGCTGGAATAGAAAAGCACTTGCCGCAGACTGCATTCTTAACGTGCGGCCTGCCTCTTTGCTTACAACGGATGCTGGGCTTGAAGCCGGGGGGGGAGAAGGCCATAAACCGTGAGCTTTGAGACCACTTTAAAACGTCTGGAAGGAGAGCAAGGACTTTTGTCTATCTGCACGAGCGCGGAAGATATGGGGATCGACACAGGACGCGGAAGGAAAAAAAATCAAAAAAAAAAAGGGGAAGGGTTGATGGAGAGGGGGGGGGGGTCATAGGGAGAGCTGGAGTCATTTTTCACTCCCATGCTTGGTAATTCCGTGCTGGGATAACGGGGGGGCACCACAAGAGAGAAACGAAAGAGAGTAACAGGACACCCTTGCTGCGACTAATTCTCGGGGTGACCTGTCCTCCTTATACTCACTGGTTACAGGCGAAAAAAAACTCGGGACGGTGCTCCTTCGGAAAAGGGATTCAGAAGCCAGAGGACTCTTCGTCTCAGGTGGAATTGATCTTCCACTTATGGGGCGTCAATTCTTAGCAACCAGTCAGCGGAAAGGGGGGGAAAGGCGAATAATTGAAAAGGTGGGAGAGGGAAAGGACGATACTCGGTCAGGACGCGTGGGCTGTACAAGAGGCGACGAAGGCCATATCACTCATAAAAAAATGAACTTCATAAATCGCACAAGGGAGGAAGGAAGATTTGAGAAAGAAAGAAAAGTCTGAGGGCAGCCCTCGACCCGGACTCCATCTTGTCTGTTATATAAACTGGCGCTGCGCGAAAGGGGGTTACGATTTCGTCCAAGTAAAGAAAAGGGGCGGGACCGGTATGTGGTTGAAGCGAAAAGAATTTCCAGCCGGTAACTCTAGTGAAAGGTCAAGTCTTCACCGGCTGTACCCATCCACCACGCCATACAAAACCGGGTTTTGAAAAGGGTAGTGGAAATCTAAGGGGATCTAAAAAGGAAGAGAGCGACCGATTAAGGAGGGTAGGTCAGCTTTCAGACGATTTCCAACACCAAGGGGGTCAATGTTGGTGGGACGACACGACCTAACCTAAGGGGTTGCGGTTGTTTATAGTCAGGAATGGGAACAGAGCCGGAAAACTGGTTCTCAAGTGTGTAAAATACCTTGAACAATAACGGTTACCTACTTGAAGCAGTACTTTCGGAAGAAAGGGTATAATAACGGGCGGGTAATGGGGGGCGGAGGTCACTTCTGATGGACAGGGCGAAATAGAAGCCGGCGGCAAATTTTTCGATTTAGAATGTCTTTTTTTGAAGGAGGAGGGAAAACCTTCAGGACGAAAAAGGAATCAGGGGTGCAAAAGTATTAAACGCTCTGTCCACGGGAGAACTCCTAATCGAGGAAGGGTTTCCGTTCGCTCAGGTTGTCCAAACCGCCAACTCCGTGCCAGATGAATGAAAAGAGAGAAGCCTGGCTCTCAGCCCAACCAAAGAGGGGCCGAAAGCTCACATGTTTTTCGCCTGGACCACTTCCTGATTATCACGGAAAGGGGTATCTGACAAGAAACGTCGAAAAGTAGGAGAATAAGAAGGTGAAAAAAAACGGGCGGGCTCATTGTAAGGGGAAAGCAGTGTACATTACACGCGCTGCGCTGACCGGAAAAATGGATCACTCGAGAAAAAAAACGCTGTTGGCACCGGGGAACCCGGGGCCGAAAAGGCCGCGGGCGCGATCAAGCAATGACGCTGCTCTGCAGATAGCCAGACCTTGCGCGAGAGAAAACAGGGTAATCTAAATTGGAGATCCAAAAAGAGAGGGGGAGCCCAAAACGGGAAGAAAGCCCGCCGGAATCTGAAACGCGCGCTATCTATTTTTTAGTAAAGGCAATCGTCCCAGGGGGGGAACATGGCGGATGCAGAAGAGGAAGAGGAGCCGGGGATGGAAATTCAAGGAGGCTACAAAGGGCGAGGAATCCTGTTAATGCGGGTCCCCGGCCGCCCCCAAGCTTTGGTTTGTTGCAAGTAGAAATGGGGGGGAAAGTTCTGTGGGCAGCATTCAAAAAAAGCCGGCGTCCAATCGAACTTAAAGGTCACCTCATGGTTGCGACAGGTTCTCGGGAATGGGTACGGTGGGGCATCAACGTAAGAATCTCTGTTATTAAGCATCGCTTCAAACTAAATGATGGCTCGCAGAAGCCCACCGAACAGAAGAGGTAGGCAACCGAAAAAAAAAAATTAGAAGGAGCCAAAAGGAGCAATGAGAAGAATTCGGGGGGGAGGCCGATGATACTTTCCAGGATCGTGCGGAGACGGCGTAAGCACTCCAGAGTCCGAGAGGAGCCATTGCTGGGATCATCTGAGAGGGTCGAGAAAAGGGAAAACAGGCGCTAAGTTACGTGAGTTAGCGAGAATCTATGAGCCTTAGGAGAAGCCTGTATTCTAATCTATTTCAAGCGCCGGCGGATCATACAAGGAGAAAAAAGAAGGGGGGGGGGGAAAGAGGGAGAGGAATCGTCAAGGAGACATCGAAGAGGAGGAATACCGGAAAAGGAGCACGGCCTGCCATCGCTGCTGGGGATCCTTCATCAGCGGTGAAGCCTTTATTAGGAGGCAATTAGGAGCTGGCAAGTAACGCAAGGACGGATACAAAAATGCGGGAAGATGAGAAAAACGGACCGCCGATGCCCGACATGTTCGCCTAAACTTAACAACGGGTATGTAGTCCCTCCTCCACGCTGCTAATTCGGAGGGGGACCCAAATGGTAGAAGAAACAAAGAGAGGAGAAAAGCCATAGCCTGGAGAAGGCTCGCCGTTCCAGAAGAGCCATCGTTTGAGCGCGCGGGGAAAAAATCGCGTGTCCTGCATAGAAACGGAGTAATAACAGTGAAAAGTACTTGTAAAAGGGGTTTCGGAAGACAAGGATAAAAAAAAGAGAGTGTATCACTCCATCACTTCTAAGGGAGGGGTTGCCATCTCCTCCGCAATCCAATGCTTCAGGAAGTGAACCCGGGCTAGAGGAGAGGGGAAGGTTACGGGAAAACTACCTGGGATTCAAAAATAAAAAGGGGAGATGAAGGGTTAAAAACCGAAAGAAGGAAAAGTGAAATGCTTCTGGATGGTCCCGTAACTGCTTTATACGCGAAAGACGCTTGGAATCGGGCTCCAGCTTAAAGGAGGGAGAAACATAAGCGAAATAGGATTAATGTGGAAGGTGGGGGGAAAGTTCGGAAACCGCCGACCGAATCAGCAAAGGGGCGCCGACGCTGAACTAGCCGCCTGCGCCGCGGGAGGCTCTTTAAGTCTCCTCAGGGAAAGGAAAAAAATTCCTAAGAATAAGGGGTAGGGGGTTAGGGTGGTAAAAGTGAAGGAGGCTTCCACCGGGTGAGTTTCCTTTTCGCATCCCAAGGGTTCGTGCGCTGATAAGGAAAAAAAATAATACTTGGAGAAAAGGGAGGAGGGAGGTGGGACCGGAAGAATGGGGGGGGAAAACGCCCAATCGTGACTTCTAAGCTTGGTGCCTCCTCAGGCGACCTCATACTCCACTGAATGTAAAGTCAGAGGCTGGGGAAAAAAAGGGGGGTGTGTACCAGGTAAGACCAATATTCCAGTAATTCCCCTAGAATGAACATCTTACAAGGAATCATGCAGGGAACGGGGGGAAAAGAGGGAAGCTAAAAAGAAACTTGCGCCTAATGCGCCTTATAAAACTCCTATATCTTAAGAGAGTTCCTTATTCACCCAGGAGGCTGGCTTCTCGTTTTGCGCCGGAAGGAGATATGGGAAGATTTGGAAGAAGGGAAACTCGGAAGAATCGCGCAAGTCCTTAGACTTCACTATCTTCGGTGCCCTTTTATAAAACGGGCTCTGCCACTGGAAAGAGCGTCGATTGAGGACAGGGGGGAAAAAGGAAAAATGCACGAGGAGGGATTTTCAGCGACGCGGAACTGTAACTTTTCACAGCCCAATAACGCGCCGAAAGCCTTGCGGAGGGAAACTTTGGATTAATGGAAGAAGATAGAAGGGATCATTAAAAACGAAAAGGGGCCCCAAAGAGGCGGGAGGCCAGAAATCTGGCTCTGGCAGGTTCTGGCGCGTGCAGGTCACCAGGCCGCTTACTCTATCGGAGGGGTTCATTGTAAAAGGGAGTTTTTTGGACAGGCGAAGGAAAAAAGAGCAGATTCGTGAAGCCCTTCAAGGAGTTTGGTTTAAGCGCTGAGGTAAGATCCTCGAAGCGGTAATGCCGAAAGAAGAAGCGATGAACTTTCAAGAAAAAAATTTCGGCCTGAGCCCGATTCCTCGTCGGGATCAGAAAAAGAAAACGCGAGGAAAGTCCATCGAGGGACAAAGGCACAAAAAAGGGGCCAGGGTTATATAAACTGAATAGGGAATCGTAAAGGTTTTACGAGGAATTCAAAGTAGATCACCTTTTTTGGTTTTCCCGTGTTTACAAGGGTTTCGAGGAACTTGTAAAAAAAAAATGCCCAAGCAGAGAAAGCAGGGTTAAAAGGGACAGCTGCGGCTGTCACAAAAACCCCCACGCCCAGGAACCGTGTGTGTTTTAAAATTCATGGGAAAGCGAACTAAAGAGAGAGCGGGGGAGGAGGGGAGAAAAAGAAGGGTGAAGTTCGACGAAAGTTTCAAAAAAAAACACTTTTTTTTGGGCATTGCGGGCTGAGGGCCAGCGCAGCCTGGGGACGGCAGAGGGTCGGCGTCCGGGGGACGGAAAGGGAAAAACTGGGAGGGTAAAATCCGGGAAACTTAACTACTTTTACTGCAAGTCCCCTTTCGATCCAACGGCCAGTATGGGGGCAAAAAGGAGGAAAAAAGGAGGACGAATCGCTGGGGGGAACGGAGAGTCTTCGGAGAAAAAGGGAAAGCCTGAAAGCGATGGGGCGGGAAAGGGGGGAGTTCATGAATTCTCAAAGGGGGAAACGGGGGGCCCGAGGGATCTGGAAGCAAAATGTTCCACAAATCTTGGCCACGTTCGAACTGAATCGCGGCAGGGGAGGACTTTCAAAGACTAGCCAAAGGATACAAAAAGAGGCGGCATACCGCCCTCAAAAAGGAAAGGGCCAAGAAAACCAAGCTGGGAACAGACCTATTATCTTGAGCACCTTTTTGGAATCCTGGAACCAGCTTCCGGGGAAATGTCAACCCTCAATGTGGGGGGGAAGAAGGACCGTTCGGCGCAAGACGGTGGCTTTTATCATTTAAAACGCGTCTTTTCCACAGGCTTAAGTAACGCAGGGAGGGAGAGCGAGAGGGCGGAGGTTTGGAAAGGAAACCGGGAAGGGAAGCCTTCCAGGGAACGATTTCAGAAATCGCCGCTCTTCTTGGAGCCCAGAACACTGAAAAAAATTCTTCCGAAGGGGGAAAATCGGAAGAGGGGTGGGGGGGGGAGATCGAAAATAGAACGTGCCTTCAGGAAAAACGAAGAAACGGCGAACTCCCCATCCTACCCTCCGACGACCGCTGCAAGATCCCTAGTTAGAAAGAAGTCGGCCCGAAGAGCGGGATCAAAAAATAAGCGAATCCTAGATCTCTAATCGGTAATTCGGTGGGCATACCGTGGTCTAGGAAAAAGATCAATTGGTGGGCATTCACAAGAATGGCATCGGGGGCGCAGGGCCGCCGGCCAAGCAGAAGGAGTTGTGGTAATGTCCGGAGAGTGGAGAAGGGGAAGCAAAAAGTCTTGGATGAAAATGCATACTTCAACGAAAAATGAGAATCAGCAAGAAGCCACCGGAACAGAAGACCAGACACGAGGGGCACCCAAATAAAGGGCACGCAAAAATGCTGGAGGAGTAGGAATGGGCCGAGTAGAAATGAAGCGCGATCTTCTTCGCCTCAGTCCACGCCGTCCTCTTAAGGAGAAAATCGAGATGAACTCTCCAAAGAACTGGAAAAGAGGGATAGACCTTTATGAGCGCGCGAGAAACTGGAGCCGACATCTGCTTCAGCCGAAAGGATCAAAGAGTTACTTCGGAGGACTGAATCAAGGATCAGTGTCAATCACTGGGTAAAAGAGGTCGAAGGGATATTGAGGGAACCCGGGGAAGAAGGCTGGGGAAAGCAGCTTCCCTGAAGCGGGGAAGAATCTTTCAAATGAATACGACGAATTCTTTAATCATCAGGCCATAAATCCAAAAGTTGAAAGTAAAGGCCTAGCGGAAAGGAAGAATATGAGGGTAGAAGGTGGAAAGGGATGCATTGTAATTCCTATGAAACCACGCTGTTCCTCTACTTCTCCCGGCGAGCCCGCAAGGGCCCTTAGGCGATAGGAAAAGAAGAGAAAACGGGGAGGTTCCGAGAATCCGGACAAAAAGGGAGCGCGGCGGGAATCAGTCGAGGATGTCATCCGGGGAGAGATAGAACCCTTTTCGAGACGCTATACGTCCGTGCGTTCGGCCAAATTCAAATTTGAGACAAAATATCCGCTAACTTTGGAAAGGCCCTCCTAAACTAATTCCCCTATGACTGGATGACCTGCCTCAGGCAAGCCATCGGGAGGACAAGGGGAAGGTCACTTGTGGGGCGGGTCTCGTGGGGCGGGGGGAAAAAACGGATCCAAAAAAGGGCAACGCTTCCGCAGGAACGTACTCGTGATCCGCCGGGAGCCGGGAAATCGATCGGCCTCCGCAAGGTTCTCGGCGCTCTAAAAAAGGAAAGAAGAAGGCACGTAAGGGGTCCAGGGGGGGGGAACAAAAACCTCTGCTAGGGAATCGCAGGACGGAACTACTCGGGCGTGGTTCGCCGGGGAAGCCGAAACGGGTCGAGGAATCCAAGCAAAGAAAAAGTCTAGAGAGATTGCACACCAGTTTAAGGGTGGGGAATTGGGGTTGTAACAGCCCTCAGGTGAAAAGAAGTTGGTGAAGGAGGAAGAAGGAAATTTCAATATCAACCAATAGATTTAAAAAATTTCGCGTTTCGATGCCCACGTATTCTAAAGGAAGGGAGAAATTTACGAGATGGGAAAAAACCAAAATTGGGAAAAACGAGGCCAAGGAAAGGCGCCACTAAAGGCATCAACATCTTCCTAACAACAAGGTTAATGCCCAAAGAAGCAGTGGACATAGGGGGGTTGAAAAGGGCGAACCGGGATCTCTAATGTCTTAAGCGATCTTCAAGAATCGGAACTGAGGAAATGGAGAGCGGAAGCAAGCCGCGTTTCAGGACGTGATTCTTGGATCTCGCCCGTGTTGTCGTGTCGGGACGCAGTAGGGGAAAGATGAACAACAAAAAGGGGGCTTTAAAAAAAAGGGGAATGAAGTCGGGTTCTTATCTGCGCAATCTGTCGAAAATGAGGGGGCAGAGAACGGAAAAAAGGAAGCAAAGCTCCACGGCCGGTTAGTTGATAGGGGGCCCAAGAGCTCCTTGAAAGGCGGGCGACCTCATGGAGTCGTAAGGAAAATGTAAAGAAAAAAAGACCCGAACAAGGCGCTAATTTTTAAACGGACTCCTTTTCTCCCGAAGACTGGGATGACCGGGAAAAAGATCCTAAGAAAGGAACCATGACGAAAAAAATAAGAAAAGGGGGGGCCAAAGAGGAAGGGCAAAATTCGGGCGGATTCAAGAAGCCAAGGAATTCTCTAGCGCGCTGTTTTATTGTCTGACACAAGAGGGAAAATATTGAGGACAAAATGAAGGGAAAGAGGGCTGGTGGTTTACGTCGTATTTAAGTACTCGGAATGTGGCCGCGGGGAACGGATAAAAAGGCGAAAAAGGAAAGGAAAAAATATAGAAATCAAAAGGGGTTTCGTCTCGCCCCATCCGTTCGCCCTTCGATCAGAAGAAGTTCCGGGCCAGCTTGGAAACATCAACAGTCGTAGTGGTTAATAAACTTAAGGCTCGCAACCCCGGTCGAAAAGTATTCAAAGTAGTCCCAAACGTGGAAGGGTTGTATTTTTGAAAACTCCTGACTAAAGGGGAGGACTGGTAACAAAGCGAAAGCTAGTTCGCTTATTCAATAAGGGTTTTGTTCTCCAAACAGCATATTTCCCAAACCTGGTGGTTTGACAATGTGTTGCTCGAAAAGTAAAATCGTAAGGGGACAACCAAAAGGAAGATAGGGAGTCGTTAGAAAGGGTCAGATAATTGACAAAAAACAAACCTGTTTGAAATTGCGTGTTGGTCTGCTACAGCAGCACTGCTCCGAATAGAGGGGGCGAGGGGGGGGAAATTCTGGGGGTTTTAAAAGGAAACTTACGTTTGACATTTTGGAACAGGGCGAGCCAGCGACCGTTTTAAACTTCCCGATGGCGGTCAGCTGACAAAAGATCTCTTTGTACGAAAAACGCGGAAGAGCGTCTTCTATCGAGCACGAAAAAGAAGATAGTTAAAACTAGGAGTTCTTTGTCATCTTTTGCCTTAAAAGGTCTCAAAGAGAAAAAAAGAGAGAGATCTTAAAGGCTCATGTATAACAAGTCTCTTTCCCATGGGTTCACTATACGCGGAGAAAGGGCTTTCGGGGCTCAGAAGAAGAGACGAGATGTCGCACTATAGAGCTTTCCATCTTAAATCGGTGGTCCCGAACCTGAAGAAGAGAAAGTGTAACAGTCGGGGAGGGGTAGAAAGGGGTGGCAAATAAAGGAGGAAGAAGGGTACATTTTATCCTTTCCCCACGCATCCCGGCCGAGAAATTGAGTTCTGGGGAAAAAAGAAAATTCTGAGTTGGTCAAAAAAATGGAAGAAAGCTTACTTACTACGGTCTTCTGCCAATGATAAGAGAGGAGCCTCTCAAATAGAATGGGAGGAAGTTCAAGGGGAGGAAGGCTGACCAAAGTGTCGATCATCGTCCTCTCTCCCTGGCGAGCCCAAGACTTGAGGCGATTCTTCCGGACATTTAAAGCTGTCTCAATAGGGAAGGAATCTCTAAATACTAAAAAAAATCAAAAAGCAGCCTCCTCAGAAAACGAAAGCCGGGTCTGAGGTTTGATCCTAGGAATGATGCAATGTCAAGCATGACGAATCCCACGAAGCAAGAATCTGTAAATTCGGTCATCTAGCGAGAAATCACTTATTCTTCCCGCACAAAAACAGAGTTCGCAAGCACTCTAGGGAAGGGCGGGGATTGCGGTTCGCCTTCTCCAAGCAGAGCCTTCCACCGCGATTTGAGACCGGCTCCGGCTCGTGGACAAGAGACGGTTCGGAGTTTGAAAAAAACGGAAAGGGGGGCAAGTTTGAAAAGGCAAAGCCGATTCACGAATGAAAAAGGCGCAATAACCAACCGGACAGATAAAGCGTAAAGGCTAAAAAGAAAGAGGGGGAGAAACAAGATGCCGAAAAAACGGTCTGCTGATCTGAAGGAGAAGTCCCTTCCTATGACCGGTAATTCCGGAATCGACGAAAAGTATCCGCCGGGAAAAAAAGGGACCATTAGCGGCCCGGGCGAAAAAAAAGCTCACTGGCAACAAACCTTGGCCAAAAGGCCATCCACCTTACGTGAGTAGACGCGACTTCATTAGCTTGGGCGCTTGAAAAGAGGAAATTGCCCCCCGGGGTACGGGGATGAGGAAAGGAATCGAATCGAAGGGATCAGGGACGGGGTTTACCACAGTGAAACACTTACACCGCTGGCGTGAGCAAGGGGTAATAAAAGGAAGCTGGGAGCTTTCACAAGGGAAAAGCCTTAGGGGGGAAAAAAAGAAAGAAGGCCAGTGGAGGTCAAATAGGCCGGGGGAAGGGTAAAATTGTCTAATCTGAAAGGAACTTATCAGCCGCTTCCTGGGGAAGGTTAGGCTACGTTCCATTCAAACTCTGATGAAAGAAAGCGCTCCACGAGGGACGAGCAAGGAAGGAGTAAACAATAGAGAAACAAAGGGAAAGGAGGGAGGGATTGAAGTCAAGGAGCGGGTCGGCAGTCTCGCCTAAAAAGTTAGCTCCATCTTGTCTCTTCGCCAGAGGGGACATGCGCGTCACAAAATCCGGACGGGAAAGGGCATTTTACGGAATAGGGAGTCGCCGGAAAACCAATAGGGTTGGGGAAACATATGGGGACGCCAGAAGGGCTTACCTTTTCCAGGAGCTAAGCCGCCGCTCATTCACTGGGAAAAGGGGGCAAAGAACCGCCGGATCAGGTAAAGGAAGGGGGGGGGGGAAAGCCCGAGCCGAACTTGAGCGGGAAGCATTAAGAGAGAGGGACGTACTCTTTATCAGGGCAGGATCTGATTCGGCTTCAAAAGGTCAAAGCGCGGCGCTCATAACCACAACGTATCCTTCAATTTGGGAAACGGGGATTTGGCCGATCTCTCCATAAGGAGGGGGGAAGCGCGGAAGCGGATGGCCCGGGGGGACCCGCCAAGAGAAGCGGAAAGTTCCTTCCTCGGCCCTGAGACAACTCTCACGTCGAGCAAGACCGGGATTGGGGGGGGGGGGAGAAAAGGAACTTGTCCTGGAATTCTTGTGCGCCAAGAAGTGGTGTTTGAATCGGGAGGATCATTTTCCATCCACATATATTTCCACCTTTGGAAGGCGTGGGGAATGCCAAAAAGGAGGAAAGATCGGTGAACAGACTGCCAAGCCCTCTTTGGAACGCGGAAGAAAAAAAACGGAATGCATCCCACATTTCGAACCCGATGTGAAATGAGTGGATGGACGCCAAGACGAAAGAGAAGAGGGGGGAGCGATCTCAAGTGAGCGATCTTGCCGTGGCCGCGGAAAGATCTCACCTGCTTATAAAACTCGGGAGAAGGGGAAGAGGGGAAAGGGCTCGCAGGTTGTTTCAACGGGGGGGGGCGGAGGGAAGTCATTGAATTGAGATGATGTCCTTGACAAGGAGTTGAAACCAAGCTTTGAAGAAAAATAGGAGGTGTTCTAAAAGTGCAAAGAGAAGGGGAGGACGGAACTCGGGCCCAGAACCGGGCCATCAAAAAGAAAGGCCCACGTCATTTGTTGTCGGAGGAAAAGGATTAATCCAGATCGGGGGGGGGAGAAACTGGAAACTGGGGACCTGGTCAAAAGCGCACGGAAGTTGTCTGCGGAAGTTTCACACGAATACTCTTTTCTCGAAAAAGCGCTTAGATGACTGTAGAGCCTGGTTGCAACCCGATCCGACTTTTTGGAAAGGACTAGGCGGGAGCGAGGGAGTCGAGCCAGTCTCTTCTCAAGAAGCGTGTTGTCTTGATTTCAACGGGGGTTTGGCGGCCCTGGGAAAGAAAGACGAGATATGGCCAAAGGGCGTCAGATATAAGACTGGAAAAGAGGTTGAGGGACACGCCCGGGTCGACGAAGCATACTCGCTCCAAAATGTTTCAGATAAAAGGGTCCTTAGTGGGGGGCAGGGGGGGAAAAAGCCAGTAAAACGGTTCGGAAAAGCTGATCCTTTCTAGCCCCAAGAAGAACACAGGATTGGTGGGAGGCGAAAAAGTACGGGCAAAGTAGTGACAAAGGTGCTTTAGCCCGTTACAACTTTTTAGAAGGGCTCGGCTCTTTACAGAAAAAAAACAAGGGGACTCGAGTTCTAAAAAGAGGATGCTGGCTCAAACCACGCATTGCCCAAACAGGTGGTGAAATGCTTGGGTAGGAAAGACGAAATTAGTAGAGGGCAACAAAAGGGGAGGGGGAAAGGTCAAAACAAGACGACTGGACTGTTATGTATCGGTCGAGAACACGAAGTCAAACCCAGTTGGTTCTGGCGTGGGTGGCAGACCGGGGGGTTGGAGAGTGGGGGGGTCAGGGGAAAGAGGCCGAGGGGAGGTTTCTCCAAGTTGTTAGCCGTGAAACAGAACGTTTGAAATAACAGGGAGCAATCGTAACGCGACCACGTCGGGAGGAAACACGTCTGAAAAAGAGAAGTTGAAAAGACGGAATTCTGATCGAAGGAAAACGCAGGGTGATCAAGGGTGGAGATAATATATGAAGTTCATTGTAGCTGTCCTAAGGAGGAGCCCGGCGGGATACAGGACCAAAATATGAAGAAGAACTACGAAAAGAAGGGGGGGAGGGGTCCTGTTCGCATGGTTTGCTAGAATAGACCACGTGGCTAAATACCAAGGGAGAGGGGGGGGAAGGCGAGAAAAAGTCGGAGAAAGGAAAAGGAGAAAAAGGGAAACAGAAAGGAGTATATCACCTTTTTACCGGGTGACCCAGCTTGATGGATAACGACAGGTCAGATTCCCAAAGGAAGGGGGAAGAAAGAGAGGGGGTCGGGGGGAGGGCAAAGAAATAGGGGGTAAGCAGTTAAAGGGGTTTGACGCGCTGCAATCTTTAGACTCGCTGGAGGGCAAAGAGCTGACAGGAAAGGCGGGGGACCCGGCCGAGGTCAAGAAGTCGTCCAACATCCAGACGCCTGTGAAAGATAGCACAAGACTTTTCGCGTCGCCGCACCAGGTGTTTAAAGCCTGGTAGAGAAGGGAAAATAAGCTACGAGAGTCAAACGGAAAGAAGAAACAGGAGGGAAGGCCAGGGCTATCGAGTTTTATGTCATTCGGCGGGAGATTCATGCGAAAAACTTCCGGGGAACGGCCTAATCAGAGCACGCCAGGAGGGAGGGAAGTATTTGAGGAATCTGAAAGAAACCCAAACGGTGGGGTCTGAAGGGGAATCAACCTCTTGTGTTAGATTGGATTCCAATTCGTGGGCTGGCAAGATTCGCCGCCGCGCCAAGCGAAGGGGAAGAGAGATCAGGGGAAGGACCAATCACCGGGGAGAAAGAAGGAGGGGGCAACGAAAGGGAAATCTCCTGGGGAAGAATTGCATCATCGAAACGAAATTGATGAAGTAGGAGAAGCCCAACCGCGCCCCAGCTAGAAGAAGGGAGCCACACATTACCTAATTCGGGAAATAGGGAAAGGAGAGGCAAAACGCGGAGGGCCGGCGCGATCAGGGAAAAAGCTGGAATCCACTCCTATTCCGCGTACGTTCCATGCCTGATCTCGGAGGGGGAAAAAATAAGACTGCGCGGACATACGTTAAGAAGGGGGGCGAAGAAAAAAGGACAGCCCCGCCGGAAGGGAAGAGGGTACAGGGCGGGAAAAAGGGGAGGATCAGGCTTCAATCACTTTGTCATCCACTTCTAGTGAAGGAGGAAAGGACGGAACAGTGAATTCAAAAAGGACGCGTTGCGCAGCTCCTGAGGGTTATCGTAGGATCAGAAAGACGCCTCCTGGGAGATGCGAGAGTCATTCCCCGATCAAAAAGGCTCACTGAAAGGTACCTGGAAAGAAGAAAGGTCTCTAACGTTTAAGATGCAATACTCGATTGGGGGAATCCGCAGCCTCCACGCCTTTTTCGCACTGAAAGACAAGGAGGAGAATGAAGAATCGAAAGCTCAACAAACAATAGAGGGGAAAGCAATAAGAAATGTGTAAGAAAAACGGGCCCCTAAGTTATGAGCGTGGAGCGCGATGGAATAATACGGGCATCCGGAACGAAGATAGAACTTGTACAAAAAAGATCTTCAGATTTGCAATAAGGGTCCTAGAAGGGAATAATTAAAAAACCCA
>Ga0179593_1566974_pt1 | contig 14250 bp, 15 predicted proteins | sample CZODoug2_1_08_16_FD_185931 | JGI IMG/M metagenome (GOLD analysis project Ga0179593, IMG submission 185931) | Vadose zone soil fungal communities from Angelo Coast Range Reserve, California, USA - CZODoug2_1_08_16fungal (PacBio error correction) | ecosystem: Environmental > Terrestrial > Soil >...
GCGACGGGGGGGGTTGTCCGGAAAAGAGGAGGGGGCAGCGATTCTCAAAAGGGGTTTGGCTTACTGTAGCTGGAAGCTAATTCACAGAGGCCCATTATTGGAAAGTGGAAGTATCCTCGAAGGGGTCAGGAATGTCAATCTGTAGTAAAAACTGGACAAATCAGATGTTTCCCACCACAAACCCTGATGTAAGGATCCAGGAAATTTGTGGGGGGGGGAGAGAAAAAATTCCTGGTTAGGGGGAATTCAACGCCCTCCCTTTCCAGACAAATTCGAGTCCGCGAGGGAAGGGACCTGGTGAAATGACCTGGGGATGCGGCCTTCCAAGGAAAAAAAACCCCATGCCCTCCAAGGTAAAACGAGCACTAGGGACATGGATTCCACCAAATATGGACGTGATGAAAACCACATCCCGCAACAGTCCAACCACCATGAAAAAGGGGAAAAAAAAAAAGACATGGGCAACCCTTGCATGAGAGAATGTCTAACTAAGATGAAACCATGACTGCGGAAACTAGATCTCAAGAAGCAGATCTTGTCCTACAGGGGGGGAAAGAGGGGCTTTGCCGAGGTGCTGCGTCTCGAGACGAAATACCCTCATCAACAGGAAACAACAATTTCGTAGTTCTAGTCAACCTCACGGAAAAAAAACTACCATCTGGAGGGGAGGAACCTCTTCTGCCTGCAAGCGTCTGTGTGGAGGCCGGGGAAAGCTTAAGCCAGTAAGGTCCCGGGAAGGGGGAGGCAAGCACCCATTCCAAAGGGATCGAGCCATTGAGAGACCTCTCAAGCCACGCAAGGAGGTATAATGTTCCCGGGGGCAATATAAAGCTCCTTTTGTCCAAGAAGTAGCTGATCAGGGTTGCAGCAGTTGTTCCAGCAAAAAGTGAAGGAGTTCTCCGGGGGCTTATCTCCCCGGATCTGCGAACACTCATCAGAGGAAAAGTCTTTCGCAACTGGCCGCAATAATTGGCGAAGCCGAGGGTCGGATAACATCCCTCCGGTCCGCACCTGACGACTCAAACGAGTTCAAAGTACCCGTCACGCCGCGGATAGGAGAAGAAACACAGAGGGCTTTAGAGGTAACCGACACTAAGAATCTAACGCCAGAGTGCCGCGATGGTGAAAAATAAAAGGGGTCCGTGCTATTATTTGGGATAGGAATTATATCGAGGGGGGAAGCCGGAAAGGGTCCGCCAAGCATTGGGCAACCATGGTTCTCGGAGGTCGTACGACACCCAAAGCTTTCTATCAGGGGTGGCTGACTTCAGCCGCGCAGGGGTTGTGTTTTTGAAGGAATGGTCGTTAGGCTCACTTCTATGGGTTGTGTTCCGGATGGTTGAAGGCAGCTGGCAGATTGGGGGGGAGGGTGGCGGGAAGAGGTCGGGGAGTTTACGTTGGGGGTTGGGGTGGGGGGTGTTTTGGTTTTTTGTCCCTTTGTGGTTGCATTTTGTGGCGGTTTCCGGTGTGTGGTGGTTTGGCGGTAGTAGTTCAAGCTTGATTTGTTGAGGGGGCTCTTTTGATGAAGGGGGTAATGGTGAGTTCCAGAGTTCCCCTAAGATGATTTGGTGGTATAACTTGGTTAGTGTTGGTCCTCCTGTCCCGATAGGGGGTATGAAATCATTTTGTTATCCGGCGAGCCGTGCGGGGGGGGGGGGAGTGGGGCTCTGTGTGGTAGGGATGGGAGTCACGCGATATGTGCAGTAAGGCATATGGTGGTGAATCGCTTCATTGGTCGGGTGGATATGTACCAGTCATCGAGTCACTGGTGGTGGTTGGGGGTGAGAAGAAAGGTGGGTGCGGGTTGGGGTCTGGTTGTGTGGACGTTGCTTAGTGCCTGATGTCGCGTAACGATCTAGTGCTGGGAAACTGTTTGGGGTTAACGTGTTCGCAACCCCAAGACCGAAGGGGGTGGATTTTTATGCGAGCCATCGATACCTTACTGAATGATCTATCACAGAGAAAGTCGATTGCTCATTCTATTTAGGGGGGTTACTAACTGGGCTTCCAATTAGCGCTGAAGCGCACATACGAGGGGGAAGATCATGGTATATTCGACGTGGGGGAACGTCTATGTTAAGGAAAGTAGAAGCAATTTGTCAAGTGGCACTTCTCCGCGGGGCGAGTGCTGGAAGAAATGATTGTTTCCTTTGTAGCTTCATCACGTTGTTAAGAGGGAAGTTATAGACGCCGGGGGGGGATTACTAAAGGGTAAAGTGGGAGCGTGGGGGACCTTCCGACTTTGCTTTATATACTCTTACACCCCTTTTGAGTACTGGAAGAGTAGTGTGGGTTCTCCCTTTCACAGCAAAGTTGGGGGCTTTAGATTCCAGCTGTGAAAATAATTTTTCCCGGGTCGGTCTCGCCAGTATTTCTTCGTGGTCAAGGAATTGAGGAATGGGAGGGCCCGGAGCTGCGTCGTTCAAGATAACTGGGGGATCCACTTTTAGGTTTCCTCTACCACCTAGTAATATATGAAATGGACCTCCATTTTACGTCCCCTGGGTTCTGACGCAAGCCATGTTTATTGAAAGATTGCGAACTCGCCCCCGGCAGGCGTAATAAAGGATGGGGCGACTACTTAGAGCCGTCATAAGACCGGGGAAAGATCACTGTTGAATTGCTTCTGTAGTCCTTGAATGAAAACTAGTTGTCCCTCCCCGACTGTCAATGAACACTTTAATTCAGAGGGCCTTTTCTGAATTCCTGTCATTGGCGTGATACCATACACTATGTAGGTTGACAATTCGCACCAGATAGCAATGACTAAGAAGGAGGTATTCGAATGTAGAAGTTCTGAGGGGTAGAAGGTTGAGGACACAAGGTGCCCGCGTTTTTCTCATTCGCTCCCCGGGGGAAGCATTGGGCCGCAATCGTCCCCGCTCTGTCTCTGTTGTTGTATGCGGGGGAGGACTTCGATCTTTCGAGGGGATTGGGGGGTTTATGTGGGGTATTAAACAGGTTACTCTCGTGCCGATGGGGGTGGAGTATCACCGTTATTCCATCGTGGCTTCTTGAGAACCGAGAATCTTTTGCCTATTCACATCGATTTAGGTTCTATATGTGGGGGGGAGGTTGGCTCCAGCCAAAATCGAGATAATCTTTCTTGGTGTCAAGAAGGTCGGGAGGCTTGAAAATCAAGCAACTTAATTAAAGAAAAAGAATTACACCTTCCGGAAGGCCCAGGGGCCGTTATTATGCGGAGAAAGGGAGCTTGTTTCATGGAGTGTGGAAACCAGACGAGTTTTTCTTCATTTTGGGTCGTAAAATCGTTGGTGGGGGTGAAGTGTGGTTTGAATGGGCAGTGATGCGAAAAGGGTACGCCTGGGGGTGTTCGTGACGTTGTGGTCCAGTGTTAAAGCTCGGTTGACTCAGGGGGGTGTTGTTTGGTGTTGCGGAGTAATCCGATACTTTGCCGATTCGTTTTGTGTAAGAGTTCCTGCATTGTGGGGTGAACTGTTTACCTAGTATTGAAAAGTATGCAGGGGCTAATAAACTAACCGTTTTGTTGGAAAAAAAGCCGGGCCCGAATACGCGATGGCCTCTCTGAATATACAGACAGACTCGAGTACGCGGGACCTTGCCAGGATGGGGTTGTTCTTACAAGTAGGTTGGAAAACTCTAGTAAAAATCAGCTTCGGGGTCTGTTTGGGGGTCTCACGTCGATGTTGTGAAATCCGGAGAATAGGAAGGTAAGTATTAGACTAGTCAGGTTCTCAATATGAAGGATGATATTCAGGAAAGGTCGTTTTCTACGTTGGTCCAGGGGTTTTTCTATGGTTGACTTTTCTAGATGAAATGGATGTTATGGGGGCGGCAACGCCCCAGTTGTGGGGTGTGGCTGGAAACTCTCTGTAGTCTATAAGGCTCACCGTGCTTGACGTGCTGTCTGGAGAAAAGACGGGTTCGCCTTTTCAGCATTCGGGGCAAGAAGACAGGGAATAAACCATCTTCGGTATGGATTACTCATTTTATCAGTGCGGTGGCACGTGAGCCCCCTCGGGAACTGTGCCTAAAAGGTGAGCAGTCTACGACTTATGGGGTGGGGGGGGGGTCCAGTGTATTTCCAGAACTGGATTCTGTCTTCTCGTGGGTCAGGGTTAACGAGGGAGGGGGGCTAGGTGCTGGGTTTGTGTGGGGGTTGACTTGGATCGGGTGTTGTTTTGTGTGGGTGTGGACGTGAGTGGTTCCTCTTTCATAGGGCATGTACTTGTGGTTTAATTGGAGGGGTAGGTTGGTGACCGTGATAACACTCTGTTAGGGTGGGGGGGGCATGCGCGGGGCTGGGCATATTTGTTTTGTTGGGGATTTCCACTTTTCCTTTACATTGGGGTGTGGTTCAGGTCATTTTCCTTTTTCTTTGCTGTGGGAGGTTGGTGGCGTGTACGAATGTTTGCGCGGTGTGGGGTGGGAGTGGTTTTTGTGGTGTGTGGGGGGTTGCCGATACTTGGGACGATTGTTTGTTTTGGGTGTTGGCTTGCATAGGGGGGGGGGCTCTTGGTGGGGCGTTGATTCTTCTAAGGGGGCGTGCACTCGCGCCGCCCCTGTGGCTTTTGTGTTTGGGGTTCACGCTGGTGCTCTGTGCAAAGGCAGTTTGGGTCTGGCAACGGCCCCGTCTCAACCGTTGGGCTCTTTGTGTCGCTGCAGCTGGCAGTCTGGGGAGGAGCCGGGTAGGGGGGGGGAACCCAAGTGTTTCTCGGGCTGTGGGGGTTGTTTTACCGGAGGGGGCGGAGGGGGCTTGTTGGTCGGCGCGTGGGGGTGGGGGTTGGCTATCCAGTTCTACAGGTGCAGGAAAGGGCGGTTTTTCGGGGGTTTGGGGTGTGGGGGTGTTGAACGGTGGTCCGCAGATTCAGGGTGGGGGTGGGGGGTGGTGCTAGGGTAGTTTTATGTGTCTGGGGGTTGGTGGGGTTTGGCTTTGGGGTCTTGACCGGGAGGTTGCGTGTGCGGAATCTACGGAAGGTTGAGGAAAATAGATAAGGGGGGGGGAATGTGCGGGCCAGGTCAGTGAGTGGTCGGAGGGGGAACTTTTTTGGAAGGCCACGCGGTTGGTGGGTGGATGGGCGGTTAGTGTAGCTCATGGGTGGGGTTCAGGGGCAGAGTGGTGGGTGACGGGAATGGGGGCGCAATGCGTTGGGTGGAGGCCGTATGTGGCTTGGTTTGGGGAAGAGTCACGGGGTGTTCTTGAAAAAACGGTGCGGGGTAGGTGGGAAGGGGGGGGGAGGACAAGGAGGGGTATGGGCTTTTTTCAGGGGGGTGGTGTGGGGTGGTGCCGGGATGTGCGAGTCTTCTAGGGATTCGGGGGGGTCCTGGTCCGGGGCAGTGTAGGGTGGGCGGCGCGGTGTGCTGGAGAGTGGGCGCAGGGAAAGTAAAGGCGGACTTCTTTCGTTAATAGGGGGGTGCTCAAACCGTAGTGGGAGGGGATGGAGGGGGACGGCGTGACGTGACTTAAGAGATCGGTGATGACGTCCCTTGCGGCGTAAGGAGTCGGTTAGCCTTAGGGATGAGTCGACCCTCCCGCGACCGGCAAGCAATCCAGCGAGACTGACGAGTTCGGCTGGGTGGGTCGGGAGAGTTTTCAAACTCAAGCACGGCCAGGGTAACCGATCGTAAGATAGGGAGACCCTAAAGCGGGGCTACGAGGGGAAGGCGATCTAACCTCGTCTTCGCGCCCGAGGGAGCGGGGGGGACATCCGCCCTGCGTCGCTCCGAGAAGTGTTTATTAAGAGGACACGGACGCGATACCCAGGGGGGGCCCTAGGACGGGATCCGGCCGGCGACCACGACTCGCAGGAGCCACACTATCACTACCTAGTCAAAAATCCTCCTGATTGACTAAGGGGACAATCCGACTGCGTGGACGCGTGTGGCCGCTTTCACGAGGTGGGAGGTCGACACTGGGTGTCCTGGAGAAACGCCCGAAAAAGGGAACTCCCCAAAGAAAATACCCTACTCAGGCATGTCCGCGATAGTTGAACGCATGTCACTGGAGAGGTAGAAACATTATGATAAAAGGGTGCCATGGTCGTGCCCGGGGAATTTTGTTTGGAAGTGGGGGACGATTTTTCTCTTTCGACCACTGGGTCCCTCAGGGGGGGAAGAGGGGCTCAGGGACTAGGGCAGGCAATGTTGTTGGGGGGGATGCCTAGGTCACAGAAGAACCAATACAGCCAACACTGACAGGAGTCTACCTTGATTGGGAGTTACGGGGAATGGAAAAGGCTGGCTAAGAAAGGGTGAGTCAGGACGTGTTTGGGGAGTTTAAAGATTTTTTGAAGTTTGGTTTCGGAGGCAGGGAATGGACCATATGCTCCGGAAACGGGGCGCCGGGGTACTCTATGGGGGGTAGGTCTATCAACGCCTGACGACAACAGCGGTTGGCGTCATCGAGAAATCTGGGAACGCGACGAAAAGATATCCTCCAAAAAAGCAACTTGATATAAAATAGGGACGGGAGTTTGACCTGCCATTAGTGCCAACTACGCGAGATTTCTGACGGAGGGGTTAAAAGCTATTCCCCAATTTAATCTAAACTAAGGATGCAAGAATAAACTTCGCACTACTGAAACCACATCTGTGGCCAAAAACCCCGAGTCAGAAAATCTCGACAGTCAGTTGGACCTCAACCAAAAAAAGCCGTCAGAGGTGGGTTCGAGTGACTCCAGGGTGGGTCAGAGGGGACCACGCTTCGACGAACGTCCCACAAACCTTCAAGTCAAAGGGCCTCGAACACGTACCTTGTAGGCACCTGGGGGATACAGACCGGAATTTGGAGAACAAAATCCTTCGGACCCGGAAAATTACCTTGTCCGAAAAAAACATGGTCCCCTTAAAAGAAGCAGTCCATCTGACTTGAGGGAAATATCTCCCTCTCTTCGCCGATGAGGTAACTTTCCCTAGGTCGTGGCTTTGCCTAGGGGAGACTCAAACAGCGAGGCAGAAAAGAAAACTATGAAGTGTCACTCGGCAAAGATGAACGTGAACTTCACCTTCATCGGGATAAAAGGGGGAAGCGAGACTCGAGGGTCGATCAATAAAGGCGACTCTCGGGGTTTAATGCCGATGGCCTGAGACCGGGAAAGGGCCAGGAGTCCTGTGCCACAAAAAATACTTAAAAAACTCCGCTAGATCCTCCTGACAACAGGGCCCTGCCTCGGAAGGAAGTGAAATAAGAGCCGAAAAAGAGCGAGCGGCTCTTCTACAGCCAAAGAGGTTTACCAGTAGCGGAATTTGAGATCAGAAAAGCGTATGCTAAAATCTCGGACGGAAGTCTTCTAAGAAATCCGCTCCTTCGGCGGCTGCGGGGGACGAGCCTCGTTCAGACGCGTGAAGCGCCTGTTTCGAGAAAGGGAATACCAAAAAATTCAGGTACACTCAATCATATTCTCGATCACACGGGGCACCTCCTATAAAAAACGGGGAAGCGGCCAGGTAGTGAAGCGATGGGACCCAACCATTCCCACGATCCAGTCGTCAGTTGCATAACCTGGACTCGGGCCAAACCTGTGAGCCTTTATCCAGCCCCACGTCATCATAGAGGAAGTAATCGCTAAAGAACATCGAGAGCCGGGACCATCGGTCCATACCAGGACCAGGAAAGGGCCAACGGAGGAAAGTGCGCCCTTGTCACGTTAAGAAGACCACCAGAACAAGCGAAAGGAGCAACATGATGACAGCGCTAGACACACCCAACGGGGGAAAACGGGCGCTCCCGGGGACGAACAGAGGTGTATCTAAATCGGCCAAAACCCGATAGGGCCAAGGCACCGCGGAGAAAGAATCGACACGGGGGGAGGGGGGACGAAAAAGTAAGGGTTTCCGAGGCCAGCCCAACTCTGCAAGGAGAAACGTACCAACACCCGCAAACACAAACTCCTCAACTGAACAGATCACCGGACCGAGGGAGCGATGGCCAGGTGACTTTTCGTGGGTGCGCGGAAGCGTACAAGCGAAGCTGACCGTCCATCGCACTATCAAAGGAAAGAAGGACGCCGTAATCACCAAATTCCAGCCGGGGCCCAGAGAACCGAGGTAGCCCTCCGACTAAGGGTACTACTTGTCCGGCCACTAGTTCTCGAAGTGGTGCATTCCGATCGGAACCGGGCCTTAAGAAGACAAAATCGGGGGGGCGATGTGACGCAGTAAAAAGCTTCGCCTTTACACACCTTCTCGGAGAGAGCAGAGAGGGCCGTGAGCACAGCGTAGGTCCCAAAAAAATCCCGCAATTTTTGTGACCGCCCCCGACTTTCCGGCTTGAAAACAGGAAATAGCTCAGGAGGAAGAACAGCAAGGGCAAGGGAACCCTTATTCGTACGGACCGCTACATCGCAGGGTCGACCAGTAACTACTAAACTGTAGTGACTACAAATCACTCGCCTCACTCTCAAAAGGGAGGCCGGAAACTAATCGTTAGAACTCAAGTAGCCTTCGCTTCTACCTGTCAGATCAACTTTACCACGTTTTCTCAGGAATGATTCACCTGGGAACCTCGTGGAAGTACAGCCTGCGGTTGCAAATATCCTACGAGGACAAGTCAATGCCTTACCTTGAGACGAAAACTGCCAAAGCCGAACAGTCCCACAGCAGGAAAAAATCGAAAGACTATCTACATCGGTAGGTCTGGATCCGCCATTCCCTGAGGGGTTTACCCGCCGCCAGTTGCGAGTCTACGAAAGGGGTCGCAAAAGGACAACACAAGGCTCGTCTTTATTCCGCGATGGCTTATTAACTATCTTGGGGGTACCCAAAAGACGAAGAAATTTCTTAGCGGAAGATGCAGGGAGCCGCTATGGCCCACCTACATCATCAGGAATACCCCAAGGGGGGGGTCAGTCTTTCATCTACTTTTCATCAAATCATAACCGAAGCTCCTCCACAGAGGAGAAGAATTGTTGGAGACGTCGGATGGGGCCTGGCTTGGGAATCTAGAGAAACAAAACAACGAAGAAGGGGCCGACCGGACCTAACTGATAATTCCCAAAACGCACTGAAGGGCTGTGTAAAGCTTCAGGTTAAATGGAAGGATAGAGTGAGATACCAAAACCTCTTCAGGGGTGGTGGTTGTCTTGACATCACTCCCGGGATCGGGAGGGGAATTCGGGTCAAAAAGGGTAAAAAAGCGGAAAACTAAAAGGCTAGCCAGATAAAAGCAGTTTGACGGTGGCGAAGAGTCGAAAAAAGAGCTCGCGGCGAACACGACAGAACTGGGTTTTCCCTCCTACACGGCCAAAAATGGACATTGCCGGCCCGACAGTCTAGTGACGTAGGGGGGGACCTTTCTCCTTGAAGGGAGGTGGCTCAGTGAGGCCCGCTTTACGAAAAGAGTCTAAATGCAGGCCCCGATGGGGGGGGGTCCCATTTCTTTGAGGAGGGGGAAATGTTTATCCAGTCCCGGAAGAACCTAATGCGGGGGATTCCAACTGTTCCTCAAAAGTCGCTCGGACGAAGGTCACAGCGCTTTGGAAGAGCGTGGCCTTTTACTTTGAGGTCTCTCTCCATTGAGCTCAATCCCTCCCCCAATTGGTTTGGACCTTTTCGGTTGGCGTCTTCTGCTTTCCGGCGAAGAAATTTCCTTTCCGACGTGAAGGGGAAAATTCCTTTACTGCAAGTTTCGCATAATCCGCCATGGCTTTCCGGACCAGTTCACCTCTAAACGGGAAAGGGAATCCGAAGAGGAAAGGAAAATCTCTGTGGGGAAAAAGAATACCCCGCTTTCTGCCTAGCCTAGTAGGCCGGTGTGTAAGCATGGAGAAGAAAGTCCTTCAGGAGAAGGGGTACTTTTACATTCCAAAAACTCTTGAGGAATATCGGCCATTGGAAAAAGTATTACTGGGAAGTCCCGGAGTTCGTAAAAAAAAATGTATTTCCACCAAAGGACTCCTCTTCTTTCCCCCTAATATGGGAGGACGAAATGCGGGCAGGGTGGGAGGTCAGGGGCCTTGGAGAATATGACGGGGCGCATCGTAGGCTGTTAGCGTCTACCTACTACTCTGCGCCGGGACAGCGCCAGGCGTTGATCGGCCCCTCTCTCTGTCGTAACGACAAGTGGTTTGGGTTTGAATGTGGGGGAGCGGGGGGGGAGAGGGGGTGGGATGAGCGAAAGGTCAAAAAAGCGTTGTTCTCAACCCGCACCCGGGCTCATTTGGAGGGTGGGGGCGGGGGTGGCCCCGATGCGGGTGCGAGCGAGCCAGCAGCAGTTTCGGCTCAGCCTAGACGGCTGGAGAAGTCGTGAGGAAGGGTGGAACTCCGAAAATGCCTTTTCTAGGCAGGTCTGGCTGCTCGAGAACTCGGAACTAGGGAAAAGTTCGGGGAAACGCAGTTCGTCCTCGCAGGGGGAAACTAGGTTGCCATTATGGGTTCGGCTCATAGAGCGAGGGTTAACCAGGACCTGCTAGCATTGAGTTTATCCCGCCAGCCGTTATCAACGGGTGGGAGTGGCGAACCTTGGGCCGGGGTCAAACCTCGATCGTGCGGTAAAAGGGGCCTAAAGGTCAGGGAGGTTCTGAGATCAATGGAAAAGGAAAAGGAGAGATGATTTATCTGTAGGGGCTCAAGAGTTTATAGAGGCAGAGGAAAGAAGCCGTGACTGTTACCTGAAGAAAGTGGGGGGGGTTGGATTCAATGGAGGAACCCATGGAAGGGTCATCTATTACCGGGTGGGGGGGGTCTACTCCTACGAGCGCCTGCAAGTCGCGAACTACTTGAGAGGGTGAGTTCGCCTATAGCGTGGGACTATTACTCCTCGACTAGGTGTGCTTGCGTCAAAAGAGATGCTCTCTCTAGTTGCAAGGAAATAGTATGCTTTCTCTCCTAGCGAGCTTTCCTATACTTAGCCGCGAAGTGGAGGGGGTTGAGGGAACCTTTAAATCCATGTCCCAAGGTCTGGTAAACGGATACGGCAGTAAAAAGAACTCCGGCAAGGGACCAGTGAATGAAAGAGCGATCGGCGGCCGGTTGAACGTGGTCAATGAAGGTGACGAGAGCCAGAAAGCGAGGGAGCCTTTTATCACCGAATCAGTGGAAAAAGGAAGGGGATCTTCCGTCGCGCTGTACAGTCGCACCGAGGGAAAAGAAGACCTCTTGGCCAGGGATCGGCTCCGACTGATCATGGCAAGTGCCGCAGTCACGGGAAATTGGAGGAGGGAAGAAAGAGGAGCTTAAGGGTGACCTTTTCGCCCCAGTGAAAGTTTCCTGAGGGTGGTCGGGCAAACCTGCGTTCGCGAGGGGGGGGGAATCGGGGAAAGTGTAATTCTGTTTTAACGGGGGGCGTTTGTTGTGGTTCTGCGCGCTTCCTCAATGGAACTAGGACCCAGGGGTAATCCCAACCAGGGCAATGAACAGGTGACGTAAGGTGGGGTTGAAGGGAGACAATTGGCGAAAAAAAAATCGGGGGGGAGGAAAACTAGTAGGTTTTGTGCTGGTGACGCGTGGGGGCCGGTGTGAAGGAGGGCCTAAGGGCTCGGCAAAAGCGTTGCGAAACCAGGAACCATTCTGGGTACTGGGGACGGTTCGTCACGTTCCAAAAATTGCTCAATTCTTGCAAGTCTCTAGTTTCAAGACCACACACCGCCCTATACTCTCAAGAAACAAGGAGGGGGAGATTAACTATGAGAAAAATATATCTTTAATTTGTGTCTCCTGAGGTTGCTATTTGGGACCTCGAATCATCCCTCACATTTGTGGTCGTTATATACGCTAAATTAGTACCCAGTCGACAAAACGGTCCAGGAGACATCGTTCCTGGCTCGGGACTTAACAACAGAAAAACAGCATGGGGCTGTTTCCAACCAGGAAAACAAGAGTAATTCACCTAGTGATATACATTATGGCCCATTTCCTTCAATCTCCCTGGCGACGTACCTTTTTAGGAACCTCGGAGGTTGGATTACGGGTATCGGGGGAAAAGGGGTTACTTCTGTAAGCCAAAGGCCACACCCTGCCATCAAAAACTAGCGAATTAAGGCAGATAAAGGGTAACCCGGCCAGGGGGATGATCGAAACCCCAAAAGAGCAAGTCCCAGTACAAAAAAATGGTGGGCTAACCAAGAAAAGAACTAAGCCATCATCTAATGTCACCTAACTATAAAAAAAGGAAGTAGTCAGCGAGGCGCACTGCCTCGAATCGTATCCAAAGGTCTTTTAACAGGGAAACTAGTGTCCGTTGCTTTTCCGAGGGGTCCCGCAGGGCCGAAAACAAAAAGAGGGTAGAACAGCGGAACCATTGAGGAATACTTCCCAAGGGACGCACGCAAAGGAGCTAAGTCGTCGATCAAGTAAAACCGGGGAGGGAAAAATCGGGGTAAACGTAGTAAAGGAACGCTTAAATACCGTCCAAGAAGCTGCGGCGGTCGATGAGACAGACTGAATCGAGAATTGGAGGACTCTCAGGCCTTCAATCGGAGCCAGACGCTCAATGAAGGGATCAAAAATGCACATAATAGGGATCCATCTTATTGGGTCACGTTTATCCGAGGTCGGGGTCTTCCGGAATACAAAAAAGCTAAACGAGAACCTCGTCAGAAAAACTGATTCTCGACTTGCTTGCCTCGGGGGCGCGGTGGGCGACCGAAAGGCCATGACGTGAAAAAAAGACCTGTGTCCGCGCCCCGGACGATCCTACAAACGGGTCAGGAAACATAAATCACTGCGCGGATCCCCTAGAATGCACCTTCCGGTAAACACAAAGAGAAGCCGGGCCACTGTCCGGGCCGGAAGGATCTAAGACTAAAAAGCCCTGGAGGATAACTCTCCGAATCGAGGTGGTCACCTCCATACCTTGTCCGCCACTATAAAACCAGTCGAAATTCGGCCGGGTAAGAACCTACCACGTATTGCTGACTCACTAGAGAACAGCGGGGGGGGGGCACAGAAAATAGTCAGGGCACAGGACAATTCTATCCACTCTGGCGCCATCCCTTGCGGAAGTTCGTCGAGCAGGCCATGGCAGGAATAGACACGGACGCTGGATCTTGCAATTAAGTCGCAAAACGACATCGACCAGTCGAAAATCAACGGCGGCCGAAACTGGGGATAGGAAAGTCACTGCCCGCCGAATGAATTCTCTCTTCAACCTACCATGCCATGAAAAAAAGGGGTGGTCGAACCGCGCGGTAGAACGGGGGGGAAAGAGAAAACTCAGCACACTCAGAGTGGAACCAAAAAGACCCTGCCCATGGTCTTGCAAACGACTTCCTTGCCTATCAAGAAAAGAGGAGATGGCGCTGGCCGATGTCAGGTATTTCGGAGGCACAAGCGAATACCCGGAACCCCAGTACTAGGTACAAGGAGCTGCAATCACCCTTCCAAAGAGATGATGCCGCGCAAAGAAAAGATGCCTAAGACGTAGGGGGGGTCTTCCATCTAGATTCTGAGGAGCCAACTTGATCGAGTTTGAATGTCCGAAAGACGCCTCATATTCTTAGAAACGTTGTAAAGGAAACCATCTTCCCTTCCGGGACTGAGGAGGGGAAAAACCTGGGTACTCGGCGGGGTCTAGATAGAAAGCCCTCCCGGGACAAGGGCATCAAGATTCAGGGGTCTGCCGATAGACCTTTTCTTTCTCGAATCTTGCCGGGAAGGAAAGGCATTGCACGGGCCAGGGATTCCAGAAAACAAAAAGGTAGCACTTCCAAGCCATATTGAATGCCTAGCACCTCTCGGGATAGAAAAGGACTACGTCCACCAAGGTAGGAAAAAGAAATACAGGTAGAATCCAAATCTCCCCAACCAAGGGAGATTTCTACTACGTCGAAATAATCTCGACACAGCAACGTTTGAAAAAATCTAAGAAAGTAGAACAGTGCCGGAGGCAACATCAGGGGGGGGGGGAAACAAAACTTACCCTACATAGCTTCCAAGGAACAGTTCGTACAGGACTGTCAAGGGAGAACAAACCTTGCTAAGGAGGACCGTCCGCAGAGGGAAAGACGAGAAGTCGGCGACTTGCAGACGCATAGGTAGTGGGACAGGGCATTCTGGGGGGAGACCGGCCGGACCAGGGGGGGCGCTTTGAAGGTGGCCGCCAAAGGTACACGTCAGAAGTCCAGTCGGCGGGCGTCTACGAGGGGATGGATTATTAACGCAAAAAAGGGGAAGACTACCACGGTACTACAGACACGATGCAACAGAAGCTAAGTCGTAAAGGGGGGGCTTACGATTTGGTCATGGGGAAAGAAGAGTGTCCTGCATTAACCTAATCTAACCCCAGAGAGGAGTGGGGGCCTTCGGACGTGAGGAGGGCAAATTAGAGAGATA
>Ga0179593_1659751_pt1 | contig 14250 bp, 18 predicted proteins | sample CZODoug2_1_08_16_FD_185931 | JGI IMG/M metagenome (GOLD analysis project Ga0179593, IMG submission 185931) | Vadose zone soil fungal communities from Angelo Coast Range Reserve, California, USA - CZODoug2_1_08_16fungal (PacBio error correction) | ecosystem: Environmental > Terrestrial > Soil >...
CGGGGCCGTTCACAGTGACGTGGGATGGGGCTGAAACCTAAACATAATGACTGGTCATGAAGAAACGAGCGTCGGGGATTCGTGACGTTCCCCCAATCAAGAAACGCCCTCCGCCCGAAAGCGACGGGGCTGGGGGCAAGGGGGAGCTAAGCGAAATTGACGTGTTCAAAAAAGGACTCAGAGGAGTCGTGCAAAAAAAATCAGGCCGAACTAACTGGAAAACCGTGGTCCACTAGGAAAAAAGAGGAAAAGGGTTGTCAGATACAAAAGTTCCAGATGTAGTTAAAGGCGGGGAACGTTGCGCATCCCACCCAATTAAATTGAGCGTGGGACGGGTTGAAACGGAGGGAGGCACAGGGAAAAGGGAGGCAAACAGAACCCAATCGCCACCAGTTTCAGAGAGTAGTCGACGGGCGTTGGGCTGTTTTTTAGGAGGTCCGTAGATCTCGGGTGTCAACCGTCCAAAAGGGGAAAAGTAAACTCCAGAAAGCCGGAGCCTATGCCTATCGTTAGTGTCGGGCTTAGCGGGATGGTAAGGGAGAAAACGAGCCCCGCGGATAAAGAAGTCAGGGTCCAGGGCTGATTGTTTGCGGAAAGGAGGGGCCGAAAAGGGTTGAACATGGAGTGGAAAAATAAGCACGAAAAAGTATTTCCTCGGAGTCCCGCGAGAAGGGAATTGTATGAATAACCAGGCAAAAATCGTTTGGCGGGGAAAAGAACGAATCTATTAGTGGGCAAAGGGGAGGGGGGGAGGGGAAGCAAGCTTTGTCCTCAGCTTTTTGTCTGGGGGCCGGAGAGTAAAGACCTATCCAGAGGCGCCGCCGCCTGGGGCAAAACGCGGGACCGAATGGACCCGAGAGGGGGAAAGGAGATAATCACGTCAAGGCGCTGTCAAAAAAAAAAAGCTCTGCCAGGAGTTAGGATTTCAACGCACGACTTGAAAGACTCCGGGGCAGGCCAGTACTAGCAGGAACTGGGGGAGAAATAAAAACATCGAAAGAACGTCGTGCCAAAAGAAAACTGCAAGCCGGAGTCAAAGTCGATCATCAGAAGGAAACTGATAAGACGGCGCCCGAAAGAATTGCTGCCAAAGAAGACAATCCGTCTAATGAACAGATCCAGAAAGTTCGCGAGTCCCCAATTTCGCAATACCGGTAATCCACCACAGTGTCTCATCATGGGAGGCGAAGAAGGGCGCCTCTCCCCCACCGGAAATGTGGTCACCGATTAATAAGAACCCGACAGCGGAACCTGCTTCACGACCCAACCACTCCGAGAAAGGACGGAGGACGCCACGCGACCTGTGAGAAAAAAAAAAAGGGTGAAGGGTAAGATGAAAAGAGTCTAGTCCAGGTTGACGGGAACGCCTCGGTGAAGAGGTGGCGACAGTCGGCAAAAGAAAAAAGGCGGGTCTCTCTCAACAACCAAAAAAAGGGAGGTCCAGAAAAGAAGGCGGGGGGGGCAATGCGCGGGACATCACCTGTAACGAACCAATGTAACCGGAAAACCAGGAGATTTCTTCGCTGAGGAAAAAGAACCTACAGAAAAGGGGGGGTACGCGAAATGTTGGGGCAAAAACTCCGTCTTGGGGGGGCAGAATCCTACGGAGCGTGGATTGGGAACAGAAAAGTCATTGAGGGAAGCAAAAACGCAAAAGGTGGAAAAAAAAGGGGGGGGGCAGAGAACCGGTCCGTGCAGAACCCCAAAGGCAGAAAAGGCTTTATAGTCTAAGCAACCGGGAGGGACTTTACGCCTTCCCTCGGCAACAATTCGTTGAGGGGGTGAGAAGAAAGGCGAGTGTGACCTGATAAAGGGGAGGGAGGGGGCCACCGCCGTGAAGTACCGTACCAACTTTTCAAAAGGGGGGGGTCCATAATTCCAAAGTCATAAACAGCTTCACCGGGAAGAGGAGGATGAGAACGTTGAAAAGGAAACGCTAACGATCAGATCCAGTTCATAGGGGAATGCCACATCTGAAGGGAAATAAGGAGAGAATAGAACCGCTGGACGCATCGTCCGAAGGAGAGGGGCAACCAGTCGGGCGCAGGGGGAAAGGGAAGGTGGCATTCCAAGAGATAAAAAAAAGAAACAAATCGGACTTCTCCACAAAACTATGGGTCCAGAAAAAAAAAACCTGGACCCAGAACTTCCGCAACTAAGGGTGGCAGAAGGGACAACGATTGTAGGAGGAAAGGCTGATACAAGAAATCCCTTCAAGTGACTAGAGGAAAATAAGTTCGGGAGAGGGAAGGGGAAAAAATTCCCCCTACCTTTGAAAAGGGAAAAAAAAAAAAAAAGTTCTAAGAAAAAAAAATAGCTAAAAATCAAGGATGGAAAGAAGTCGGAGTTTTCTAACGTTACAGACGGAAGATCCGATCTTAAACGATAGAACCTCGAAGAAGAAAATGGACGGGACATTCCTCCGGGGGTTCAAAAAGAAAGAACGGGAGAACCAAAAAAAAGGACGAGCAACATCTAGCACACTCACACTAGAAGTCACTGGGGGCGTGACAAAGGCGCCGGGACTTACTGAAAGGGCAATCAAAAGGAAAAATAAAACGGGCACGTGTGCGTTTTCACAACCATCCTACGGAAGGGAAGCCATCGCAGTTAGGAAGGAAAAATGGAGAAGGGGGCATCATTTCATCAATTTAAGGAAAAAACGAGCAAAAACGAAAGAAGGGAGCTGGCGCCCAAAAGGTACGATGGAATCGCATACTACCGGAAAGGACGCCTACGCGGGGAGCGAGAAAAAGAACGAAGCGGAATGGAAGAAGGATTGCGCGTCGTTTCCTTCTCTTGGGGGAAAAAAAGGAAAAAGACCGACGCGGCTGCGGAGGGGGGAGTAAAAAACGGGTTGACCACAATGAATTAAGAACCCGTATTTGAATCGCGCGAATGAAGGTCCCGGAAAAGAACAAGGAGAAAACAAGAGAGAAAGGGAAAAAAGAGAGAGAGAGGAAGAAAAGGGAGGAAACGAGCAGACCGAGGTTGCACAGCAGGGGGGGGAAGGGTATGCTTGGTTAGCAAAGGGAGGATGAGAAGCTACAGACCGCGCTGGATGGGCGCAGTCCCCACCCGAAGGAAAAAAACAATTCAGGGGGGAGGGGAACTTTGGGGGGGGCCAAAGGTCAGGAGATCTAAGGAGGGAAAAGGACGTCTTGGAAGAAGCCAGGCTGAGAGAGTTCAGCGATAAAGGAGGCCGCCGAAAAGGGGAAAAGAGTGGGGACCAGAACTTTGTGCACTTCAGGCACGAGGTCCAATCAGAAAACGGAAAGGGGGAAGTCCGACCGCCTGAAAGGAGTAACAGGCGGGACGTGAACGAAGAAAGGACGGGAAGGGAAGAAAGTGTTGAAAGGAGAGTAACGCACAGTCAAAGTCAACTTCCAAAAAAAACCCCATCACACTCTAAAAAAGGGTCGGGGGGTGGAGGTCGCTCGCGGGTTGCTCGCCGGAGGGGGGAGCACGGGAAAGCATTACGTCTGTGCCCCCAATATTTATGGAAAGAAACAAGGAAGCTCGGGGAGAGAGCCTACGATCGGTGGAAGGGAGAGATCGGCAGAGGAGGAGGCTAAAGATATCCGATAAGAAGGGGGAGGGTGAAGGACCTGGGGAGTGGGAAAAGGGTATAGAAGAGGTCTACGGCACATAGTTAACATGGGGAGAAGGGCCCGGGAAAATACCCTAAAAGGATTTCCCCTCGATGAGGTCCTAGGAGGAAAAAGGGGAGTAATTGAGAAAAGGGGCAGAACCGTTTGCGTGGATCGCATCGCTAGAGAAGAGGGAACTGGAAGAGGGGGCGTGAGAGGCAGCCTTTTGAAGTGGGAGAAGACGTGTGGGGTAAGGGGTGGAACGGAAAGGGGGGAAAAAAAAAAAAAAAAAAAACGAACTGGTTGCGCCGCAGTCGACAGGGGGGAAGAAGGCATACGAGAAGATGGAGGGAGGGTTAGCGAAAAGGAACCGCGATCTGACCTGTATCGTATGTATCAGGGGGTCACGATTCCAAAGCCGGCCCAGGATGACTCAGGAAGTGGGGAAAAACTGCAAGCGTGAATTCCTACAAACAACATAAGGACGGCGGTGACAAGACTAGCCATTTCAAAAAAAAGTCTATCAGCACGGAGGGTGAAGAAGCCTTTGTCAAAAAGGGAGGAAGTAAAATCCGCGACCTGAATCCGAGTCTGTTCTAGAGAGCTGCGGCGAGCACGTTCAGAGAGGGAATAAAAACTAGTCCCATTTGATCACCAATGAGGAATGGATTGCTCGACCAAAAGTGGTTGTAAACCCCCACGGAAAAGGGACAGCCACGACAAAAATCCGAGGGGCTGGGAAAAAACCACGCCAGGAAGGAACTGGGGGAAAGAACTCGAAACCGGAATCTTGTAGGGGATGGCTTAAAGAGGGAAGGGGAAGGAGACGCGCTAAGGGGGAGGATGGTTGAATTAGAGAGGGTGGGGATTCAGTCTCAGAGGCGGTCAGGAGGGAGATCTCAACAAAACCAACGCGAGAAAAAGAGGAAAACTTCTGGGAGTGTAAAATGAGCACCCCTACGCAAGGGGAAAGTCACGTGAAGAAAACGGAAAGAGGAGCTGGAGTAACCGGCAACTATTCTGCAGAAAAAATCAGAACAGTGACGTTCGAGGGGAAGGGGGGGATGATTCCGGCGGGGGGTGAAAAAGCCGACTTCGGTGTTCATTAAAGAGGAAATACAGTCTCATTTTGAAACTAGAGACAACTCAGTTAGAAAACTGCCTGGTGGGGGAAAAAGGGAGTTAGAACATCCGGACACTTAGAAGCTGGATCTGCGAACGGTCGCTTGAAATAGGACGGTGTACGAAGATAATTAGAAACGGGGGACTACTTCTAATCCGACTTGAAAAGGGGACTGGTGACCAGAAAAATAGACAGAAAAAATGGAAGAACAAGGTGGTCCAGAATTATGAAGGACCAACAATCACTCCAGGAAAGTACGGTCTCGGGAGCGGGAGGGAACGATTGACTCAGAAAAAAACGGAACAGAGAGTTCGACTTGCAGAAAAAAGAGGCGAAGGGCTTCGAGGAGCAGCAATACAAAAAAGTCGCCTCGCGGCGCCACATTACTGAAAAGGGGGGGGGATAGGTAGGTTTACCAGTCAAAGTCTAAGGAAAGAGGGCATTCTTCTGAAACTGGTGAAGCTGCCTCGCAGAAAAAGGAAGACACTGACTATAGCGAAGTGGCGATGGAAAAAAACGCTGGACGCGGGAAGGGTCCGGACTAAGAAAAGAAAAGGTCAGCGGGAACAGACGGGAAAGCTATGAGGGAGAGGTTCGTTAACAGGGGATTAAAGAATTCCCCGTCCCCGCCAAAGGGAGAAAAGCAAAAGGGCTAAAATAACAACAAAAGCAATCAGGAAGAATCGAGTGTTTCGACTTTGTACCGAAAAAAAAGAACAACTCAACTAATTGAGGGGTCAGAAGGACGCTGGCTGGAGTGGAACAGAAACATACGCCTGGGGGGAAGGACAACTTCATGCTAGAAGGGGGCAAGAAAGGAAAAGAAAGAAGCGCTCGAATCCCGAAAGAATTTTCATGGTGGACGATGGGAGTGGTGCTTTTCCCCATCCACATTTGGGATCCGGATGGGGGAAAAAGGAGGGCATACCAAACAAGTGAAAAAAATACACGGGACAAAATGGGGGGAAGTATAACACCGCAGGGAAACGGGGAGGAGACTTAAAGCGCTTCTTCTTAGAAAACGTGTCGAGAGGGGGACAATCATTTCAAAAGGGCAGATCAATGAAAGAACCTGAGCTTGACTATGTCGCCCTTTGGGGAAAAAAAAAAGATCTCTCAGAAAAAGAAGCAAAGAACAACCACCAAGTTCCTCGGACCCAGGACAATGGAGTGGAGTGAAGGGGGGGGGGGGACGGGCTCAATCTAGAAACGAGGAGGAGTCGTCCAGTCCGCTACGCCGGGTGGATTACAAAGGAAAGAAAAGAAAAGAATCCCTTAAGGTTATGAGGAGAAGAAAATTGAAAAAAAAAAAGCCTCTCACACACCAAAAAGAAGAGGACGTTGGGTTTCCGGACAGGCAAGAGGGAGGGATGTTCAGAGTGGGATTTGAGTGGGACATGCGGGACCCTTAATGTGTGAAAAAAGAAAGGAGGCCGAGATTATTTAGGAGGCCGAAGTAAAAGGGAGAAAAAAACGCCACTAAAGGAAACTGGGACAGGGATTCGCGACGGAGAGGGAGGAGAGGCGAAATGGAAAGAGGTTGACAACGCGCATATTTCCAAAAAAAGGGGGCCGGGAAGAACTTGATCGGGGGACGCGAAACGTGACACTGCGGAAAGAGAGACACTGGTGATCACCGGCGTTAAGCAAAGAAAAATCTGGGAAAGGCTGGGACGTTAAACAGAACTGGAACCCGTTAAAGCTTTGACGGGGTGAAAAATCATTTGGAAGAAAAGGGGCAAATTAAGGAGAAAAACTGGGCGGGAAAAAACGCCCCACCGGAAAGAAGTGACGGACTGAGTGGAGGGGGGGGGGGAGAAAGAGGTTGCTCTGCGGGGGGCTGTGGGATCTTGAAGGACGAAGGGGGCACCTTAAGAGGGACCCAGGAATGCTCGGAAAAAGCGGAACCGGAGAGCCTCCTGCCGATGTTCCTGGAAAAGATACGGGATCGGGGAAACGGGCAACACTAAGGGGGAAAAAAGAAGGGGCAATTTTGGGTTAAGTTAGGCAAGTCGGGGGGGTTGCGGATACAAAGGGGGGGGGGGGAGGAAAAAGCAACCCGTGTTGAAAAAGGGGAGGGGTCACGACGGGAAAGCCCTAAACGAGAAAAAAAAACGCGAACTGAAGGTATTTTAGAAGGGAGTAAGAACGGGAAAGAGGCCAGCTTTGCGTGAATGAGCCACTCCTAGAGTAGCGTGGCAGTTGGGATGGGCACAGAAATGCCCTCGTGGTGAAGGTAATCAGAATTGGTGCGTCAGGGGGGAAAGAAATTAGAATTCCCAATCCAAGACTGGGGGGCGCCGAACTATTTGCCAGTCCCTGACGGACTCGGATAAAAAGTTTTGGAGGGAGGGGCACGTCGACGATTGCCGGATATAAGTTCCGGAGGCGAGTCAAAGAAAAAGGACAAAGGAATCCGGCGCGGGGAAGAGGGGTCAAGAATTCCAGGGACTCAGGTACGGGAGACTTCAGAACAAAAAACCCTGCAGGCACCAAACGCCTAAACTGATATCACCGTAAGGAATGACCTTAAAAAGGGGGAGGGACACGAAAATTGTGGACTGCCGCGAAAACTAAGACCACCAATGAAAAGCCAGATCCATACTCGAGAGAAAGCTAAAGGGTTCTGACCACTGACCCAGGAAAAACAAGCGAAATTGTACCTGGAAAAAAGAAACGGGCTTAGGAACGCGGCGTCTAAAGAGGAAAAGGAGGTTACACGTCACCGAGGTTCCCCTGAAACACCGACGGTCCATAAGGCAACCGGAAAAACCACGCGTTAGTCTCACTCTGACAGACATCAAGGACGTCATCTGTTCAGAGAAAAGCCAGAACTGAACTCAGAAAAAAGCTATAAAGTGACTTAAAAAAATAGGGGGGGTACGTTTGCCTTGGAACAATTCGGACAAAGAGCGTTGTCTGAACTGAGGAAAACCAAACACCCGGAGGAGTGGAAGAGAAGAAAAGAGCGGGTGCTCTTGACCGAGAGCGAAGGCACAACTCGTCCGAGGAGGAAACAAGGAACACGGACTCATCGGGTTACCTCGGACCAGACCGACCGGATCTAAAGGGGAGGGGCGAGAACGTGGGAAAAACTCGGGTGCGCTCGACAGGGGGGGATTCGCATCACGTCGGTTTGAATTAAACTCGGTGAAGACAAACTTCATTTGGAAAAAGGAGAGCAAAGCCTGACGCAGGGGTTAGAAAAGTGGGCCTGTTGTTTGGAGAAAAAAACACAAAGTAAAAGTTAGAAACAGACCAATGAAAAGTTATTATCTTGCTAACGGGGGGCTGATTGGGATTATCGCGGACGGACGGGCAGGAAAGGTCGGTCGAACGGCCTCCGGTAGGCTCCATTCCGAAGTGACTACGGGAGGTGTACCTAGCTTGTTAAGCAGGAGGAGGGAAAAAAATGAAGTTCCCCAACTGAAAAGGTACATAAATTCCCTATTAAAGTCACAAAGCGAAGGATAAGAAAGGGCGATTAACGTCGTTCAGATCGGGACGGAGCATCACGACAGTTGCATACTCTCCTTCAAGATTAAGCAGCAGGAAAGCGCAAAAGATTCATCTCGAACAGGCAGGGGAACTGAAAAAATCAGAACGCCTCAACAACCAGTGCGGCGGAGTCTGGGTCGGGGGAAGGGGGCATTCAAAGAATAAAATCGCAAAAATACGGTGGGGGACCGGGGGACACCCGAGTAGAAAGCTGCCGCGCAAAAAACCGAGAAAAGCAAGAAGAGGGGCGAAGGGGGCGAGGTCAAGAAAGAGAGGAGGGGAGGGCGCCAAAGCTAACAAAAGGGGGAAAACGGACTCCGCGGGCCGTTTAGCGGAAAGGAACTGGATCCCCCTTCCAGGAAAAAAGGTTTCAGAGAACGCCATAAGTTCTAGCCGAACCCAAAAAATAAAAGGAAAAAAACAAAAAACTTATGTCAATCCTGATCGGATGGGGAGGAACCTGGGACCAGACTAAAAGATAAATCGTCAAACTTCACGAGAAGAGAGGAAATTAAAATTGAGTGGACCACGAGGCATTCCTAGTCTGGGGGGCAAGACAGACTCATGGAAAAAGAGACAGAAAACAAAAACGATAAAAAGCGCTAACATAAAACCCAAAAAGTCCGAAACTTTGCGATTGCTGGGGGAGTTTCATTTTGGACCGAACCGGATTGGACGGGTCGCTAAAATCGGGCTTCCCAAAAAACTATCACGGGAATGGGTAGGAGGAAAAGTACCCCAAAGAACGTAGGGATAAAATCTTTCTTAAAGGGGGGAATCGTTGTCCTGAACAAACTGATACACCTAAGTGAAGGGGCACAAAGAAGCCGTCAATTCTAAGTCGTCCGGCGGAGGGGAAAGGGCAAAATGTATGGGGGGAGGAACTATGTCAAGAGGGGCGACGTCAAAGTTCAAAAAAAAAGGTCGAGATTCAAATCCAAGGGAAAAAAAAAAATACGGGGGAGCAAAAATTCAACCTGATTAAATGGAGTGGATAGTTCCGACTAGGGTTGAACCCGAAGAAAAAAAGGATAGAAAGGTTCGCGGGTACCAGGACAGCCGGGGGTTCTACCAAATGACAGTCACGAAAAGAAAAAAGGTTACACTGTAAAGAGGAGAAACATGTACCAAGACATCTATCTCAAAAGAGAGAGAGATCGTTCTTGAGACGGCACTTCGGAGGGGAAAAAAAGGGTTCAAAGGGGAGGTTGTGAAAGGTCCTGCACCTGGAAGAAACGTAACGGAAAAAAACAGCCGCGTAGGATGGGCTGGAAATCCCGGGCCAAAAAAGAATGAAAGGCCATTGAAGAAGGGAATTCAAAAAACGGTCAAGGGGAGGTTGGTTATGATCCAGAGAGAAAAGGGACTTCGTGACGCCCGCTGCCAGAAGGTAAAGAGAACATTGAGGTTGAAAGAAGAACTAAAATCTGGGGTCACCTAGGGGGGTACAAGCTGGATGATTGGAGGAGACGGTGGAAGAATAAGAGGCGATTGTCCGAGTCAAGGGGGGAAATCAGGGAAGCGTCGGGTTCGGGGAAAATCCCGGTCCATATATGGGATACGTTACGGGAAAATCCGAAACAACCGGAGGGAAATGCGGGAACAAAAAAATCAAAAAAACACATTGCGGGGGGCTGAGTGTGAGGGGAGAAAAACGGCGGGGCTCGTCAAAACTGTGATCCTCCGTTCCAAGTCGGGGGGAATTGCACCCCTATTCAATTTTAGGGCCACCATATGGAAGCAAGGGCAGGGATCTTTGAAGTTGTGCCTGGAGAGGGAGGGACAGGGAGAAAAAAAATCGGGGGGGGACAGAAGTTGACATGAAAAGGGTTGGGTGATGTTCCCGCTGATTGTGGTGCTGTAGTGAAACTGCAAAAGGGTAAAGTGGAAGTGTAGAAAGGGGAAAAAATGCCAAGGCAACATTTGGGGGAAACGCGCTCCCGCGCAACAGTATGATAGTATCAGGACCCGGCCGCCCCGACATCTTTGAGTCTGAGTAGACTAGAAGATCTGTGAGGAAGGGTGAGGAGGGGGGTGTTGATATGACCCTTTGGGGCAAGGGGTAGAAGAGAAGAGTCTTGGTTGCGAGGGGGACTCTTGAGTATTAAACAGTCCAATAGAACGTACCGGCCTCGCAAGACCTGTTGGGGGAGCGGAGTCACAAGGTCCGGCGCCTTCGAGAGAAAGTGGGAAAGGCGCGGTTAAGTCAGGGAACGGCCATGGACTGAGGTTCCTGGAGAAAAAGTAACGACGTTAAAAAAAAGAATCGGACTCTCCTGAGAGGGGCATGAGATTGAATAACTGGAAAAAAGGGGGGGGGGGCGGAGTACGGCTGGGTGGACATAAGCCACTCTGGGAAAAGGGAGAAAAAAAAAATGCCCGTAAGAAATTCCCGGAAGGGCCTTTCGAGAACGAAAATGCCAGGAAAGAGACCGGGGGGGGAAAAGCCCGTCCATTTCGGAGGAAGAGAAAGAAGAGATTTCCACTCGCCTTGATGGGGCACGGACCGGGGCACCCCCGTAAAAAAAAAGTTTCAAAACACTGCGTCGAGCGCAGGGAGAAAAAGGGCTCTGAGTCAAACGTACCCTGAAGCAAACCTGTTCTGGAAGAGGAAGGCACCTTAAGGCCAACCAAACGGAGCGAAAACCGACGGTCTGAACCGTATCAACTTCATCTGTAGTATCCGGAGGATGATGAAGAGGCGCAGCCGGGACTTCACGTCGGTTGAGGTTGTAAAAAAACGTGAAGGGGATGGCCGCATTCGGAAAAAGCGCCTTCATGACGACCTCTCCAACAAAAAAAACGGGGAAAAAGTATCCGACTCGACATTGGCCACCCATCCCCTCGGGAAAAAAAAACTTCAACCGAGTGAAACCCACAGAAGGAAGACATCTTCAAACAGTCTGCACAACGGACCCAAGATGAGGCAATTTGGGGAACAGACGTCGGGGAAACGTGGTGTTTCCGGGGAAAACGACTCGGTAAGGAGGGGAAGAGGGGGATTCCAACACTCGGCTGTGAGGAGAGGACCGCGAGAAGGAAGGTGCTCCTGGGCGAGTGGTGGAAAGGGGTCCGTGAAAAAAGCCGCTGACCAAAAAGAGAAAGGAGAAGTCTCGGAGCCGGCTGGGCTAAGAAGGAAAAAGGGCTTCTAACTGCTTACAAGGAGAGACAGTTCGACAGACGTGTGGACCGCCTGTGCGGAGGGACCAAAAAACGTTAAGTTACAAATTGAGTGGCCATGAATTCAAAATCAAAAAGACAAAATATGACAGAGTAAAAGGACACGGGCGGCGCGCCGGAGTGACTCAGTCCGAAGGAAAAAAAAAAGGGATCAATCGACTTCCTGCGTCACCCGCCTGACGAAAGACAAACCGCCGGAAAAGGTCAGTCAAACAACCAGTTCGGCGGCCGGAGGGGAGGAATTTTTAGAAGCTTGAACGAAAAACTTGGAGATTGGCCACCACTAGAAAAAAAAATCCCTAAAGCCGCGACCATAAAAAAAAACAAAAAACACTCTACAGAGCGAAGGATTGGAAAAAACGCTGGACGCGGTGGTTAAGGAAGCAAAATCGAAATACCCTATTAAGCAGGGACGCTCGGGCACAGTGAGAGAAGGAAGGGTGGATTCCCCTTAACATTTTCCACCAGGGGAAGTCAACGCCCATTTTCAAAAAAAAAATCAAAAAGCACCACACACAACTCTTTCAATCATCGAGGGGGTCCGACGTTACCATACCTCGAAGGGAGATAAGAAAAAATACAAGGCTTCCGGCCGCTTCAGGGGGGGGGGAAAAGGAAATTAACCTCCGCCAGGGGTGCCGGGATATGACTCGAACGAAACCGAAAACAAAAAACTCTGACCCACCAGCCATCCTCAAGGGTTGCGGAGGGGGGGGGGGAGGATCTCAGGGGGCCGCCGGGACTTCACTGGAAGGAAGAAAGGCACCCCTTCCAAAAAAAATCTGCGGACGTGGGATGCGTTGAAAAAGACGTTAAGCCCGAGGATAACAGGCGGAGAATGGAAGCACTTCGGTCCTTACCGTGGGGATAAAAGGGGAAGATCAATTAAAAAAGGTTTCCGGGCGAAACCAAAATTTCGGCGAAGGGGCCTCAGTTAGAGGAGGGAACTGGCGCAGCAGCGTCAACGTCAATTTCGAGAGAATAAAATAGCCAAGCCAGGAAGACGCATTCCCGCGGGAAAGGGTGTCTGGGGAGGGTAAGAAATCATCCGACATTCTAGGAAGGGGAGGAAGGGACAATCTATCATTACATGGGAAAGAAGACCACGTCCCACATGTGGAACCCGGAAAAGGGAAAAGGTCCCGAAAGGATCTCGAAAAAAACACGGAGTAGTCTAAAAGATGATCTGGTCAGGGTTGAAAAAAAAAAAAAAAGAAAGGGTCGTAGCGCAGACCGAAGGTCACAAAGGGAAGGGGGAGGAGGAGAATGTTCTTGAAAGAGGAGGGTGTACCACACGCAGGGGGTAAAGGGGTCGCACGCCACCAGAAAGAACCACACATGGGAAAGGAAAGACGTCGCGACGGGACGTCTTTGGAGGGAGGGGAGAAAAGGAAATTGTACAGGAGTGGGGGAAAAAGGCCATCTCAGCTTCAACGACAGGCGAGGGATCGTGTGGCGCCCCTAGGGGGAAGGCTGATTATGAAGAAGGGGAAACTGTTGGATCCGACCTTCGGTGAAGGAAGGAAGGGTACCTACTTTCATGAACTTTGGACGGTCACGAAAAAAAAAAGAAGGGATCTTTGGCTAACGGGTTGAACCGGAATTTTCCTCAGGTTCTGCCAAGCCCGGTAAACTGGCGGGACCGACCCCAAAATCAAAGAGGAAACCACGTACTTATGCGTCCTGCGCGGCTTGCTAGTCAAAGGGTTCTCCGGTCCGTTCGGCTCATGATTGGGAACTTGCCACCAGGACATAAGGGTAGACATGGCTGAAGGCAAAAGGGAAAAATTCCGAGCTAATTGTTGGGAAGAATCTTCTCGGTCCTGGGAGAGAAAAACTCACTGATTGAAAGTTCAATGTGGGTGATGTCCAGGAAAGGGGTGAGGGGTAACTGCCCTGACGAAAAACCGTTTAAAACAGGGAAATGTAAAATTACCCCCGGAAGAGCCCGAACCGATTGAAACCGGCGGCCCACCGCGGAACTCTTAGAAAGGGAAGGGGTCAAAGCCCCAAGAGGAAAGCGCGTTAAAGGAAAACTTGAAAAGAAGGAGCGTGCATGCTGGGCAGAGGGCAAAGGCTAGCCTTTGTGAGTGGGGGAAGACAAGACCGTCTGGGAAGTAGAGGCGTGACTGTAAACCTGACAAGAAGAAAAAGAAACGGACTGGGGGAGGGCGCGTTGGTTAAACCGTCAAAAAATCTGGAGAATGCGTTCAGGAAAAAAAGTTACCAGGAAGTCCCATCAGGGGCAGAAGTCTGAATTGAGGGGCGGCAAACTCACGACGTCACAGGCCCCGTGAATTGAACAAGAAAACACGGAATCGCCTTAGCCTGCAGCGGTCGGGGACGAACCAAAATACATGGTGAAAACTACGGTGGTGGCCAGAACGGTTAAGCCTCGGGCCTCGAGTCATAAAGCTACTGCGAAATTACGTAAACGTGGAGAAACGAAATGAACACGAAAAGAATAAACTACCGAAAAAACACGACAGCGACAGGGACGAAAAGAAAGAAGGGAACTTCACGAGGAGGGGGGCACACGTCAGCTTGAAGGACCGCGAAAAAATGCGGCCGCAGTGTAAAACTGGACCTCAACTGCTATATTGGGAGAGGGAGAAGAGAAACCAGAAACAAAAGGGGAGGCTTGTAGGTCACTGAACTCTATTTGGGAATCACGGGAAACACGAACGTCGGCTGCAAAGAGAAAAACAAAAAACTCCGGAAACGAACCGACGTCTCGGGTTTCAAAAGCATGGAGGGCGGCATAAGCGTCTTGGGAAAAAAAAAACCGAGGCTTTTCGATCGTTAACATTGTCGCCTCGGGAGGGGGATGCGCGCATTCGGAAAACAGAGGAAAGGTCG
>Ga0179593_1554322_pt1 | contig 14249 bp, 19 predicted proteins | sample CZODoug2_1_08_16_FD_185931 | JGI IMG/M metagenome (GOLD analysis project Ga0179593, IMG submission 185931) | Vadose zone soil fungal communities from Angelo Coast Range Reserve, California, USA - CZODoug2_1_08_16fungal (PacBio error correction) | ecosystem: Environmental > Terrestrial > Soil >...
GGACACAAGGCCGAAATTCCAACAATCAGGCAGTCTTTCATCCCACGAGCTGATATGCACCGCGACAGGCACCACCAAAGAAGTCATCAAGCCCTCCCCCCCCCTTATCAAAAAAAGTTCGGGGGAAGCGACTTGGAGAAGAACAGTCAGGGCCGGGAAAAAACAAGATCAAGAGGGACAGCCATTCTTCCTCAAACACAAATCATTACACCAAAAATTTCCGGCATCATTGCTCCTGAGAAGCGACGTCCGCCTAGAGGGAGGAGGAAGGCGGAAGTTATTGTGGAAAAACTCAAGGGAACGGCTTGATCCTAAAATGAAAAGGGCGAGAATGGAAGACGGAAGATGGAAAAAAAAAAAAAAGTTGGAAGAAGCACCCAAAGGCCGGAAAGTCCAAAAGTGGGGTGTTTGATTAATTGGTTCAAAGCTGGGATGGAGCAACATACGGGAAAGGTCGCTCACTCATCTAATTTTGCATGAACAGCCAGTTGTCACCGAGTACAAAAAGAGTACTACTGCTCCAGGATGAGTAACAAGACGGGGGCGTAGTGAGAAGTGTGGTTTGGGACAGTCGGGGCTTTTTGAAACAATGGAAACGGCTTGGCGCGTCATGACTACACGTGATAAACGAAGAAATCGTACTCGCATTCGTTGGCAAGGGACCGATTAAGAGGTTCAGTGGGCCGTGCCAAGTACGAGCGGGGAAGGACAAGACGCGGGGTGATGTTGGTGGAGTAAAGGAAATGGGGTCACGATACCGAACGCCCGCATTTGGCCAACGAAAGGTTAAACTCGCGATTTAGGGAAAATCAAGGACGCTAAACCTCAGCAAGCGGGCTAGTAAAAAGGAAGGTAGTCCTTCAAAAAGGTACGCCCTTCGCCAATGGACCTTAGGGTGTGGGGGGGTGGAATCATAAGGACGAGGGAGACACTACAAGAGAAACCGGATGGAAAGAAATCGGGATTCTAGGGAAATCTGGAAAACGCTACCAGTCTGCAAGGTATGACACGGAAAGGGGACGGCGTGCGGGAGCGAACTAAAGGGAAGGGCAAGGGGACAAGACGCAACCTCAGTCCTACAAAATGACTAGGAAGCCTACATCAGGCAGCGCTACCGATCTCCAATCAGAGGCCCGCCATTGGGCAGAATGCCGCGTACAAACTGCCCATACCGGCCAGTTGTGGGGGCTATTGAACAATCGACGCCCACCTGTGAACAGCAAAAGAGGGCACCGTTCAAGGAAGTGCACCCTCTTTAAAAAAGAAATAAGGAACAAAAAGACAAGCGGGAGACATGACGCTAATGTGAAGGGAAAAGAGAAACAAAAACTTTCGAGGGGGTAGTCCGGCACAGAACCCTGTGCATTCACGAGAATGAACAGGGCAACGAAGGAGGGGTGACCTAGATTAGGGAGAACGCTAAAACACCAACGACATTGGAAATTTTGGGACCTAGGAGAAAGAGTGAGAGTGGAGGTGCGAAATGGCTCAAAAAAGAAAAGGCCACCTCCGCAAAAATAGCCCGCAGGGCAATACGGTCCTATAAAACACATGGAAAAAAGCCTGGTAGGTGGCTGGCCACTCATGGGGGGAAAGGGAAAAAAGGGAGGAGACTTGCTTGAGCCAACCGTTTTTAAGAACGTAATAACAGGTCACAGGGTGCCAAGGGAAACAAAAGCGGGCCAAAAGGGAGGAAAAACCCACCCCAGACCCACCAAAAAAAAGAAAAACCCAAAACACAAGGGCTCTCAAACTCAAACTCAAACTTTATACGCCCTCGTTCTGCATCCACACACGCGGCGGCAAAGGAAAGACTCGGGAAAAAAAGTGCTCCTGCTCACGTCCAATTTAAGGACAGGAGGGGCAAAGGGGGAACCACCCAACAAAAAAAAGGGGGGGAAATCCTGTCAGCCATCACTTGTTGAGTCGGTAGACAAATGCAAAATCCCCTCGAAGAGTAAAAACTTAGGGGAGAGGGAAAGCCTGAACTTTCGTCCTGCGGGGGAGGGCCTCTCTCACAAAATTATGGAAGAAAGAGAGACCCTCCCGAACGAAGCCCAGTCGAAAAAGAGAAGTGAGGGAGAGGAGATCATTGCCATTAAGTGTCAGAACCAAAACAGAAAAAAAAAAATGGGGACGGTTTACCGGAAGGGGAAAATTTGGGGGGATGTGGGGGTAGGTTCCGGAAAGGGGAAGAAAGAAAAAAGAAAGAGGGGGGCCGTCAGGAGGGAACACAGGAGGAACCGCTGATATCAGGCTGCCGACGACTGGGTTGGAATATCTTGGGCTCAGTGGAAGGGGTAGAGGATCCCTACTTAGAGCAGGGAGGTCGGAGAGTGGGGTCGGGACAAAAAAGGTTTGTGGTAAGGAAGGTTGATACGTCCCATGTGCAAAAGCGTGGGAAAAACCCCAGAACTGGCGGGTGAACAGTCGAGTAAAGCCTCAAATGAGACGGGGGGGGGTAGCCGTTGTTTACGGCTTACCAACGGGACGAGGATGTTGGGTGCGGAGGGAAAAAAAAGTCCGGGGAAAAAAAACTAACTCCTACAGACAGATCAGTTAAGATGGAAACAAAACGTAATGAATGTAAGTGGTGGGGGGTTGGAGAACCTAAGACCCAGACATCAGAGGAACGTTCTAGGGGGAGAAAAAAAAGACTCTGATTGGCTTGCATACCCACGGGGGAAAGGACAGAAAAAAAGAGGAATATGGTGGGGTAAGTGGACGAGATGCACTGATCTGGAGACCGCTTTGGTTGACTTTTTAGAAATTTTCACGGAAGAAGGAAAAACGGCACGTTTCTGAAAAAAACAAAGAAGAACCGGGGTCGTCTAGTGTAAGAGGAAAAACAAAAAGGTGGATGGTAAGGGGGAACGCTGACTGAACGTTAATGATAGAAAGGGGGGAGAGAGGGAGAAAAAGAGTGTTTAGGTCGACTGCACAAGGAGGGGCGTGGACATAGCGTTTGCAAAGGGGGAAGGGAGACTGAGTCGTACCTAGAAAGGCCAGGGCAGTACGGACTGGGGGAAAAGGGTAGACATGCTCTCGAACGAAACCCGGGGAAAGACGTGAAGAAAGGGTAACAGATCGACTATAATTCATGCGGGGTAAAAAAAAGTACTATGTCTTATGGCGGAGCGTTCGGCACAAGGAGGGGAATTAAAAAGAACCAAACCCACACCACTAAGCGGCGAGTAAAGGCGGACCTTGAAGTGGGTTCTACGAAGTCATGCAGATTGATGTAGCGAAGAGTTCAAATGAAAATTCGGGGGGTGAAAACCCATGTCGGGCAAAGCGGAGAACTGAGTGACTGGAAGCTAAGGCTAGCAAAATAAAAAGCGTAGGTTGAAAAGCTGGGGCCCGACTGTGCCCTGGGAAAAGACAGAAGTCATACGACGAAATAAACACGGCGATTGTCGTGCCGTTAGACTGGGGTCATGACACGAATTGGACAACATTGAGCAGCCGAAAAAGAAAAATTTCATAAAAAAAAACAAGAGAAATAAGAAGGCGTTTTATCAAAGGGGGTTAAGAACAGTACAGAAGGGGACAACTGAAGGCTGAACAGGGATTGATGTCACAAGCGAGGGGAAGGATTCAAAATTACAAGGCGTCTGATCAAGGGGGGTAGGCTGGCTTCTTATGTGGAGCAAGGGGAGAGGACTGCAGAGTCAATCCTGCGTCCGAGGCACCAGTCAACAAGTGAGGAATGGAAGGAAGAAAAGGAGGGTGGGAAGAGTGCTGGCCAATACTTCCAGAGAAAAAAACCAAGAGACAAGGAAGACGTTGGAGTACTTCCGGATTCAGAAGATAAAAAGGGGGCGCCCATGGCCGGTGGTAATTTTGACTCCGAGGCAAGAATGAAGAAAAGGAGTCCAGGACTCGTCAGAACTATTCAGATTTCTAAGGGAAACACCTCCTGAAGGCCGTCCCTCCAGGGGAGATAGAGTGTCGTCTACGAGAGAAAGGCAGGGAGGAATGTGGGAAGTGAAGGGTGGGCAGAGGGAATATGCAGAGGGACTGGTGATAAGAAGTGAGGGGCGTGTGATGGTGGAATGGATGTCTTAGGGGGAAAATTAAAAATCTATAACCACCCACAGGAGGGCGAAAAGAAGAGATACGTGACCCCCTCCGACATCAGCCAAAACAAAAAAAGGGGTGTCTGAAAAATAAATGCTAGTGAGATAATTCGTAGCCGCCAAATCCGCTAAAGAAATAAGCATTAACGTCCACAACAATCCCCTCGTAACAAAAGTCCTACATATCTAGTGGGTAAGGGCAGACTGAATGAAGAAAGTTAAGGAATCGTGGACTATTGGCCTGGAAGAAGAGATGGAAAGCTGCAATAAAGGAACGGGACAAATCTAAAGGGCACATCACCTGATAAGCTGATACTCTAGGAAGTCGCGTGGAGTGAGGGGGGGGGACAAGAAGTTCAATTACTCAAGTCTGCACGAAAACATTAAATGGAAAAGGGGGGGGAACTAAGATGGAAAATGAGAATACGAAGTAAGCCAGGGCATATAGGGAAAAAAAACTTTTTTGGGAGAAGGGAGAGAGGACTCATTTGACCTCCACAAAGCAACAACTTCACACACTCTAATTTTGGAAACCCACAGGACAGTCAAGGTTGGGGAACCAGGTCCTGGACGGGACTTCTCTCAAAAGGGGAGCAACGAGTCTTAGGTTTGTGTTTGTTGACTGAAGAAGAGCTTGGGCTTGGGGGGGCCTGCTGTTGAACAGGAGGAACCATTAGCAAGGGATACAAGGGACGAGTAAGCATCGGGGGATGGAGGGGATATACTGTAACTTATATCGAGAAGATGGGACAACAGGCTCGAAGTTTCCAGAAAAGCTGGGTAGTGTTGTGTAAATCGGAAGGTAGAGACGAAGCTCGACCTCCAGACGTGCCCGGTGGGGGGGTCAACTTTTAGGCTCAAGAGGAAGAATAAAGGACCTAAGCAGATTTAGGTCAAAGGAAGGGTAAAAAATATCACTACTTGATTTTTTTAAAAGGCCACTCGGTATAAAAGTGGTGTGTTGGGGGGGGAAGGGAGAAGAAGGTTCAAAAGTGCCGACAGATCTGAGAAAGAACTACGGGCTCTACTACTATGACTGATTGGAGGCGGATAGGAAAAAAGCTATAAAAAGCTGAACCTCAGTACAGAAGCCAGCTTGTGTAGGGCAGATTAAAAGGGGGGATCGTAAAAGGACTGGGCAAAAAGGGGAAAGAAATGCTCACTCCTAAGGGCAAAAGTATTCGGGAAACGTCTAAGGGAAGAAAACGGACACAGACAGGTAGCTGTCCCCTAACCCGGGTCAAAAAAAAAAAGGACCATCCATGGGGAAAGGACCTGCCGAGGGAAGCGAAAAAAAAAAAGGAAAAAGGGTTTGAAGATTTGCACAATTCGGAGGGGCTGAACAGGCAGCACGTCTGCAGTAAAGGATTGCCCCTCGGGGAAAAAGAGAAAGGAAAAAAAAACTAGTGCGAAAAAAGACCGAGACTTCATCGGAAAACCTCTAAATGGGCCACGAACCCCCAAACTAGAGCTTGGTTAGTCCTGGGCACTACACTGGGTTGAAACCATCCCAGAAAGAGGAAGTGGTAAAACTATAGGGGGGAAAACGAAGGTCTAAAAGGGGGAAAGAATGTGTGGCTCACACAAGGAAAAGTAACATGAAGCCTTGTGCCAGCTTCCGGAAAGAGGTATGAGTGATTGTGACTGGGGCATGCAAGTCCACCGAAAAACTAAACCCAACCAACCCTCGCCCGTTGGGCAGAGAAAAAGGGTCAGGAAACCTAGCCACCAGCGGGGGGAAGGCAAGCATGGGAGGTAAAAAACCAGACCCGGAAGGAGCACCAAGGTGGATAAACCTTGGGGTTGGGGAAAATGGTAAGGAAAAGAACAGGGAAAAAACAGTACGACAAGAAAGGGACTGGAAGAAACTCATTTGAAAGGAGGGAGACCCCTAAAAAAAAAACAAAACTAAAGTGGCAGCGATTATGACACCCACCCCAGGGAAGGGTTAAAGGTGGAAGATCGGCGCCTTCCTGACAATTACCTGGTCCCAGGGAATCGCCAATCACGGCCCGAGGAGGATGCAAAAAGGGGCGTGCCACTGCCATTGTAAAAAAAAAAAAAATCCAAAAAAGGGGGGGACAGCTCCTTAACCTGTCGTCGGGTTTGAAAAAAAACAAAGGCCGACCGGAGAGCAGGAATGTGGTTGACGGGGAAAACCTGGGGAAGGGCGAAGAGTGGTGTCACAGAAAGGAGAGGAAAAGAGGATCCACCTCAGGAAAACGTCAGGGTCACAAAACACATAAGTGATTTCGAGTATATGGGAAGGGCCATGGTAAGGGTAAAAAGGGGGAAAAAAAAAGTGACATCAAAAACCAGCAGCGGGGAGCTTGGTCAAAAAGGGGGGTGTAGGGGGGGGGGGTAATGGCCAAGTGGAAAAGGGGGGAAAAGTCCAAAAAAGGAAAGTGACAGCCGAGACCCATTGGGGGGGGGTAATTGGAAAAAAGCTGTAAAGCTGCCATCCCGACTGGGGGTTGGGATAAAAGCTTGGCCACATGGAAGGGGGTATAGGATACCATGTTCAGTCCCTCGGGGGGGTATGTAAAGTTTGTGTGGGGAAGGACATGTGACTGGGAAAATTATTGCCAACATTCGTGGGAAGAAAAGAGGGGAAGGAGTGTGAAGGTACCCAAAAAAAAGAATTCGAGGGGGTACGTGGGGGTGGGGGAAGAGAATTGCACCATGCACAAAAGGCTGTTGTGGCGGAGGGGTCGGGGGACAGAGTCAAAGGGAAAAAAAGGGCACAAACAAAACATCCCTATCAGGGGGGAGGAAGGCCAAAAAAAGGGACGGCTGAATGTGGGGTTTTGTCACACAATGCAGCTCCAGAGCCACATCGAGGGAAAAGCTAGGGGGAAGGGCTCATAAGAGAGAGGGGGGCATTGCCACAGGGAGGGAAGTGGAACCTCGGATAGGGGTGTTAGGCAGGGCCTTGAAAGTAGATAAGGGTCTCGCAAAATGAGGGTTGTTCGCAAGTACACTGGGTCGAGGTGCACTAAGGCCATGATATGTTCAGCAAGCAACGAACCGTTTAAAGAGGGGGGGGCAATCGTAAAAAAAAAAGGCGAGGCAAAAAAAAAGGTACAGCAGTCGATGAGGCCAAAAAACAAGATATAAGAAAATGTAGGGGGGGGGGGGGACGTCCTTCCTATAGGATCGGGAAAGCAAACGAAGGTGGCCCTGGGGGAGAGGGGTGGGAGGCCGCAAGTGCTGCAAACTGAGAAAGTCTAGGGAAGGGGAGTAATGCTCGAGGAAAAGCATTGGGAAAAAAGTAGGGGGACAGGACATAGGGGTAAAAGATTCGACTAGAAGTCACTACAATGGAAAACAAAGGGTTTTGTACAAACCCCAAAAAAAAGAAGAGTATGTCTCGGAGGGGGGGAGTAACGAGGTAGGCGGGGCCACTTAGAGTTCAAAAACCAACAAACTAAGAGTGAAAAAGGGAGGACGGAACTGTGAAGGAATAATAACGGTTAAAGGCGCTGAGAGCGAGAGTGACTGGGAGGCCAAATTCGAGAGGGGGGGGGAAAAAAAGAACTTGCAAAGGAGGTGCGTCTGGTGGGGAGACTTGACTAAGAGAGGGAAAAATAAAAGAAGGTGGAAGTAAAACAAGCGAGACTAAGACGGGAAAGTAACATGAAAAAACTGATTCATAGGGAGGAGACAAAGGTACGAGAGTTGCCCAGCAAACGTTTGATTCAAGAGCAGCCTTTGTCAATTGCGCAGGGAAAGATAAGCAGACGAAGAAACAAAAAAAAACAATATATAATAAGTCTGGGGACGACAGGGGAAAAACAGTATAGAAGAAAGAGGGACAAACTGGGAACGATCATTTGGGGAAAGTGAGTCCAAGAAATCGAGGGGGGGAAATAAAATGAGTAAAAAAGAGAATTAAGCAAAAGGGGGGAAACCGTCGCACGGAGTTCAAAAAGGGGGCTTGAGGAAAAAATCTTATTGGAAAACCTTCTATCGTCATCACATCCGTCTTCCATCCTCGGAGGTCGTAATTAGGAGAAAAGTATTGAGGGGCAGGCAAAAGGAAAAAGCCGCTTCCAAACAAAACCGCAGGCGAGTCGGAGACCGGTAATGAAGGCACCCAGGAGGAGGGGAGGAAGGAAGTCTGCCTAATTGGGGGGAGAATGAAAAGAACTCGTTCCTTCCGATGGGACGTCCAAGTAAATGACTCACTTCGGAAGTACTGGGGGTCATGGAAATTAAAAAGGGGGTAAAAGGGTATAGAGCTGTATTGGTTGGCGGGGCTCGAAGGGGGTAGTAAAGAACGTTGGGTCGGGCTTGACGATTTTGGATGACGAGGAGGGATATCTCTCGAAAAAAAAAAAACAAGGAAGGGGAGATAGAACTTGACCACGTCCTCCGACATCAATCCAACAAATCGTCAAGAAGAAGGCAAACAAAAAACGTTCATAAACTTCGTTCAAGCCAGAAAAAGACAAGAAAGAGATGCAGGGAAGGAACGACCCGCTTATCCCCGCGCCATCCGCCATAGTGTAGATAAGGGAGGAAGGATGGCAAGTACATCGGAATAGTGACAGGAAGTCAAGAGAAGAAAAAAAGTTGGCAAAAAATAAAGAAAGGGGCCGACAGGGACAGGCTCATTGGAGACTTAGAAAAAAAAGGCAGGCTTATGGGGTGACGGGGAGAAGTTATTGTGGAGAAAGCTTAGGGGAATCAGAGTCTTACTCCTCGAATGACGAATGAACGATGATAAGAACTGAAGATGCAGGAGAAAAAAGCTAATAAGTGGTGAAAAAAAGTGAGAAAGAAAGGGGAATGTGTTGGAAAGGGATTGAAGAGGGGGTAAATAAACAACAAAAGCGGGACTCACTCATCGGAAAGCAGAGGGTCACTTCTTTCCTGATATCTGAATGCGAAAAAATGACGACTTATTATTATGGGTGTTGTGGTGGGGGTAATCAGAAAGGAGGAATTTGAAAGGACTCGGAGGGGGACAATAGGCGCACGAGACTACAAAGACTGCAGAGGACAAGAAGGCGCAGCGTGCGGATCAAGGACTAGAGTCGTGGAGTGGGGGCATCTGCCAAGAGATTACTTCCAAGGAGAGGTGTATTGGGGGGTTGAAAACTTGAGCAAGGGTAAAAGAAGACAAAGAAAGTTGCAAGATGGGGTGGCAAAAGCGAGAGGTATGAAACTTACGTCACAGGGACTACATCACAGCTCTAGTAAGTTACTTAAGGGAAAATTCAAGTAAAGGAAGCACGAGGGATACGGAAATTGTTTGGGGGGGGGGGGGGGTTTGGGGAATCAGAGAGAAAAAGACGAAGGAAGAAAAAAGGCCGGACTACTTCGGGGGGGAAATATAGTCGAAAGCAGGACCCAAAAGTCGGCACCTCATATGAAAGGAACATGTCGAGGCAGAGAGTGTAACGACCGTGTGCAAACCAGAATGTCAAGGGCAAAGGGACCAGTGAAACAACTCTAGGAGTAAGAAAATAGATACTAAAGCCGACATAACCACACGAAAAGAGGATCGAAGCACCGGAAAGTGAAATTGGACAAACTGCCGCGGTTCACCGGAGGGGGAAAAAAGGGAAACACCGACTACCAAAACGGGTCAGAGAGCAACGGCACAAAAAAAGTTCACAGTTCGAAAAAATCGCTACCAAGGGTAAGGGACGAAACGAAGACTAGACAAAGATTTAGAGAGGAAAAGGAGCAACCAAACCACTGGTGAAAAAGCCGTCAGAACCAGCCTCCCCGATGAAAGGGGGACAGAGAGAAGGGGCCTTCTGGCTCATGGGGAGAGGCAGGGGGAAAGACAAAAGACACATTCATAGGAACTGTGAATCGTCCAGGGTATGATTGTTGAAGGATGGGTGGGTGCCCGTCACCAACAACCTCCGACAACGAAACTGGGCATGGCAGGACGGTTCCAGACAAACAAAAAAACTCCGGGGAGGGGGGGGGAACAGAACATTCTTTCAGCCTCTTGGAGGAATGGCAGGGGGGGTGTGGCAGGGGAAGGGACAGTCCAAAAAAAACACAAAATCGGGTCCAAACAATAGGAAAAGGGAAAAAAAAACCCGAAAGGCCTCTACGTAGTATCCTCTAAAGGACACGGGGAGAGCCCAGAAGGTCAATAAAAAACGGGGCAGAAGGAAGAATCACACCATTAGGTCCGGGGCCGGCTCAAAAGATTGGTGGATCGGGAAAACAGGAACGGCAGTACCACCCACATAAAAATTGTGACAAGACCTGTCACCAGCACTTTGGTATCAGTGAGGAGAGACTGGCAGGTGAGTCATCCTCGTAAAGTCGTAAAGGTGAGAAAGGACTCACCTGGGGGGCGTAAGGAAAGGAGGAGAGAGAGAAAAAACACTGATGAGGAGAGAGTACCCCCAAAAAGAAAGAAGCCCAGTCGTAGGAAATCACCCAATTGATTAACGCACATAGGCAATTAAATGGTAGTAAACGTGTCCATACCCGACTCAAAGAGGGGGGGGGGAACAGGAGCTTTTTGACGTGGGTGGGGAGGGGGGGGTAGGTGGGAAAAGACCGGAATGTGTCAGAGATAGACCATAGGGAGCAAGGAGTAAAAAAAAAAGGTAAGTGCCCCTTCCCCAACTGTGATGCAAAACATGTGCTCTCGTAATGGTGGGGGGGAGGGATCCATAAGGGCCATGAGGGGAGGGAACCTCTGGTGTCTGGACCGTTGGTGGGGGCAAATGTTACTGTAGTACAAAAAATTTCAAACAGAGTGGGGTCTCAAGCGAGCCTGTCCGGGTGAAAAGGATCGGATCACAGATGGGTGGACGTGGGTGTATATTACAAGAGAAGGAACAATGGACGAGTGGGGGGTCGACAAGAAAGGAAGAACATCTCAATCCGCAACAACGAAAACGTAGTCGTTAGAAGACGGGAAGTATGAAAAAGGCATTTGGGGTGTGGAGAACTTTCACTACGAGCCAGAAAGAGAAAGTCACATCTAGGTGACGAACTCATCAGATGGGCAGATGGGGTCCCAGTATGGGTGGACAAGGGAAAATAACAAAAGGGGGGGGGGGTAGCTTTGAGAAGAGACAGGAATGACCCGTTGAGGGGGGGAGAGTACACTGTGTTAACGGTCCGTGAACGGCAGAGTTGCCTGATGTAGAACTCGACGACCGGGGGTATAAGGGATAGAAAAGGGAGGGAAGACGCGTCAGGCTTGGAAAAATTTAGAGCCGGTGATGGGATCAGGGGGGGAAGATGCAAAAAGAAAAAAATTGGTTAGGATCCTGAGAGAAATAGGGGAGGAACCCTGGGAATGGAGATACTGAGTCGCCCTCGGCTTTAAATGGCAGTCCCCAGTCGGGAACGATTCAAGGAGGGAATCTCAGAAACATTGAATCCGTCGTCCAGAGGTGCAAGACGGGTATCGGGGGTCATTGCATCGATATAGAATTAGTAGGTTAAAGAACTATGCAGGATGGAAAATCGAAAGGTGGCAACAGGGGAGAAAGAAAAAACAAACCAACACCAAAAGTCGTAGCCTAAAAAAGGCGTAACTTTAAGATATTTCAGGTAAAGGGAACGTTTTAAAGAAAGGAGATGGCGAAGAGGCAGATTGAGGCAGAAATTCGATGAGTTGGGGAATACACCCCAAAAGGTCTTGAAATCTTGAGGTCGGAGAGATAAGATTGAAGTCAGCGAAGTTAAATCAAAAAAAGAGTATAGGGAGTAAAACTCTCACAGAATGGCAGACATGAAGGGTACAGAAGAAAGCGACTAGAAAATGCAGAGAAAAAGGAGTGGGGGGGGAAAGGGGCGTTTACTTCATACGCGACAGCCTTAACAAGGGGGGGACAAAATACGGGTAAAGAGAAGAGCAAGGAATTAGGAAAGCAAAACAAACAAAAATGACAAAAAAAAAAAGAAAAAAAAAAAAAAAAAAGGAAAAATTCTGGGACTCGGGCAGTAAAGGGTATAGAAAACGTGCACTGACAGCCAGGGTCAAAGGATGAGTGTCACAGCTGTGGAGAAACTGAGAGGAAATTATAAAAAAAGGGGGGAAAGCGCTCGGCGGAAGGGTGCTTCTTCAACACTTCTGATTGTGAAAAAGGCGAATCGGCAAAAAAAAAAAGGGGGAAAGAAAAGTCAGAAATGTCCCCGGGCAGGATTAGGAAAAAAGGTGCCAACAAAAAGGAAAGTGCTAAAATCAACATGCAGGCAGGAAGAGATCGCGGGAAAAGGGATGGAACAGTGAGGGAACGGGGGGGATGAAAAGAGTCAAGATGGACGATTGTAAGTCGAAGGAGTCCGGGACTGTCAGGAACATTCCAGAGGGAGCGGAGTAAAGGCCAAACCTTGAAATGTAATCAAGGCGATAGGGGAGATTGGTTCACGAAGGAGGTAAAGGAGGGGGAAATGGTACGAAGATCAGTGGGTTTTCGGCATTGGCGATAAAGGGGAAAAAGTATCTAGACGGAGTGAAAGAGGGGTTTTGAAGGGGGGGACGTGGAAAAGTATATCTCAACAGGGGGGGGGGGGGAAGGAAAAGGGAAAGGGAAGAGAAGGAAAAAATTCATCCTACATTTCAAAAAAAGCCTTCAATAACGGGGGGGGTGTTATTCACTCGGAAAAAAAAAACTTCGTAGCCAATGCCAACAAAAAAATCATCAAATTAAAGTACCTTCCCCCGAATCCCAGAAAAAAAGCCCATATAAGGGAGAAAGGTCGGACGAAGGGTCCACAAAGAGGGGGGGGGGGGGCCTGAAGGGGGGAAAAAAGTCAACTGGTCTTCGAGACCTTCGCAACGCACGTCAAAATAAACGCAACAGCCTCTGCTAAAATTCCTAGAAAAACGGAAAGGGCTACCTTCTGTCTTAGCGAGCGGTAAGTTTGGTGCAAAAGGGGAATTGAAGTCTTCACCCAGAACAGGAGGAGTTAAAATAAGAGGACGATGGGAAAAGGGGAAACAATAAGAAATAGAGCCCTTTTAAAGATGAAAGGCCTCCAGGGGGGGGGGGGGGGATTTCGAGAAAAGACGAATGAGGAAAACAAACTCTAGTAGACACATCTAAGTAAAAAGACACTTGACTCAGGCTTTGGGTCTTTCGGGGAAAAAAGATACTGGAGAACCCAAGATGGGGCAGAGGAGTGGTTGTTTGGAATAAGTCGACTTGTTGCCAGGAGACAATTGGGTTGAAGAGGCGTCCTCTCAAAGTTAAACGGAAAACGACATGAAGCGCAGAGGGTGTTAAGAATGAAAGAGGCTTAAAGGAATTAAGGAAATTGACCGTCTCCTTAGCGACGCGGAATTTGGAGTCCATTAGCTCAAGAGCCGAAGAGAGGGACAATAAAAAAATGTCAAGAACCGGGGGGGTGAAAAAAAAACTACGAATTCCAGGAAGAATCGAATTATGAGAATCACTCGGTAAAAAGTTTAAGGAGATAAAAAAAAATGGGAGACGACTTCGCCGGACGACGGGTGGGGGGTGTTTACAGATAAGGGGTGCCGAGAAAAGGGTAAAATAAAAGACTGGACGAACGATGGTACTACTATTGCGTATTGAACGTAATATCTAAACGGCAATTAAAAAACGCTCAATCTGCAACAAGGATGGACTGTCGTGCGGGCGCGGAACTACCTTAGGATAAAGGAAACAAATGTAAAAAAGAAGGACAGGGAAGCGACGACCTCCTAAAAACAGCTAGTCGGAATCCAATGGACCGACTAGAGGGGGGAGAAAATGCCAGAAGCAACTAAAACATCTCGAAAAGTTCAGGGGGGGGCCTCAAGCCATAGGGACCCTACGGATTCACTTCAGGGAACCTGACGCAGGTCATGGTTTGACGAAGAGCCCAACACGGGCGCCTTTGCTGAGGTCAGTGACTACTAAACAACTTCGGAAGGACACCCTCGGTGCACAACTTAGAAGAGTTGTAACTAGGACAAACCGGCAATATTAGATAAAAAATTCAATCGGAAGCACAAAGACACGACGGGTAGCCCACTGCAATGAAAGGGGGCAGAGCCCGAATGAGGGAAGTCAAAATAATATGGGGAGTAAGGGGGCCTGATGTAGCTGAACAGGAGACAAGAAAAAAAAAAAAGGTCAGTACTAAGTGTCAGAGGAATCGAGAGGGAGGTGTGGGTGGGGGGGAAAGGGCCGCCCGTCACCTACAAACACAATCCTCGACCGGGGAGCC
>Ga0179593_1405308_pt1 | contig 14248 bp, 10 predicted proteins | sample CZODoug2_1_08_16_FD_185931 | JGI IMG/M metagenome (GOLD analysis project Ga0179593, IMG submission 185931) | Vadose zone soil fungal communities from Angelo Coast Range Reserve, California, USA - CZODoug2_1_08_16fungal (PacBio error correction) | ecosystem: Environmental > Terrestrial > Soil >...
CAGAGGTGCTGTAATTGAATCCCGAAAAGGACTGCACGACCAATGGCGGAAAGGAGGACAACGGACGCACACTGGCTAAGTGACAGAGATGGGAGGGCGGGGAAATCATCGTTACATCTACCTGAGGGGGAAGGATCCATGACGCCGGGTGCACACTAGGCCTCGGGGGAGTGGATCTGGGAGTCGCTCCCGGTGGAAAATCCAGAGCTCTCCATTCAACAAAGGGGTATCCCGGTAGGCAGCTGGAGGAAAAAGAATGAAACTTGCGAGAAAAAACACACGAGAGGCCTCCTACGCCTGCAAAAAGGTGGGGCCGTATCGGAGAGCGCAAAATGACAGGCTAGGGGAAACGTCCAAGCCAAAATATTGGAAAGGCTTCCAACAGATAAGGGCTTGTTTGGCCGGGCAAGAAAAAGTGGGGGTCCTGGAAGGAGGAACAAGATAAAATTGTGCAGCTTTCTTTGCCCACTAGGACTGTTTTCAAGGCGCCAAGACTCCTCCTAAAGCGAAAGCGTCTGGCGTAGGGAAGAGAGGGGAAAATCTACTACAAGGGTGCAAGTGTATGGTTCAGAGAAGAAAACGGAGCAGGAGGAAGAATCGACGCCGGTTGCCAAATCAAAACAAAAAAAAAAAAAAGAAGCCTGGGAAAACCCTCGCTGAACAAATCATCAAGGGGGAACGGAGCGAGACAAGGGCCGAAAGCTGCAAAGAGGAAATCGAGCGTTGCTAAAGAAACCCCTGTACAAACGAACAAAGGAAAGAACAACCGGATTATAGAGTCGGTTGCCAAGGAGAAGAAAACGCCTGGGAGCGACAACTTGAGGCAAGGGCGCCGTTGTGCCTCTGGCTTCTAATGCACAAATGGTCGGCCAAAAAATGATTACTACCGCTTCATTTAGAGATCACAAAAAAAAAGAGGGGGGTGAGCAAACAGAGAAGAAAAAGAGGTCTTGGCTTGGAACAGAGGGCCCAACGGGGAGTAAAGGCGTCACCGTCCACTGTATCGAGTTCAGAACATCACCGCAAGGGACCATTCAGTTGAAAAAAGCCCGAAACGATTGAGTCTAGGCGACTCCAGGGTGTGTGGTGTACCATCGATAGAAAGGGGGGGAAGATGGGGGAAAAGGCTCACCCGAGATACTCAATAGGGACAGCACCCTTCCCGAGTGGGCGGATCTTGTCTCCTTGAATTGGGGCGGGACGTATTTGCTTCCTAATTGCCTTGGATTACAAAGGTTCAGGAGCCGGGGGGTGGGGGGGTGTACGGAAGAAGAGAGACCTGAGGTCAGTCGGGGGTGATGACACATTGAGGCGGAGTGAAGCGACTAAGGGTCCGGCCTCGTCTTGAGCAGGGTGCTTGCAAAGAATTCCGTACTGAACTGCTGAGGGCTTCATAGAAGAAAGAAAAAGTGCTTTTGGCAAGAGGGGGGAAGAGGGAAAAAGGGGGTGGCGTTTCGAGACGCTTTGGGGTCTACGGGGGAAAGAAGGAGATACGAAAAGCCGGAGAGAGCAAAGTACCAACCTCAACGTTATGAGTCCCGAGAAAAAGTCGCGCTTGGAACCAAAGAAGAAGCAGTCCTGTAAGGAAGAAGGCCTGTTAAAGGCAGCTGAGCAGGAACAGACTGAAGCTGAAGCCGGGAGGCTGTTTAGTCCAGAAATTTATCATCAGAGGTTTTCCACAATAGTTTCAAAAACAAGAGAAGGGAAATCAGCAACTAGTCAGAGGGCATAGCGCAACGAGAAAGATATGAGAAAGACGCAGGGAAAATCGTGACGTGTGGGAAAGGGCCTTAGTTCGTGCAGTTTGGCAGACGCTGGGCGGAGCTGCAAAAGAAGGAAAAGAAAAAGTCGCCGCAAAAAAACAGAAAAAAATACTTGGACCAGCAGAGAAAACCACAGCCCTAAAAGTATGAGCGATGTTTCAACAGGGTTCCTGACTCCTAAAAAAGGGGTAATTCCCGGGAAAAGCAAGTATCTAGTGCTAAGAAAAGCGGAGGATGAATCTTCAAACCAAAATCTCAGACTACGGCGGTAGGAATGGCGTGGCCCTCAAGCTCTTGAAAAGAGGGGAGGCAGAGACGCAAAAAGCAAAGTGATCGACAGTGCTAGCATCATTGATAGTGGTAACTCATCAGCGCAAATTAACGGGAATCCGGTCTCGCGAGTGAAGGTTTGTTTTTCTTAATGGGTGCGAAAAAAGAAGTGTTGCAGCTGTCGAACGTCAGAGTAAGGGGTCAACGACCCGACAGGCGACAAACAGGAGGAGATAGCGGGGATGTGGCACGGGCCGAGCTCAAAATTATCTAAAAAGGAAACGGTAAAAACAATAAGGGAAAGAATTGCCAGAGAAACGCAGCGAACGAAAAGCTGAATTCTTCTCGATCCACTTGGAACGGAGGGGAAAAACAGGGAACAGGAAAGGGGGGAAAAGAACCGGCAAAAGGTTGAAGGTAGTGACCCAAGAAACATAAGGAACTGCACGTGGAAAAAAAAACGATTTCGATCATGGGAGCAATCTAAGGCTTGAATCGGGAAAAGAAAAGGAACAACATAGGGGGGAGAAAACCGGTGGGGAATGCGTCGCTCGAGGCCGAGGGGGTAAAGCTGATGCAACCGCAGTTATGTAAATCGCTAGCGAAAGGACCCTTCTTCTGTGAAAAAATGAAAGGAATTAGAAGACTGGAGGGAAGAAAAAGGGGAAGATACAGACAACGAAGATCAGGTCCAATTGACCGAGGTTACGTATGTCAAAAGAGGTCATGGGAACCCTTCAGGCGCATGGCTCCACCCCTAAATATAGGATAAAAAGTGGCGAAAAGGGGGGAAGGGGTGGATGCATTGAAATGTATGGGTTCAAGGAACCGAAATATCACAAGACCGTTACTAAGTATTCCATCTCTCAACAAAGGGAGGAAATATAGATATTAAAAAGTGGGGGTTCACGGTTCCGTGAATGCGGTAGCCCAATACAATAGATAACCGTCCGGATGCTGACATCTATCCTACTGTGGCCCAAACGAAGGTCCAGAAGATTTAGTTTTTTCTGAATTCCAGCGTAAAGGAAAGGGTAAAGCATAAAAAACGTTAAAAAAAAAAGACGGGAAACCAATCGGTCAGGGTATCTCATGGTTCTCCCGTGGGCCGGAGAAAAAAAACAATTCACCAGGTACCACTGCACCAATCATTTCCAGGGAAAAAAGAGAGGTCAAAGAAAAGGGAGGGTAAACCAACTCTATGAATCAGCAGGAAGAGAAGGCAAAACGTGAAACCAATGTTTCCGGGATCGGATGTGAAAAAAAAGACCGGTCTCTTTACCAAACCAACTATGACGAGGAATCTCCGAAAAAGGGGAGGTTGGAAAAAGGGGCAGTTACGGAAGGGAGGAGGAGCCGAGACCGTCCAAGTTTAAAAGTTTGGAAGTCTTGGCCCCCTTGGTCTGGGACCAAAAAAGGGTAATCAAAATTCGGCAGTAAAAACCAACTAAAAAAAAGGGAAGGGTAAAGGAGTAGCGAGAGGGGAAGAAGAGACATAATGCATAAGTTGTTCCAGTCCGAATAAGGAGCAAAAGGAGAATCGCCGGCGGTTTCAAAAATCGCAAACCGCTATGTCACAACCATTTTCGTTCTAAGTCAATCTAAGCGCCGAAGGGAAAAAAAAAAACGATCAAAGACGAGGAAAGAAACCGGGTGACGATCATCCTGCGGATCGAATACACGCCGAAAGACACGGATATCCATTTAATAGTGCAGCGGATGAGTTTCCTGAATCCACCGCGATGACCTCATCAAAGAGACGTTGGAGGCCGTGGGAAAAGAGGAGGGAATTACGGAAACCGGTTGGAAAAGGCTAAACGAAGATAGCCACATCTCGCCGAAAACGGAACTGAGGGGGGGGTACAGATCACCGTCCTTGCGCCGGAAACAAGGAAAAAACACGAGTATCAAAAAAAATGAAAACCACCAGGACAAGTGAATGTGGGCTTATGGAGTGAGAAAAAAAAGTATTGTTTAGTTCTGCATTTTCTGGCTCCTGAACAAAAAAAAAGACAGGACAAAGGAGGAAAAAAAAAGGGCAGATTGGGGACCAGAAAACTCTGCTTAATACGGGGTGACTGCAATAAAACGCTATTGCTCTACTGCACCGTCTCGGAAAGTTGGATTAACAGGAGATTCGCGGACTCCCTACCTTAGCAAAAAAACCACAGTGAGAAAGGGCTTGAAAGGGAAAAAAAGAGGGTGGAGCAGGATAAGCGCATCCGACAAGGCTATGGCAGGCTGCTTCCCGGATTGATGAAGGACTGCTCAGTCCAGAATGGAGAAACCCGCCGAACTCGTTTCAAACTTGCCAAAGGGGGGGAAGGTGAGTGGGGGAACTTGCAAGCAGAAGGAGGGGGGAGGAGACTCTCACAAAGGGGAGGGGAGAAAAATAGTAATACAAAAAGCCTCGCGGACATTCCAACCCACTAAACGTGTGACCTATAGTCTACCAAAAAAGTATCTCCCTCAGGAAAAAAGAAGGGAAAAAAACTATGAAGGGGAGCGCTGAAGCAACAAGGAACGGGAAATGAAGTCAAGATTTGGTCCGCACTATCGAAGAGTTGGTGTGTGTGCGGTGAGTCTCAAAACAAACCGGCACGGGCCTGTATTCAAGCATCAAAAAGAGTGAGGAGACCGTGGAAAAAAAGCAAAAAAGAGTGGGAAAAGGGGAGAACGAACTACGCATTGCGGTATGGTACTGTCAAGAGTAGTGAAGAATTTGCTAGTCGGTTTATCTCCGTCCTCCTGTCGAAAGAGGGAGCAAGAAAACCTAAAGGGAGGAAAAGAAGACAGCCATCAGCCAACAAATTAAAATGGGTGTGACAAACGGGCGGGCATGGTGGATCGCGAACTATGGACTTTTGTGAAAATGGGGAAGCAAGATCGGAGGAAGAAAGACCAGGGGAGGACTAGGGGAAGAAAATCAGAGTACTATGTCAGGATACGGGGGCCCTGCCGGTAGACGGACAGGTTATATCTGGCGACATTCTGAATGGAAAACGCACTAGGGAGAGAAAGAAGCAGTCAGAAGGGGAGGAGACATGCCAGCTCAAATGAGGTCGGTTTCTGGGACGAGTGGTGTACATTGGGGGTTGTCTGTCTTCGACTAAACTTAAAAAAATATCACTGGACTGAGGGGGAATAGGAGAGGAAGGATCGGTGTTAAAGTTCGTCATCTGCTTTGGGGAAACCTTTCGACATGCACCTACAATGCGGACACAAGAAAAGAGTGCGTTTGGCCTTGTCAGAAAAAGTGGGGGGGCTGACGCTCTGGAAAGGAACAGGAAACAACTACTAAATGAAGGGGAGTGCCTAGCCATCACCTTCACGCCGGAGGAGGATGCGACAGGGTGACTCCACTCACGAAGGCAAAAGGTTGGGGACAGGGTAAAGGTAGCGACCAAGAACTCCCCGGGTGCCCAAAGGAAAAGATTTTCGATCATGGGAGATGGACCCAGAATATGGGGGTTGGGCCGGGGGGGAAAGAAAGGAGTGCAAGGAGCAAAATGCCTATACGAAAACAATAGTGGGCACCGGTGGGCCAAAGCTTCAGAAAAGGCATTGGTTGAAATCGGACTGATGGGACAAGCGCAGTGCTATCCGCGAGAGAAAGATAAGTGAAAATTTTGGGGAACTTAAATAGTTTCGGCTCTCAAGTGGAATCCCCGCACTTGGGGAAAACAAAGAAGAAAAAAGGCCAAAACATTTGACAATATGGGTTTCAAACGGCCGTCAGGTAGCCAAGAAAGAGGGAGGGCGTCTACTCGCCCACTCGGAACAGGAGGGGAAGGGGGAAGGAAAAGGTGATCGGATTTTCACGCGAGTAGAGAGGGTTTACGGGCTACCTAAATGGGGAAATAACAATTCTTTCGCAACAACAACTGGAGGAGAATGGGGAAATATATGCAACTTGGTCTTGGACCTTGGGGGGGGGGGAGGGAGAACTAGAAAAAGTAGTCTGGGAAGGAAACATGACGGACAGTCAAATGGCTGGAATGAAGATGTTCCGGTTGTCGGCCGTACATCTCCCTTGAGATCAACGGCAAAAAGACGTGGGGACAAAACTACGACCAGAGGGAAGGTGGGTAAGGTTTAGACGGCGGTCTTCCAACGGAAATCCCGGGTCGTCCATACCTCATGAACGTATGAGGAAAAGAAAAAACCATTGAGAGGGAGAGGGGCTGAACTAATAGTTTAAAAGTCCATCAAAAGTAACACGGATGACCCGGCGGGCCAAGGTGGAAAAAAGGGGGGAGGTATCGGATGGAAGAGAAGAAAGAAGGAAGGAGCAGCACAACAGAACAGATGGTCCTGACCTCCCAGATCTGGAAAGAGCTTGTGGCACGGGGCAGTGAGTTTGGAAAAGAGGAGGGAAAGAAGGGGGGTCGCAATTGGGAAAAATTGAGAGGTAGTTGGATTGTTGCAAGCCAGGCGGCGTAAGAAGAAATCCACACGGGCCGCATTCGCGGCGGAGTCGCCTACCGCAGGCAAAGTGGGAGGAGAAGGAGATACCAAGGAGGAAGGGAAATCAACGGAATCTGGGCCGCTATAGGAGGGCCGCAATTTCGGGCATGTCCAAGGTGGACACAGAGCGCAGGCTTTGCATGCTTCAACGAGACTGCCGGCTGCCCCAGAAAGGAGGGAAGAAAAAGTTGAGGAGAGGAAAGAAAAACAATAAAGGGGTCCACAAAAAGCCATTAATGATTGACCGCTGGATGAGTTTGAACCACCTGCAACCAACGAGTGATCCTTAGATCATTGAGAGAAAGGGGGGAGCAAGGGGCAGAGGATTTAGAGGTAAAAAGGAAGCAAAGGTATGAAAAAAAGGTTGGTCCTGCGAACCCTAAAGAACCGTCCTCGCCGTCCTACTCTGATTTGGTGAGACCAGATTAAAACCCGCTGTAAGATTACAAATCGTTGATAAAAAAAATACCAAAGGAGAGTCGCAGAAAAGAGAAGGAAGTGAAACAACAGGCAGCGAAATTTGTTCATGGCTCCTGCTGGCTCCAATGTTGTTTTAGTCGAAACCACGACTGTCAAAATAATTTGGACTTGCGACGGGCGCGCTCAGAAAACGTAGGGGGAAAAAGGCAGTCAAAAGGGTGTTGGAAGAAAAAGAAGGAATGGTTGTGGGTCGCCTTGGGAGGGCGAATTTAAAAAACTGCACAAGTAACGTGACTGTGAAAAGGTCTCTTGATTCCTAACACCGTTTTCGTGAGACGCACACACACAAACCTGGGAGGAGGGAGGAGGGGGGGAAAGGACAGCAGAGTGAGAGAAGGGGAAAAACTCATTTCAAGAGAGTTTTAGAGATTTCCAATTAAAGATTAAGGAAGCTGCTCGGTCCAATCAGGGCCGCAAGCCCGCCACTTAAACTCTTTCCAACCGGGGGTACTGCCCTAAGTCTTTTAAAAGAAAAACACAACGATGGGAGAAAAGGGGAAGGGAGTCGAAAAAGCCGGAGCGTATCTGGAAAACACCGTCAAACGTGGGGTACTATTAAAATACGTGGCAGGGCTGCTAATCGACCTCAATTGGAACGATCCTTCAGTACTCAATCGCGGAAGAAAGCATCAGACTAGCCGGAAATTAGTCAACCAAAAAAAAGGGGGGGGGACCAGCACAGAATGGGGTGAAAAAGAAGGTATAAGGGGTTTTGGGGAGATCAACCACCCACCCTAAGTTTGGAACCGAATCCAAAAACCTGTGTTTCCTCATCCAGCGAGACGTGGTGCAGTAAGGAATAAACAAGGAGCAACCCCCTGGAAATATCGCAAGTAGAGGGAAGGGGTCGGTCATAAAGGGAACCAGAAAAGTAGGCCCTGCTCTGGGATGAAGACTATCGATCAATTCAAAATCTGCCAATTCAGCGCTGAACCCTAAACAATTTGAGCGCCCAGTTATACAAGGTCGGAAAATGGGTTGGGGAAAAAAAGGAAGGAGGAAATGGGACTGATATCGGAGACTTCGCTTTTCCGCCCCCCCGAGTGGCGCAGCCTCGAGCAGTCAGCGGTCTCATCTTGGCAAAATCGCGTACGAAAAGAATTTGGCTATCAAAAAGAGGGGAAAGGAGTAGACAACGGAAAAAAAGGGGAAGAATTGGCGAATTCAATCTAAGACAAAGTGCAGTTGGTAGGCAGCCCACCTGCAAAGAAAAAGAAATGAAGGAGAGAAGGGTGGACTTTGAATTGGGAAAGGGTGAAGGTCGTCGACGAAACGGGGGAGCTACGAAGTTCCGTGTTCCAATATGATCGATGAAAGTCTAACGCATAGAAAAACAAAAGCCAAGGAGGTACAGACAGTAGGAAGGAAGCAGGCAGGGTAACCGTGAGAGGGGTCAGGACATCAACCAACCGGAAACAACTACACTGAACCTGCGGATGTGCTTGCAAATGCTTCTTCAGCTGACGGTTGCGGAAAAGTAGTGGGTGCATGAGGGGGGAAGAAGGATCAAGGGGATAAGCTTCGCAATGTGACACTTGTGCAGAACCCAAGGGAATCAAATCCTAACTGGCAACGTGAAGAAACTATTCGATCGGGATCAAGGACAAGAGAGGCCATACTTTGCCTTGGGGGAAGAAGAAAGATAAAGGAAATCGGGGGGGAGGAAAAAAAGGGGGGGGACAGCTGGAGATCGTGTGTTACCGATGATTGCAAGCATTATTGGCTAGAGCGAAAGGGAAAAATTCTCACTTGGTGCCTGGCAAACAAAAAGGGGAATAAGGGGGATGGGGAGACACGGGAATACTGGGAACTCAGCTCCCTGCAACAACATTACGAGGTTCCGTGAGTTGCCGTCAGTCGGAGAGAGGAAAGACAACCTTGAAACACTAATTTCGAACTACTTGGGATGGCCGTAAATTGTGGAGGCTGCCGAATTTGGGGCTATTCAAAACGAATAAAAAGGGGAAAAAAAAAAAAAAAAACTAGAAAAAAAAACAAGGGAAGGGGGGGGTAGAAAGAATAGGTGCGATAGGTCCTGGTGTCCAGAGTGGGCACGATCCCATAGAGCCGCCCACAATGGACGGCATCAAGCTAACGGTCTAAGGAGGTTTCCGTTGTGGTCGGGGAAAAAAGATAGGAATGAGGGGAGGAAGGAAAAAGAATGGGAGAACCGGGTTGGCAAAAAAATCGGAAAAGGAGTTTTTGTTGACGGACTGCCAAAGACCAAAACACCACCCACAAAAAACCCACCAAAAACCAAAAACAAGCCAGGGGCTAAAAGGAAAAAAGAAATGCCAGGTATGGGGCAGGGGGGAAAGAGAACAAGGTGAAGTAGGAGGAAGAATATAACGCTGCACCATCAGAAAAGGGACCACTCGACCTCCGAGCCCCTGTGAACAACGTGTTGCCGTAAAGAATGGGAGGACAGGGGCTCTTAGGGAAGACAACAATAAGGGAGAGCGAAACTCAAGACGATCGTGGTGAAGCTTCGATTTGTTTCCCATCAATGCCGCCCAGTGACAGCCTTTCAAGGGGAAAAAGGTTCAAGGGGGGAAAAGAAGTTCAGGATGGAGGAAGAAGAGAAGACGCGGAGCATGGTCTCGGGCAAGCCCGCATGGCCGTTTAGTGTTTCCGTCCGGATGACCTAGCGCCGGCTTTGTCCACATCGTTGGGGAATAGAAATAATGTTCGGGGAAGGAAAAGGGGAGGACAGGGCGAAGGGCGGGGGCTGGCGGTGATCGATCCAAATCTGAGTAACGAAGCTGCAAACACATACGCCAAAGGTCTTCGGCAACACAATGTACAACCTAATATGGACAGGGAAGGAGGGAGAAAATGGGGGAAAACGAGTAGAAAAGTAGTGGCTCCTCGAGCACAGGTAGAAAAACTTTTGGGCAGCATTTGTGCATCTGCTTAGAATAAAACCAATAGGGAACTGGTCACGGCAGTCATAACTCTCTAGAGGAAAGTACAAAAAAAGGGGGGGGGGAAAAATGAATCCGAAAAGGGGGGAGGAAGTGAGGGGAAAGAAGAAAAAAAGGGGAAGTAAAAGTCTTCAAACAATTCCACTTTGAAAACATCGCGCCTTTGAACACCCTTCATTAGGACCTTGTTCAGGTGATGTACTCCATTTGGTGGGGGGGGACAAGGATCTCCAGGGAAGGGGGAAAGACGACTGGCCGAAGATCATACAGACTATCAAAAGGGTACCGACCCCCCCAAACCCCGAAATGACCGCAACACGCGATTCATGATAGTCTCATGTTCCCTTAAATGCGTAGTCACACGTAAAAGGGGAAAAAAGGTGAGGGGAAGGGGAGGAAGGAAAGAGTGAACGGTTGGTGACTGATAAAAACGCACACACCGAGTCAGGAGGGGCAAGGCTCGGGGAGCGGTTAAAGCGACGCAATTACGCTCTTCAACTGGGGGGCTTAAATGATGACTAGGTAAAGAAGAGAGGAAGAGAGAAAAGAGGAAAGAAGGGAAAGAAGGGCTTTGACATCGTTCAGAAAAAAAAACAACAGGTGAAGAGTTGGGGGGTACTGCCGCCGACTTGGAAAACGTACTCTCTCAACAACAAAGAAGTGGAAGAAAAAACCTTCTTAAAAAAAATAAAAAAAGTTGGAAGTAAAAAACTGGAAAAGGCTACCAAGGCGAGGGGCAAAGGCGACAGCCAATATCAGTCCTTCGCCAGCACTGAAAGAATCAGTCTCGACGAGCGGCGGAATGAGTTCGCGTTACGTGCGTCAACCATTAGCCATAATCAGGGGGGAGGGGTAGATCAAGGAAAACAAAAAAAAGAAGAGGGTTGACCTACTGGCCTCAAGCCAGTCCCTTCGACTGGGGAGATACGGCGAAAGCGTGATTGCACATTCAGGAGAAAACGCGCACTGTTGCTGAAGAAAGTATCATGGGAAAGGAGGGAAGGATCACGAGGGGGACAGCGCAAGGAGAGACCGAGGAAGGCATCGGGGGAAAAACCAACAATCGGGGCACGTGACCTCAAAGAGCAATGTCATTGAGAGAAAATGAACAATTTCTTCGTCTGCTACTAAGACGTTAGGGTGACAAAAGAAGGGGACGGCACAAGTCAAGGGAGGAGATGAATTCAAAGAAGACAGCCTAATACTAACAAAATCGATAGGGGACGGTAGAGGTGCAAGCTCCCTACCAGGGGTACTCAGGGGGAAAAAAGAGGAATTAGAAAGAAAAGGAAAAAAGACCAAACTGGAGATTATAGCGGAAAAACAACGGGAGCATGGCACTCATCCAGCCAATACAACTGGATCGCCGGTTCGGACGGGTTGGGGAAAGGGGGGGTAGGACGGAAAGGGAAGAAAGGGGGAGCAAGCGTCATCCGGGCTGCTGAGCGGCTTATCTTTGGTCGCTATAATTCCTGCGCTGGAACTGCTGACGAGACATGCCCGACAATGGGATATATCTGCGTTGCGACCGCCGGCTAGGATCCGAAAGGAAGAGAGAATAAACGGGAAAGAAAAACACTAAGCGTAATGCGGAGTTAAAAAAGGTCTTAAAGTTCTACTCCAGACAGATAGGGAGCCGCAGCGACGGGGGCTTCGACGAAGCATTGTGGTACTACAAAAAAGGGGCAACGGTCAAAAGGGGGAAAGGGGAAAGGGAAAGATGCACCGACTAAAATCTCACGGCCCGTGCCAAACAAGCAAAAATGGAACATCTGGGAAGGAGAATTACCCACGGCATGGTTTCTGGATAGAGGTCATCTAGAGCGCACTTCAAAAGAGAAAAAAAAAAAAAATCGTGGGGGTGAGAACCGGGAGCTTACTCAGCATCGAGTGGGGTAATACGGGGGGGGTGGAGTGCAGAATGAGAAATCTCCCAGGATAATGGGGGTGAATGGCGGACATCTTGGGGCATAGAATTCCTTCACCAGGTGGGGGGGAATTCATATCCCACGAAAAAACAATGAAAATGGGGGGCCAGAGTGTGAAAGGAGAATTATTCACGGGGGATCCAACTCAAAGATTTACGCTCTTTCAAGAACAGGGAAAACAAGCTGGAACTTCGACACGATCATGGACCTTGTGGGCCGGGAGAAAAGGAAATACAGGAAACGAAAGACAAGATTTTCGGGGGACAAACTCGTTAGCAGATTGGTTATTTCCGGTCCTGGGTATGACGGAGCACTAGAGTCTGTCACAATAATCTTCACCGGGGGAGGAAAACGGGATCAAGTGTCAAGGGGTTACTGTATGGCGATGAAATCGACTCATGGGGGGGGGGACCAAAACGTTTGCCAACACTTACGGCCTGTCATGTGTTGGAAGTGAGTCGTCTTCCGGAGGGAAGACAGGGTGTAGGAAGAAGAGAGAGAACAGGACCCCGAACAGGACGGCACCAATAGATTTGAGCGTATCGCGATAGCAACAGAGAAACTACATCGTCGCGAAACAAAATCCATATCGGCGCACAGTGTTGGTGGGGGGGGACTGTGAGACCAATATGGAGGGGTCTGGAATGTGAAAAACATAGATGCCAAAGCCAACAATATTTGCCGAGCAGGTGGGCAAGAAGTCGGGCAGTGTGGTTTCTGGGGGTCGGGATAGGCACAAAAAAGGGGAAAAGGTGTCAAGGAAGGGCACAAGGAGACTGGTCGGGTTTTAAAAGAAAGAACGGCCACGGTTCTGTAAATCTTCATCTTCCTAGTTCGCTGTCGACAGGCCGGCAAGCCTCACAAGCAAAAGTGTGTGCCGGAAAAATCCGCCGCTTCGATAAAAAAAAAAGGAAAGAGCACCAAAAAAAAAGAATCCATTGACTGGCCGAACACTGTCGGGTTTTCAATCAGGGGACTCACGACGCAACGAGCGGCATAAAGAAAAAGATTGATGAGCGAGCGGTTCTCTCGCATTGGAAAAGAAGAAAAAGAAAAAACGGAGGAGAAGGAGGAAAATGGGGAGCTTTTAGGGTAATCAAACTTATTCTCCAGGACGCGTCGACCAACAGGATTCACGGTTGGGCAGCAGGGGAAATAGAATTCAACTCCAGGAACGCTAACAATACAAGAACGGGGCGGTACTCAAAAGGGGAGAAATAGTAGCAGACCGGGTAGGCTTAGAGAACTGCTGGCCATCTGGTGTACATCCGTAAAAACAACTGTAAGGATTACAAGAACGGACCCGTTGAACAAACCTCATTACTTCAGGTGATCAAAAAAAGAGGGTGAGGGGGGGGAAAGGGGAAGATTAATTTGCCAGATTAAAGGGGGGGACGGGACCTCACGACGCAAGGATACCGACAGACGCGGGAAACGTCACGATTTTCAAGCGTAGCGAATGTGAGCTTTAATTTGGTGCCATGGGTTTTGAAAGATGAAGAAAGTTAAGGGGGAGGGGAAACAGGGGGGAGGAGGTTCGAAACAGATTGATTGTACATGGGAACTCAACCTAAAACACACTCTGAAATTCGACGTGACCTGACGGGTCGCGGTCTTCGCTCTGAGCTGATTTCTTGAAGCTTCTTTGAAAAGTAGAAAGGGGGGAGAAAGGCCCGGAGGGATGGGGAAGGAGACGAAACCGCAAACGAGGGGACTCAAAACGTTTTACGGGAAAACAGCCAGTTTTTCGTATCTCTCAAAAAACGAGGGAGAAAGAAAAAAGGGGCATTTACCCCCACTAACCTACAAAAATAGGGAGACACGTGCGAGCAAAGGGAAAAGCAGAGGGGGAACGACAGTCAATTCATGAAGATAATCAAGAAGAGAATCAAGACTAGAGTCTGAATTTCAAAACAAGGACCGAGGCTGTTAAGGTAACAGCACTATCGGGATTTCAGGTCTGGGGGTTTCTTCTAGAAAAACCAACCTAAAAGAAAAAGGTCAAGGAGAAAGGGAAGGAAAAAAGGGTTCGAAGCCAGTCACTAGTAGAGCAAAAGGAGGCCGTCTATTTATTAAGGGAACGGAGATACCATGAAAGGCGTAATTCGAAGCAAGGCTAGCCGATCCCTTTTGCTGAATAAGTGAAAGGGAAGAAGGAAGAGGCCCAGTTTAAAAAAGGGGGAAGAGGGGAGGAAAAAGAACGTTACTTGGCAAACCCGGAGAACCATCAGAGCCCTGCCAATTCACTGAGAAAAAAATGGGGGGTACAACAAGGGAGAGGGATGACACCTACATGGAGGGGGAAAAGTTAACTTCACCCGATTGGAAGTCAGAGAGGAGTGATCCTCCCGGATATCTCACCAAATCTCAGAGCGGGGGGGGGGAAACTAATCTCATATCCAGGTAACATTTTTGA
>Ga0179593_1653627_pt1 | contig 14248 bp, 23 predicted proteins | sample CZODoug2_1_08_16_FD_185931 | JGI IMG/M metagenome (GOLD analysis project Ga0179593, IMG submission 185931) | Vadose zone soil fungal communities from Angelo Coast Range Reserve, California, USA - CZODoug2_1_08_16fungal (PacBio error correction) | ecosystem: Environmental > Terrestrial > Soil >...
AGGGGGGAAAAAATCTCTGCTTACGACGAAAGGGGGGAACATCGAAAGGATGAGGAGAGAGGGAGCGATCCGCCGCAATCCTTATTTCGTTCGGGCGGGCGGAGAAGGAAACGACATCTGCAGAAGGCAATCGCAAGAAAGAGGGGCGCGCTTATCCTCCCCGCGCGGTCGGGAGCTCTCGTCGAGGGGGGGAAGAAAGGTGTTCTCCGAGGGGGGGGAGAAGGTCCTGCTTTGGAACGAAAGTTCTTCTTCCTCGGGTCACGGGGAGAAAATCCTCGCTCGTTTTGGAGAAGAAGAAAAGGGTCGTTCTGCTGGCCCAAACTTATCACCTCCGGAATATCTCTACGCGAAAGGGGGGGGAAAGACAATGCCTTTTAAAAAGGGGAAGGGTGCATCCGTGTATTCTTGTACAAGCCAGGCCAGAGAAAAGAAGGGGAATTCACTGCAGGGACGGAGAAGGGGGGGAAGGAAAGCGGCCGAAGGAAGAAGAGAAGAGGACCGGAACGAATTGTGTGCCTCACCGGGACTTCTTCTGCGAGGGAGGTCTAGAGGGGAGCGCGCAGCGATGCGGAAAGGGGGGCTGCAGAGTTGAATGGACCGCTTCAAGTCACCCGATGCGCCGCGAGGGAGCCTTCTTCCTGGCAACGGGGAGGGGGAAAAATGGGTCGAGCGTCCGCGAAGGTAAAGGGGGGGGAGGCTGCTGAACGGTAATTCGGGGAGTTTTCTTTTCTGTAGGAGGAAAAGAAGAAAGGACTCGCGCTCGAAAAGGGGGGGTGAGAAGGGGTCTCTAACGAACAGGTTGCAAAAAGAAAGAGAAAAGGGAGCACCCGGTAGCAAAAAGTTAGCGGTCTATATATTGTACACAAAGGGGGGGGAGAAATTTTCCCAAAAAAGGGAAAGAAAGAAAAACAAAAGCGGTTATGGGCAGAAGGGGAAAGAAAAGGGAAAAGGGAAACTGATGAGCGCGGCAAGACCGCTAAACACGATTCATATCCAAAAAAAAAGAAGCCATTCTTAAAGAGGGAAAAGAAAAAGGCACCTATAAAGAAAGGAGAAATATTCTCATCACCGTGTAGCCTGTATCTCCTCCACTATGACTCGACGGAAAGAGGAAAAACGGGTTTTCCGAAAGAGCAATCTCCAGACGGCTGGGAGGGGGGAAAAAGAAAATATCCCTACGACATTTCTAAAAGAGGGAGGAAAGGCCACTCTCAAGCCAATGCAAAGACCAGGGCTTAGCAACCGCGAGGGGAAAAGGGAGTCTTACCAAGCCAGCCAAATATTCTCTCCGCCAGAAATCAAAAAGGGGGGGGGAAGGGATTTGGCGAAAACAGAAAAGGAAGAAAACTGAAGCCCGAGCGGGGGTCGGACTGTTACTAGCTTAACACGAAAAAGGGGAAAAGAAGAAAGGGAGGGCTATACTTTCTTTAGTGGAAAAAGAGAAAGGGAAATACAAGCTCCTGAACGAAGAAAAAGGTCCCGGCAAGGACGCGTTTTAACCTCCGGTCGCTAGGAAGAGCGAAAGGACAATTACGCGGAGGGGGAAGGGAATGAGTCACTCTCCACTGGGGCGAGCGAAAGGGAAAAAGGCATTAATATCTGGTAGGTAATCGAAAAGGGACCACCACCATCCTTACTTAGCAGAAAAGAAAAACGAAGGAAAAAAGGATTCGAGGGGAGGCACATGGGATTTCAAATCGTTTCAGAGGAGAATCACCAATCTCCAAAAAGAAAAAAGGGGGAATTTCATCTTGGGGAGGAAAGAACGGCGAGATCTTTACACAGCTCTGCAAGTCGGACCTACGTGAGGGTGAAAAGAAAGAAGTTTCACAATCAACCCTTTTCTAAAAAAAAAAAAGGAAAAAAAAAGCAAACCTCGATTGCCGAAGAGGGGGGGGGGGAAGAAGGAAGGCTTCAAGGAGCAAGCGAAGGAAACTTTACCCCACCTATGAGCAGGAGAAAGAGAAAAGAAGTGGAAAGAGTTACTCTGTTGAAAAAAAAAAGAGAGGAAGGCCACCTCACAACAAATAGGGCATAAAAAAGAAGGACCGGGGAGCGCTAAGTGGGACCAAGTAGGAAAAAAGTTACGGGGCCTCTTTGTACCAACCCAGGACAGAAAAAGAAAGGGCGAAGTTCCTTGTTTCGAAAAGAGAAGGAAGTATCCCAGCCTTCGAAAGGGGCTCTTTTAAAGAAATTGGGGAGAAATAGAGCGAACGCGGAATAGAAGAAAGGGAGATTCACACAAAGGAAGGGAAGTCATCGATGAAGGGGGGGGGGAGTTCCTCAGAAAAAAAGAGGGTCATCTATACTGAGGGGAAGGGAAGGAAAAATTGAAAACTCAACCGCCGCCATGAGGAGGGAAAGGAAATCTCTAGGGAAGGAGAGAAAGAAGGAAAGGGGAGAGACTTAATTATCGAAAGATGCCAAAAGAAGCTCTTCCTTGAAAACAGAAAGGAAAAAGGGGGACGTATAAGTCCTTCCAATGAAGAGAAAGGGGAAAAAATAAGGGAATTTGAAAGGGAAGAAAAGGATCCCAAAAAAGAAACTGACCGAATAGAAATCCTCCCTATCTAGAAAAAAAAAGAGAACCCGTTGAAAAAAAGGACTTTATACCACGAAAGAGAACAGTCAATCTCCAAGGAAGCAATTCGAGGAAAAACTTTTTCTATAGTGGGAGAGATTGGCGGAAAAAGGGATAACACAGGTTTTACTGTCTCGGGGTTGTATTTTTTTCTTTCCTGCGGGGGGGAAGGGGGAATAAAATTGCTTCACGGGGTCTAGGGAGGAAAAGGCCAGACGCTAATTCAAAAGGGGAAATCTCGCTTGGCTTTGAATTGGAAAACCAAGGGGGGGAAGGTTTTTGCTTGCGCAGAGAGGGAAAGTGCAGTTGGTGGGGGGAAAAAAAGAAGGAAAAAAAGAAATTCAATTAAGAAAAAGGAGAAACAGATCTAAAAAAGGCCCCGTTCGCGAGGAAAGGAAGGGGGGGGCGAGGAAACCTTTCCGGTCTTAATTGGAGGGGTAAAAAACCCTAGCAGACAAAAAAGGAAAGGGGGGGAGGGAAGGAACCATCAAGAACAGGAGGTCGGTTTCGGCCAGAGAAGGGGCCACGCATGATTGTTTGGGCACGCAAAAAGAGAGGAGGAACGGCGACAAGGAATTCTGGATCAGGGGGGAGCACAATCTCTCTATGTGCATCCGAAAAAGGGATTCATGTATTCTCACGAACGTCGAATGAGAAAAAACAGGGTACCCTTCATAATCACGTCAAAAGGGGGAAACAAGGTTACAGAGAGAAAAGAAAAGAAAAGTTAGGTGAAAAAACAAAGGAGGGTCCAGCTTTGGCGGCGTGACGGCAGGGGAAGGGAAGGGGTGAAGGAAAAAAAGTATGCCGCAGCGTGACAAAAAGAAAAGAGGAAAAGAGAATGTACTATCCTAGGGGCTGGGAAAGGAGGGAAAAGAAAAAAATGTGAAGAATACCAAGCTGATTAATCAGAGAAGGGAAGGGGATTCCGAGTTTTACAAAAGCGCAGGGGAGAGGGGGAGAAAAGGAAAGAAAGAAAGAGAATCACGACCTAGACGGTCAAAAAAGAAGAAAAGAAGCCATCTCTTTTACAGAAAAGAAAAAAAAGGAAAAAAAAAGAAGAAAAAGGACCCGGTTGAAAACGGGTGTACATCGCGACAGTCAGAAGGCGGATACCTTGCCGTCGGAAACAAAAACGGGCCCTGAGAAAAAGAGAAAAAAATCACTAACCAAGAAGGGGGGAGGAAGTAAAGAGGAAAGAAAAGATAAGCCCCGAAAAAGCCGGGAGAAAGAAAACTTGCTGAGGGAGAAGAGGGGGAAATCGCCTTTCTTATGAATAGGGAAGGGGCTGACCCGGTGGCAGAAAGAAAGAAGAACAAAAAAGGAAAGGGGGGGGCAACCCGTTTTTCATCAAGCCAAGACCAGGCGGGTATTAAACTCGCGATTTCCTCTCTCATAATCGAAAGAAAAAGAGAAAAGGGAAAAAGCTCGTTGCTCCTAGTGCCCTGGCACAGCAGAGGAAAGGGGGGAAGAAATCACGACCAGCCAAACGAAAAAAGAAAGAAAAAAAAAAAGAAGAACTCTACTCCTGAAAGACAAACAAGGAAACGCAATTAAATCTCTATACCGCCATGATATTTGCTTAAAAGGAGAGGAGAGAAAAATGATACTCAAGCGGGCCGCACGAAAAAAAAGGAAAAGAAAAAAAGGGTCATTCTCCGAAACCGGAAAAGGAGGAAAGGGAAAAAAAGGAAACAGGACGACAAAAAGCTCTTCATTGCTTGCAAAAAGGGAGAGGAACATCCAACTCGTACCTCTCCCAAACTCACAACCCTTCGGCGAAAGAAGACAGCAACCAATTATCAAACAACCAGGCGCCGCGAAGGAAAAAGGAGGAGGGAAGAACTACATCCTCTGTAGAAGAAAAGATAGGGGGGAAAGACAGTGACTCATCATAGGCTCGACCGGGCAATTCTCCGGACGCTAAGACTCTTTACGACACGACCATCTACTCACACGACAGTCAAAAAAAAGAAAGGAAGAAGGGTCGACTTGTTCTCGGAGAGCAAAGAAAGGGAAAAAGAGGAAAAAGAGTAGGGGGCCTTTTCTTCAACCCCGAGAAGGACAGGAAAAGAGAAAAATTCAAAGGGCTTATCCTATCTCTACTCAAAAAAAAAAAAGGAAAGGGAGAGATATACTATCTTATTAAGCCCTTTTAAATTGGGTAGAGGCTCAAGGGAAAGAAAAAGGGGATAAGGCAGGTTTAATATAACGGCAGAAGGCTCTGGCACAGGAAAGAGGAGGGAACCTAGAACCTTCGACCAGGAGGGAAGGAAAGAAGGGAAGGGGGGAAGAATTGTCGTGAGGACCCAAGAAGCATAAGATCCTTTCTGAGAATTTCCCGTCGAGCAGGAGGAGGAGCGGAAACGGTTCCTTCCTAACAGGGAAATGTAGGTTCGGGGAGGAACTGGGACGTAGGAAGCGGAGAGAGAGGGGGACCAGAGGGGGTTTCTTGTTTTGCTTGAGGAGGTATCGAGGTTTCTTTTTGGGTCGAGTGAGACTTGGGGGAAAAAAAAGAGGGGAAGGAAGCCGAGCTTTGCGGAAGTGAGCATGGGGAAAGAGAAAGAAGGGTCTCTGAGGTAATTGGGGAAAGGGGGGAAGGAGAAAAGGGGGAGCTTTCTTTCCCGCTTGAGTAGAAGGGTAATTGAAAAATAATTATGCGATATTTGGAAGCAAATAGAAGAGGAGAGAAGACTCATCCCTTGAAAGGGGTCGGAAGGAGGAAGGAGGCATTGCTGGGCGAAAGAGAAGAGGAAGGCGGGGTCTTGAGTTTTGCAGGAGAAAAAACGGTTAAGTGCCATTTCCTCTGCTCAACGAATGATGGAGAGCGCTGGGGAGAGGAGGGGAGTCTTCAATCTTCAGTGGAGTTTACATTAGAGAGGAGAACCACGGGTGCACTTGAAGGTTGGGGAACGGTAAGAGGATGGAAACCGGGAAGAAAAAAGAACACTAGAACATCACTCCTTCTATTGACAAAAGGAGAGGAAAGCACGGAGGACTTATCAAGTACCAGGAGGAGGTGGATTTATCTTGAACTGTGCGAGGGAAAAAGGAAAAAGACGAAATTGGTTTTTCCGTTTATGGTTTTCGGTTGGGCGGCTTCCATTTTCTTGTTTTCCGACGGCAAGGGGGAAGAGGAGAAAAGGAAAAGAGGAAAGCTATTTTACACCCTTTTTCAAACCGGAAGTGGGAAGGGAAGGAGGGGATGTCGTAAAGAGACATGGGAGGAGAGAGGGGAAAAGAGGGAAATTTATTTGAAGTTAGAGGAGGTGAGAGAGGAGGAAATATAACCTGCTGCCCGAGCCGGAAGGGGGAAAAAAGGGGAAAAGGGGGGGAAGTCGCTTCTGAGAATCAGCTGGGGGGGGGGTTGAAAATGGAGGATCTCGCGCTTGACAACCTAAGGAAATAGGAAAGGAACTTTAATAGCCTAAAATCTTTGGTTAAAAAAAATGCCTCACTTTCTCGAACTTACCATCAATGAGGACAGAAAGAAAAAGCTTACCGAAGGGGAAAAGGGAAAAGGGAGGTTAGCGTAGTTGAATCCTTGCGGACGGAAAGGAAGGTACCTTTGTGTAGTGAGACAGAGGAAGGGTAGGCGGAAATCTCCTCAGTATTCCCATACAGAGATGGGGGGGAAAAAAAAGAAGGAGAAAAGGAAGTGTCTCCTTTTGCAGAAAGCCGAATAAGGGGGGAGAAAAAAACCAAGCAGCGTTGAAAAACGGAGCTTTGCACGAAAGAAAGTGGCTTGCTTTAATACTTAAACGTAAGGGCTTCCTGGGTCTGCAGAAGGGAGGGGAAAAAAGAGAAACCAATAATACCCCGGTAGCAGAACAGACTGGGAAGGGGGAAAGGGGCTTCGGGGAGTATTCTTTCATAATGGGGGAAAAGAAGGGGGGGGAGGGGAGGGAATACTTTGTAACAAAAAAAAAATGGAAGCGAGAACGAGAACAATCCAAACATGTCCCACAACCAGCTCAAAGGGGAAAAAAAGGGGCAAAGCGGGAGGCCTATTGGAATATCTGTCTGGACTGTGGCGCAAGGAAAAGGGGAGGGGGAAAAAAAAGGAAAAAAAGCATTCTAGAGGAAGGGAAAAGAAAAGAAAAAGGAGTGGTCTCATCTTTGCATCGAAAAAAGGGAAAGGCCAATGAGAGAACCCTTTTGCCTCGAGGAGGCAAGTACTACGGGTTTTTTTCTAACGGGTCGGTTGGGGAAAAAAGGAGATATGTGGGGTCAACTGTGAGAGGGGCGAACTGGAAGAAGGAGGAGAGGATTAGGACTTGCTGTGGGGGGGAGAAAAACGCAGGGGAAATCTTTTTCTTTGAGAGAAAAGGGTACAGGACCGGAATCCCTGTCCATTTACTGGTGGCAAGGAAGAAAGAGGGGGAGATTGACGAATAATTCCGGCGAAAAAAGAAGGAAAGAGGGAAGAAAACGAGCGAGGGATGGAAGAAAAGGGGAGGCTTTTCTTTTTACTCCAGGTCTTCAATAGCGCCACACTTCTCTCTTATGCTTGGGTGTCAGTGAAAGGAAGACCAAAAAAAGAAGGAAGAAAGAGGGGCAATTTTTGGCTGCAGCGGAAGAGGGAAAAGAGGGAGCTCTAGAAGAAAGAAGAAAAAGGGGGCTAGAAGCTCGGGATACGGACGACTGTTTACGTCTCCACACGGGGAAAAGGCAAAGAAAGGGGAGGGAGGGGTGGTCCCAGGATTGAAACCGAACTGGGAAGGAGGGAAAAGGAACGAGCCGGTGGCGAACGAGGCCCGAGAGGGGGGGAAGAACGCGATGTTCCAGAGGGACGGACAACCTGATTAAAGATCTCAAGAAAGGGAGCGAGCATCTTTTGGTACAGTGGAAAGGGCGCCTGGAAAGAAAGGGAAAAAAAAAAAGGCGTCCATTCGATGTTTGCTTTGTGGGCTGGAAAGGAAAGGGTTTGATGGTGAAGGGTAGGAAGGAAAAAACCCTCACGGAGGGCCAGGAGATGGGGGAAGGCTCGCTAGGAGACCCGAGGAGGAAAAGGGAAAGGAAAGGGCGTATGTGTGAAGGGGGTGATTTATAAAGTGTCGGAAGGGTTGGACCACAAAAAAAAAAAAAAAAAAAAAAAAAAGAAAACAAAAAAAAAAAAAAAAAAAAAAACCACCAAAAAAGAAAAAAAAAAAAAAAAAACCCCCCCACAACACCCCCACAAACAAAAAAACCTGGGGCGCCCTTAATCAGGGTGTGAAAGTCTTTAATGAATGGAGTCGGCAAAGTCTTGTTTTGTTCGGGTCGAGGAAAGATGAAGGGGAGAGGCAGGGTTCTCTTACTCGCGAAACAGTGGAGAGGGAAAAGAAGAAGCCGGAATTGAATTGAGAAGAAGAGAAAGAGGGTGAAAAGCGTAAAGTCGGTAACTTGTCGCGAGAAAATGAGGGACAGGCGGAGTTTTCTCCTCTTATAGCTGGGCATCGGAAAAAGGAGGAAAAAAAGAGCGCAAGGAAAGTCCCCCTTGGTCGTGTAAAAGAGAAAAGGAGGCGCAAACGAGAGGGGGAGGAAAAGGAAGGCCGTTTCCCGTTGTCGTTAAGTTCTTCAAAGGGAAAAATAAAGGCCCTGCTGGGGGGGGAGAGGGCGGCGCGGAGAAAGGGGAAGCAGACCTGTGAGACTCAAATCTCTTCCTGGATCAGAACGGGGAGAAGGGATTCGATCTGGGCCGGAAGGAGCCTGTTTTAGCACTGGAGAGAGAGGTTTCCCGCGAGAAGATGAGAGGGATTTCTCATTCTATCGGCACCAAAAAAAAAAGGGCAGTACGGCCTCAATCGTTTGTCGGAAGAGAAAGAAAGGGGATGCACGAAGAGAAGGGGAAGAGGAAGTCGTATGCATTTTTTCTTGGTCTCCAAGCGAGAGGAAAAAAGAACGGGGGGGGTAGGTCTCGTTGTGATAAGCAGGGGAGAAGAGGAAAAGGGGACGGGAACGCAATGGCTCAAAGAGAGGAGGAGGAGTGGGGGGCAATGTCTAAAATTCTGGGGGACAGATCCGCCCATCCTGTTCCTACCGGGTGGAGACGGGAGTAATGTCGGGGGGGGGAGAAATGTAGAGAGATAATGTCATCCAGGCTGGTAGGGGCAGCGGGGGTTTCCGTCATCCTGGCAGGGAAGAAGAAAAAGAGAGAAAGTTGAAAGCTCTTCGAAAAGAAAGGAGGAGACGGACTCGATACCTCAAAGATTTACTGACAATCCTTCTAACGCCGGCGCGGGGAAAGAGGGGGACTTTATGCGGAAAACGGAAACGGAAGATCCGCAGAAAAAAGGAGGATCTCATCTTCTCTCCGCGCATCCTCCTCCTGTCTCTGCGAAAAAAAGAGGGGGGAGGAAGAAGCAATATTCGAAGGAAGGGAGAGAAAGGGCCATCTTCTCGAAGGAGGTGAACTACAGTATTGAACTATGCCCGATGAAGAGTTTTTTCCGAAGAAAAAAGAAAAAGAAAACAAGCATTTACCATTCATTGGGGCCGTAACCCAGGAGACGCTCTAATCAGGCGAAGGGGGGGCAGGATTCCTTTGTAAGAAAAACGAAAACTAACTTCGTCGAGAACCGAGAGGGAAGAGAGAACAACGTGATCGCAGTGAAAAAGTAGGCCAACGAGGAGGGAAAGAGAATCAACCCGAGTCGAACCATAAAAGAGCTCTCATCTTAACAGGAGCGAGAGAGGTCGGAAAGAACATCTCGCCAGCGAGGACGGGGGGGATGAAGAGCCTATGTCTTTTACCGAGAAAAGGAGGAAAAAACTCCCGCCGGCAGTAGTCTCAGAGTGGAAAAGGGGTGGGAATCCTCCTAGATGCCCGCCAAAGGAGGAGTGAAAAAAATCTCGAGGGGAAAGAGGTACTTATCTCTCTCAACCAAACAACTTATTATTATTAAAATAGAGAGAGAGAAAGGAGAAAAAAAGAGGTACTAAGAAAGGGAAAAGAAAAGAAGAAGAGATCAAACACTGGAGAGAAAAGACGCAGAATGCGGTCTTTCCGGGTAGTTCGCTTCTTTAACTACATAGAGATGGAGGAGGAAGACTCTTCTGGGGGAGGGACTTTCCGACCCTAGCTGGGGGATTCTCTCGTAATCTAGAGAATCCGCCTTTTCCAGCAGAGGGGGAAGAGGCAGTCCGCCGAAGGCGGGAAAAAAGAAGATGCTTCGGCAAAAGGGGGGAATCACGTGTACGCATCCGCCAGACGCGGTTCTCCGAACCCGGGGAGGAGGGAAGAAAACGGAAGCATCCTACGAGAAATGATCTCAGCCGCACTCATGGTCACGGAAAGAAGGGGAAATCCCTTCTGTTGATGGGCAGAAAGGGGGGGAGGGAACAATCCAGGTCCCTCGGCAAAAAGGGACAATAAGTTCGTCAAGAATATTCCTTCGAGGGACAGAGAAGAGGCGGAAGTAATATATATGATCAGAGGAAGGAAGGGTGTTCTCGGAAGAGCTGCGGGCTTCTTCGCAGGAAGGAAGGAATTAGAGCAGGAAGAAGATATTGACGGGAGGCCGGAAGGGGGGTCAGGTTCCTACTAAAAATCCAGGGATTCTCTCGCCGCGTTCGAATAAGGGGCACTAAACGAGAAGAGGTAAGGAGAAGAGCAGTACAGGGGGAGGAAAGGGGGGGGGGAAGGTCAATGGTGAGAGGCTGGACGTTCTCTCTCGGCCCATGATAGGCAGGACGAGAAGCATAAATGGGGAAATGTCAGGAGTGTCGGAAGTAGCAAAAACCAGGAAGAGACACTTGAGAACCCTTTATTCACCGGATGAAAAAGGATGGGAAAAAAAGACTTTAGACAATTGCAGGGAGACAGCTGTTATGGGCAAGTTTCTTTTCCCTGTAACCATGGAAGCAGCATCCCGACCGAGGAAGAAAGAAAAACTATCAGAGAAAAACAAGTAGCGTCCATTTCTCCGATCGGGGTCTCCCCATACAAATGCATCAGAGAGGGGGGAATGAAATGCTATGAAAAAAGAAAAACAGTTGTAGAAGGGGGAAAAAAGAAGCAACGCATTACTCAACGTAGGAGTTTCGGGGGGGGAAAGGGGGAGACGCCTGCGAAAAATCAAAGGAGGGGGGCCGCGGGGTAAGGACACTGCACATCGAAACAGAGGCTTTACGACAGGACCAAGAAGAGAAGAGCCTCCAAGGGCGCAGGACCTCGATGGAATAAAAGGTCTGCTACCATCCTCCGAATGCTGTTCGCAAAAGGAAAAGGAACCAGCATGGACGTTTGATTTTGGGGAAGAAACGGGACAACGAAGGTCCTGATCATGCAAGGGGGAGAAGGGAAGGTTTGGAGACGGAGGGAAGGAGCGTTGAACAAAACAAGGGGGACCTGGCATGAGAAATAGTGGCTAAGGTCTTTAGGGTGGAAGACAAGCTCTCCCAGGAAAAAGAAAAGAAAAAGAGCGGAACGAATGGAAGAAAGGGGAAAGTCCCGGCAATGAACCGTTTGAAAAAAGAAGAAGAGAGAATCTTCTAAATGCCAAGAAGGGAGATTCGTGGAGGACAGCTCCACTGGGTCGAGCGGGAAAGGAAAGATCCTTCAGAATGAGGGGACGGTCCTCTAAAAAAAAACACGCCCTTCCTTTCTCAGCACTTCCATCATCACGAAAAAGAAAAACCATTATTCAGGAGAGAAACGGGGGATGGAAGATGTTCCTGCTGAATTAATCATCCCCAATCTTAAAAAAGAAAACCCTGGAAGTTGCAGCCTTGGACAGTTTTTCTTGAGCGGGAGAAGTAACACAGCTCTTCGGAGGGCACAGGATGATGTGTGGGAAAAAACTCTCCGGCTTAACAACGCCACCCCTTGATAAAAAAAGCAAACAGGGAAGAACCGAGAATATCTTTGTTTGTAAAAGTCCTGCTGAAAGGAAAGAAGATTCAACCGGGAAAAAAACGGGGAGAAAGACGGAACTCTACCAAAAAGGGGGGAGAATTTTACTTGTACCAGGAAAAAAGGCTGAACGCTGGGGTCCTCAAAAACAGATAGGGGAAATCTTCCCCGCGACGTCCTCTAGGAAAGAAAAGGATTCCAGTTCGGGTTCCGGGGGGGAAAAACCATACGACGAGGGAGTTAGCCCGGTTGAAAGGTTAATTTCCAACAGAGTAAAAGGGAAGTATAAAGAAAAAGGAAAGGGCATCTTTGTGAAAGTCTTGCATCTAGCCGAACTCGTCATCTCCTACCGGCCAAAGAGAAGAAAAAGTCAAAGCTTTATGCTGAAAGAGGGGGGACCGAAAGAACCCAACGCATTAAAGAAATATCCTCTGGGAAGAGGGGAAGAACTGTAGAAAGCAAAAGAAAGGACATGGATATGGCACACTCCATCAGATAGATAGCTTCTCCTCTCGGGAAAGATCGAAGTAATTATAGGGGGAGGGACAACTAATCTCTTAAGGGAAAACAACATGTGGCGGGAAAGAGGACGTCAATGTCATATAAGAAAAAGAAGTGGAGACTTGATCTCCAAAAGGAGTGATCCCCAAACAAGCAACTAATCCATCCGGAAAGCGCTATCAAAAGAAAAAAAGTCGCCCATCTCACAGGGGTGAAAAAAAAAAAAACTTCCGGGCTTATACCAACGACCAGTTCTCCAAACCGCAAGCGGAAAAGAAGAAAGGGAGATGCCCCACGGGGAGAGTAAGTGTCTTCAGGGCGGAGATGCCCCTCTTCCGAACACTAATAGTATTGGGGGACGCTTTTCTTTTTGGGAGGGGAAAAAGGGAGGGTGTGACTGTTTTCCGCATAGAAAGGTTTCATCAGTAAAAAAGGGAAAAAGGCCAACTCAGAGGAAGTGGCCGCCACGAGCCCTTTGGGACCTTTAAAAAGGGTGGACCACTGGTGTGGGGAAACTTTTGCTTTCGCCTTTCGCGAGAGGGGGGTGGGGGAACCAATTCTCCACAAGCACAAAGGGGGAAAAAGGGGAAAAAAAGGAAAGGAAAAGCATCTAAGGAAACGGGAAAAGGGAAGGATTTGTTCTGATACCCTTCTTTCTTAGTTTGGGGATTATTGCAAAAAACGCCCTATTCATACCCATGAGGGGAAAAAGGGGAAAGTATAACAGCAAGACATTAGTGAGGGGGGGGGGGAGAAAAAGATACGTTTTTGTTTTAAAAGATGTTTTTGCCTCAAAAAGAAGAGAGCTGGGGAGGAGCAGAAAAAAGAAAGGATTTTCTCATGCAGGGGGAAAGAAAAGATATGTGCATCCTGCGGAAGGGAAGGAAGAAAGAGACATGAATCTGATACTACCCCGGTACAGTCTCCTCCTTCCTTCTGACAGGAAGAACAAAGGAAGAACGGCTGAACCCGACCTTCAAGTGGTTTAAAGAGGAAAGGCCAGCTTTGGGGGGGAAGGGGGGAAAGGGAAAAAGGGGGGAAGGTCTATCCTTTTGAGGCCGCATAGGAAAAAATAATTTATTCTCTGACACGGGGCAGACAAGAGAAGAAGGAGGAGGAAGAAGCGTCCCCTCCTACAAGGTGAAGAAGGAAGAATAGAAGTTGAAATTTGATTAAGAGTGGGGGACAAAAGGGAAAAGGGGAAAGTGGAGGGATCAATCATCTAGCAACGAAAGAGACTTTCAACAGAATCATAACTCTCCCCGGAGAAGCAAGAGTGAAGAAGAAAAAAGAATAAAAAGTCCAGGTTTGAACACTTTTTGTACATAGCGCCAAGTCCAAAAGGGAAAGAGGGAGTAGGGAAAAAAGACCCTGGTCCTGCATCGGAAAAAAAAAAGGAAAGAAAGGAAAAAGGGGCTTATCATTAACACATTAACGAAAAAAAAATTGAAGATCAGAAAAACCGCCTTTCCTTCTTCTCATCAGTGCGGAGGGAGGGAGGAAAATAGACGGCGGATGACGTGATTATGTGGAGGAAAGGAAAGAACCAGATGAAAAAAGGCAAGGCAACCCTGGGGCAGCAAAAAGGGAAAAGGGAGGAGAACCGAAGAGGAAGCTCTCATAAGAGAAATGCAAGAGATTACGAGATCACTCGGTGGCAAAGTATGAAGAAAAAGCAGAAAAGTGACTTTTCGCAGACAACGAGACAAGAAAAAGACAGAGGGCTCCCATCAATGCCCGCCGCGAACGCAAGAAAAAGAGAGATGAGAGAAGAATCTCGAGTAACAATCCGCTGCGTCAATATCTCCCTAATTTTCCAAATAATAAAAGAGAAGAAAAAGGGGGGGGCACGGAACCTTCCTCACCGTCAAGGGAAAAACGAAGAAGGAAAAAAGGACAATGAGGGGGCAGTCTTTCCCTGTCGCAAGGACAGGAAAAAAGGGAAACCGATCGCGTCCCACTCACCCAACGTACGGAACCCTAAACCAAAAGAACCGTCTGCGAATACAGCCGAAAGCAAACAAAAACAAAAAAAAAAGGACAGAAAGAAAGATACTCCCTTCCCACGGGACGGAAAAAAAAAAAGAAAATCATCTTTCGACGGAACCGTGGAGAGGAAGGATACAAGAAAATAGGCTCTACTGGCAATTCTCCTGGCCCTAGAGAACCTAGGACGAACTACATCTACTCACAGAACGTAAAAAGGAGAAGAGACAAAATTAGAAGGAGGGAATCAAAGAAATGGACGCACGGAAAAAAGGAGGGGAGGTCGGCTTCCACCGCCTTATCATGCCGGGAAGGGGGGGGGAAAGAAAGGAAGACTTAATCAG
>Ga0179593_1330548_pt1 | contig 14247 bp, 14 predicted proteins | sample CZODoug2_1_08_16_FD_185931 | JGI IMG/M metagenome (GOLD analysis project Ga0179593, IMG submission 185931) | Vadose zone soil fungal communities from Angelo Coast Range Reserve, California, USA - CZODoug2_1_08_16fungal (PacBio error correction) | ecosystem: Environmental > Terrestrial > Soil >...
CGGTTAAAAAAAAAAAAAAAAACAAAACAGAGCAGCAACGGGTCGAACGCAGAAGAGAAAAAAAAAGATGCCACGATTTAAAAGATACCTCATTACTAGGTGGTGAAACGGAAAGTAGTTCAAGGATAATACGAACATCTACCCATGAGATAGAAGAAAAAAGGGTTTTGGGAGAAAGGTGAGATGCACGGAGAAGCTGAAATTGCACGTTGGGGCAGACCGAGGAGCACCGTGAGTGCGAAGGCGCAGGAGTGGGGAAATACACCGCAAAGTCACAAATCGAAATGAAGAGGAAGTGAGGAGACGGGCAAAGACGAACGGCTAGCAGGCAGACAGTTCCTAAGCTCCGAGGGAAAAGAAAACTGACGGTCGCGGCTCGGGAAATGTAATTATGGGGAAAAAAAAAACGATTCAGAGAAAGCTGGGGGAAAACGCAGAAATGAACCCGGGGCCGCCCCTAACCCGTAACGCAAAAAGAGTTACTTGAAGCTGCCGTGACACTAACTTGGCAACGGCGGAGGAAGGACAACAGCAAGGGGGAGACCGAAGTTGTACTGCAAGGAAAGGTGGTAGGCAGTTTAACGGCGCCATCACGCTGCCAAAAAAGCCGTAAATGTCGAAAAGAGCAAGTTAGGAACAAAACCTGTCCAATTGGGGTCAAGTCCCGAATGAAAAGAGGCTCGCAACTCGTTGGCTGCCGACTTGTAGTTCTACCAAGAGACAACCTCTGCTAACAGGGTAAAGTGGGGAGATATAGAGCAAAAGGTTTGACAGAAAGCACTTGACTGGGAATAACTTCAAGTCTCAAGTACTCAGGCAAAGCCAAGAAAAAACTGGCCACCCGCAAGGAGGCCGAGACCCAATCGGGGGTACAGGGAAACCGAGACAGAGTTTTCGGTAAAAACCAAGCCGAGCGGTTTAAAATAACCCGAACCAACAGAAAGAGGGCCGTGCCCAATAAACGGAACGTGCCGTTTGCACGGAGGGCAGGTCCTTCATCAAGATTCAAAGGGTCAACCGGAGGGATATAACAAATACTGTTAAACTGGGAAAAGAAAAAGGAATCGGAAAGGGACTCGAGTTTTAAAGCACGCCGGTAGACGCGATTCCCTTAGGATGGCAGAAGGAGATGCCGATCTTCGAGGCAAAAGACGCGGAAAGAGTCTCGGTATGCCGTTGTTGCAAAAAAAACGTACTGGCGAGAAACGTGATTTTAGAAGAGGAACACTTCCACCACAAAACAGGAAAGGAAACCTCCTCTCCCTTGAGCCGGAAGTCGACGCCAAACCTACGGGAAGGTCATAAAACAATCTCAGGATGGGCTAAGTTGAGCTGAAAAACCGTCAAGAGCGCAACAGGGAGAAACCCGCAATCTCGCTTCCCCTCGAAATGGAAAAAAAAACATAAGAGTCTATGCAGCGTCGAAAAAACACCTGGTAGAATCACTTTATTCTTTGGCTGTATAAACCATAAAGGGAAAAAGAACCACGGGCCATCTGGGCACAGACCCAAGCATTCTTCGATCCGATACCCAGGGAGAAAGAACAAAAAACCGTCGGAGAATAAGGTGGCGCGCTGTCAATAGACCAAGTCAGGCCGCCAGCGTCGAGAACAAACTTCGGTACAAGGGGCTCAGAAACTGGACCGTCTCGAAGGAAGTAACCAATGAATGGAAACTGAAGAGAACGAAGAAACGTAGTGGTGAACCTCCGAAATTAACTTGCAAAAGGCCGATCCAGAAAAAAAGGGGGTGTTTGTCTTGGACACGGTCTATCAACAGCGATCCAGTTAAAAGGAAACAAACTTCCACACCTTGAAGCCGAACCGGGTCATCTTGGATATCCGCGGACGGGTCCAGCATGGTAATCTTCACAGGTAAAACACAAAACGGACAAGCAGAGGGCCGGTGCATTGATGCCGACGGGAAAAAAAATACCGTCGACTCTTAACAGTACAAAAAAACCCAAATTAGGTAGGACCGGAGGGGGAAGCCACCGCGGGAAGAGCAAAGGAAGCCAGCCGCAGGAAATGAGGGACAATCAACAAAACAGGCAAAAGAAGAGACGCGTTGGTACGGGATGGTTGGAATGGCTCTATGGGAAAAGCAAACGACGGGTGAAACATTCACAGACGGTTCAAAAGCAACACGTAGGATCAAGTTTGAATTGATGGTAGTGCGGGGGGCAACAAGGGGCAGAATAGAAGAGTATGATGCGCTGTGGTTCCCGAATGAAAATTTACAGACGAGGGGATGACGGGGGGGGACAACCGGCTTAAAGTGAGGGCAAGCGGAAAAAGGAGGAAGGAGCGACTCGAAAGGGGGAATTGAGATGACCGACAACCCAACAGTGGGGGACGGGGGAAAGAGAGGCAGTGTGCAAGTCAGAAAGTCGTAAGAAGGGGGGAAACGACCGGTTTAGGAAGGGGCAGTCTCCAGAAACGGGTATATGTACGGGGTATACCACGGGGGCTTCAAGATCTGGCGGCCTTACTCTTGATACGGAAGGGGGAAAAAAACGGCGAATGCGCAAGGAGTGTTGTTTCCTGTCGCCCATTCGTATCAGAACCGAAAGGAGGAGGTGTGATGGCCAAAAACAAAAACGGGTATGGCTAGGTCTCCTCCACCAAAAAAATTTTATAGAAAAAAGCGTCTAGGAATAGAGAAGACGCGAGTAGGGAGAGGTGAACGGACAAAGTGAGATGAGCGGATATGCGAGCAATCTGTGGAAGTGTAAAACACTTAGACGAAAGCGGTATGGAGGAGAGCAACATCGTGGGGGAGGCCGGGCGGCAAAAAAAGGGGGCTCCGTTCCGAGAGGTATTTGAACGAAGGGAGGGTAAGATGCTAAAGCGGTACAGAGAGTACCGACAAGGACCGCGACTATTCAACCAAGGGGTGGCCAGAAGATTACCAGGCAAAAGAATAGGGCTTATTCAAGATAGAGACTGCACCTGGTTCGATATACACCTTCGAAACGCAGAAGGGGGGGTTTTAAAGCGGAGGGCAGGAATCACTAAGAACCTTCCGCTCAGATGGAAAATAAGAGGGAGGCAATCCGGGAAAGTTGAGTCGGGGCAAGGAAGCGTTTGGGCGTGATGACTTCAAAAAAGTCAGTCTTCTGGGCTGGGAAGAAGAATAATCTTGGTACTTGTAAATATTAAATGCAGGGTCTTTAAATAACCGGGAAAAAGGGATGGAATTTGACAAAGGGAGGGGACACGGAAGGAGGCAAAAATCTCATGGAGGTACCAAAGTAAAAATCTAGCGCACCGGGGAGAGTTTTCTTCAGCGAATAACTACCCAAAAGGCGCCAACGATTCCCGAGCTGAACGAAGTGAGTACAAAGGGGATACGAGTTCGTGTTGCATGGAAAAAGGGGGTGAAAAGGGTCGACATTACGGGGCAGACGGGATTTCAAACGATACCAACTGAATGCGGGTAACAAATGGTACGCAAGGCAGACCGGGAAGAGCCGCTAAGTACACCAAGAGCCGTATCACGGGCACCTTCAAGTAAAGGGGGGCGAAGGAATTTCCGTGGGTTGAAACCGGCAATTTAAATGGCCCACCGTCTGGAATCGGGCCAAACTATACGTAACTGAACGGGGGGCCCAGAGGAAAGGGGGAGCGGTCACGCCTTTTAGATTGAAAGCTGAAAAAAAGAGACGCTAAAGGTTGGCAAGGCAAGAATGTCCAGAAGGGATAATCTACGTTACTCAGAGAAGAAACGCATTGCGTCCGGAGAAAGAGCAAGTCTCCGCGGGGGGAGGAAAGAAAAGGTAAAATTCACGGAGAAGATAAACGATACCCAACTGAGGAAAAGGAGAGGAAAAGAGAACGGGTCGCTGTGAAAAACAGTCAGCTCAGAAGGGTCACGAGTCCGCCGCGCACCGTCACAAGCCTGTCCTTAGGTCCGTGGAAAGCGTCCATCCCGGAGAGAAAAAAAAGAGAAACATCCGGAGGATCGCGGCTTAATTCCTCAAGCTAAATCTCAAAAAAAAAACGGAGAGGAGGAGGAGAGAAGGTGTTGAACACGATCCTCAATTGTAGGAACGGCAGAGAGAAAAAAAGGAGGCCGATTTTCAAGAAAAAAGGGACTGTTATTGGCTGTGAGGCGCCCTAAGAAAAAGGGGAGATATAAGGGCCATAAAAGTAGATAAGAAGAAGAAAACGAAGGTGTTAGCAGGGGATGGCCGCATAATTTGGTTCCGTTGAGCCAATAGGAAGAACGTGGGAATGGCGCAGAAAAACAGGAAGGGAGTGGCTTGAATAAGAAAACGGGTATTCGAAATAAGAGTCAGCCTGTCAAGAAACGTCTACAGCCAAAATGTACTATCAAGCGTCAATCCCTGGGGGAAGTAAGCGCAGGGGGGGCTGTAAATATGCGCACAAGATGCAGACGCTGGTGGGACGGACCGTTAAAGAAAAAAAAGAAAGCCTTAAGAAAACCAATTACTTGAAGGAGAAGGTTGATACTCAATTGGGCGTACGGATGCGTACTGCCATCGCGGGGCATTAAAAAGTGGGAGAAACCGAAGGGGGGTAGATGACGGGTGGGGGGGGGGTTGGGGGGTTGGGGGGGGGGGGGGGGGGGGGGGCTCTCGCTGCCAAGGATGGGCTAAACCCGTGATGTTAAAAACCCACAGACCTCGTCCAAGTGGGGATAAAGTGTCGCCGCCGAAAGGAAAAAGGGAAGCACAGTTGAACTACGGAGAGCGGATTATAACACCCTCTCCAGGAATGCGCTAGATAAGCTCGTCGGTGAAATAAAAGCGGGGGTCTTTCGCTCACTTCACGGCCGAACAGTACTCTGCAAAAGTCCATCCACTTTCCCTCAAGGGGGGGGGGGGGTTAAAAACCCCAGAGTGGCTTACCGCAAGTACACGAAGTTGAGGTCTCCCCCAGCGACAGAGGGTTGCCGACGTATCCAAAAAACTCGCTCGCAGGGAAACGTCACGTTCTGTTTCTCACAGGGAATTCCTTAGAGATTTTCAATTCACACCGAATGGCGGAAGGTGAAACAAAGCACTGGGTAACAGGTCCCAGGCACACCCTTCTGAAGTGTCACAACGGTACAAGGGTAAACGAAGAGGGCGCCGGTACACGAAGACCTGAAGGAGCAGAGGATGAAAATATTCGAATAAAAAGAGTTAAGAAGCAGGGACGGGTGATGCAATTGTTGGGCGGCGGACGGGACTTACACCGTCTTTGAAATTCATCGAACGTCCCCGCCAATCACAGGAGGAAGGGCATATTGAGCACCAAGCAGGGGCCGCCTCTCCTAAACAAGCCGGGGAAGAGTCCGCCATAACTCAACGGTTGGCTAAGGGAAGGGAGTGAAGAAAAGGAAACGCTTCAAGAAACCACCGCTAAACTGGGGGACGGAAATGCTCCCAGAAACAAAAAAAAAAAAAAAAAAATAGAGGTAGAGGAACGCGCGAAGGAATGAATCCAAGTGATTCCGGAAGGGTCATAAAAACAGGCCATACCAGGCCGGGAATGTGTTCCAGACAAACCGCGCATTCGGGGTCGATCCGTTCCTCCAAGCAAGAGGCAGAGTCCTTGGAAGGAGAACAAGTCATGCACCAGCCAGCGAAAGGCTGTAAATCATCCAAAACTTAGGATTCTCCTGAAAAGGGGGGGCCATGAATTCAAAGTCCAGGCCCGTGAGTCGTGGTAAAAAAAGGGAGAAAGCGACTGGCACCGGACTGCAGGGACCACCCACTTCCCCAAAAAAGGGGGGTACAAAGGAGGATAGGCCAAAAGAGACCACAGGGGGCTTCCTCTGCAAATTCAAACGAAAGGGCACGGGGGGGGATCTTTATATACGATGAAAACGACGCCGGGTAATAGCACCGGTACCAAAGCGCCGGAGAAATCAATATGCCCAGCCCTTGAAATTGCAAGAACAGTGAGACCCACCGGCTACGCTTCCACGAAAAACCCGTCGTAGGGAAAAGGTGGAGGGCTGGGCCCCTCCCACCAACCAAAAAACAAACACAACCCCACACTTGGCATAAAAAAAGTCTCCTCACCTGTGAAGTATAAAAAAAAGCTTATAAAAGTATTTACTTGGGCTTCAGGGTCAGGAAAGGCTCGGGGAAAAGAACGACGGGGGATTCACGCTTACTTAAGCAGGGGTACGGAAAATCAAGGGAGGAAAAAAAGCATATCTATTTTCCGCGCGGGGTGGGGGAAAGGGAAGATTAAACGGGAAAAAGTTTCATCATCACGAACGAGCAAGAGGCGGTGCCAACCGGAGGAAAAAGTGAGGGGCAGCGGAATCGGCCATAAGCGCTTGGAGAGAAAGACGGTGTAGAGGCAAACCAAAAGGTTTCCTGGGGGAAGCAAGATGGTGCAATGCAAGCGGGGGGAAAGGGAGATCGCAGGTGAAAACGACCGGTGGACTGAACGGCAGGCGGCCAGGCCAAGGGGACTTAAAGAAAAGGTGTATCAGGAAAAAAAAGTGGGAGTCCGCCAGGCAGACTGGTTGAGAAAAAGGCGCGTCCCAAAGCGTTCGGGAGTCAAGGGGTGTGGAGGAGAAAGGAGTATCAAGAGGCGAAACGAATGGGGAATGGTTCAATAACCAATGGCCGGTCATTGGGAACTATTTCTCCAGCCCACAAGGGGAAGGAAAATCATGTGGATCATCAGGAGGAAAGAGTGGAAGGCTCATCGAATGGGCCGTTCCTCCGGTCGATGGGCTGAGATGCTGTCTACTTGGGGAAGAGGGGGAAAGTGGAAAAATAACGGAGAACCTCGCGCTGCACCTGAGGGGTGGGAGCGACCGGCAAGGAGAGAGTCGGTGTAAGAAAAAAATAAGAAAAAGGGTCGATCCTGAAACGGTGGGAAAGGGGCAGTACTCTAACAACCACCCGGAAAAGGGAAGGAATGTGGGGGGCCGAGGAAATTTAAGGAAAGAATCAATTATGTTATTGATACTAGTCAACCAAGGCGAAAAGGCGAGTACACCGGTTCCGCACGCACAGGGTTTTCGCGTGAAGTGGGAAGGAAGGGGGAATCCTTACCAGCAAGTTGGTAATTAATCGGGGGGGAGAGAAAAGGAAGGCAACGGAAGAAGAGTGAAAGGAGGTGACGGCATTGGGGGAGGGGATACGTTCGGCAACCGCGGCGATGGAGCTTATCCGAAAGAGGGGACGGCTTATAATTAACAAAGATGAAAGAAAGAGTATAAGCCTTCTCTGGAACAGTGGGAGGGGGAAGGGGCATGAGTGAGGCGAAGCAATTAATCGAAAAAACGATGTCAACCGTAACGAGCTCTGCGAAGGACTAAAAAGGTAGAGAGTGAGGCTAAATGGCATAGACCAACAGCCAACGAGTTGAAAGAGGGACGCTGAGGGAACCTTGATCCAATGGAACCGAGGGTTGGGGGGTTCACAAGTCAAAGGGGGAGATTCTACGAAGGGGGCAAAGTGAGCGCGACGGTGAAAAAAAACTACCAGTTTCTTAAACGATAAAAACCGCTGGGAAAGACGCTACGTAACAAAGGCAGCCTGAGCAAAATCGGGTGTGAGGGACGAGTCGCGACGGGCGTGAAAAAAAAAAAAGGGTTTAGAAACAAGCAATTGTCAGATGGCCACTCTCCCGTCTAGGAAGGAGTGCCAAGGGGACAGTAAACTTAAAAGTAGAAGGGAACCGTAGTTAAGGGGACAAAGAAAACCGGGGAATTAGGAAATCGGCTAGAAAACGAGAAAGCTGTTAGAACTGCAAGAGAATCAGCTAGATGGTTAAAAAAGGAAAAAATAGACGCAAACTCCGGTGCTTAAAAAATGGAGCCATCGAAAGGATTCAATCGAGTGGAATAGAAAAGTTCAAGTTTCAGCAAAAGCACTCATACCCCAACAGTCAGTAGGGCTTCATCAGAAGACACTGGGAGAACTTTTCAAAGCATCTCCTCCTTGCCGGAAACTTGCAGGGAAGGGGGACGCCTGCAAAAAAGAAAAGAGTGGACGCTTATCGGCATCAGAGGGTGTGAGATCTGCCGTTCCGAAAAGGAGGATTCTCTCTGAAAGCCTTAAGAGAAAACATCTAAAAACACCGATAGAGAAAAGATCGGGGAAGAAGAAGAATACCCACGAGGGTTCAGAACTGCAGAGATCACCAAAATGAAAAAGAAAGCGGAAAGAAGGACGTTATGGCTGGTGAAAACCGGACAGGAGGGCATATATTGCAAAAATACCCCGAATAGACTATAGAAGGGAAAGTGGGGAAGAAGGTGAGGTGTAAGGAGAGGGGCGGAAAGTTCACTTTTGGGCGAAACCGAGGAAAGACCCGTGGAGATGGCGAAGACAATGCTTTGGAACGTTGTGATATTGAAAACAAAAAAAAAGTCCGTAGAGATCAAAAAAAAGGGAAGAAAAAGACGGAGCGGAACTACAGAACGGTGCAAATAGAACGGCGTGCCCGGGGGGGGGAGAAAGTAAAGGTCCGGCTAGGGGGAAGTACAGGATCTACACGAGGTCTACGCGCGTGGGCCAGGAAGGAAGTGGGACGGTTCGGGCACTAAAAAGACCAGGTAACTGAAACAGAAGGTGACGTCCTGGAAATTATACGGACGACAGGGGCCGTACGGGAGGAGGGATGATTCCAGAAAGCGCCTTGCATACAATCCCATGGACAACAGAAATGGGCATTCGTTTGAAAACGATCAAAGGGAACCAATCCTGGAAGAGGTAAACAGGGAGGGCAAAAACATCGGTCCTTGGGAGAAGTCGCCGAAACACGTCCTGAACTCGGGGCGCTCAGTTATTCAAAATAAAATGACCAAAACAACACCAACGAAAACCCCTCTGCGCGCCAGGTATTACTCTAGAAAAGCGGAAGGTTGAAACCTCGCGTGAGGGGCACCTTGAGGAGAATACATGCAACTGACAGAACTGTTGGCCCCGCGCCGCTGGAGAAAAGGAAAAAACCCGCATATACTCCAGGAGAACTTAAGGATCCAGCTCCAAGAAGCCGGGTTTGGGAAAAAAGAATGGGACAAAAAACTCCTCAAAAAAAGAGCAATTTGGTGTGTCAAGGGGGGGAGGCCGTCTCGGGATTGGCAAGGCACACCTGGAGCCGGAGTGTATCAAAAATGGTTAAAAGGGGAACAGAACCGAAAAAAGGAAAAAAAATGAGTGCTTAAAGGTGGATCTAGGGGGAAACAGACCAGGTAAAATCCGCGAAGGTATAAGAGGGAAACGGGAAGTAAAAAGATACTGCAGAAAGTCGGAAGAAATCGGGCAACGCCAAAATCGGGGTGATGCACTTGGGTGAGAGACGACTCGGTCCCCGGAAAGGGAGAAAGAGGGATTATCGAACTGATGCTCAAAACATAGCAGTACTTTGAACAACCGCCGCGCATTATGCCGGAAAGGTCGCAGAAAAAAAAAAAAAAACATGAAGTGACTAGTCCTCCAACGAAAAGATGGTAAAGTGGGCTGGGGAAAAGGACGCTTCAAGTAGAGAAAAGCAGAAGCTTCCATCGGTGGACCGAATGGACAGATAGCGAGGAATATAAAAAGCCGACGCCGGGAGGGGAAAAAAAGGAGCCGGTTGGATGAAGAAAATCAATGCCTAGTATGGTGGACATCAACCGAGCAGGAGGGTTCTATCCGATACCGAAGAGGGCAAACACAAGCCGAAACGCAAGTCAGACGGGAAAATCCACGGGGAGAAAGAAAAATGCAACAGACAGAAGAGCCAAAAAACTTGCTGGACAGATAAGGAAGAAAAGGACAGGTCCGCCTACCCCTTGGCCAAAGCAACTACGACTGAGAAAACGTCGGGTAAAAAGGGCGCGCGAAGTCACCAGGCTTGGCCTTGCCAATTCCAAGGAGAACAAAACGGTGGAGGGGGAGGTGTGAGAAAAACCGACGGGAGAAGACGCTCTCACGGGAGGGAACGGCAGCACACCTTGAACCGTTGGGGCACGTAAGGAAGGGGGGGCGATTACTGCACGCAACGTGAAGATTCACCATGGAACAAACCGCGCCGGATACAAGAAATGGGGCAAGAGTCGGGAAAGGATGGCCGCGAACTGGGAAATGAACCCTAAACAAGAGAACTTACGTGACTCCCTCTGGGGCAACGGGAGTGCTTTGCCAAGAGGAAGAAGGCTCCAGGAAATTCAAGACGAAAGGTCCGTATTCACTCGCACCACAAAAAAAAGAGGAAAGAAGAGGAGGGGCGGCTAATGGAAGGGGGGAAGAAGAGGAAAGCCACTACGGTAAATGCAAAGACGAAGGAGTTTTTAAGGCACTGAGACTCCGGTTGGGGTCAAGTTCCGGCAGAAGGGAGCTCGGCATATCTGAGTATCAGGGATATGGTTCTGGATGTGAACTTGCAAGGTGGGCATCTCTGAGATGATGACGGTGCCAAACCGGCTTCAAATGGGGGAATGGGAACGACGATGGTCAAGAGCGCTGCGATAGGGGTTATTAGACAAAAACACCGGGTTTTTTCACGGAAAATGGGGGCATGGTTAGGGGAAGACGGTGACTGAAGGAAGGGAAGGTTTAAAACAAAATCAGGCAGGCAGGAAAGGACAGGCCAAGGGAAAAGAAAGGAAGGGTGATACGGGCCAGCAAGTGTGTGGCTCCGCGCTGCTGGGTGTGAAACGGAAAGAGAGGACCCAACGGAGGCAGTCGGGCTTGGGTTTTCGGGTCGAACAGTGATATCGAGAACCGATTCGAGGGGAAACCCTATGGGTGATGGGAAAGAAGTGGTGGATGGTTCTCCATCAACGTCAATTGACTCGTCGCGAGGGAGTGACGAAGAAGTCAGAGAATGGAGCATGTAACTGTCAACCAGTTCGTAAAAGAAGGATATCAGGGCTTTGACGCGTTGAAGGATCAAAGACCAATGGAAAAAGAGCCAGAGGGGGGGAGAAGAAGGACAAGGCGTGTACCCGCGGGACGAAAAAAGGCGCGGCAAAGTAAATGACTCCTATAAGGGTAATTGGCAGCGGGGTAATAGGTGACGAGAAAATCGTCATAAGAAGAACGAGGAGGAGAGATGATCCCGCGACGATTTTGACTCGGCGAGAAGAGGTACGGGGGGAACAGGGAATCTGCATTATTTCTTAGGAAGGAAGAGGAGGGGAGAAGCGCGACGATGTTTAACTCTCACAAAGGGAACTCAAAAATCGCGTTAATGGGAAAAAAGGAACAGGTGGATAAAAATGAACCGGGACTTGAAATCGAGACAAACAGGCAATCAAGAAAAGAAAGTGTTGACGGACGTGTGCACGGCCGAGCGAGGGGGGGTCGTTGATACGGTTAGGTCAACAAGACCTAGCAGTGGAAAAATAGATATACGTAAGAAAGACAGGGAGAGGGAAAGACAGCCGGCGAAAGTAAGGGAAGGTTGCCGGTAAAAAAAAAAAAAAAAACGGCGACCCCTGAAGGTACAAGATAAGAGGTGGAAAAAGGGACGAACTTATCCGAACTAACGGGGTGTATCAGAGGAGGACAGCGATAACTCAAGTCCGGGCAGCCAACTAGTTCCGCCGTCTGGCGGGGGGCAGGGCGACCAGAGACAAAGAAAGGCAGTCTGGGGCAATGAATGGGGTCATTTCTACTTAAAGGGGAAAGTGAGCGCGAGGGAACGAATACCAAAGCTTTCGATGGGGAAAGCAGCGCGCTGAAGAAGACGAGTTATGACAACAGGAAAGGGATCAACTTAGGACCGTAAAAGGGGTCTCAGGACGGGGGGGAAGGCCGTTAGGGGGTAAAGAACCGGGATTCGGCACTCACCGCGCGTCCGGGAAATTGGCCTCACGAGGGGTACAGGAACAGGGGGTAGCATCCGAGGGGAGACGGTCACGAAGTTAAGGAGAAAATCTGGACTGTAAAATACTAACCCTCGTTGAGACTTGAAAGAGGAAGCAGCTAAAGTATTTACGGGCAAAAAACAACACGGCAATGGCGTGCCGGGCAAAATCTACGACACGAGGCAACGATTTCCTCGAACAGTTCCATTTTCAGGACTAGCAGGCACGAGGAAACGGAGAAAGACCGACCGGTAGTGATCAATGGGGGGGGGCTGGCTCAGTCATCGGAAGTAAGCGATTCCGGTCGCTCCATGCAAAGCATAACGTCCCTGGGAAGACCGTGAATCGGAAGCCAGAGGGGAAGTCTGAATCTAATAACCCGACAACAGCCGATTCCTTTCCTTAAAAAGAGAGCAGGAGACAAACAACAACAACGGAGAGGAGAAAAATATCGGGGGGAAGAATAAGCAATCAAAGACTTCTGTTGACGGACGGCAGAATTCACCCGCGTGAAGGTTCAAAAGCACCGCAGGAGTTATTGGGCGGAGGCGCGACAGGAAAGGACGTGCAAGGATATTAGGAGAACAGCTACACAGGGATCGAGGGGATACCGAGGGGGTTCAGGACGGGGAAAAGATGGTCTGAAATTGGAACACTTGGGAGAAAAAAAAAAAGGAGACTCAGATGGCGGCGACGCATGCGTTGCGGTAGTTGAGAGGACGCAAATCCGGCGATGATTCATAGGGGGAGGAAAGCATGCAAAAGATAGAAGACCAGCGGGACAATCCTATAGAAAGGGAGGGAGCCCTTACGTTACGGCCTCGTAAGTTACTGTAAATAGAGAAACGCATAAGAGAACTCTCGTTGGCAAGCCTAATTTGGAAGGGCGAAACCGACGGAACTCAAGTAAGCGAAAAGAAAGTGACTGGGAAAAAAGGAGGAAGGGAATAAGGCAATAGGGCGTACTGTAGGTCCTCTCGCCGAGAAGGGGGGCTTACCATCCTTGGAAAAAACTGACAGTTGGTATTCGGGCCGTCGAATCACTCGCCCCGGTTGGGCAGAATGACACAGGTGAATGGAAAAACAGAACTAGGTGAAACTTTTAAGGTCGAAAAGCCCACGCACTCCTCTTGGGGGGAGGAAGACTGGTAGTTTTTCGAGAAAGAATTCTGAGAAAAGTAGTGCTAACTGATAAGAAGGAGGTGTCAATCCCACGCGGGTGGACAACCAGGGACAGGGAACGCCGGGATAGGGACAAGGAACATCAACCAAACCGCGCCATATGTATAGACCCTCATAGGCGGGAAGTGTCCGCAGTACAAGGGATTCGTTCCAGCTAAGCCAAGGGAGTGTTGCCGAACAACAACGAAAAAGAGAGGAGAAAATAAAACGACGGCACTTTCGGGGGAGGCCGATTTATTCAGCAGTTTTCAATTCCAAAAAGCGGAGGTATACAAAAAAAGACTTGGGCACCTTGCCCAAACCTGAAAAGCTAGGGTCGGAAAGACTCTAGTTCAACGAAGAAGCCAGGTAGACACCGAGAAACGAAGAAAGAAATACTGAGATAAACCGGAATCTTCTCGGCAAAAAAACGGAAATCGTTCTAGGGTGATGCCTTGTTAGGCGGAAGGGAAGCGGTCACCTTCTTGTGGATATAGCACAACTTCAAGTCAAAACAAGAAGGAGCTACAAGGCAAAAGGGAAATTCAAATCCGGTCTCCTCCAACTAACGTGTTAGCGCGACAACGCGCGTATTGAGGGGGGGGCTTAAAGCCCAGCACTAGGTCAAAAAGATCAACGCTCTCCGCTCCAAGAGTTCACATTGCTCCGAAGCATTCGCAAGATCACGCGACCGTTGATGACAAACAGGGGGATTCATTGGCTGGAGAAACCAGCAGGCAAATACCACTTACCGGGAAAATACGGGTTGTCAACAGAAAGGGGGGGCGCAAGTTTGGACGATCAGATACCGAAACCTGTCGAAAAAAAGCCCGCGCCGGCATAGCAGGGGGGGGACGCGCCCACCTTTAATCCTCAACCAGATTCGTCAAACCCACAAACATCCCAAACTGGCAGGGGAATGATAGTAATAAGGAAGGAGAGGAGAGTACCCATTTGCCCTGCATGCGCCTGGAAGAAAAAGAAGTAAAAAAAACGTGGTTACCCCATTCACAGACACGTCACCGGATGGACTAACCAGACAAAGACCGGAAACGGGTTGTCTTAAAAACAACTGACGCTAGACCGACTTGTCGATTCCGTGAAAAGAACCGTGAGCCTGTTTGCACCAGTCAGATTGATAGTCGATGACACGGAGAAGTAGAATTCAAAGGAACCACCGCGCGTAGAATCAGATGGCAAAACGTCCCACTTGATGGCCGCGAACTGAAAGAAAGACTCCCCGCGCAAGGCGTAGTGATTTCACATCTTTTGCCCCGCTCATAGTAGCCTCAGAGCACCGGTAAATCCGT
>Ga0179593_1508069_pt1 | contig 14247 bp, 20 predicted proteins | sample CZODoug2_1_08_16_FD_185931 | JGI IMG/M metagenome (GOLD analysis project Ga0179593, IMG submission 185931) | Vadose zone soil fungal communities from Angelo Coast Range Reserve, California, USA - CZODoug2_1_08_16fungal (PacBio error correction) | ecosystem: Environmental > Terrestrial > Soil >...
GGGAAGGTTTGATCAAAGTGACCAATCACGAAAAAAAAACGCGGGTACACCAACGGGGACGATCCCAACACCCAAACAGCAAAGGAAACGGGCCCACCAAAACACCGTCAGAACTCGAGAATTTAGGGGGGAAAAGACCAAACTAGACCCGGGACAATAACAACCAAAAGGAAAGGGAAAAAAGGTGGGGATTTAAACCTACACCGGCCCAGCGCCTAAAGATCACGGGTGGGGAACGAATCTATGCACCTTCACAAGAATAATCCGACCACCAGAAAAGGCCAGCAATACTAAAAAAAAGTGTAAAGAAGGTGGACAGACCTTCATCAACACGGGGACGACGAAAAGGGAATAGGAAAAAAAAAAAGGGTTTTCACTGTGCCCGAGAAAGGCATAGGTTTGGCGAGAAGGGCAAACGGCGAAATCAGAACTAGAAAGAAAACGACGACTTGCTTAGATGTCCGATGGGTCATAACGTTTGAGTCCTTCCACCCTTGGTGGGAAGAAAAGGAAAACCAAAAGGGGCAAGAACAGAACATATTAAGGAGAGCACCTCAAAAACTGAGTAATCATAGACTGTTGGGACACCGACGAGAGGAAAACCGGGTATTTTGATCCCCTCACAGCCTGTGCGGGAATGAGGGGGAGCAGGAAGGTCGCGGGGGAATGGCTTTAAAAAGCACCCGCGGGCAGACGCACAAAATCTTAAAAGACGTGTTCACGGAAGGGAACCCGAAAAAGGGGAAACTCTTGACCCGAACCGTTTACTCGACTTTGCGAGTCCATCAGGGGGGTCCAGTTGGGCCAAGGGGACTCGATACTTAAAAAAAAGTGTTGCCCTTGGTATTCATTTTGCAAAAACGGAAAGGAGGATGGGGGACGAGGGGGGACTAAAGTCCGCCCGATGTGGAACCTGACAAACGCGATCTGGTCTGGGGGGGGGCAAACAGGTTAAGGGTAAAAGCGGGTAAACTAAACCGAAAAGTTATCGACTGTCCGGAACCGGCGGAGAGAAGGAACTGCCCCCCAGGCGGTCGGGTGCCACCAGTGCCCAGCCAAGGGGGGCAGACTCCGAAGAGATGGCCAAACGGACCGGGTGGACCAAAAAAAAAAAAAAAACGCGGCCACGATGAGAAGCGACGGGGAGTAACTTCAACAGGGACGTACGGGGGGCAGGGCAAACGAAACGCTTGGGGGGGGACCCAGGGGAAAACCAACCGAAAGAAAAAAAAGAAACGGCAGGAGGAAAACGAGAACCGAAACGTGGCGGGCCCCCTAGAACCCGCTCCAGGAAAAAACGGGGGGGCACCGATGCTAAACACGGTCACCCCCTACGCCCGAAAAGGAACGGGAAAAATCGGAGCTGAAGGGGGGGCCACCCCGGTAGGGGGGACGCGGCAAGAGCCCGAGGCAGAGGACTAGGTATTCCCCCGACGAAGAAAAAGGGGGAAAAAAACCACCAGCCGTACCGCTTGCTTATTCTAATTACACTCGAAAGCGGACAAGGGGGATGGAGAGGAAAAAAAAAAGACCAAGGTCCAAGCTAACAAAACATGCGGGAAGGGCCAGGCGAGGACCGTGGCGATGAAAAAACTGGGTGACTTCCCTTAACCTCTAAAGCCACAAAGGGTGACTAAGAAGCGGTTAAAAGCAGGTCAACGAACCTCGTCGAAAGCAAAAAAAGGGAAAGGGGAAAATGAAAAAAAAGTGCTGCCGAGGGAGGAAAACCGGTTTGGGGGAAAAAGGAGCCTATACCTCCTTTACAACGCCAACATCAGGGGAGAAAGAGAGAAGAAAGGAAAGGGTGGCTCGGGGGAAGGAAAAAAGGGGAAAGCCGAGCATTACATGGGGAAAAAAACAACCCAAGTTGACGGTACGACCTGGATAACCTTATGCGGATGAATTTGGGGGCAAAGGCAACTGAGAAATCAAGGGAGACTCTCAGAGCGAACCTGACGAAAAAGAGGGGAGCAGGCAGGAAATCGATGTGGCACGTAAAACTCACTACCAACTTTCAAAAAACCTAAAAAGGACAAACGCGTTGGGAAGGGGAAAATGATGGAGGACCCAAGAAAGAGCGCAGCCAGTTCTTCAAAACGGGAGGGGAGAAAAAAGAGCTGCAGGGAACAGTGCTTCGACAGAACCCCCTGCCTTCTTAAAAAAATAGAAAAGAAAAAACCAGGGGAAAAGGGAGATGTGGAGGGGAAAAAAAGGACAGAGCATTATTTCAACAGCTACCTGGGGGAACGGCACCAGCCAGCCCTGAGGGGCACGAGATTTCCTGCCAGAAGGGCGGTTGGAACGGCCACACCTTTGACGGGGGTCAGTCCGAAAGGGACAGAAGAATGAAAAAAAAAAGACATGACCGTCGAATTGGCTTAACGCAAAGGACATGGCGAAGCATTTGGAAAGGGGGGGGCACCGCATGCCCCTAGTGGTCACAGCGAGGGAAGTCGATTCTGGAAACCTCTTCACGTCGAAAAAAAAGAGAAAAAAAGCGGCAGAAAGAAAGAAAAACCCCCCCCCCCCCCCCCCCCCCCCCCCCAGACCAAACTCGCATCAGACTAAAAAACGGAGAAGGAAGAGATGCCGACGCCACGACAGACGTTACGCAAAAAAGTGGGGAGATGAAAGAAATAAGGGGGGTGGAGAAAAAAAAGGTGACGCCCCTCGTCCTCTCGGGGGGGGGGAGGAAAACACTGGGGGGATGGTTCCCAGGGACCCCCGTCACACCTGTTAACTTCAGCGGAAAATGCCGTCCCATAAAATTCCGGGCCAAGGGGAAAACCAAAAGAGAGATGGGGGGGGAAAGGGGCGGGCTTAATGAAAACCGTTACCGGGAAGAAACAAGAACCGAAAAACGGGCCAAAAAAAGAAGAATCCCGCCCATCCGTGGTAAGCCGCGGCCCAGGGAAAGGATAGGAAAAAGAAAAAAATGGGAGGGGGGGTAAAAGCGCACCCACAAAGCGGACAAGACAAACGCCACTTAGCCTGGGGAGAGGGGGGAAAACAGTCCGGCAAGTGGGGGTTCGGACGATCATTCGGCCTCAAGGAAGCGAAGGAAGAGGGGAGACAGAAGACCAGAAGGATGGAAGCAACCAACTGTTAAAGGCCAACTTCCTTTGGAGGGAGGGAAGTTGTGAGAGGGAGCCGAAAGGGCATAAGAGGGCGAACGAGCCAGGCCGCGAATGGTTCAAATTCAAGCCTTCCTGGCTCATAAACGGAGGAGGGATGGACCATCAAGGGGGAGAAAAGGCAAGCCAACAACAGTACTTAAAATCGAAAAAAAACCTTTCCCAAAGTAAAGGACCGGGGGGTGAACCATAAGGCCCAAGGCGCTTGCATTAAAACGTTTGTCGGAGAGCAAAATTTCAAAGGGGACTCCAACTCGGGTCGAGGCGGGGGAAAGAGGAGATAGGGGGCGATTAAGTCCGCATCTTGGGGAGACTTTTAAGAACCCCCGCAGGGGCAACAGTTCATACAGAAAAAGGGGGTGAGGGGGGGTGGTTGCGGGAACCAGGGAGAGGGGCATCGGTGAGAAAACACCGCGGCGTCAGTAGATTCGATGGCCCCATCAGATAGAGAACAAACGGAATCGGCCATAAAAAAGGCAGTTGGAAACGAGGAAGAGTGAAACCGGGGGGGAGGTGGGGGAGCAAGAAAACCAAAACACAATTCGGCTGCGGGAATTTGGCAAGCAAACGGAAGTGTTTGTAGCCACTGTGGGAAATTTATCCGTCAGGGGTTTGGATTGGGGAAGAAAGAGGGAAAAACGACAAGCCCAGAGCCTGGTCGGGCCCGGAAAAGGGTGGCACACCAAGCCCCTCGAGACCTAGGTTAAAGGGGGGTTACCAGAGGTGGGAAGAGAGGGGGGAAAAAAGGCCCGCGAGAACGCGGGAACGCAAACCAGGAGATTGACGCAGAGTTGAAAGGGAAAAACAGGTTCGCTTGTGCTCTTCTTCATTGTGGGTCAAATCTTTGGGTGGGAGGAACGGGAACCAACAAAAGGGACTTGGTGGCCATGTCGTCGGGGCTCATAGGATAACGCGGCGGTGACGGGGGGCGGGGGGGAAAAACCCTGGAAAAGGGCATCGCCAGAGAGACCGTGAGATGGGGGGCCTGCTCAAGATTCTACAAGAAAACCGCCACAAAGACGAAATCGAACATGCGCTACACACCTGGAAAAAAAAAGGGGCAAGTTGTAGGACCTTGGAAAAAAAATCTGTTTTACTGTACAGGCTCCATTTACCCCAGCTTCTCGTTCCTCCATCCACAGAAGGAAACTGATAAAAAAGGGTAGCACAATTGGGAAAAGCAACTGGAAAAAAAAGAATAAAGTGCAAACGGAAAAAAAAAGACAAGTACGAGAAAGGGGGAACATACTTTACTCCCTGGACCCTTATGAACAAAAAAAAAAAGGCGAGGGACGGGAGGGGCGCGTCTTTCACTTGAACGGAAAAAAAAAAATCAATCTCAGGACAGGAGAAATGGGCGAGTGTTTCCCCCATGAATCCGACGAGAAACAAACACCAGTTCCAACTCAACCACCGCCATTAAAAAACAACACAAAAACCGCCACGGTTGGCCTGGACGACGTACAGTCCGACAACCGCCTAAAGGGCAATTGATTCAGAAAATTGCGCAAATGGGAAGGGGGAGCCCGCGCCGGCAACTTTCGAGGCATGGGAACAGTCTTTCCAAAGCATTTCCTTCCGCACCGTTATTACAAGAAGAAGCCGGCAGTCCCTCAGGACTTCAGGAATGTCAAAGTCACCTGCTGGGGGGGGTGTCCGCTGACCTCAACAGAAAAAAGCAGGCAACAGCCAAAAATCCGATCGGAGAAGGAACGTTTTATGAGATTTCTTGCTTTGCCCCACAGGGTCAGAGAGGGAGGTCAGTCAGGGGGCGGGATCTTAAGTAAAGGTGGGGGGAAGTGTGGGGATCATATCGTTTCTCACCGGACATCCGTAACAGACGCCGCAGGGGGAAAGGGGGTCAAGGACCACGCGTCTGGCCTGGGCAGGGGCCCGGGGGGGTTCCTATCCCAACAGGCGAGCAAGGTGGTAGGGTGAAAAAAAACTGTAGAAAGCCCCCACCCAACCCGAGAGAGACGGTTTCTTCTTTCTCGGTCTGGGAACTCGGGGAAGTAAAGGATCAAAGTTGTACGAAGCTCCATCATTGGGTCATGGAAAACATATCAAAAGAAAAAAAACAAAAGAGTGGAGGACAAAGAGGAGTGGTTTGGCCAAGGGAAAAAACATTGACAGAAGGAGTAAACCAAAAGGTTTTCAGTCCAGAACCTGCAGAAAAAAGAACAGACGGAAAAAAAACACGTCGCACGGAGGACGTGTGTACCAAACGAAAAAAGGAGAGCCAAAGGGTGGGGGGACCACTCTCCCACCCCCATCAGGCAAAGTCGGGGGAGGGGGGGGGGGGTACATGACAACATCCCCGCGAAGAGTAGGGAGAAAGGGGGGGACAAGGCAAATGATCACCAACCAACAGATCCCATCATCGAAACCTCAAGGGGGAAAAGCGACGAAAAGGATTGGTACAAAAGAATAAAGGGAAAGAAAACACCCAGGGAAAAGGAGATATTACATTTTTTCACTTTGAAGGAAATGCGGGGAAAACCAAGGGGGGTGTCAGAAGCAGGGGGGATCAAAACAAAAAAGGAGGGACAGCCGACGCCGGACAAAGATAAGATGGTCAACCCTTGGCCCGTGCCAGCCAAACTGTAAAGACGTCCCAGTGGAAAAAACGAGGGGGGGAAAGGAGGAACAAAAGGGAAGGCCACGGTAAGCAATTCCGAGATTGCCTAAGGATGGCTTCGGGGGAAGGGGGCCCAGAGAACTCTTGTTCGGGAACTTGCTCCGACGTCGGTAAATGATGAAAGAATCACTCATCAGGCCGAGGGGGAAGCCGGCAGGAAGGAAAAGAGGAATGGCTTGGCCAGAAGTTACCTCCTTGCTGAGTCAACCGTTATGGGAAATCAAGTTGTTAGGTTGCCGGAAAAAGAAAAAAAAAAAAAAAGGGGGGGTAGTGCCCTTGTGGACACTAGCAAGTAAATGGGGAAAAAAACTTGGAAGGAAAAGACGGGGGGGGAAGGAAAGGGGGGGAGGGACGAGTGGGGGAAAATGCTCGCAACACGAAAGCTGGTAAAACTGTCCGTCACATCCAGAAGGCTGGGTTTCCGAAAAAGAAAAGGGGAAATCCACTTTGAGACAGGAACTTAGGGAGTGGGGAAGGGGGCCGAGGGTCTGGTCGCAGTTTCCACATCTAACTTTCCAGAAAAATCGCCGATGACCAGGCGGTGGCCCCGCAAAAAAGAAAAAAACCAAAAGCGCGGACAAGGAATTTTCGAGGAAAAGAAATAAACGCGGGGGGGGCCAGCAAGCACAGAAAAAGAAATTTTTCCCGGTAACCCCTTAAGAAGGGCACAAAAAAACCAGCGACCTGCTAGGGTCAACTCGGAAGCCCCACGCAGGGGAGAGACCATAGGATGGGTCGCAAGGCCGTGAAGCGTCCCCCAGGACGAAACTACCGAGGGGGGGAAAGCCAGGAAACTGCCAAAACCAAACCCTTCGGCGCAACGAATCCCGAGATAAAGGAAGCGCGAAGGGAGTCCAAGACCAATCAGGTTAAAAAAAAGGCGAGAACACCGAAGGTTCTTAATCTTCCACACCCCGCGGACAGGGGGGCGGGAACGACAAAAAGAGGGGGTTGGAACCTAACGTTGAAGAGGGGGAATACGAAGGGACCGGGGGGGCGGGGGAAAAGTACTGGTGACGGCTTGTGGACCATGACGCCGGGCGACGCCATGGGAAAAAAGAAAAAAATTGTCACCGGCCGGAGATTTGGAAACAAAACAAGAAAAGGGAAAAAATGACCGTTTCCCTCTTGGGGGAAGAACGTTTTCAGATCCACAGAGAAGAAAGGAACGGGAAAGAAACGAAACAGATCACTGACAGGGCCTACTAAAAAAAAAACTGGGGGGGGGACCAGCAAAAAAAGCACGAGAAGATGGCCTGACCACCTGTTGAGCTGGAAAAATGAAAGGGAAAAAAGATAAGTGGGCCGAAGTCAATGGGGTTTTCAGGGGGCTGGAGGAGGAAGGAGCCAAAAGGATCATCACTCCTACTACCATAAGAGACAGAAAACATGGCAGCTGGGGCCGGACCATCGGAAAAGAAGGGGAACGGAAAGATTCCTTCGTTACCTGGCAATATCTCGGGGGGGGGAAGACGAATTGGGCTGAAAGCAAGCCGAAAAAGTTTCGATCGCCGGTTCCCAGCGAAGGCATGGCTAAAAGAAAGAACAGAAAAGACCGGACTGGGGAACCAATAACAGGAAAGGGCGGTTAGGGGGGGGGGGGAGACTCCAGAAAAAACCATTAGGGGGGTTCATGGTCTGCCGGCAAACGTCCCTGAATAAAAAAAATCTGAATCCAACGCCAGGCCCCATTTTCGGGGGTGGGGACCGAAAACGAAAAAGGTTTTCATAAAAAAGCCCCAAAAGACCCTACGCACGCCCGAGGGGAAAAAAGGAGGGGGGTAAAAAAAGTGCTGGCAAAAGGGCGCCAGCGTTACCGGCCGGACGGGTCAAAAACTGCATCCAATAGGCGAACCCGCGGAAAAAGCAGAGGAAGTAAGGGGAAAACAAGAAAAGGGGGGGCGTCGGTACGGAAAACACTCCTGACGCAGCGCCCTGAGCAGATGAAAGATCTAGAGAAAGAAAAAAAAACGGAGGAAAAAGAGAGAGAATGCCTCCTCTTTACTACTTACCATCCCTCGTGAGAGAAAAGAAAAGAAGGGTACAGACCAAAGGACCGAAAAGGGGGACAAAAAAATCGTCCAAGGGTTTCAAGACCTGGGTCAGGGGGGGGGTGCCCAACAGGGGTAAGGCCGGTAACGAGGTCGACCAAATTCGACGGACCAGCATTCTAACCAACTCTGGAACACCTGCCAAAAAAAGCCAGGGGAGAAGAGGGGGAGAAAGTGAAAAAAAGCAACCCGGGACACCCTTGGGGGAAAGATCAACTGGAACCAGAAGGGGAAAGAGGGCGTCACGACAGCGCGGAAACAAAATTGTCTTTGTCAACAAACAGCGGGACAAAATCCCGAAAATGTCAAAGGATCTTTTGGCCAAGACCCCCCGGGGAAGGGGGGGGGGGGGGTGCGAAACGAGCATACTTACATCCCACCAGCTCTCGACTCCGGCTCGAAGAAAAGGTGCACCGAAAAGAGGGGAAAGAAAAGGAAGTCGGCCACCCCGTAAAGAGGAAGTGGACGAGGACGGCCGGGAAACCCATTAGATGCAGCCGCAGCGAAAAACTGGTAATTGGGGTCAGCATGAGGACAAAAAAACAGGCAGAGGGTTTTGGACTCCGGGGAAAAAAACTAATGACTGGTCGCATCAGTACCGGTCAAGGGGAACCGACGCCGTGGGTTTCATGGAAGCACAGTCCGGTGCTTGGGACACAAAAGGGCGGAAAAGAACAAATGGAGATTAGTGAAAAAACATCTGATGGAGGGGGGGAGGGGGGACGCGGGGAAAAGACGGCAGATTCTCTTCAAAAAACTTTTGGTTTCAGGGGGCCCCCCCCAAAGCAAAACAGGGACAGAAGAAGGGGTGTGTGTGACCTTTGACCAATTACTGGGAAAAAGACCTGGAAAGCCAAAGTCGGATAAAGAACATAGCCAGTCAACAGGAAAGGAAACGAAAGGGCCGCGTTCCCCTCTAGCGTCAAAAAATCAACCGTAGTGGGTTTCCGACCCCCACCAAGGAGAAGAGTGGGAAGGGTGGAACAGACATCAAACCGAGCTTGGGAAGGTGACAGGGAGCTCGGAGGGGTTGATTGGGTACCTCGTCGCAGATTCTGGAGCGAGGCGGGGAAGGGGGGGAAAAAAAAGGAAAGCTAAATCACTTCGGTGGGAAGGGGGGGGAAAGGGGGGGGAACAAGAGTGGGGGAAAAAAAGCGGGTGAACGCCACTGAGATCAACGGCCATGAGAAGCAAAAAAGGACAGGGGGAGGGGGTTGAACCCAATCCATTTGTTTTCCTTGTGGGAGGACGGCTTGGGGAAAGGGGCAACGCGGTAAAAGGCTGGTGCGGGCCCCCCTAACGTCCGGGTAGGGTAACCGTTTACCGCGCAAAGGAATGCCGTGAAGAACAGGGAAAAAAAGTGTGGATTGGTGAGAAGGCCGAAAGAGAAATCGCATGGGAAGAAGTTCGCACACGTAACCTCCAGCAATTACAAAAGGCTGCACACCGGAAGGGGAAGGGGGGGGTCCCTGGTATTACAATTAAACAAAAGTGGGGTGAGGTGGAAAAGATTGCTGGCTTACCCATCTCCATTGCGAATGGGGCAAATCAGAAACACAAAAGGGGGTTCGGAACATAAGAAGTCACAAGTTTTTTGAAAAAGGGAGATGAAAAAAGAAAAAAGGAAACAGGAGAAAGGTCGATTCCATGGCACAAAAACTTCTCCCTGGACTCCGAAAAGCCGAGTCAAGGAACGGGGAAGGGAAAACCGTCACAACGCCACTTCGAAATTTAAAGAACAGAAGGACGCATGCAAATCGACGATCCGCCCCCGAAAAAAAGGATTCCCAAGCGGGGCAGAAAAAAAAAAAAAGAACACAAACGGGTTCTCTTCGATGCAAACTAAATGGGGGGGTCCTTCTGTCTCTCGATGGCCGCTGATTCGAAGTCCACGGCATACGGGGATGAAGTGGGGGAAGTTCAAGGTCCATGGGAATCCGGACAAAAAAAACCAGGGAGGGGAAACATCGGCAAGCGCGGCCCGACGGGAAGGAAGGGGAAGAGGACGTGATGGTCATCGCAACATCAAGGAAAGTATCGGACATGTTGTCCACTCATCCATCACTCCACGGTTATTGCAAGGGATGGCCCCAACCGTTGCACGCCCCGAAGTCGGACGTAGGGGGTTAAGGAAAGGGAGCGTGCTGGGTCGAATGCGCTGAAAAAAACCATGGGCCTCGGACAAATAGGCCCGCGGGGCCATGGGTTACAAAACTAGAAAAAAAGTCCACAAAAAGCCGTGGGAAGAGGGGACACGCGTTCAGACACGGGGGCAGCACTTGTCTGCAGCGATTCACTAAAAAAAATGGAACGGCCGTCAGGCGGAATGGCTCAGTGGGACGGCAGGGAGCCAACAAAAGGGGGGGGGAAGGCCGCAATTGGGGGGTCCACATGGAAAAAACAACATAGATCAACAACCAACCAACAAATTATTAGGGGGGAAAGGGAAGGGGGGGGGGGGGAAACAGGAAAACCTATCAAGGCCCGGTAAGGGGGTGAGAAAAACCTAACCTTCCACCTGAGGCACCCAGTTCCATCACCTGACAATCTCGGGATAGGAAGTTGTACCAGCAACATAAGACGCTCGCTCAAACAAATCACGGTCCATGATCCCTTCGGTGGTGGTATACAAGACCGCGAAAGGATGAAAGCACGTAACTCATGAAAAAAATGAAACCGAGCATGACATATCCAACCCCACCACGCACTGCATCTACTCCGCTGGGCACCACGGGCAGACGGATGACCCGTGGAAAGAAAAAGGTGCCACTGTGCAAGGACCCAAGGGGGTTTTGCCGGCTGAAAAAAGAAGGGGGGAAAGGAGGAAGCCAAGAACTGAGCCCTTGGGGGGGCCGAATTCATCCACGGGGAAAGGAACAAAGAAAAAGGGTGGAAGGAAAGGAACCCTTGACTGTCCTAAAAAACATCAGGACAAAAAAGACAAGTGAGGCGAAAAGTGATCGTCACCCATGATGACCACTAGAAAGCCTTGGGCAGGGAAGAGGGGGGCGCCAGGGTATCAGCAGGGGAGAGTTCTATAACCATAAAAAAAAAAAGACCGCAGAAGGTCTCCGACAGTTTCAAGGAACTTGGCCGGGAAGGGGAATCGACAACAGACGGAACACGAAAATTGCTCCAAAAGGTCCAGTGAAAGGGGGGGGGGGAAAAAAGGCCGAAAGGTACTGGCTTTGCAAGGCCCTTTGTTATTCATTAAAGTTTCTTCAAAAAAAAATTGGGGGGCAAGATGAGAAAGGGACGAAAGGGTGGACCTGATGTGGGAAGAGCAATAAGAAAACGAAAGGATGGTAACTGACATTCAACAAAGTTTAACAGCGTCCGGGCCTAGACCAAGGGCAGGGACGGTCAGGAAGATGGGAGGATACGTGGGAAAAAGGGACCGGGCTTGCCGAAAAGACTCAAGGCCCAGCAGACGAACGGGCCGATCGTCGTAAACCGGTCCGTTACCAAAAAGAAATCAACCGCCAAGCCGTAAAAAAACCCATGCGCAGGGGAAACGGCCTCCTCACGGCTTTCGTCACGAAGAAACCAAGCAAAAAGAGAAGGTCCAAGCCAAGACCGGTTCAAAAAAAAAAAGCGCCCGCCACAAAGGAAAAACCCAAAAGCAAAAACCGGCGTCGAGCGCCCGGTTCACCATGAGCACGAGTCAGCGGGAAAATAGACCTGAATGGAAAAAACGGACCCCACCCATACGAATATTAAATGCGCAAGCCAAGAGGGGGGGTCCTTCCCACATAAAAAACACCCCATATGAAAGAGCCCAAAAAACCGGGGGGAGCAGACCCCGCCACTTCGGGGAGGGAAAAAGACACACGAAGAAAACCCTCGACCCGGGGGGGGCTGGTCGAGGAACCAACCCTTACCACGGGGGACAGAGAACCTCGAAATTCGAGGAAAGTCCTATGAAAACGGGGGGGGAAGAGGGGGACTAGGGCTGCGCGTAGAAAAAAAGTGGCCAAGCAAAAGAATGGTCCAACAGAGCCGGGCCTATCTGTGGGGGTTCCAGCCGAAATATGAACGTTGAGACTGACGGCGGGGGGAGGAAAAAAAAAGGGGGGGGAGCACAGACAGAAAGCCAGAGCCCAGACACCACAAATCGACGAAAGAACGGGGAACAGGTCTTCTGACGAACCGGTGCATCCCACCCCGGCACAAAATGGAAAAGGGAAAGGAACGGAGGGCCTCGAGTGTCGAAGCTGCCCTCAAAAAAGGAATGAAGACGCGGCCAAACGCAGCACGACCTGGGGACGACCATCGCGGGAGCGGGGCAAACCCTGCCATCAACATGGGCCACGAAAGCAGGAAAAGGAAAAAAAAAAGGGGAAGGAGACTGGTTTTCAATTCCCGAAAAAAAAAGTTCTGAGGGAAAAAAAAAAAAAAAAAAAATGAAAGAACTGCCTGCTGAAGGGCAGGCTCGACGAACAACCTTCGCTTTCAACCCTAAGGGGGGCGGGGTGGGGGGGGAAAAAGAACCTAAGCAAATGTGGACCGGTCTCACCCCGGAAAAGACAGGATGGGCACTAAAGAACCAGGGACCACAGGTTTTTTCGGGGTGGGGGGAGGTCCCCTGGAACGGTTTCATCAAATGGGGCCTCGCCCTGGCCTACACAGGACAGTGGGAAAACGGACGGGGGAGGGGAAAAAAACATTCGAAGGAAACTACCTGGCAGGAAAAACTGGAAACCCATGCAAAACAAAAAAAAAACCTAGTGTGATAACCACCGAAGCGGGGAAGTCGAAGTGGGGGGGGTCCAACTGAAACTCCGACGAAACTCAGCGGAGAAGATCAAAAAAGAAGGGGAGGGTAGGGAAAAGAGTACCAGAAAACAACAACAAGAGAATATAGTCGGGAACCTAAAAAAAAAGAAACGTGGAATCCCGACGCTAAGAGGTCATACCACTCGAAGTCATCACTTGTAAAACAAGGGGAAGGAGGTGCTGGCCCCTTGAAGAAAAGGGCCCCAGCGGGCCAAGCAAAAAGGCGACAGCCCTCGGTCCCCACAACTTCTCTGTCTTCAGGAAGGGGTCCGAGGGAGGAAAACGGTCAGTTTCCACAAACAAGGGAAAAAGTAAATCTAAGAAAGAAGCAAACCATGAACGGGGGAGTAAGCGGCCCTACATCGCGTTCTCTTGAGTTCTCTCCACAACAAAATCATAAACTCAAGGGAGGCAAGTGCTCCGGACAGTGGGGTTTCAGTCTGAAATAGGCAAAGAGGAGAAAACGTAATAAAAAAGATAGGGCCACGGCGTCAAGCCAAAAACGCCCGAGAAGACCTGTCCAGTTTTAGGAAACCAGGGGGGAAAATCATTGCGTTGCTCCGCAGAAAAAACAGCGATGGGAAGAAAACAGAAAAATCATTGCGGAGGGAGACCTCAATCAGAAGAAAAAGCGAGGGAAAAAAAACAAATGACCAAAAGCAAGAACAATCGCAAAACGACGGTCAGGAAACACGCTTGTGTAAAATGGGCCGCGGCGAAAAGGGAGGGGAGGGGGGGGGAAACTGGTTATCCAAAACGAAAAAAAAAAGTTGCAGTGAAAGGGACGAATAGGTTCTGTAAGACGTAAATCGGGCGAAATGATATGCGCCCAAAAAACGTTTCCTCCGCACCAACGCACAGAAAAGAAAAACCGGTCAAAACAAGTGGTATTGGGCGGGAACCAGAGAAAGGACGGCCCTCCGGAAACCGATGGCGAAAACATAGAAAAGGGAGTGGGTCTAGACCACGTAAAACAAGAAAAAGTGGAAACCACAGGATGGTGCACGGACCCAGTGTGGACCGGGAGAGGCACAAAACGTGGAGGGGGGGGTTTCCTCTACAGGGGGGAAAGGGATGCGGTGGGGGGAAAATCATAAAGGGAGTGTGAGAGACCGGTGGTTGAAAATGACTCAGGGGGTGAGGGGGGGAAAAAGAAAAGTCATTCGAGGGGGAAAAAGGGGATGCGAAGAAAAATGTGGGGTTGCACCCCGGGACAGTTCGAGCAACCGTATTTTTGAATGTAGGGGGTAGGTGGGGGAAGAAGAGGGGGAAAGGCCCGCAAAGACTGTGCAAGGAAAAAAACAGTGGAAAAAGAAAAAAGGGGGTTTTGGACCGAATAAAGGGTTCCGCTGGGGATGTCAGTTTGAACCACAAAAGGGGGGGGTGGAAACGGGCCCCCACCCCGAAAATTAAAGGTAAGAAGACGTCGTCGACGCGGACTGCGTGTACAGGAGTCGGATGGTCTGTACACCCTCGGGGGTGGAAGAGGGGAGAGCGCCAACGGGGCCCGGAAATTCTAAAAACAAGAAAAATGAGAAAGGGACAATCGGTCCCATGCGACAGATACAAAACGGAGGAAAAGAAATAAAGAATTCCTGGAAGCTACTGGAGAAAAGGGGACAAAAGCCAGAAAACATAGCGGTCGAAG
>Ga0179593_1728143_pt1 | contig 14247 bp, 26 predicted proteins | sample CZODoug2_1_08_16_FD_185931 | JGI IMG/M metagenome (GOLD analysis project Ga0179593, IMG submission 185931) | Vadose zone soil fungal communities from Angelo Coast Range Reserve, California, USA - CZODoug2_1_08_16fungal (PacBio error correction) | ecosystem: Environmental > Terrestrial > Soil >...
AAAATCTCCATTCAAAGTGCAGGAAAAGGGGGGGCTGACGCCAAAAAACCCTGCCGGGAAGGGTCGGGCGTCATCAAACAAGAAAGTGAACTGTCCAAGGGAGGGAAAGACGGCCAACGGCTGGCGAAACCCCACCGGGAAGAAAAAACTGCCAGCGGAAGTGGTCGAAGGAAGGTAAAAATCTCTCCAAAAAGGAGTGATGTAAAAGAGAGAAGGGGAAGGGACGGAAACGTAGCCGCCGGGGGGCCCGCGGAAAAAGGTAGTTCCAAAGACCCCTCAAAACACTCGCCCTCAAAGCGGGGCAGTTGGAAGGGGGTGCGGAAAAATTATCGGCCGGCCGGGGAACGACGATTTACCTGAAGGATGTCGAAAGGGGACGCGTAAGAAGGGGATCATCCGGAAAGGCCGGGAAAAAAAAAAAGGAGAGGAGTCTTGGGGGGAAAAAGGGGTGCACAAAAAAGACAAACCGAGCGTCACGGTGATGGTCCCCAAAAGTTGCTGAAAACAGCAGAAGAAGACGCTGAGGAAAGGGAAGGACCTGGGACTTGCACCGGCCGGACAACGGAATTTTGAAATGGGGGGGAACCCTCCCAGTTAAGTGAGGGGGGGTTTCATGTGGGTGGGAGAAAAGGAAAGCCCCGCCAGGAAAAAGCACTTTGCAAGAAAAATTGAAACCTCGGGGTCTGGTTGATGACGAACACCCTGAGGGTTGCGGTCAAAGTCTCAGAAAAAAGGCCCATCGGTCACGAGGGTGGATCGCAAAAGAATTTAGGCATGGAGGAATCTCACGGGAGATCGGGGGGTTGAAAGGGAAGGGAATGATCGCTCGGGGGAAGAAGAAGGGTTGACGAGAAAAGCGCCACCCGGGAAATGGATGGTAGCGCCGCCGAAACACGGAAAGTCGGGACCGCCGAAGGAGCGTCAAGCAACGACGGGAATGCAAAAAGTGGAGACCAGAAGCAGATTGCGCCAAAAATGGATTAAAACGTTCCACCTACTAGAGCCGAGTGAGGATGCAAGAAGAAAAGAGTGGTGAGGGACAGGAGGGCGGCAGAGGCGGGCACGGCCCCAAGGGTGCCAAAAGAAAAGGTCCCTTTGAGGGGGAAAATGCTCAAGAGGGAAAAGCGCTTTCAAACTCACCGTAGAAAAGAGACAAAGAGGCAGCATCAGGGTTTGAATGTTCCCAAGGGTGCAAGCTAGAAGGGCAACAAACCCATTTCTTATAAGAAAGTTGTGTCCGAAAAAAAAAGGGGAAAAAGGAAAGCGGATTTCTGCAGGGTGTTCAAAGCAACCCCTGAGGGGCGAAGAGAAAACAACGCAACAGGGAGGGGGGGGGCGCGCGACTGGAAAAGAAAAAGGGACAGTACAATAGAAAAGAAAAAAGACATTGAGGCAGCGAAGGGGGAAAGATCTAGCAGGCCCTGGGTGGGAAAAACGGGTTAGGGGTGGGGAAAATTTAAGGATAGCGACAGCCGACATGCCTGGGGGGGGGCGGGAGAAACATGCGAGGGAAAGGAGAAGACTCGTTTGGTCAAGGAAAGAAGGGTTTTCACCCTACGAGAGGACGCCGATAGAAAGTGCGAAAAAAAACCGGGTACCGAAGAGGAAAAAAGTCAATTGGCTTGGCGGTAAAAAAGGAAACAGCGCCGGGGGACGAAAGTTGCGATCAAGGAAAAAAAGGGGAACGCCGCGTTACTGGGGGGAAAGCCATGATCGGGGGAAAAATGAACTCCCCATGTGCGGGAAAGAAGAGGGCATGGGTCCCGATGTCCCGTGGGGGGGGAAAAAAAAAAAAAAATACAAGGGACCTGGGGGGAAAGAAACTATAGAAGCAAAAGGGAAAAAGGGGATCGGTACATCGACACCGAGGAGGTAAGAAAGCGCTTGTACCCAGGAAAATAGATTTGCGATTTAGGAGTGGAAAAACCATGGCGTCCTTCGGATGGAGAAAAGCGGCGAAAAAAAAGGGAAAAGGCCAAGACGTCGCAGGGACCCTAGCTTTTGGTTGGAAAAAACGCGCTCCAGGTCAAAGTGGAAGCATCCGGGGTGGCCAGCAAGAAGTGAGGCCCCAGATTGCGGAAAGGGAAAAAAAACTCTCTCGGAAAAAAAGGGAAAACGCAGCCGCCACCAAAAGAAGTCTCAACACAACACTTAATTAGGGGAGAGAGAGTCCCGGTGCGAAGTCTTCAAGGTTTTGAAGCGCCTAGCACCCACTGCCATCCTAGGGGAAAAACAATCGAGGGGGGAAGAACCCAACAACAGGAAGGGAAGGCGAGGTAATATTCCTAAAGGAATAGGGTCCAAAAATTCTCAAGCATTGTGGAAACTCGCCCTCCGATTCGATCGGGGGGACGCCAGGAACTCATAAATCTCCCATCTAGGAAAAAGGGGGAGAGAAATACGGACATTCCATGGAAAAAAATTTTCAACTATCCCACCAAAAAGGGTGTCGATGTCAAAAAAGAAAACACGGAGCAGCTTACAGATTGGAAAGGACGGCACCAATGAAAGGTGGGGGGGGGGGAAAAAACGGCCATCAGAACAAATGAAAAAAGAAAGAAAGGGAAGAAGAACCAGAAAAAGGTAGCTGCCTCGCAAAGAAAAGAACTCCAGGGGGGGGAGAGGGGGGGAAGTACCTCCGAATCGGAGGGGCGGGAATCGAGAGGAAGGCGCAGGGGGGGGGTTCTTTTGGGGTCTAAAGCAAACCGTCCAATTTCCATCAGGGAGGGGAGGGGTAACCAGGGACAAGTTTCCATCCAAGGGTCAACTCTCCTGGAGCAAAAAAAAAAAAGAAAACAGACAACGCGAATTCAGGGGGGATCTCATCGAAAAGGGGGAGGAAGTCATAGCCCCCGTAGGTCTGCCGAAGGGTTGGCCGCGAAACACAAACCAAACTAAAAACAAAATGAGGCTGTCTCTATTCCGACCAGAAAGCGCCTAAAAAAATTCTCACCATACCGCCATCCACGCACAGGTAGACGATAACGCAATAAGAAACAGGAAACTCCAGAGAGAATCTTTCGGCTATGCCGGAAAGGGGGGGGACTATGCCAGGGAGGGAACGCTTCCCATGGAAAAAAAAATGCGTGGGGAGAGGGGGCTCACCTCAGAGACCCCTTCCCCAAGAAGAGGACTGATTGACGAGCATTTTTGAAACCAACAATGGAAAGAAAGGGTGAAAAAGGGGAAAAAAAGGTTTTGGGGCCCGAAAAAGCATTTTCCCCCTGGGCAAAAAGCAACAAAAAGGGGGAACTCTTTGGGAGGGCTACGGGAAACGCGAAAAAAAAGGAAAAAAGAACACCAGATTAGGAGAGGCGCAGGTTTGAAAAACTTCTGGGCACGGAACGTCAAGAACATGAGGGAAACAGTGCCCCCTCGCAAAAAGGGGGTAGTCTTCAGCTCTCGCTCTAGTGGAAAAAAAAGTCGCGACTTAGAGTCGCCCAAAGGTGGGAAGGGAACAGGAACTTCACTGGAAGCGAGAGCCTTTCCCAAAGGACGGTCCATATGGCGGGAAAAGGTGAAAAAGGGGGCCCTGGGGGAACAAACAAGAAAAGTGTCTTCCTCGTCGTTGGAGGAAAAACCAGTGGAATCTCGAATCAAAGGAAAACACTTGAAAGCTCCCCAACTGGGGGTCGGAAGAACCTATCATCTCAGGGTCAGAATAAAAATGCTTCGGCCGAGAAAAAAACTTCGGATCAAAAAAAAGTTTTTAGCCAAAAAAAACGGGTGTGGGAAAAAAAACCGCCGAAAAAGGCATCCTGTGGGAGGTCAGCGTGGGGGTGGGGAACACAGGGGGCTTTTCAGAAGCCAAAAATTAAATCAAGACGGGATTTGGCCGGGCAAGGTAAGGGTCAAACATGGGGGAACCCGAGCCCGATGCGGAGTCAACATGGTGAACGAGAAAAGCCAAAAGAGGGCCTTCGGGGAAAAAAAAACGCTGGAAAAAAAGACCTTGTGTGGAAAAACTCCGGGACCAAAAGAAAAACTGAGTCGGAACAAGCGGTGGAGGCTGGGAAGGCAAGATTCACGCCCCTTCAAAAGATACATAGGCAAAGCTTCCCACGCATGGAGAACAGATCATCGGGGTCAAATTTCATAGAAAGGGAACCCTGCCCGGAGCAAGTCCGCAGACAACACCAAGGGAGGAAATCCACTCCTGAAAAAAGAAAAACTCTTTCTTTGACAGAAACGCTTCCAAAAAAGGGGAGAAAAGATCAAAAAAATCCAATCATCTGAGACAACAAGAAGTAGGGAAAAGAAGAGGGGGATTTTGGTAGAAATCTACCACTGGGGGGGAAAAAAAAAGGAAACCGAGGCCTTCCCGGACCATCCCCTCCTTTCGCAAGTCCGCGGGGGGGGACTTGGTGTGGAACCAGCGAAGGCCGGCCGGTGAGACGGTCGAGGGGAAAGCGATGGGGAAAGGGGGAGGAAGGGGACACGCGATCAATCTTTGTCCAGTAGAGCCGTGGAAAGGGGCGCGCCAGAGCACACGGGTTGCAGAAGCAGAGGGAGTTGGATGGTTCCAGGGGGAGGGGACACAGGGAGAAAAAAAAACGCGGCCCAAAAATCCAATAGAAGGGGAAGTGAGAGGGGAAAAAAAGACGGATCGGAACGCCATCAAGGCAGGGCCCAAGGAAATTTTTACCAACCAGAAGTCCGCGTGGGGGGGGGGAAAAAAAACTTTATGTCCTTGGGGGCGGAGAGAACAAAAGGACACGCTGCCGGGGCCGAAAACAGGGAGGGGGATGAAGAACCCCCGTCCAAAAAAGTGCCAAAGAAGAAGACGGTCCGAGGCCCCGCCAAAGGGCGGCTTTGAGCGCAAAAAAAGAAGAAGACGGCAGAAAAGCTTCTAAAAAAAAATGTTGAACGGGGAAGGGGAGGATCTCTCCCCCTTGCGGGCTCGACTGGGTTAAGAGAAAAAAAAGACGCGCCTCCCTTGCCCGGGATGGGGGGGGGGACGCAACTAAGGCGTTCCCAAAAAGACCCCCGGAAAAGCCCCTATCTTAAGGGAAAGGGGCCAAAAAGAATTGGGGCGAAAAAGAAGGCCAAGGGGAAAGGGGCGGGACGTCCTACTTATAGGGAGGGGAGCAGAAAGAAAGGATGGTCCCTTTCGCGGGGAAAAGGGGAAGACAGCAGTTTTAGAAAAAAAAAGCATGCCTGGCCTTGGGGGAGGACAAACAATGGGAGCAATCCTAAAGACATCATAAAGGGGAAGCCCATCCAAAAAAAGGGGAAAAATCCAAATAGGCAGAAAGTTTTGAATGTAGATGAAGCTAGAAGGGCCAAAGCCAACCCACTGGCTAGAAGAGGGGGAAAGCAAAATGCGGGAAAGGGCTTTGGAAAGGGGGAAAAAAAAAAAAAAAAGGGGTCCCTCCCTGAGGGCCAAGGAAAGGAAAAAACGCACTGGGAGGAGTGAGGAGCTCGGACGGCTGAGAAGAAGCAGCCGGGAAAGGAGAAGAAGACCGTAGCGTATGAGTCAAAAAAGGTGGTGGAGGGGAAAGTTTTTTTTTTTTATGGGAACGGGGGTAGGAGGTTGTAAGGAAGAAGAGACAGCCGACAGGGCTGGGTGGGCAAGGTTGGAAGGCCCCGCCTACCGACGGAAGAGGTTAAATGCAAAGGAAAAAGGGGTTCCACCCACGAGAGCGGAAAAGGAAAAAGGGGGGAAAGGGGGGGCGGGAAAAACCAATGCCCCGGGGAAAAACGCCGGAAAAAGGAAGACAATTGCCGTTGGGGAACTTTCTAAAAAAAGAAAACTTGCCGCAGTTTTTTTGGGAACAGAAAGGGGAACGAGGAAGAAAAAAAGGATCGTGGACCTGGGGCGCGCAAGCAGAACAGTGCCGGGAAAGGCGGGGTGGGCATTGTCACGGGGAAGGAACCTGCAAGAAAAAGGAAATTCCTAATATAATCACGAGCCAAGAAGAGGAAAAACCCGGAGTGGGGAGGAGCGGGAACCTGAAAGGGCGTTAGAAAGCAGAAGGGTGAAAATTCCACACCATGAAAGAAGTTTCGCGAGTGGGAGGGAGGCCCGCCACCAATTTGCAGAGAAAGGGACACTAGCAGAATGGTTAGGGGATCGCTCCGGTTCAAAAGGGCAGCAAGGTTGGAAAAAGGAGATGGGGGAATCCTCGAGAGGCCCCATAGAGGGAAGCGCGAGAGAAGGAAAGGGGCTGCCGGGCGCTCGCCACCGGGAAAAAAGCAAAAAAAACAACAACGGAAGAAATGAGGAAAAAAAGAGAGGGAGAGTAAAAAAGACAACCGCGCCAAAGGGAAGACGAAGCAAAGGGAAGCCCCGCCCAATCGTATACCAGCCTCATCGAGGAGGCCAAAAGAAAAAATGACTCACAGGTTGGAAAAAAGAACAGGGGAAATATAGCTAGTGTGAAAAAAGGTAAATTTCGGCGAAAGGAGGGGGGGGGAGGGGCCTCTCGAAAAAAAGAACCTGCGGAATGGGAAAATGGGGTGTTGACTCAAAGCGATGTCCGAGGGAGGAGAGAAACGGCCATTCCAGGGTCAAAGGAAAAAGGAAAAACCACTCCAGGGAAGGGCTCGTGCCCTTGAGAGACGAAGGGACATCGGTTTTAATGCGAAAAAAAAAACAACGAAGGGGAACAATGCCCTCCACCCCCCGGCCACAAAGAGGGCGCTACAAGAGGGGGTCGATTAACCTGGCAGAGGGCGAGGGGGGGGTGCGGGGAGGACCGTAGGACAGTAGGGGTCGGAAATGGCGCTGTTGAGAATAACCGCCACGGGCGCCAAATTGAAGAAAGGGGGCGGGCTTTAAAGCATGAAAGGACTGAGAGGCGACCTCGGCGTGGATCGTAGGGTGGAAAAAAAAGGAGTCCTTCCATAAAACTAACTCGCCTTAAGGACCAGACTGTGAGGTTTCTCTAACAAAACCCAAACGAGGGAAAACATGGTCGTCTGTCAAGAAAAAAAAAAAAAAAGGTGTGGAAAAACCCATTACACGCGCGAAAACTCCAGGGGTCTCCATCACCAAAAAAGTCGATAAAGGGAGAGGGCGCTTCCTCCTCAATCGGACTGGTGAAAGTTGATTATTGACGAGCCTTCAGGCATGAAAACAAAAAGAACAGCAGCCAAGTTCTTGGGGGAGGGGACTCGCACCAGAAAGGAAACCCCCTTTCAGAAAGCAAAAGAAAAAGTTCCCTGAAAAAAGAACCGCCAATTTGCAGTGAAAAAAATCGGGACCTTTGGGGGGGGAAGGCTTGTCCAATATTGCCGGGCCAAAGGGGGGAAAACATTCAAAAGCGTGGAGGCGCCAACGAAAGGGGGACGACGGCTGGGAAAGGAGGGAAAACGCTGGGAAGGGGCTTCCTGGGGAAGGGTGGAAATTGCCCCCGGGTGGGGTGCAGGGGAACATTGGCCCGAAAGCCCGGAGGAAAAAAAGAAAAAAGAGATTCCTTCTGGGGGAACATAAAAGCTCGGCTAGAGTAGGAGAGCCGATGTGAACTTTCAAGAAGAAAGATGCTCTCGGGAAGGACACTGAAAGGGAAAAAAAGGCTTGAAAGTAAGGCGGGGGCGTTCCCCGAAGGGAGGGGCGGTGCGTCCTAAAGGGGGCCCAAAAAAATAAGGTCAAGGAATGCTTCGGAAGAAAAACTAATTCTATCATCAAGAAAAAATACACTGAACACGAAAGAACTCTCCAACAAAAAAGCATCACAAAGAAAGAGAAGACCTCTCGGTTGAATCCAAAAGGAACGTCTGGGCCATAGTACCGGATGTGAAAAAGGAAAAAGGGGGTGACCGCCAACGTTCAAAAAGAAAAGCAACCAAGGGATCCCTGTGACGCCATGGGGGCCAGGGAAAAGGGACCTCGCCACCAGAATAAAGAGAAAACGGCGGGGGGAGCCGGGCGGTACAATTGACAAATTAGAAAAAGGGATGCGTCGATCAGGGAAAGGGGGAAGGGAAAACACGGCCCCTAAGGCGGCTGGGGGCGCCCTGGTGCGCTGGGTGAAATACCTTTGACCAGAAAACGACTCTCCCGGGAAGGGGGCAGTGAAGGAAAGCTTACAAGCTAGATAGAAGGGCGACAAAATCATCAACAGAAGCTTGGGGCCCCGAACAAAAGCTTTCAAAGGGGGGGAAAAGAGACGGGGGAAACCAAAAGGCCTAACCGCGAAAGAAAGAAAAGCTGGTCCCCAAAAGGCCACTCTGAAAAACGGCACACGGGAGGGGGGGAACCCCACCGGCAAATGGAATGCAGCAGGCACGGAAGTCCGATGGCGGACAGCACTCTAAACCCTAACGAAAAAAAACAACCCGGAGAATAAGAGATTTGAGGGGAAATGACTGAAAGGACTCTCTGTGCCGCGATCCTTTGTGAACACCCCTCCAGGTAGCAGAGGAGTCCAGCTCCGGGGGTTGAAAAAAAAAAGGACTTGTAGAGGCCTTCCCGTTGGAGATGAACCGGGGAATGCTTGTAGGGGCCGACCAAGTAGATCAGCTTTGGGATAGATGTCGGGAGGGGAGCTGGTTGGAAAAAGAGCCAACGGGGGGAAGCGGTGATGGTCCCAGTAATGTGCAGGCTCCACCGGGGCAAGCCGAAGACGATGCCTTATCAAAAAGGGGGGGAAGGAGTTGAAGCGTCCGGGCCCGGAATTGTTAAGGTGGCCGGAAAGGGAAAAGTCCGCGTGGAGACTTGTTGGGGGGGAGGAAAGAAGCCCGCCCTTTTTTCAAACGCGCACCGGGAAATCGTCGGTTGAAGACGAAAAAACACGGGGGGCAGGTCAACGGGGAAGGATCTCACAGAAAGACCGATTCCTCCTTCACGGGGAGCAACAAAACGGAAGGTGACTTCGGAGGGGAAACGGTAAGAAGGCGCTCGTTGGGAGGATGTTGAAAAAAGGGGGGGGGTGCATTTGAATGATAAAAAAAGGAGAGACCTGGGGGGGGGACGCGCCGCCCGGCCCGGAAAAACGGAAAAACCACGTTGTGGAAATGAACCGTCGCCGAAGCCTGCGTCAAGCGGAAGCATGTGAAACAGCGAGCAGCCAGGATTCGACAAGAAGGGAGGAGACGTCCCTTACTAAAAAAAAAAAAAAGGGGTTAGTATGAAGAGAAAGAGGGGGGTCTTTCCTCGTGCCTGTCTGACACGAAAGAGGGGGACGTCCCCCCGTGAAAAAAGGGGGGGAAAAGGGCGCAACCAAAAATCATCAGTAGAAAGGAGGGGGGCCAGCCCAATCCCAAAAACCAGATCCCACAGAAAAGAAAAGTCCACGGCTTTTATGGTGGTCAAAAAGGGGGGAATGAAAGCTAGAAGGGAAGAGGAAAAACGAAGGGGGGGAAAAATGGGGGGACGAAAAAATCTTGAGCCAATCAAAGAGGGAGGCAGGTGGAAAGACCGGCCCAATCCCGCCCCAACTGGGAACTGAAGGGAAACCCGAAGGCCTCGTCAAAGTTTAAAAGGAGGGAGACTGGAGCGATCGAGAAAGCAAACTGTTGGGGGGAAGAACGTTATGGGGCCCCGGGTGGGGTGTTTAATGGGGGGGAGACCGGGGGTAAAAAAAAAAAAAGCTGGTTGTCACTAATTGGGAAAGGAAAGGAGAGTACCGGAAGGGAGAAGCGCGTTATGCCGGACTAACACGAACAAAAGGCGGGAAAGTAACAAGGCTGGTCCACGCGAGGGGCAACGGTTAACCGCCTCTGAGGGGGAGGGGGGGCGTGGGAAGTTTCCTTCTAACAACCAAGAAGACAGCGGGGGGGTTCGAATCCCGCAACCCTAGAAAACACTGAGAGGGAAAAAAAGCCCATGATGTGTGAAAAGAAGATGAAAAAGGGGGGGGGGAAACGCCTCATGCGGGGGGGGACAGGGTGAACCTGAAGGGGGGGAGGGAAGGGCCTTGGGTGACGCTTCAGGGAAAAAAATGAATCGAAGAGGAAAACCGTGAGTGGTGGATATTGAAAGGAAAAAAAAAGAATGGTCACGAGGGGGGCTGGGCGATTTTATGGAAGGTAACACAAAGGGGAAAAAAGAATTCCGAATTGAAAGCCGGCACAAGGGAGGGGAATCTGCAATCGGGACACAGGAAGGGGCGCCAGAAAAAAAGGCGCCGGTTTGCGCTGAGGGGGTGACTAAGAAGGAAAAAAAAAAAAGAGGCGGTCCTCGGACACGCGCTTCACGGGGGGGAAAAAAAAGGGAGCTCGCCAACCGTGAAAAAAACAAGGAAAAGAGAGAGATTCAAGAAAAAAAAGCGCAGGCCTCAAAAAAAAAGGCTTGTGTAAAAGCCACGCCAAAAAGAAAGGCAAAGAGTGGGTGGGGGGGAGGAGGCCAACCGAGCAACAGCCACAACCGGGAAGGAGAATGTTCAAAACATAAAGACTATTGTCCCGAAGTGACGAGTCGAAGCATTGTGGAGCGCATACCAAGAGTTCGACTTGACGGAGACCGAGGGGAAAGGAGCAACCAAGCAAAAAGGGCTAATCGTCCATTCATGGTCAAAAAAATCTTGGGTCAGAAAAAAAATGTAACGATGGTCGCGAAAAGCTGCATTAAGAGGAAAAGGATTTCGGCAAGGAAAAAAGGGGGGGATGACGGACAAACGGGGCAAAAGACCATCCGGGACAGAAAAAAACTACAGCATGGAGGAAGTTAAAAAGTAGCTTGCGCAGACATGTTCTTTCGAGGAAATCGATCTTTCTCGGGAGGGAATCACGGGGCTCACGACACTTCGTCAAGGAGGGGGGGGGGGGGGTGGAAGGGGGGGTGTAGAGAAACCCAACCAAACCAAGGAAATGACCGCGGTCCGGGACCTTGCAAGAGAGGGGGGAAAAAACATTTCTCCTCGGGGAAGAAGATCGAGGAACAGTGAGGCCGGCCAAATAATACGCGCAAAAAGGACGGGTCGCGCAGAAACGACAAAAAAAAAAGCTTGAAAAAAAAAAAAAAAAAGATGTTCAAAAGGAACCCTACCCACCCCCATTAAAAAGAAAAACAGGCGCACCATTAGGGTGGGTGAAAGTCAATCACCAGTCTAAACTGAGAAAGATCTCCTCCCCTAGATGAAGTATGGGGGGGAAAGGGGGAAAAAAGGCCTTCCTTCGCTCCATTAGCGAAGGCAACTCACAAAAAGGGGGGCTTTATTTGCGAGAAGGGAAACCAATGAAGACCCATCTTTTTCCCCGATTGGGGAAGGCAGGTTTGCGGGGGAAAAAATTCGGGAAATAGAAATGGAGTGGGGTTTAAAAAAAGCCTTTGCCACAGAAGGGGCACCGGTTGGGGGAAAAAAGGAAAAGAGATGCCTATGGGAAAAAAAAGGGGGGATTAACGGCGGGGAGAACGCTATGGAAATAGAGGGAATCTGTCGGAAAGGGTTTGCGCCCAAGGACAGGAAGGGAGGGGGGCACCCGGGGCAAAAGCCCCGGGAGAGGATGGCCAAACAAGAAACACGCACGGAAAAAAAGACCCTTCTTTCAGAAACTAAACAAAAAAAAGGTCTAGTAGGTCGAGGATGGAAATGGCGGAAAGGGGAAGGGGCCAACGTACATGAAAAAAAGAGAACGCTCAGGAAGGCTGCTGAAGTCCACGACATGCCGTGGGGGGAAAGAGGAGTCTCAAGGAAAACCCAAGAAACAATTGGAAGCCTCGGTCCGGGGGTAAACAAGTAACGAGCAATCATCGAAAAAAGATTCAACTGGGGGAAAAAAAAAGGGTTTTAAAAGCCAACGAGAGAGTGCTCCCCTTTCAGAATCCAGAAATTAGTTAGGTGGAGAGAGAAAAGAAAAGGAAACCACTCAGAGGAGGACCTCAGGAACTTCGGGAAAAAAATCACCCCAACTTTGACAAGTTTTTTGGGGGGGAAAAAAAACAAACCGCAGACGGGCAAACCTGCACCGGATGTTGGTGAAGACTTCGTTTGCCAGGAAAAAAAAGAAAAAAAAACCGCGCAAGAAAAACCAGAACAATCAACGAACGAGGATTCATGGGAAAGTGGGGAATGGACAACATTCCGGGCCGCCACATGGTGAGAGAAAACCAACATTGGGGAAATCACGGCCTCTAGGAAACAGGGTTCAAGAAAGGGGTGGTTTGGGCGACCAGGGGGAAAACCGAAACGGAGAAAACGCAAAAGATCGGAAAATAAAAAAAAAAGGGGGGGCTCTGGGGCGGAGTCGAAAAAAAAAAGATTTTCAAAAAGAGATCGACGGCGACAGGCTTGAAGGCCTCGAAGATCGGCTACAGAAAGGAAGGAAAGAAAAAGGTCCCAAAAAAAGGCCTGTAAGAAACCGGCCGGTCCGCCCTCACAGTGAGCAACAAACATTAAACTTAAAGGATGAGAAAAAGTCTTGGCCGGGGGGGAAAAAGAAAAAGCCGCGTCAAAACTCCGAGAACGGGGTACTATTGAGGTCTCAAAAGGCGACTAAAAAACAACCTTTATGAGGAGGAAACAAAGATATTTTATGGGAGGCACGGCGCGCAAAAGCGGGGAATTTCCACCAGCCAAAAAAGACCCACGTTCAGATTCCAAAAAAAGATTCCTTTTGTGTTGGACGACAAGGGGAAAAGGGAAGGCCGGGAAAAAAAAGACGACCTTGAAAGCGATTGTGGTTCTCCTACCAAAAAGACTTGATCGCCGTAGAGAAGAGGAAAGGTTGAGAGGAAGCCAATGTTGAAACACGTCGCGGTGAAGGGGGAAGGTGGGAAACCAGAGACCAAACAAGAAAGAAAAAGCCGCCGAAGGGATGCCAAAAAAAGTTTCCCCCTGTTGAACAAGAAAAGAAGTCAAGGAGTTGAAATGTACCGCCGAACAATGAGGGGATTGAGGGGGGTGGCGAGGAGAAAAAGAAAAAAGCCCGTGTTTCACCAAAAGGGAGAACATAATGCCGTCAACAGCAGGGGGAAAGAACCCCCTTGCGGGGGAAAAAACAACGTTAAATCCAACGACGGGAAGCCGCCAGGTCAGGGGGGAACCTACGAAGGGGACATGATCTAGGGGAAAAGCTCAGTGGCTCTATGTTGAACGTGTGGGTGGAGGGGAGAACTGAGGCCCCCTACTAGAAGAACCCTGGCACCTGATTTGTGGCGGAAAACGGGGGAGCACGGGACCGGCCGGCCGGTCAAAAAAAGACAGCAGTTCCGTGGCCGCGAAAGCCCTTATTGCATCAGCCGAACGGAACCTACTAGAGCAGGGGGGGAAAGAAGTAAATCGCGTGTTTCTTGGCAAAAAGAAAAGGGGGACAGCAGTTCAGGGGGGGGCCCAGCAGGCCCACCGTGGGGGGACTGAAACCTGCGTCAGAGGGAAGCGCGGGGAAAAAAAAAAAGGCCAGCCGTAGCAAATACCAAAAAGAAAAAAGGAGTTTGAATGTGCCCAGGAAGTGCAAAGCCGCCACCGCTAGAACGAGGTGGATTTGGGAAAAGCAAGAGGGGGGGGGGGAAGGGGGTTTCTTGCAGGGGTCACTGACCTTAAGGAAGAAAACAAACAGCCACTTTCTGAGGGGGGAGCGCCTACGGCGCGACATAAATGTCCGGCATATTGAGGATGAAAAGGGAGAGGGTAATCGAGGGAAACCTGTGGTTATGGAGCACTTGGAAGGGGGGGGGTCGAATGGTTAGCGGGGGTCCGCATAGGAGAAAGAAAAATGCTGGTGCATCGGGGGGAGCGAAAAAAGGAACGGCCCGTAGCGCCGGTTAAAAAAATGACTGAGGGAAAAAAAAAAGACGGAAAAGAAGCTGAGGAAGGGGGGGGGCTTTCCCCCGATACGAAATGCCCTGTTACCAAAAGGGCAAAGGGGGGCGTTTTCCCTTCTAAAAAAAAAAAAAAGGAAAAAAGAGGGGTTTTCTATAAAACCGATAACGCTCGCCGGTAGAAAAGCCCAATGATCGTTGCCCAGGGAAAGCTACTGACGCCAGGGGGGGGGGGGCGGGAGTGCATTGTCCCGATTGGGACGGGTGTGGAGGGAAGGGGGGGGAAAAATACAAGGAAGGGGTCCAGTCAGGGGAAAAAGAGGGAGAGAACCGTGATCGACAAAGAAAAAAGGGGGAAGAAGTCTGAAAAAAAGAGACCCCTGAATGGGCTATTATAGAGACGAACTAGAGGATGACCACACCAAAAAAAATCCCGAAGTTAGGGGGAGGAAAGAGCGGGGAGGGTTCGCAAAAAAGGGAGGAGGTGGGTTTCGGAAAAATTCAATCAAAGGGGCAGCCCGGGGGGCTGGACCCTCGATGAGGGGCACAAGGGTCTCGTATGGCCGGGGGGGGGAGAATTCACCGGGGAGAAAACAAGAAAAGGG
>Ga0179593_1818237_pt1 | contig 14247 bp, 17 predicted proteins | sample CZODoug2_1_08_16_FD_185931 | JGI IMG/M metagenome (GOLD analysis project Ga0179593, IMG submission 185931) | Vadose zone soil fungal communities from Angelo Coast Range Reserve, California, USA - CZODoug2_1_08_16fungal (PacBio error correction) | ecosystem: Environmental > Terrestrial > Soil >...
GAAGGGCAAACGAAATTGGGGAAGATTCGCAAGGGATAAGGGGAGGAGGCGAGGGCTAATTCAAGGGGGGGAAGGCTGCCCACTAGTATTTGGAATGGTGCGGAAGACTCCCTTGAAACGCTTCTATCATCTGTCACTTATATAAAACTTTGAAACTGTATCGTTATCCAATCAGAACTTTTTTCTTAAGTTCACTAAGGGAGACTTCTTTAAAGGGACATAGGGGGGAAGGGCTCGCCATCGAGGGCTGAGCCGCCATTGTGAGAGATCTCATGCAGAAGAGATTTATCTTTAGAACCAAAAAGGGGCGTTCGTTAAGCAAAAAATCTACAACCATTCTTGGACAACAGGCTACCATCACCTTCACGGCAGTTCTTCCCGATGAAATGGTAGAAAAGCAAGGGGGGGGGAGGAGAAAAACACGAAATGTAGTCCATAAGAAAAAGATCACCTATACCTGATCCCGGAGGTGCTTTGCTACCTGCGGCACCCGGACCACGGGGAGCGCCTACCGTCAGATCGGTTTAGGGAATATAACTTGAGAGGGTGGATTGAGAGAGGGGTCACTATTTTATTTCTCAGTAGGATCTAAAAATTTTGGAGAGCTTTCCTTGTGGATAGAAGGAGGTGTCAGACAAAACTCGAAATATATGGTAAGAGGGCCCTTCCTTGGCGTGTTGAGGAAAAACCAATTCAAGGAGCTCACGATGTGGCCAAAGTGGCTGGCCGGCCGGAAAGAATTGATAGACGGTTCGGAAGGCGCTCGAGCGGGGGAGAGGGAGTTCTTTTACCCCGCGAAGAGTTTATGACGCAGCGGAATGCCGATTCCTGCCGAGGAGTGATGCGGCACAGGAGGGGGACTGTCGACTAGGAAGAGAGATATTCGGGGGGCATGGGGGGGAGGAAAGGCTGGAACCGTTGTTTGGAGAGGGCGTTGCGGGATAATTGCGGTCTGGGGGGGCGGCTGGTAGACGGTGCGGCAGAGGAAGGGGGGGAGGAGACCGATGCTCGGGAGGGAGACTTTTGTGACCTGGAGGGCCGCTGACGGGGAAGGGAAGAATAACGTCCGAAATAGAACGATTGGCCGTTCCCCGGGAGGAGGGATTCAATATCGATGCGGAGCAAAATGTGTTACGGAGAATGTTGATACGCGAGGGAATCGCCTGTATGGGAGCGAACTAGAAAAGATTTTTGTAAAAGAGGGGGATGACGAAAGCACGCCTCGCATGAGAGAAGTCCTTGCCAATGAAAGGGGGGAAGGGAGAGCATCTTGTAGCGGCGAAACTGGAAATTCGCGGGAGCAAAAAAGGAGGGGAAATTTGTAAAGAAAATAGTTCTAACTGGCTGAAATTTCGAACGATAAACCGGAAAAAGAAGTTTTCAGCTTGAACGTGGGGGTTTGTGTAAGTGAATCGAAAGAGAAATGCGCAGAACTTCTGGCAGGGGGACTTGAGTGAGATCGTGCCGTAGAATCTTAAGTATCGCAGGGGGGGGTTCACTATTATCCCGGATTTCTTTAGAAGAGGGAAGCCTTCATTCAGGCTGGTGAATCTGAGGAAAAAAGCTCAGATCAACACCTGCTTAGCTGGTGCGTAAGCTTAGGGATTTCTCCTGCGAGTCTCGGAGGAAAAAGCTGTCCTTATCGAATCGTCAACACCTGTTCCGCGCACACGCTAAGGGGGGTGGGGGGGGGAAGGGGGGGTCTGTTTGAGTGGGGATGAGGGGGGTCGGCGGAAAAGAAAGGGGGGAGCATTCCTATTGTAGGGGGATGTGCAGAACAAACACCATTTCGAGGGAGGAAGCGGACTTCGGGGAGGGGGGGGGAAGATGCGCAGAGACAGGGGAAATATATCTAACGATAGAAATCGAGGAGTGGTGGCTATCCTGCACGATGAAGTTCTCCGGGGGGATATTCCTTCTCATCTCAAGAGCAGAGTTATGATGCTTCTGAAGAGTTCGCCGGATTTCGGGGGGGAGACGGGATGCGTATGACTCGTGCCAAAGGGGGGAACTGGTAGGGCGAATGGGGGAACCCGAGGCCTTCTCCGCGCAGAGTGGAAGAGGCTAATATGCTCGGGGCGGGAGGGTGGCGGTCGCGACACATTGGGGACCGTGATCGGAGGCATACTAACATTTTGGCAGCGTGTCCACTGGTTTGGGGCGGAGAGGAGAAAAAAAATCTCACGGGGGTAGGGGAAAAATATTTACGAAAGGGGGGGGCTGACGTGGAAGAAAAAACCGAATTTTCGACTGTGCTGTAGTTTTTGTGGGCTGTGTACGTGTGGGGCGGGCCGCGAGAGGGTTTTTCCTAGGGGAAACGGAGGGCCTCATGGCGCGTTGAGTTTTGGTCAAAGAGATTGCGAAACTCTCTTCGGCTTGGGATTGCATTTTCAAGAGCACTAAAAAATCTGCAACAAGTGAGGGATGCAAAAACAGGAAAGAAGGTCGTGTATGGGGGAGGGATGGCGGGTGGACCGCTGGGTCTCTTCTGGCGAAAGAAGGTTATTCCAACAGTGCAGGTGCTGGAGGACTCGCCTGGGGCGGTGCTTCAGGTCGAGTGGTTGTTTCGAGAGGGGGCCGGAAAAAAGTTGCTGGAAGGGGGGGGGACTGAGTGGGCGTTTAAGCCGTGGACTGAAACTGATCGTAGCAAAAGGCGCGCGATCGATCACGAGAGGGGATTCGCAAGAGGTCCCTAAAAGTAAAGAGGTTCGAGCGGGAAAAAAAAGGCCGCGTAGATAGAAACGTGGCCGTGAAGCGGCGGAAGAAGGTAGATTCGTGCGCACACGGGGCTATTGAAGCGGACGGGCCGTTGCCTCAGTCTGCTCCCGCGACTCTCTGGGGAGGGGAGGGGACGGGGGGGGGGGGTGTGTCGGCAGGCTGGATTCAGGACGATCGTTGCCACGTAGCGCGGAAAGACTTTCCCAACGCGGGGGACCGGGCTATCCGACAGTTGCGGGTCATCGCCGATGAAAAAAATGCGCAAGAGGAAGGAAAAGTGGTTCCTGCGGTTGTCCTTTCCTGAGGATTAATCCGAAGGAGGGAGAGATCGAAATGTGGAGCGCGACACAAACGGATTATTAGTGAAAAAGTCCACATGTTCTAAAGGAATGACCTCCTCGGATAAAAGGCCGACGGATTCCAAAAGTACAAATTCAGAGGACCTTCTCATCTGGAGAAGCTGACCCTCAACAACGGGAAAAAAAGGGAGAGCGTCGAACAACGCTTTCAATCGCGAGCCTGGTACCTTTTCAACTGAGGGCAAAGAATCCCTCATCCGCGCCCTCCATCAGCAAGGGGGGGGGACCCCGGGACAGAAAAAAAAAGAGGAAACAAGTCAGCAAGTCTGGAGAAAGGAGAGAAGGTAGCGTTCGCCGCTTGAACCACGTTTCTCCATCTCCTCGAGGGGCATCGTCTCGAATAAATTGGAGGGTAGACTGGCCCCGCGAAGAACAAAAGAGAACGGGGAATCTATCGAATTTAAGAGATGCTAGAGGGGGTCAGCAAAGGCAAACCGCCCACTCACCTGCCGTTTCCATCAAAAGGGACCCCGCATCTAACGAAATCATAGACAATTCCGGAAGCCAAAAAGTCGGCGCGCGCCTCCAGGAAAAAGGGGAAAAACCTCTGGCCGCCAGACGCGAACCCCCGAGACTCACCTCAAGAAAAGCAAAAATCACAACTACATTCTTGGGAAAAAGGGATGCAGCCTCAAGAAGGCTTTTTCAGAAGAAGAAGGAAGAGCGCCCGCAAAGATCGTTGAAAAAACGAAAGCGATGGGGGGGGCAAAAAAAAAAAAAAAAAAAAAAAACCGGGGAGGAAAGGCCGTCTCGAACATCTCGGCACAAACAAAGCTCCCAAAAAACGTCAAGAGAAGAAAAAAACACTCGCAAAGAAATTACAAGGGGGTCGTAGCCTCTCAAACGCGGAGGAAAGTTGTCCCGACAACCTCTGTGAGCGCTTATCGCCAAAATAACAACTCTGCCGCAAAATGTTTCGTAAAAGGCCACGCACACCATGGGGGAAGAAAAAGTGACCGCCAGAAGCATCTACGCAAAAGAAAAATCTCGCGGAGTACGCGGGCAGAAAGGAGCCTACCAAGTCCAGGAAAAGCCTCGCATACGCAAAGCAACGCGTAATCCTGCTGAACGCCAGTCATCAGAAAAAGGTTCCTATGGAAAGAGCTCCACAAAGAGATGCCGCCCCGCCATCCACTGGAGAGGAATCTTTCCTATACTCCATGGGAGGGGGGGGCTGCGCATCTCCCAACGAAAGAAAAGTCCGCTTCTCCAGCGAAAAAAGGGGTGTTCTGCGCATCCCCAAGAGGGCAAAACCCGGTCGTTGAAACGGAAAAAGGCAGAAAATCACAGAACTAAGGAATAGGGAAAAGGAGACAATTTTTGTTTTGAGTCGGTGCTCGAAAATGACGTAGATGTTTGGGACACATCAGGAGCAGATGGAAGGACCCTCTCGCGGCAGCAAGATTCGGAAAGATCCGAGGAAGACGATCGGTCGGTGACTCGCGTCCCCCAGCAAAAATGAAGGCTTCACGCGAATCCGCCGGCTGTAAAAAGGGCCGCCGCAAAGGAAGCTTTCTCCGCACAAGAACCAGACAATCTGAAGACCGCCTGGGAGACCCGGATCTTCCCTAACAAACACTCTACCGACGCTGCCAATCGGAAAGGGGGTCACAGGATTCATGAATCCCGCGGGGGGGACTCCACATCCTCAATTGTTCGAGTCATCGGGTACGTTTCTTGAGCTGATCGGGGAGTCCAGTTCATTGGACAGAGACGAAAATCGCGGAAGATCGAAGGCCAAGAAGGGCAAAATCTTAGCGACGGGCCCCAGCTCCGGGATTCCCTGAGCAAAATCATTCAAAAAAAAAAAAATAGGCACACATTAAAAGCTGTCTCCGCATCGAAACAAAATCCCTGAAAGGCCCCAGAAAAAGGAGATTTTCGGACGTCTTCCAACTTCCCCTTCATCTGCAAGACAGGTCACAACGGCGCGCCCGAGCAAGCGGAGCGAAAAGGCACATGCTGCACAAAATGGCCGGCACAAAAAACCACCCGAAAGAACAGGAAAACAACCCTCATCCGCAACAAAGCCGCCATATTTCAGCATCCGAAACTCGCATATAAATCGGCATCTCTCGTCGCAAAGCAAAGATCAACGCGTGCAGAAAGAAACGTCAAACCAACGGAAAAACATCTGAAGGGCGTCATCAACTTCAATAACCTACGCTCAAGAAGACCACTCGAGTCTCCATACACAAGCCCCCAATTCTTCGCGCGGAAGAAATCATACAAAAAAACAAAAATCTGGGGAGAAGGAATTGGTCTTAAACCACGCCGAAGTGACCCTCTACAAAGAGTGCCACAGTTTGCTTAAGTCGCCGTCTAAGCAAAGGAAGCTGAATCATTGATTCCGGGGGAAAATAATCCAAATTTTATTCGCGAGGAACGGACCAGATGACAGTATGCCGAAAACCTTGCAGGCTGACGGCAGCTCATAAAGGGAGCGAGGAAAAGGGTGCACTACCAGAAAGGAGTGTTATCGTGTTTCCGACTAAATGTCTTTCGGGAGGCAGTGACCATTCTCAGAATTCTGCAAGGTGGGGTAGACGTGCAATAGCCTGGAAAAAAAAAGGATAAGGGGCTTCACGCCCAAAAAAATTCAACCCGACTTCTTCATTGGAGAGAGAGACAATGTTGGGAAATTGGCGAAAAGAGTTCGAGCCTCCAGAGGGAGGGCAGCGGCTACCCTGAAAAAGGAAAACGGCCTGATGGAACGATCTGGTACCTTGAGAAGGACAGCTTATCGCGCGTAAAAAGGTGAAGGCCCTATTCCCATTCCAGGAAGTGCAGTAGTCACCCTTAGTTGATCTCGAAAACTCCCCTTATAAGAGTCAACTTGACGTGCGTGCCCTGAGGAAAAAAAAACCAACGGATGAGGAGGAAGAAGGAGGGGCCAAAAAAAGGGGGATTCTCAGGATCAGAAAAGATTCGATCCTAAGTGCAATTTTAGCAAGAAGGAAACTCGAGATTTAAGAAAAAGCCTTCACAGACTGACGCCGCTAAGGGAAAATGCTAGAAACTGGGTTTGGGGGCCCACTCAGGCCGGGGAAAGTAAGGCTCCAAAACGAAGCACAAAGAGGGGGCTCGACTCGAGGGCGCCAATTCCACACCTTTGAGATTCGCAAGGCAGAAGAGATCGCGGGTATGAATCCAAATTGAAAGGGTTCGGGGGGAAGCAAGAGAAAAATTCTATTTGCAAGAAAGAAACCTGCCAGAATCCCCGAGGAGGGGCGAAAGCACTGGAAGAACGCACGAGGGGAGTCCATACTGAACACGATCACAAAAGGAGCAATTAGTCCTTGTTCTCGAAGTGCACCCGGACCGCCGGGGAGGGCGGCCTACCTGTCAAAAAGGGAAGGTTTCGGCAGGGGGTCCTATGGGGGAGTGTCTCGGAGAAGGAAAGAAATTGGTAAGTTATGGAAGTCTTTACAAATCTCTGAAAATTGGGGAGGAATACTCTTCCGGCTGAGACGTGGCTACTAAAAGCAACTCGTGCCTAGGGAATAGGTCCTTCAAGGAGGTTTGTACGACCCAATGAGAAAAGAGCACTATGTGGCGGAAAGTATGCTGTCCTTCAAGAGAAATAATTGTCTTGTGTCTGGGGGGGGCCTCAGAGCGGAGCGTGATCGGAGAAGCTAATATGTGGGAATGACGCAGCGGAGAAAAGAAAGATGTCCTATGAAAAGACCGCGGTTAAAATGAAGTGAATTCTGTGGGGACTTGTCTGGAAAAAGAGATCACAGCGGAGAGTGAGGGGCTCTGCAATATTTGCTTAACCGTTTGAAAAAAAAGGGAAATGAGGGTCGGGGCTCATTCAATTTGGGGGGGGGGGCTGTGTGCGGCTTGGAGCGGTTGCGGCAGAAAGGTGACGAAGATAAAAAGGGGAAAATCTTGGCGGGCGCGAAGTTTGTGACCTTTCTATGGGCTGACTTGTAAGGTTTAAACGTCGAAAATGGGAAAATAATGGGCCGTTACAAGGTTTTTCGTGGGGGAGGCGAAGACAAAACGTGGGGGCGAGCGATGATGAGCTCATCGGGAAGAGCCTTAGCTTTTGAAAAGTGCGGAAGATTTTTTGGGGGAATGACGAAGAGCGGCAAGTTTTCAGGAAAAACAATCACTGGCGGAATAAGGCGGCAGAAAACGTAAATCTCTTGTCCTCGTAAAAAAGGATGTTGGCGAATACTTTTAGAACCGCTTACTTTTAAATAACCGTAAACAAAGAATGGGGTCGGGTGGTTGGAAAGGAAGAATCCGGGAAGGCGTGCTTCCTTCTATTGCTGGAGAGCGGCGGCGAGAAGGGCGCCGATAGGGAATAAAGGACGTGAACGTGAAAAGAGTCATTGCGGGCGAGTAAATACCTCTCGGAAAACGATTCGGAGCTGGTAGCTTGCGATAAGAGGCCGAGAGAGCGAAAGCTGTCCTGAAGAAAAAAGCTCACCTGGGGGGGAAAACAAACGAATTTCGCGGAGGTTTCCTATTATTTCCGGGAAAGGGAAAATGTTGTCGGTGGTTTGACTCTCAACCGGGTGGAGCATGAGGGGACAGAACACATGGACGACAGGAAGCGGAACTTTCGAAGTTCGTTTGTGGAAGATGCGCAGCAAAATCGTAAATGGTCCCGATATTAAAAATGTGAAGAGATATGACGAAAGATTGGAGGGGTGGGGAAGTCATTCTCAAAAAGATAAACGTGCTGCTATGATGCAAGATTGACGGAAGGGGAGTCCGGAGGAGTTGATACTTGCTTATGACAGTTCCGGATGGTAGGCGGGATCCCGCGGACCGCCTTCGCCGAAAAACGGCGGGCGACGATGCAAATGTCTTAAAGTGGTTCGCTTCAACATGGGTGTGCGTCAGGGAGCATACGAACGGAGTTGGCAGCGTGGGGGGGGAGGGGGAACAGAGATAAGGGGTCGTGACAAAATGAGAATTATCCTTGTGGGAAATTACTACACCGGGTCGACTTTGCTGATGTTGGGGGCGTATCCTTTGAGGTGGGCGGGGTTGTTTGTTGCCGAGCGGGAGCATTTCCTCACTTCTCATCTCGTTTGGGGTTCAACATCAGAGGCGCGCTTCGAGTCTGCGGCTGCAGGGGGGAATTTTTCTCGAAAAGTAAACGTTGAATGGCAAAAAAAAAACCCAGTGAAAAAGGTCTTTTTTATGGGCGGGGGAATTTGGCGTGGGGGACGGCTTCGGCTCGGAAACGAGAGGGAGGGAGGGCAGTGCCTGAAGAAGATGGGAATGTGGAGCCGGAAAAGGGGGAAGGGTTTTCGTTCGATGCGGGGAGGACATTTTTCTGGACCGGTACTTGTAGTGGGAGAAACTCCGTTGGACTGGGAGCAGCAGATCGAACTGCGGGGTCACGTTTATAGCGTGAGGACCTGAAAATATGGAGAGATGCCAAGACTGCGCGGAGGAACAAACTTTTCCCGGTAAGAAAACGCCTAACCTTCGGAAAGAACCGGTGCTATTGGATTGCGGCCGTTGCGAGAGGAGGAAACGCCAGTCGCGGAGGGTCGGCGGGGAACGGTCAATGCGTGATTTCTTTTTCTTCTATCGGGAACGGTACTGGGAGAGAGAGAGAAGGGAACGGTGGAAGAGAGATCCTGGGAAAATGTTGCGGGTCAGCGGAAAAAGAATGCTCCTATTCGGGGGGTTCTTTCCGGGTTGGTGCATGGAGATGCTTTTATCCGAAGGGGAATTCGAGCGATAAGGGGAGAAACAACAAAATGAGGAAAGGTACCACAGGTATCCCTCCTTCGGATAAACTACGGTATGCGCAGGTACAGGAGCGCGCCTCCTTTCGGGGGAAGCAAAACGCAACAGCTTAAGATGCGCTCTACAAAAGTGGGCGCACGAGGGAGAGAAGTACCGGGACTGATCGCAGAAAGCCGCATGCCTCCACCGGTCCTCCTCCAATGACGACTTTTGAGCGGTAGCATATCCAAAAAGGAGAAGAAAAATCGAAGTCTTGCGCAGAATCTCAGGCAGTTTCGAAATTCCCCTGGTGCGTCCGGGGGAGAAAGGGCATCTCAGAGGTGAGGGGACATGCCCTGCGAAGACCAAAACGTGATCAGGATAGGAAAAGTTGCTCGCTGAAGGGGCCAAAGGAGCCAAAGCCCACTCCAAGAAAACCAGCAAAATGTACGGCCCGCATCGAAAAAACCCTTCATATACATTCCGCATCCCGCCCAGCGCGGCCGCCAGCCCATGATGGGATAAATAGCAAGCCGCCGCGCCTTAAAAAAAAAGCCAAAAGTTTTTCACTGGGATTCATGAAGACAACGGTGCTTCCTCTTGGGGAGAGGAAATGCAATCCAAGCACCGAAGGCGCCTCGAAGATTCGGAAAAGAAGCAGAGGACAAGAAGCCTTCTCATCCAGAAGAAAGAGAGCCCGCCCAAAGTGAGGCCGGATACGCCACAAGCAACGTCGAAAATTCGGTGGGAGGCCCGCGCCCCCAGAAATTCTCATTTGTCCCTAAAACCTCTTGAATCGTCGGATCGGGGGGCAGGGCTAAGATGTAAGGAGGCTCCGGCTCACGCACCCATGTGTCGCGCCGCCAAAAAGTCACCGCCATAGAGAGCGCCTCGTACACGAGGCGAAGAAAGGGCGGGCAGCTGGAACACAGTCCCATCTGAAAGAAAAGAGAAGAGGATACTCAAAGGCCTGCTGAAAAAAGCAGCATCATCAGCAGGGGGGTGCGTCTATGCTCCTTCCAAAACACAAAGAGAATTCATCGCAGACCGACATCCACTCTGAGTCATATCGTTGCATTTGATATGGGGAGGAGAAGAGTCCAACAATGGTCGGACTTCCTTCCGCGAAGGGTGTTCGGCGCATCCCCGAAAAGAAATACGCCACCGTTCGGGATCCGTCCAAACAACCGGCAGACAAAAAAGGAAGCAAACCGAAATAAATTAACGGAGACACTTCGTTTCCGAGAGGGGGAGGAGGTGTTGGGTCGAGGGGTCCGTATCCGCGTCTCTCAAAATCGGCAAGCTTACTCAATCCAGCATCGGTGAGAGGAGTCGTGAAAAAGCAGGTAACCCTCACAGGAGGGAACTCTCACCGTCCGCTGTCCTAGGCCGGGGGGAAGGAGAAGACAGCTTCGCCGCCAGCAAGAGAGAACAGCAATCTTCATAATAGCTCCGAGTCCCCCTATTTCCCGGAAAAACTGGGCCGGCCTGCCAGAGGGAAAACGTAAATTCGACGCAAATACAGCTGTAATCCAAGCGCCAACATCGAAAGTGGGCACGCTGTTTCGGGTTGGCCCGCACCTGGACGTCATTTGCGGGGAAGGATCTCGGGGGGCCTGCTGGGCCGTCGGAAAAGAACTTTTACAAAAAGTCAAAGGAGTCGCGAAGTGAAAGTCCCGCGCTAGCAAAGGGACGCTCTTAACACAGTCTAAGCTTCCCCAGCGATATTGTATAGAAAAATCCCGGAACATACAAGATAGTCACGTAACCCTTCAATCTCACTAGCCATGGAAAAACGCTCGCCCCGCCCAGAAATAAGGAAGCTCTAACGGCACGATGACCCGAAGAAAGACTCCAAAAACAAAGGAGCAACGCCCTCATCCGAAAAACGGTCCGCCATATTTCAATCCATGAAAGAAATTAACTCTAGTGCATCGAGTCGCGCCCAGGCACCAGATCAAGAGAAAATCAATTCACGAGGGGGGGGGGGGGGGCTAAATATGAAAAGAGGCGCTTCGGAATCACTATTCGCGGTTCACGAGCACTAGCTCTTCAAGGCGCAACAAGAAAAGAACTCAATGGTGCGAGTCCGAGAATTGGCCACTCGTGAGCTCTGCGAATTTGTGTCGTAAAGCCCAAGGAACTAGTACTCCCATAAGGAGTTTGCTTCACGGGGGGACGTATATCCACAAAAGAGGGCAAGGGTCAGAGATTCAAAGAGGTAGAAAGACTTACCACTGTGGACTTTCGGGGAGCGCAACGGAACAAGAGGAATCAGGGAACCTGAAATGAAAGGGGGGAGAACGGTAGGACGCTAAAAAAACCGTCCGGGTGCACGTGCAGCCCAAGACTCAGTGATCAGGTAGGGGGGGAGTGTTTTCGTCTAATGTCGTCGTGCATTACAGGGGGGAGCCATTCTCATCGGCTGGCCAGGGGGGATGGGGAAGAAAAGAGAGGGGGGATGAATCAAGATTCACGAGAGGTGGGATTATACCCGCGCTTCTTCTGCATTGCCTCAAGACCAAATGTGTGAATTGGAAGCCCTCGAGGCGAGCCTCAGGGGGTCCTGGGGGAGGATACCGGGAAGAGGAACTTTGCAAGTCGGTAAAGTGTCTAGCAGTGTACAGCTGATAAGCGTCCATTTCTTTTACTAGCCAGTGCAAATCCGAGGGCAGGATGCTACCTTCCAGAAAACGAAGAAGAAATGATCCCATCAACACGGGACGTGCGTGCCCGACACCACGAGAGGAGTAAAGGGGCCCGCACGGGGACGATTCTCTTCTCATATTGAGACTAAGGCACGTGTACAGGCAACCGAGAATTTGGCATGAAAAACCAGACCTTAAAATACATGACTGGAAAAGCATGGCCTAAACATGGGAACCGAGGAATAGGGGGAACTCAGCCGTTTTCGTAGTTCAAAAAGACCGTAGCCTCTGCCAGGAACGGAGGCTCGCACTCGAGGGCGGTCCACACATTTTAAAGGAAGAGCAAGGCCTAAGAGAATTCGAAAAATCAAATTGCAGGAGAAAAAGGAAGCACACCAGCTATAAAAACCACCCCTGCCAAAATTCCTTCAAGAAAATGTTCGAAAGCACTGGAAGCAGAAAGAAATGTCGTCCAGAACCGCAAGAAAACTATACCTGATCACTGGGGACGGGGGCCAAAAGGAAAAAAAAATGTGAGGAGAGGCGACAGTCAAAAAGAAAAGGTTTCGGCATCTGGTCAGCTGGTTCCTTGCGCTGCGAAGTCAACTCTTGTAGGTATTTCTAAGGAGTGAAATCCTATGAAAATTGTGGGGGAGAAGAGGACGTTGAGGAGACTAAGGGCCGTGAAGCAAAAAACTCGCCCTATATTTTAGTAAACCTCCTTGGGCTGGGGACAAAGTCGCACAGGAGAAAAGCAGGCAGCAAGTAGGATCCGCGCGAAAAGGTGGTGCATCCACGGGGGGAGAGCTCGGTGAGCGTCGGGAACCTCTAATCTTTGGGTGAGACTCTCCTAATGGGAGCCAGGAACCGAGGGGCGTGAAGGGAGGACGGCGTTGATAGGGGGGGAGAAAGAAGAGGCAAAAACGGATTTAGGGGGGCCGCGGCTTAAATAGACCAACCGTTTTTGCGAGGGATGTTGCCGGAACGGTGGCGGCTGGGAGAAGAGGTGACTGCAAAAGTGCCTTGTCTCCGTTTATACGGCTTCTCTAAGAGGATAGTGGCGCTGAGTCCCGGAATCTTAAAGAGGGGGAACGAAATGGTAGTCCGGGAGGGGGGCAATATCGATTCGTATAATACCAGGGCCCTTTTTTACTAGCACGGGGGCTCGTCTCTGTTAAGGGGATGGGGATCTAAAAGGAGAAAAATTTGGTAAAGGGATGTACCTAATAAAAAAAAATAATTTCGAAGCTTTGGAAAAATTCACTTGACTAAAAATATCAGCTGTAGCTTGAGAAAAGTCGCTGAAAAGGAAAAAGTGAAGGGGAAATGTGGATTCATTACCTCTAAAAGGGAAAGAAAAAGGAACAGCAATATTGGAGATGTCGGTCGAGGGGGGTGTTCACCGCATAATCCTGTTAATAGAAGGAAGTCGTCTTTATGAGGAGAGCGGTCGGGAGAGAAAGGAGACGGGAACAGCCGTGCGATTTGCGAATCTCCGTGAATCCTTCCATGCTGTAACGGGAAAGAAGAGAGAGAAAGGGAGGGGAAGAGGGGGAGTACGATTGGAGGAGAGAAAGCAGTCAAATCTGTCCTTATCGAATCGGAGACCGACCAATTGAAAAAAGCACCGAAGTGTGGGGTGTCCGTATTATGGGGGGGGGTCTGGGTGTGGGAGCGGGAAAAAGAAAACTTGCATATTTTCGGGGGAGCAGAACACCAATCAGCTGGAAGGAAGAGTTAGAAAATTTCGGGGAAGATGCGCAGCCGAGAAAGGGAGGAGAAGAAGAGAGAGGTTGAGGTCGCGGGGTTCGCCTTTGTGATATGCAAAGAATCGCGCCAACTGGGGGAGATGCTGCTTGAAACGTTGGTGGAACGGGGAGGTAATTATCGATGAGTGGGAGAAGGAGATGCTTGGGGGTCGGGTCCTCTTGCCTTCGGCCTTCTCCGCGCTGTACGGAGAAGATGCTGGGGGAGGCACTGTGTGGGGTCGCGGGCATTTTTTTGGCTTTAGCAGGGACGAACATTGGGCGTGCAGAGGGTGAGGTTTGACGAGAGAAAAGGGCGACAGTTAAGCGGGTGGAAGGGCCTTCGAAACAATTTTCTCCTGGCTGAGTTTTGAAGTAGGGGAAGGGGGGGGTGGAGCGCACGGGGGAAGGGGTGGGGACCGGATGTAAGCCTCCCTTGCAGCGCGGGGGTCGTTTTTTCAACAGGACGCGGCGCGCTCGGGGGCGGGGATTGCCAGAATAAACCTAAAAAGCAAACAAGTTGAGGCGGCAGAAAAGAAAGAAAGGCGTTGATTGAGGGCGGGTTGACGGCTTGCGTCTCTTCTGGCGAAAGGTATTCCACAGTGCTGGGGAGGACGCGCCGAGGGCTGGAAGGGTCATGATGTGGGAGGTCGAGCGGGGTGGAAATTTTTCTGGAAAAACGTCCGAAGTGGGGCGAAGAAGGTGGGGAAAACTGGGGGAGCGCTATAAGCGCGCGAGCGATCAAAGGTATATCGTGTCCCTGAAGGGCATCCAGGGGGGAAATTGGGTGATGCCAGGCCGAGATGGATTTCAGGCCTTTAATCTTGGACGCCTACCAGAATTCTTTGCGCAAGGGTGAGATTGGAAGTCTGATTGCTTTTCTAGGGGGAGAAAGTCCCTGATGAGAGGACGGTGGCGCATGCGGGATGAATTCTTCTTCTGATCTGTTAGAAAGGTACTTCTGCGCGTCTCGCTCGCAAACATGTTTTGTCTACAAAGGTTGGACGCAGGGGACAGAGAAAGAAGAGGCGCAGAAAATGGCAAAGGTGTCATTTCCGGCGGATGCTTTATCCAAATTCT